>Ga0207675_100002876_pt1 | contig 16923 bp, 20 predicted proteins | sample KBSSwiS42_FD_184305 | JGI IMG/M metagenome (GOLD analysis project Ga0207675, IMG submission 184305) | Switchgrass rhizosphere microbial communities from Kellogg Biological Station, Michigan, USA - KBS Switchgrass S4-2 (SPAdes) (version 2) | ecosystem: Host-associated > Plants > Roots >... | reverse complement strand
AAGGGCGCGCCGACCGTGGATCGGATCGGCAAGGGCGGCTTCTGGATGAGTGGCACCGTACGCCGCGCAGGCGACGGGGCTCCGCTCGCCGGGCAGCGCATCCAGATTTGGGCGCACACGACCGAAGGACAGGAGCATGAGCCGCAAAGTCATGGAGCCACGCTCACCGACAAGAACGGGGCGTTCCGTCTTGAGATGCCGCAGATTATTCCCATCTTTGGCCAACCGCATGGTCACCTCGCCTATGACAGCGGTGAATTCAAAACCGTCTTTCTACGTCCCGTGATGCGGAGCGCAAAAGAGACCAGCCTGGAGGCGCACTTCGTCCTTCAGCCGGCCTGACCGAGTTGGGAACTAAGGAATGAGATTGGCCCGGGTGACCCTGATCTGGGCCCTCCTTGCAGCCGCCGTTTTCGTGCCGATCGCCGCTGCAGCGGCGAGCCCTCTGCTCGCATGGCGCGATCCGATCTACATACTGGCCGGATTCGCAGGGATTATGGCACTGGGGCTCATGCTCGTTCAGCCTTTGCTGATTGCCGGATACTTGCCGGGACTGTCGGCTTATCGTGGACGACGCGCACATCATTGGATCGGAGGTGCGCTGGTCGTGATGGTGGTGGTCCACGTCGGGGGCCTTTGGATCACCAGCCCGCCGGACATGATTGACGCCCTTCTCTTCACATCGCCGACACCGTTCTCCCCCTTCGGTGTGATCGCCATGTGGGCAATCTTCGCCGTCGCGGTTTTGGCTGCACTCCGCCGGCGATTGGGACTACGAACGTGGCGCATCGCTCATATGTCCCTCGCGGTGGTCATCGTCGTAGGGACTGTGGTCCATGGCGTGCTGATCGAGGGGACGATGGAGACGATGTCGAAGGTAGCCCTTTGCGCGCTGGTCCTCGGCGCGGCCATAAAAGTCATGGCTGACTTGCGGGTGAGAAAGCGAGCGACGTCGCGCGGAGAGAGCCCTGCGCGACAGTAGACTCAGCGGAATAGATTGCGATACGGATCTTCGGACGTGTTCCGAGTGGGTCATCAGCGAAAATGCTCAGAAGGTTCAAATGATTTCCGGTCTGCCACGCTAAGCGGACACGATTGTGCAAGATTGGCAGGTCCGTTAAGTGCCAAAAGGCGACCTGCAGCAGTTGCGCGAGATGATACTTCCCGGCCTAAGCTGTCAGCCGTCGTGGGTCGCATAATCGACCGGTTGGTACACCCTCGCTGTTGAACTCGATCTGGAAGATTTCGGACAAGCCCGCCCTTCCAGACGACGTTAGTTGGAGCGCACGGCTGCCCGACACACATTTGAGCCATGCGAGCTCCAATAGACGATCCAGAATCCGAGCTCCGACGAGTCCTTTGAGGTGATAACGACGCTCGCTCCAGTCGAGACAAGGCTGGCAGAAAATCCGCCGAGTCCGCGGCGTCAAATCAGCGCCGAACGCGGAAAGGAAACGCGCGCCCGAGGACGTGACCTCACCGCCTTCATCGGTGAGTACGATGTGCCCCATGGCCACAAGTGCGTCGGTAACAGCGACTCCGACCTGACCAGCCAGGTGATCGTAGCAACTTCGGGCAAAGCGGAGTGCATCGTCGCTTGCTGACCGCGGCTGACGGCGGGGTGGCACCTCTATGGCGGCCACGACCTTGATGCTCTCCAGCATTGTCGCGACCAGCGGCGACGCGATCCGATAATAGCTGAAGCGGCGCTTGTGAGTGACGGTCAAAAGCCGCGCGGCAACCAGCTTGCTCAGGTGGCCGCTCGCCGTCGAGCGAGAGACATTGGCGCAGTAAGCAAGTTCAGTGGCCGTTAGCGACTGGCCGCCCATAAGGGCATTAAGCATCGTGGCTCGCGCGGTGTCACCCACGAGAGCGGCCACTTCCACCAGATTTGCCGCGGCGACCATCCATAACCCTATCGCTGATACCGGAAGCATATCAATCGAAAACAGTTCGGCATCGGTCGAACTGTTCGCGCGAGACAATTGGCTGACGAGACCGTTTATGTATCGCGATTGCCTCCGTTGGGGACCGGTGCGAAAGCCTGAGTGGAAAATGTGATCATCCAGGAATGAAACGTCATGTTGATCCACGTCCTTTATTTCGAGCAACCAACCATCATTGCTGCCGTGGCTTGCAGCCTGATCCTTGCCGGCCTCTGAAGGGGATAATCGGGGTCGGCATGCCAGTCGTCGCGCTGCCGCTGCTGTCGCTGTTCATCGACATCAAATCAGCGGCCATGCTGATGAGCATGCCTTTGATCTTCAGCAACGTACCGCAGGCACTGGAGGGCGGACAGACCGGACGTTGCCTCATGCAATTGATGCCGGTGATTCTCGGCACGATTCCCGGCCTCTTCCTTGGAGTTCGAGTCCTATTGGTGGTCGATGCGAGCGTTGCAAAAATTATCGCAGGCCTGGTGCTTATGGGGATCGGCGGCGTCACGCTGCTCGCGCCGAAGCTGCAGCTTCAGTCTCGCTTTGTTTTACCGACCGGCATCACATTCGGATTTTTCGGCGGGATTCTGGGAGGTATCGCAGCGATGGCGGGGCCGCTTGTCTTCATATTTCTGCTCGCAAAGGGACTGAGCGGAAAGGCGTTCACAAAGCAAGCATCGCTGTATCTCGTCGTTTCCGCCGGCTTGCTGGCAACTCTTCTGACGGCCAGCCGCCAGTTCAATTGGCTTGATGTTTTAGTCTCGACGGCCGCGACGTTGCCAGTCGTGCTCGGCATATATGTCGGACAACATATGCGCGATAAAATTGCGCCTGAGACATTCAAGACGCTGGTGTTGATCGCTGTCATTGCCGCGGGCGCCGATTTGCTGCGACATGGTTTCGTCCGTTGACCGGTGCCGCCGCGGTTGGTTCGTCAGATGCCGCTTGAACAAAGGAGGATGCAAATGCCCAAAGGTTACTGGGTGACCACCTATCGCTCAATCAAAGATCCGGACAAGCTTGCAGCTTATGCCAAGCTCGCACCGGTCGCGCTTGCGCCGTTCGGCGTAAGATATATCGTGCGTGGCGCCGCCGTCGCTGCGTCCGAAGCCGGGATTAAGCAGCGTGTGGTGATCAGCGTGTTCGACAGCGTGGCAAAGGCGGTCGCTGCGCATGACAGCCCAGCCTATCAGGCCGCGGTCAAAGTCCTAAGTGACGGCGCCGAACGCGACGTGCGGATTGTCGAAGGGCTGGAATAGAGTTTCGGTTAACTACACTCGGCATCTGCTGCACCGCACCGAGTCTCGTAGCAAAGCGACGATAAGGGTCAAAGCAGACATCAGTCCGCCCCCTCACAATGTCCGCAAAGGGTCATCAGCGGAAATGCTCAGAAGGTTCAAATGATTTCCGGTCTGCCGCGCTAAGCAGACATGATCGTGCAAGATTGGCGGTTCCTTTAAGGCAATAGGCGATATCGATTTAGCGAGTATCGCGAGCAATCTCCTGGATTACCGGGGCGAGCGTCTTTACGTCCTCACGGATGTGCGCGTCGAATGCAGCGCGCGTCTTGACTTTGGACGTGATGCCCTGGGCCCGGACCTTAGCCTGGACCTCGGGTTCGGCGGCGGCAGCGGCGAACGCTGCCGCCAGTCTGTCCAATACATCTTGGGGGGTCTTGGCAGGCGCCAAGAACCCGTACCACGTGGAATAAAGGTAATCGACGCCGGCCGACTGCGCTGTCGGGGCCGGAAATGGCTCGGTCTGCGGCTCCTCGGCGCCCACCGCCAAGGCCTGGAGCTTGCCATCCTTGACCAGCGTACCCACGAAGGCCGTCGGCGAAAACGTCACCTCGACTCGGCCCGTGACCAGGTCCGACAGCAGGTCGGTGGCCGTCTTGTACGGGACGTGGACCATGTTGATTCGTGCCTTTGCAAGAAAGAGAGCGCCCGCAAGATGGGTGGCCGAGCCCACACCTCCCGAGCCATAGTTCATCGCGCCCGGCTTGGCTTTGGCCATTGCAACGAAGTCTTGCAAATTCTTGGCGTTGAGCTTCGGAGACGCGGCGACAACGGCCGGGGCCTCGCCGACCATTGCGATGCCCGCGAAGTCACCGACCGCATCGAAGCTCAAGTTTTTACTCAATTGCCCAGCGATAACGTGGCCGGAATTGGCCATCTGGATCGTGTAACCGTCCGGTGTCGCGGTGGCCGTGCTTTGCGCCGCGATCATGCCGCCTGCACCTGGCTTATTGAGAATCACGACCGGTTGGCCGAGCTGCTTGCCAACAGCCTCGCCGTAAATGCGCGCCACCACATCTACCGTCGTGCCCGCGGTCAGCGGTACAATGATCGTAACGGGGCGGCTCGGATATTGGTCCGCGTTTGCCACCGGTGCGAGCCCGGCCGCCACGAGCATCGACAGAAGCACCAGGACGCTTTTCACATTTCCCTCCGGCCATCTGTTGTCGAGACAACGATCGCGATCGATCAGTGCTCGATCACGATCGCGCGCACCGGCGAAGCCTCCACACCGATCATATTGAGCGGGAACGCCATCAAGGTCACGCGGCGCTTGCTGATTTGGTCGAGATTGCAAATATACGGCATCGTAATGATGCCGGCGCGCGCATAACCCTTCGTACGTTCCGGATATTCGTCTTCATCGGGTCCGGTAGCCCCGTGATAGAAATCAAATCCGATCAGCGATATCCGCTTCTCGACGCACCAGTCGGTCGCCGCCACATTCACATAGGGAGCCCGTTTCATCCACGCCGGCGAACCGTCGTAGTCTTGGTTTTGGTCGGTCCGCAAGAGGAGACGGTCGCCTGGCAGGATGATGTCACCCACAGCCTTTTCGAGGTCCGCCGGGGTGATCGCCTCTCCGCCGCCGCGGTGGCGGACGTCGGCGATGATCGCATCACCAAAGTAGGCACGCAGCGGCACGTCCTGCAGATCGGGCGCGCCTTTAAGCATATGCGAGGGTGCGTCGACGTGGGTGCCGGCATGCAGGCGCATATGAGCGCCGCGGACGATCTGGCCGTAGCCACCGTCTTCGTACTCTTTGATGACCTCGATCTCGAACTGCATGTCTTTCTTGAAGCCGCTATACGTGCGCATGTGGAAGGTGCGGGCATCCAACGGCAAGCTGATGTCGATGAGCTTTCCGGCTGGCAGGTTCAGGTTCATGAAATCCTCGCTTTGCTTTCAGCCACTAATCGTAACGGTGCCCGCTGGCTTTCAGGAAGAGAAATTTGCCGTCTGGATGGACGACCTGCCGATGCAACAATCTCATCGCGCGAGGGCGCTCGCGGACTCGCCTTGTCAGCCCCAGATGTCCGTCTTGGATCAAAAACGGCAAGTCTCGAAGTGAGCAAATGAGTGTCGGTTTAATGCCAAAGCGGACTTCGATTTGCGACTAATGAGTACATCCTGAGTGCGATGGATTTGAAGTTCCTGTCGTTGTAGCCGCACGCTCGGTTCGGGCACGACATATCATCGAATATTCGACTTATCTCGCCTTGCTCTTGTCGCCTTTCTTGACCCCGGCCTCGGGGAAAATCCACATGGCCACCACCATGAAGACGGCCGTGATCATGATGTAGGTCGAAAAATCCGGACGGATGGGCGATCCGCTCCAATAGGCAAGGATCGCGGCGACGATCAGCGCAACGGCTGAGACGATGACCTTGACATCGTTCGGCATGAGAACCTCGGTTCGAAGCAGAATGAGCGTGCCGCGAACGCCTACGAACTTCGGAATCGGACCGCTAGTACACGCCCACGGGCGCCGCCGCCGCCTCGTCGGGCCGGCGCGGATGGCCGCGCAGATTCTGCTTCAGGTAACGGGTATCATAGCCGTTGAGCAGCGTGCCGACGAGCCCGCGGTCGAGGTCCGACGTGCCGAACAGCCAATCGGCAATCGGGAACGTCAGGTTCATGTTGGTCTCCATCATCAGCCGCCCGTTGTGATGCGCGGTGTGATGGCGGCGCAGCGAATTGACGAAGGGACAGTTGCGGACGAACCAGTTCTCGTCGACATGGCAGCAGAAGTGCATGAACTCGTAGACGAGATACATGCCGGTGGTCACGCTCATGAACAACCAGCCGACATTGGGCGAAAACAGCAGGCCGAGAATGACGGCCATCGGAACCGACATCAGGATGAACACCACGAGCGCATAAGGCGGGAACACCGTCACGCGCCAGTCCTTGTGATCGCGGAAGCGCATCTCCTCGTCGGTGAAGAACTGGTGATGATTGAGCGTGTGCCGCTCATAGATCGCGCGCAGGCCCTTGATGTTGATCGGGCGGTGCATGACGTATTTGTGCACGGCCCATTCAAACAGGTTGGTGAACACGAAGGTCAGCGGCACGGTCAGCCATTCCAGCCAGGTCACATGGTGGATGTGGGCGACGTAGACGTAGAACGCCGCCGCGCCCATCGCATAGATGAGCGCGATGTGAAAATAGCCGTCGTACCATCCGATGATGCGCGAGCGGTATTCCTGGCGAAAATCGATCTGCCGCTGCTTGATCATGGTCGCTCCTCGGGCCGGGCAGTACCGCCAGGCCGGCTCCCGGCATGGGCTAAAAGCTGCCGGCCATCTATTGCTGGAGCATGATCTTTTCCGAAAACCGGTACCCACTTTTCGGGATCATGCTCTAATATATCACACATCTATCACAGCCCGGCGCCCCGTTCAATCAGCCGACGGCGCCGGCCGTGTACCCTCGATCACGCGAGCCACGGCGGAGTTCCGGCGCGCCGCTTCCGGCTTGCCCGCAAAAATAATCTCTCCGCGTTCAATGACATAGAGACGGTCGGTGAAATCGGGCACGTGGTGAATATTCGACTCGGCGATGAACACGGCATGGCCGAATGAGCGGACGTTGGCGAGCCCGTCGATGATGGCGGGAACGATGGCCGGCGACAGGCCCTCGGTCGGCTCGTCGAGCAGCAGCAGCTTTGGCCCCAGCGCGAGAGCGCGGGCAATCGACACCATCTTGCGCTCTCCGCCCGACAGTGCCTGCCCTCCGCGCTCGCGGTAGCGCTCGAGCCTGGGGAACACATTGTAGGCTTCGGCGATACGCTCCTGGGCCGGCCGCGGGTTGGGACAGACCCAGGTGGCCATCGCGATGTTCTCTGCCACCGTCAGCTCGCCGAACACCTCGCTCTCTTCCGGCGCGAAACCGATGCCCAGTCGCGCCACCTGATAAGGTCGCAAGGCCAGGAGATCCTGCCCGTCGAACGTCATCGTGCCGGATACCGGCTTGCGAAAGCCCATGATGCTCCGGAACGTGGTCGTCTTGCCCGCGCCATTGCGCCCGACCAGACAGACCAGCTCGCCCTCGCCCACGTCGAACGTCACGCTGCGCAGAACGCGGCTTCCCTGGATGTCGACGACGATATCCCGGACCGCCAACATCAGTGTCCCCGCCGCTTGCCGATGACGGTTTCGATCAGATGGGGGTCGGCGAAGAACCGATCGGGTGGCAGATCGGCGACCACCTGGCCCTCCGACAGCGCAATGATGCGGTGGGAATAGGCTGCGACCAGGTCCATATCGTGCTCGACCAGCACGATCCCCTTCACGCGGGCCAGCTCGGCCGCCGCGATCAGGGTCTTCATGATGCCGTGCTTGTCGGCAGAGGAAACGCCCGAGGTCGGTTCGTCGAGCAGGATCACCTGCGGGTCGAGCGCGAAGGCCGAGGCGACATCGAGCAGCTTCTTCTCGCCTTGCGACAGGGTCGTGGCCACCGTGTCGAGCCGGTGACCGAGGCCGAAGATGTCCGCCACCTCACGCACGCGGCCGCTCACCTCGCCGTCGGCGGAAAGCCGCGAGAACAGGCGCCAGCGTTTTCGCTGCCGCGAGACGACCGCGGCCGCGATCGTCTCCTCGACCGTCAACTTGGGAAAAATCTGGATGAGCTGGAACGCGCGTGCCAGGCCATGATCGGCGAGCTCGACCGGCCCCACGCCGGCGATACTCTTGCCCATGAAAAGGACCTCCCCGGAGCTCGGCGCGAGCAGCCCGGTGAGCAGATTGACCAACGTCGTCTTGCCGGCGCCGTTGGGCCCCACGACCGCGACGAGCTCACCCTGGTGCACAGCCATGCTGACCTGGTCGAGCGCGCGGAAGGCACCGTAGGATTTGCTGACATTGCGCGTTTCGAGCAGCAAGGTCATGCCGTCCTCCACCCGATCCTGCGTCCCAGCCCGACGGCCAATCCGGCAATGCCCTCCGGAAATCCGATGACGATCAGCGCCAGAATGGCGCCGAGCACGAAGCGCCAGTATTCGGTCAGCGATTGCAGCTGGTCCTGCAACAAGGTGAAGGTGAGCGCGCCGACGATCGGCCCGAAGAAATTCGAGAACCCGCCGAGCACGGCCATGAACACGAGCTGGCCCGACTGCGTCCAATACACCAGCTCGGGATCGGCGAGCCCCACGCGGAAGCCCAGGATCGCGCCGCCGGCAGCACCCAAGGCCGCAGAGATGACGAAGGCGGCCAGGCGGAACCTGTGCACGTGCACGCCGAGATATTCCGCCTTGCGCGCGTTATCGCGCACGGTCTTGAGGTGCAGCCCGAACGGTGAGTTCACGATCCGCCACATCGCCAGGCCGGCGACGGTCATGAGGCCGAGGCAATAATAGTAGAAGGGCCCGGCCAGAAACTCGATCTTGTTGTAGCGCGCGAAGTCCAGCCCGAGGATGTCCATGCGTGCCACGCGCATGCCGCTGTCGCCGCCGGTCAGGTAGTAGAACTTGAACAGGAAGGAGTGGAACAGCATGCCGAAGGCGAGCGTCAGCATACCGAAGAAAATGCCGGTATAGCGCACGCACAACGCACCGACCGGCAGCGCGATCGCACACGATGCGAGCATGACCGTGAGCAGCACCAGCTCGAAGGATTTCACCCCCAGCACACTCGACAGGATCGCCGCGCCGTAAGCACCAACGCCCAGAAACATCGCATGCCCAAACGACAGCAATCCGGTGTAGCCGAACAGCAGGTTGAACCCGAGCAAGGCGATGGCGTAGCCGTAAAAAGGGATCATCAAGCCGACGTAATAGGGCGGCATCGCCAGAGGCAGCACGGCGAGCGCGGCCACGCCACATCCGGCGACGATCGCCGCTGCGGAGAGCTTCATGCCAGCGATCTCCCGAACAGTCCGGCGGGCCGGAAAATCAGCACGGCAACCACGATCAGATAGATCGCCAGCATCTCCAGCTCGGGATAGAGCAATATCGAAAAGCCGCGAATCAAGCCGACGATGAGCGCACCGGCCAATGCGCCGCGCATCGAGCCCAGCCCGCCGATGACGACGACGGCAAATGCCTCGATCACAAATTCGATCGCCATGTCGAGCGAGGCCGCGGCGGTGGGCACCACCAGCGCGCCCGCGGTGGTGCCGAGCACCGCGCCAAGTGTGAAGACGACCGAATAGATGCGGTACACATCGACTCCTAGCGCCTCCGCCATGGCGCGATTCTCCGCGGTCGCGCGCAGGATACGGCCGTAATTAGTCCGTTTCAGAAAGCCGCCGAGTCCGGCGGCGACCGCGATTGCCGCCGCGATCACGAGCAAATTATAGACCGGCATGCTGAAGTCGCCGGCCCTGATCGTGCCATAGATCAGATAGCCGCTGTCGAGAGAGCGCGGGTTGGCGCCCCAGACGAACTTGAAGACGTCCTGGAACATGAGCAGGAGCGCAAAGGTCAGGAGAAGCTGGAAGCTCTCGTCGCGGTCATACACCGTGCGCAGCATGCGCTCGATGGGCGGTCCGATGAAGCCAAGCAGGAGACCGGAAATGATGAGGGCTGGCAGCAGCAGCCATTCAGACATGCCGAACTGGTGCGCGTAGCCAATGAAGGTAATGCCGAAATAGGCGCCCAATGCGTAGAACGAGCCGCACGCCAGATTGACGATCTTCTGCACGCCGAACACCAACTGAAGCCCGGCGGCCACCAAGAACAGAACGGCGGCGTGAAACACGCCGCCGGCAAGAATGTTTGCAAACGCGGACATTCAATCCGGTTTGTCGGATCAGACGTTGAACTGCGCGGTCTTGATCCACTCCCAGAAATTCGCCCCCGGCGGCTTCTGCAGGTCGGTGGAATAAAGGCTCTCGAACGTCCCGAGCGTGACGAAGTCATACTTGTTGTTGTGGGTGGTAAGGCCCTGCACGAAGGTCTGGTCGGCGATATGGTCCTTGCGCCAGGCGCCCTTGCCGCCGAGGCTCTCGATCGACAGGCCGACCATCGCGTCGATGATGTCGTCTTGTGACGGCCAGCTGCCGCCCTTCGCGGCCAGCGCCTTCTCCACCGCCGCCTTGTAGGAGGCGATGGCAAAATAGGCGCGGTCGGCTTCCCATTCGGGGTAGTCCTTGTAGGTCTGCTCGTACCAGGCGACGAATTCCTTCGCCAGCGGCGACGCCTGCGGGTTCGCAAAGTAAAGCGTGTTGTGGCCGAACAGCATGCCTTCGGGCGTGAATTCCTTCTTCATCAGCGTGTGCTGCCAGCCGGCGGCGGGGAACACCAGCTTGGTGCCTTCGGTCAGGCCCGCGGCATGCGCCTGCTTCATGAACACCGGCAAATCCGCGAACAGCAGCGAGGAGAAGATCAAATCCGGCTTGGCGGCCTTGAGCGCGGCCACGTGGCTGGTCAGGTCCATGGTGCCGACCTTGGGCCACTGCTCGGTGACGACCCGGTGGTCGATGTTGAACCGCTTGAGGATCGCGACGAAGGCCGCCATGTTGTTGCGGCCGTAGGAATAGTCGGGATTGATTCCGGCGACGGTGACGAACTTGCCTTTCCAGTTCTTGATCGTGAGCAGCGAGGACATGACCGCCTCGCACTCGTTGTCGGTCGAACGGAACAGATAGCGCGGATTGGGGATTTTCTCGTCCACGCCATCCTGCGTCGTGCCGTCCCAGTAGATCGTGAGCGCGCGCGACTCCTCCACCACCGGGCCGAGCGCGAGCCCAACGCCGGTGGAGATGATGCCCTGAACGCAGTCGACTTTCTCCTGTTGCACGAGCTTGCTGAAGCGCTCGATGGTGTCCTTGGGCGAGGACTCGTCCTCGATCACGAGCTCGACCTTGCGGCCGCCGATGCCGCCCTGCGCGTTGTACCGCTCGACCGCCCATTGCGTGGCCCGGATTCCATTGAGGCCCGGCGCCGCAGCGATGCCGGAGCGCGGCGCGAGAATGCCGACGCGCAACGGTTTGTTCTGCGCGATGGCGGGACTGAACACGCCGCCCGACGCCGACACGACGCCGACGGCAGCGGCGGACGCAAGTAGCCTACGGCGAGTAACTGGCATGGTATCCTCCCTCGTGACCCGCGTTGGGTAATTCGTTATTGTTGATCGCCCGATCAATGACATATCAGACGCATGTCAGCAACAGGACGGGGTGCCTTCCGATGCCGCACGAGTCCGTCGCAGCCTGGAGCATGATCCCGGAACGGACGCAGCATGGCTGCCACGGTCTTCCCTCCGTCATTGCCGGGCTTCACCCGGCAATCCTCTCATGCGCAAGCCGGATAAATCCGACTTGCGTGGTCAAGCCCGCGGGTGACGACAGTCTAGACCGCAACGCTGGTGCGCAAGAACGCGTCGATTTGTCCGCCGGTCAGCGTCCAGTCTTGGTCGAAATTGGCGACGATCGCCTTCATGAACGGTTCCGAGAGCGCGACGGCGCGTTCCTTGTCGCCCAGGTGGTCGTAGAGAATGGCCAGGGCCAGTTGCTGCGGGCTTTCGCCTTCATAGCTCCATTCGAAGCCATACCTGGTGAGGCGTTTGACCTCGTAGTGCTCATCGAGCGGACGGCCGTCGGCCGTCACGACCAGCCCGTCGATGGTGCGTTGTCCCTCGTAGGTCTTCACGGGCTCAAACCATTACTGTGCCGCGGGTGAAGTTCTCGACATAGTCCATCAATTTGTCGCTCGCGCGGGCGGCCGCCTCGCCGTTGCCCTGGGCGATCGCGCGCGCCTGGTTGGCGTGCAAACGCGCGCACAGCGGCAGATCGGCCGCCTCGCGATAATGCATGTACCAGAAACGGCGCGAAAGGCCTTGCAGCAGCTTCATCGAGCGGGCCGCATAGTCGTTGTGCGCCGCCTCGATCATCAGGCGGTTGAACTCGCGATCGAGCCGCATGAAGGACATGTCGTCATTGGTCTTGGCCGCGCGATCCATGCCGCGCGCGATCTCCAGCAATTGTTCGCGCTGGTCCTTGTCCGCCCGTTCGGCCCCCGCGCGGCTGAGCAAGCGCTCGATCTCGCGCCGCACCTCGAGCACCAGCAGTTGATTGCGCGGATTGATATCCGAGACGAGAACGCCCTTGCGCGGCAATATGGTAATCAGGCCTTCGCGCGCCAGCCGCTGCAGGCCTTCGCGGATGGGTGTCCGGCCGATCTTGAACATGGCCGACAGCATCTGCTCCGAGAGGACGTCGCCGGGCTTGAGCCGCAGCGTGACGATCTGCTCCTCGATCAATCGATAAGCCTGTTCGGTCAGCGTCGCGCGCGCCGCGCCGCGGCGCCCGCCTTTGGGTGGGGCGGATGGCCGGGCGCCGGAACGCGGCGCTCGCAATGCAGTTGCCGGCAAACGCCCCATGTCAGACCTGCGTTCGTTTCGCAACCATTGCGGCAAATTTCTCGTATTCGGCCTCGTTCACCGAGTAGGAATGGTCGTCGTCCGGGAACGTGCCTTCCTTCACCTCTTTTACATATTGCCTGATTCCGCCGACGGCCACTTCGGTCAATTTGGCGTAACGCTTGGTGAATTTCGGCTTGAAATCGGTGAACACGCCGAGCAGATCGTAGCACAGCAGGATCTGCCCATCGCAGCCGGCGCCGGCGCCAATGCCGATGGTCGGGATCGTGAGTTGCTGCGATATCAGCCGCGCGATCCTGGCCGGCACGGCCTCGAATTCCAGCATGAAGCAGCCGGCATCTTCGATCGCCAGCGCGTCCTCCAGGATCTTCATGGCCGCATCCGCGGTGCGGCCTTGAATCTTGAAGCCGCCGAACATGGCGATGGTATGCGGAGTCAGGCCGATATGGGACGCGGTCGGAATGCCGGCGTCCACCAGCGCGCGCAGGATATGCGCTTGCGATTTGCCGCCCTGCGGCTTGACCGCGTCGCACAGCGATTCCTGCATGAAACGCGTGGCGTTGACGAGTGCGCGATCGACCGTGTTGTAGCTCTGATACGGCATGCATCCGAGCATGAAGGTGTTCGGTGCGCCACGGCGGACAGCCTGCCCATGCATGACCATCATGTCCATGGTCGCCGGCACCGTATTGCGATGGCCGTGCGCGATCATCGCCAGGCTATCCCCGAGCACCGCCACGTCGACGCCGGCCATCTCCGCCCATTGCGCCGAGGTGTAGTCCGGCACCGACATGTAGACCATCTTCTCGCCGGTGCGCTTCGACTCGCGGATTTCCGTGATCGTGCGCTTCTCGCGCTTGCCCTCGCCTTTTCCGACCTCCGGCCCGGACCCGGCCGGCTTGGCCGGCACGGGTTTGGCCGGCGTCTCCGAAGTCGACATTGCGCTCCCCCTAGTGTGAACGGGACACTAGATGCGGCTATTGCGCGAACCGCTGATATATGTCTCGTATGTTACGGACGATTGTTTTCGCAGGTCAAGCGAGACGACGTCCCGCGGCCGCCAGAACGAGGCAAAGCGTGTACGCATGCTGCCCGGCGAGACCCTCATCCCGCTCACTCTGTTCACGGCGCTGCTGCTTGTTTTGTCTTTGCACACCCTGGCGGCGAGCGGCCAGTTTCCGCGCGAGCATCGCGCTCCGGCGCTGGCATCAGGTGTCGGCGGGATCATTCTCTACGGCACGATCGCGGTGACGATCACGAGCCTGGTGGTCGCCCTGCTGGTGGCCTGGCGGCTGATCCCCTGGTATGCGGCCGTCATCGGCGGCGGCTTCGCCATTCTCGTGGCGCCGCTCGTGCTGCAGCAGTTTCCCGACCGCTTCGTCGACGGCCGCGCGTCGCTATTGAGCTTTGCCGCAGCGGGCGCGTTGCTGGCGCTGCTGCTGGTCCGGTTGAGCGTAGACGAGATGATCTAGCCGCAGCTCGACTGGAATCAGTCCTCGACGCGCTCCACCTCGAACTGGAGGCGCTCGCCGATATGGCAGCGGTGCCCCTGCCCGGCGGCCAGCAGCTCGCGCGCCTCTTCCGCCGTTTCCGCCTCGACGCACCATTCCTCCGCGCGGGTCACGAGCATCGTGGCGTGAAACGTCTTCGGCGCAGGGGCGGGCCTGTGCTTGAGTGCGGGGGCAGGCCTTTGTTTGAGTGCGGCGGTGGCCATTAGGCTCTTCCTTGGCGAATCACTTCGGGAATGCAGTCTAGTCGCGAAGGCAAGCGAGAACAAATCGACAACGCAACCATAGATTCCGCGGTGAATCGTCCTCTACCCTGGATTCGGAACGTGTGTGCGTTATATCCGTTGAGTCGCCGGTATTTGATGTCGAGGAGTTGCCCGTGGCCCCGCGTGCGTATTGGAAAGGCTATTTGAAGCTCTCCCTGGTCTCGTGCCCGATCGCGCTCTTTCCCGCGACCAGCGAGCGCGAAAAGATCAGCTTTCACCAGCTCAACAAGAACACCGGCCATCGCATCAAGTATCGCAAGGTCGATGCCGACACCGGCGACGAAGTCGAGGCGCCCGACATCATCAAGGGTTACGAGGTCGGCAAGGGTGAATACCTCGAGCTCGAGCCGGAAGAACTCGAAGCGATCGCGATCGAGAGCAAGCGCACGATCGAGATCGACGAGTTCGTGCCGCGCAAGGAGATCGACGAGCTCTATCTCAACAGCCCCTATTACATCGTGCCTGATGGCGAGGTCGGACAGCAGGCGTTCGCGGTGATCCGCGAAGCCATCCGCCAGGAGGGAATGGTCGCGATCGGCAAAGTCGTGTTCACCTCGCGCGAGCACGTGATCGCGCTCGAAGCGCGCGACAACGGCATGCTGGGCGTGACCTTGCGCTATCCCTACGAGGTGCGGAAGGAAGCAGACTATTTCGACGAAATTCCCGACGAAAAGATCACCAAGGATATGCTCGACCTCGCCAAGCACATCGTCGAGACCAAGAAGGCGCATTTCGAGCCCGCCCGGTTCGAAGACCGGTACGAGGAGGCGCTCAAGGACCTGCTGAAGAAGAAGCAGTCCGGGCAGAAGATCGAGGCGCCGCGCGAGCGCGAGCCGTCGAAGGTGGTCAATCTCATGGATGCGCTGCGCCGCAGCGTGGAGACCGAACGCGGCGGCGAGCGGCGCAAGCCGGCGCGCGCGGCGGGCAACGCTCGCGCGCCCAAGAAGGCCGGGCGCTCGAGCGCGCGGGCGAAGAAGGCAGGCTAGCGAGCGTAACGCGTTCGGCTCGCCGAAAGACAGTTGCTACACACTCGGTGCGCTCCCCTCCCCAACCAACCCCGGCTTGCCGGGGGTTGGTCGAATTCATTTTGCCGGAAGCGGGCAAGCCCGCAGCCGGCTGGGGAGGGGTTGGGGGTGGGGGCAGCTGTTGGCGGACGCATCTCGCGCAGCAACGACGACCCCCCTCCCCACCCTCCCCCACAAGGGGGGAGGGAGCAGACTGCCGCTGCCGCTTGATTCTCACATCGCCGGCAACAGCGCCGTGTTCGATCGGCGCCATCGGCGCAGCCGAATCAACGGCGCGAGAGTGCAATCTTGATCATGTCGTCGGATGGAATCGGCTGGGTGGTGGCCGCGGACCAGGCGGGGGCGGCGCGAAATTCTTCCACCGATATGTCGAGCAGGTCGAGCTGCCGCGCCAGAATGGCCACAGCCTCGATCGGCACCTGCACCAGGCGTCCGCCCCATCCGAACAACCGGCCTTGATTGACGATGAGCTGGATCTTTCCCTCGGGCGTGCGCACGACGTGGCGGACATAGCCGATGGTGGAATCGTCCCAGTCGAGCAGCGGCAGCCCGATCAGATCGCCGACCCTGACAGGCTGTGGGAAGCGGCGACGCATCTTCTCTTCCGGCGACAGGTTTTCTTCCGCGTCGGCTGCCGGCGCCTGCGCCGCCTGCGGATCGGAATGCGCTCCGCCCTCGGCGACAACCATCGGCCCGCGGGTGTCTTGCGCTTGAGCGACGTGCCCGGCCGCGATGAGCGTCACGGCAACGAAGACAACCACGCACCGGTTTCGCATCATGCGCCTCTCACGGCTTCAGCACGGTAATTTGAGCACGACTTGATTGTACCGACTGCGCGTTGCCCGTAAGCTGGCAACGCTCAACTTGCGCTCCTGAACGCACTTTGATTGCGAAAACGTTCCAGATGACGCGGGCGACTGTCAAATCACATACCCGGCATGGCCTGCGGCTGCATCCGTTGCCGCTGCGCATCATGCATTGGACGAACGCCGTCGCCATGATCATCATGATCGGCAGCGGGTGGAAGATCTATAACGACGAGGTGCTGTTCGGCTGGCTGCATTTCCCGGACTGGATCACCATCGGCGGCGAGGCGCAGGGTGCGCTGCAATGGCATTTCCTCGGGATGTGGATCCTGGCGATCAACGGGATAGCCTATCTGATCTACGGGCTCGTCAGCGGCCGCTTTCGCCGCATGCTGCTGCCGATCCGCCTGCGCGAGCTCATTGCCACCGTGCGCGACGCCCTGCGTCTCCACCTCGCGCACGACGATCTCACCCGCTACAACGCCGTGCAGCGCACGCTCTATGTCGGCATCATCCTGGTCGGCATTCTGCAGGTGATCTCGGGTCTGGTCGTCTGGAAGCCGATGCAGTTCTCGGAGCTGACGACGCTGTTCTACGACTTCCAGGGCGCCCGCCTGGTGCATTTCCTCGGCATGGCCGCGATCGTGCTGTTTCTCCTCGTGCACGTGGCGCTTGCGCTGCTCGTTCCGAAGACACTGGTTGCGATGGTGACGGGCGGACCCGAGCTCGACGTTCCTCCGCGGGCCGTGCCGCCGGCGCCGGC
>Ga0207675_100002874_pt1 | contig 16939 bp, 12 predicted proteins | sample KBSSwiS42_FD_184305 | JGI IMG/M metagenome (GOLD analysis project Ga0207675, IMG submission 184305) | Switchgrass rhizosphere microbial communities from Kellogg Biological Station, Michigan, USA - KBS Switchgrass S4-2 (SPAdes) (version 2) | ecosystem: Host-associated > Plants > Roots >... | reverse complement strand
TAGCGGCGCGCTGAAATAGCGCTGCCCCAGAAAGAAAGGGAGCCGCATGCCACGTTTTTACGTCGGTCTCACGGTAGACGAGAAAGAAGTGTGGTCAGCGTCTAACGTCGCCGCCGAAGGCAACCTGCTCGTGAGTGTCGAGCTCTCGTTCGCCGGCCAGGACGCCAAACCGCTCGAGCGCTATAAAGCGGCACTGCTCGCTCTCGGCAAGGATGCGACCAAAAGGCGGCAGCTTTCCAAATACTGCTGGCTGTTCGCGCTCGACGCGGGGCTCAACGACGTGTTCCAGACGCTCGTCAACCATTTGGGCGTCGAGCATCACTCGTATTCCGCGGCGGATCTGAAAACCGGCGAGGGTTTGTCCTATGACGCGGAAAAACGCACCGTGTGCGAGTTCTATTCGAAGAACTGGATAGAATGACCGCTTGGCGGTCTCAAGCCCGCCCGCCTGAATCTCGCAGCGGGCGCGAGGCAGTTGCTCAGTGCGCTTTTTCCCAGTTGGGCCCGACGCCGACGTCCACCACCAGCGGCACCGCCAGCTGCGCAACGCCCGCCATTAACTGCGGAAGCCTCGTTTTGACGACTTCGATTTCGGCATCCGGCACTTCGAGCACCAGCTCGTCGTGCACCTGCATGATGAGCATCGCTTTTAACCCGTCAGCGGCAAGCCAGCGCTGGACGGCGATCATCGCGAGCTTGATCAGGTCGGCGGCCGTGCCCTGCATCGGCGCGTTAATCGCGGCACGCTCGGCGCCCTGCCGGCGCGCGCCGTTGCTCGAGCGGATTTCCGGCAGCCACAGGCGCCGGCCTAATACGGTTTCGACGTAGCCCTGCTCGCGCGCTTTCTCGCGGGTCTGGCGCATGTATTCGGCGACGCCCGGATACCGCGCGAAATAACGATCCATGTATTGCTGCGCAGCCGCGCGCTCGATGCCGAGCTGGCTCGACAGGCCGTATACCGACATACCGTAGATCAGGCCGAAATTGATCACTTTGGCGTAACGCCGCTGCTCGCCGTCGACCGCCTGCGGCTCGAGACTGAAAATTTCCGCCGCGGTCGCGCGGTGAATGTCCTCGCCCGCCGCGAACGCCTTGAGCAGGCTCGCGTCCTGCGATATGTGCGCCATGATCCGCAACTCGACCTGCGAATAGTCCGCCGACACGATATGGCTGCCGGCCGGCGCAATGAACGCCTCGCGGATGCGGCGGCCCTCGGCGGTGCGCACCGGGATGTTCTGCAGATTGGGATCGTTGCTCGACAGGCGTCCCGTGATCGCGACGGCCTGCGCGTAATTGGTATGCACGCGCCCGGTCTGCGCGTTCACCATGCGCGGCAGCTTGTCCGTGTACGTCGACTTGAGTTTCGCGATGCCGCGGTATTCGAGCAGCAGCTTGGGCAGCGGGTGGTCCAGCGCCAATTGCGCGAGCGCGTCTTCGTCGGTCGAGGGCGTGCCCGACGGCGTTTTCTTGACGGGCTTGATGCCGAGCTTGCCAAACAGGATTTCCTGGATCTGCTTCGGCGAATTGAGGTTGAACGGCTGGTCCGCCTGCTGGTGCGCGGCCGCCTCGAGTTCCATCATCTTCACGCCGAGCTCGCTGCTTTGCGCATCGAGCAACGCGGTATCGAGCAGCACGCCGTTACGCTCCATTGCGTGCAGCACCGGCATCACCGGCATCTCGATCTCGCCGTAGATGCGCGCGAGCTTCGCGTCGCTTTCGACCTGCGGGTACAGCGCCTGATGAAGTTGCAGCGTGATATCGGCATCCTCGGCCGCGTACTCGGTTGCGCGCTCGATCGAGACCTGGTCGAAACAAATCTGGCCCGCGCCCTTGCCGCACACTTCGACGTACGTAATCGTTTTCACGCCGAGATGACGCTCGGCCATCGTGTCCATATCGTGCGGCTTGTGGCTTTCCACCACGTACGATTGCAGCAGCGTATCGTGGGCAATGCCTTTGAGCGCGACGCCATGATTGGCGAGAATATGCATGTCGTACTTGAGGTTCTGGCCGAGCTTGGGCCGGGCCGGATCCTCGAGCCACGGTTTCAACTTCGCAAGCACGGCGTCGAGCTTGAGCTGATCAGGCGCGCCGGCGTAAACATGCGCGAGTGGCAGGTATGCCGCATGGCCGGCTTCCACGGCAAACGACATGCCGACCAGCCGCGCCTGCATCGGATCGAGGCTGGTGGTCTCCGTATCGAGGCAGGTCAGTTCCGCGGCACTCACGCGCGCGAGCCAGGAGTCGAGCTGGGCTTCCGTCAATATCGTTTCGTAGTGGCGCTCGACCATCGCGCGCGGCGCCGCGGGCGCGGTGGTGGGCGCGTGGACCGGTTCGTCGGCCGCCTCGCGCGCCGCGTTCAACTCGCGGCGCCAGCTCTTGAACTCGAAACGGTCGAACAATTCGGCGAGCTTCGCGGTGTCCGGGGCGGTATGCGCGAGCTCTTCGATCTTGATCGGCAGCTCGACATCGCATTTGATCGTCAGCAAGCCGCGCGCCTGCGGCAGCCAGTCGAGTACCTCGCGCAGATTGTCGCCAACGGCACCGCCGACTTCGGAAGCGTGCGCGATGATATTGTCGAGCGTGCCGTATTGCGCGAGCCATTTCACCGCGGTCTTGGGCCCGACTTTGGCGACACCCGGAATATTGTCGATCGCGTCGCCGACCAGCGAAAGATAATCGACGATGCGCTCCGGTTTAACGCCGAATTTTTTCTCGACGCCGGCTTCGTCGAGTGTCTCGTTGGACATCGTGTTGACGAGCGTAACCTGCGGATTGACGAGCTGCGTCATGTCCTTGTCGCCGGTGGAGACGATCGTGCGCACGCCCTGCAGCGCCGCCTGGCACGCGAGCGTGCCGATCACGTCGTCCGCCTCGACGCCGTCGACGATCAGGAGCGGCCAGCCCATTGCGCGGATTGCCTCGAGCAGCGGCTCGATCTGCACGCCCAGATCGTCGGGCATCGCGGTGCGGTTGGCCTTGTACTCGGGATAGATGTCGTCGCGAAAAGTCTTGCCTTTGGCGTCGAATATGCAGGCGCTATAATCAGCCGGAATATCCTTGTGCAGCCGCCGCAGCATGTTCAGCACGCCGAAAATCGCGTTCGTCGGCTCGCCTTTGCTGTTGCGCAATTCGCCGATCGCGTGAAACGCGCGATACAGGTACGACGAACCATCCACGAGCAGCAGGGTTTTATTCATTGCGCGTCAGCGCCGTAAACACGGCAAAAGAGGAGTCGAACATGAGCCATCCCAACAAAGTCCCGCCACGCCTGACCACTGAGCCCGGATGGCCGGCGCGCGAATCGTGGCGGATGTTCGGCATTATGTCAGAATTTTTCGAGGCGACTGAACGGCTCTCCAACATCCAGCCCGCAGTCAGCATGTTCGGCAGCGCGCGCGTGCCCGCCGGGCATCCGTATTTCACGCTCGGCGAACAAATCGCGCGCCGTCTGTCTGACGCGGGATTCAGCGTGATTTCCGGCGGCGGTCCCGGCATGATGGAGGCGTTCAACAAGGGCGCCTATCTCGGCAAGTCGGAGGCCATCGGACTCAACATCGAATTGCCGCGCGAACAGTTTCCGAACACGTTTCAGGACATCAGCCTGTCGTTCCGCCATTTCTTCGCGCGCAAAGTCACGTTCGTGCGGTTTTCCACCGCGTACGTCGTGCTGCCCGGCGGCTTTGGCACGCTCGATGAACTCTTGGAGGCGCTGACCCTCGTGCAAACCGGCAAGATCCAGCAGATGCCGATCATTCTCGTGCACACGCCGTTCTGGCGCGGGCTGGTCGACTGGCTGCGCGACCGTCTCGTCGCCGAGCACATGATTGCGCCCGGCGACGTCGACCTCGTGCAACTGGTCGACGAGCCGCAGCACGTGGTAGACGCGATATTCGACTACTACGAAAAACGCGGGTTTCCGTCGGCCGAAGCGAAGCGCGAATCCATGTTGACGCTATAGCGACGGTGGCGGGAGCAGTTGGCCGCCGGGTGCCCGCGCTTTATATTTCCGGCCGAAAAGCCGATAATAGATGCACCCGCCCTGAACACCGTTTTATCCGGGCAACACCATGCGGAAATCGCCATGCGTAACCTGTTAGCTGTCTTGATGCTTTGCGCCGCCCTGCCCGTCATGGGCGCCGACCGTCCGGGCAATCTGCAGCCCATACCCGATCCGCCGCCGCCGCCCCCGGGCTTCGAGCTCGATCCCGCGCTCGAACCGCAGGTCACGATAATCAAGCGCGGCACCGACACCGTCGAGGAGTACCGCGTCGGCGGCAAGCTGTACATGCTGAAGGTAACTCCCGTGAGCGGCCGGTCTTACTACCTGATCGACGAAAAAGGCGACGGCAAAATGTCGCGCCAGGAAACGTTCGATTTCGGCCTGCGCCCGCCAATGTGGGTGATCCATTCCTGGTAGGGTAGCGCCCCCGGCTGTCAGCCCGGCCTGTTCACGGCGCGGCCCGCGCGTGCACCGGCGCAACGGCGGTCACTGACAGCTCAAGCCATGGCCGTATTCACCATCGTCACGCCCGAAGAATTCGCGGTGTGGCTCAGGAATTATTCGATCGGCACCCTCACGCGCCTCGAGGGCATTGCCGCCGGCATCGAAAACACCAATTACTTCGTCACCACGACGCACGGGCGCTACGTGCTGACGCTGTTCGAGAAGCTCAAAGCGCACGAGCTGCCGTTCTACATGAACCTGATGACGCATCTGTCCGCGCACGGCATTCCGTGCCCGCAACCGATCGCCAACCTGGAGAATAACGTTCTCGGCGAGTTAAACGGCAAGCCGGCGAGCATATTCACCCGCGTGCCGGGCGCGGATCTCAAAGAGATCGATGCAGCGCGCTGCGCGACGATCGGCGAGCTGCTCGCCCAAATGCATCTGGCCGCCCGGAGTTACACCGCGAACATGCCCAACCCGCGCGGCCCGCGCTGGTGGGCGGCGGCCGCGCCGCAGGTGGCGCCGTTTCTGGCTGCGCCGGCGGCTGACATGCTGGCTGGCGAGGTCCGGTTTCAGGCGCAGCACCGCCACGACGAGCTGCCGCGCGGCGCGATCCATGCCGATCTTTTTCGCGACAACGTGCTGTGGGACGGCGCGCGCGTCGGCGGCGTCATCGATTTTTATTTTGCGTGCACCGATGCGCTGCTCTTCGACGTGGCGATCACCGTCAATGACTGGTGCTGCTCGCCGGCGCCCGGGCTCGACACCGGCCGCGCGCAGGCGCTGCTCGCCGCGTATCACCGCGTGCGTCCCTTCACCGCGGCTGAGCATGCGGCGTGGCCGCTGATGCTGCGCGCCGCAGCGTTGCGCTTCTGGGTCTCGCGCCTCTACGATTTTCACCTGCCGCGGCCGGGTGCGCTCGTGCACGCCAAGGATCCCGCGTACTTTCAGCGCATGCTCGAGCAACATATCGCGCACGCGAGCGGGCTCACAGAGATGCTGGCCTGACGATGCAGATCCGCAAAGTCGACGCCCGTCACGGGTGGCAATGGCTGGTGCAGGGCCTCGTGCTGTTCCGCAAGGACCCCGCGCATTGGCTAATGCTGATTGCGCTGCTCTTCATTGGCAGCCGCGTGCTGCTGGCGGTGCCCTACCTCGGGCTGCTCGTCGTTTTGATAACGCCTAATTTCCTCGCCGGCCTGACGCACGGCGCGCAGGCGTTGGAACAGGGCAAACCGTTGCGGCTGGGCTATCTCGCGAGCGGCTTTCTCAAGAATGCCGGGCACCTGATCACGCTCGGCGGCGTCTCGCTGCTCGGGCACTTCCTGATGCTCGTTGCCATGACTACCGTCGCTGGGGCGGCGTTGTCGGACGTCGTGCAGACAATGAGCACCGGCGCCATCACCCAGGAAACCGTGGCCGCAATGCGCGTCGCGGCGCCGCGCCTGCTCTTGAGCGTGTGCGTCGGGCTCGCGATCGCGGTTCCGGTCATGCTGGCGGTATGGTTCGCTCCCATGCTCGTGTTCTTCGACGACATGAAGCCGGGGCCGGCGATGCTCATGAGCCTGTGGGCCTGCCTGCGCAATATCATGCCCATGCTCGTTTACGCCATCGCGCTGATGGGACCTTTGCTGGTCATGATGCAAATCGGGGTGGCGCTGACGCGTCAGCCGGATATGGGCATCTGGCTGCTGGCACCGGTGCTGGTGCCATCGCTGTATGCGAGCTATCGCGATTTGTTCGTGCAGGAACCGGCGGCCGGCTAGAGCGTCAGGCCGCGCTTAGCTTGGCGTATTCGAGCGCCAGCCACTTGGTGCCGTTGCGATGGAAATTGACCTGCACGCGCGCATCGTGGCCGCGCCCTTCGGCATTGACGATGACGCCCGCGCCGAATTTCGGATGCACGACGTTCTGGCCGATGCGCCAGGGGGACGCCTCTTCCGTGATCAGCACAGTCGCGCGGCCGGTCACCGCATAACCGCCGCGCGACTCGCGCGCCGCCGGCGCCAACGTTGCGTAGGTTCCCGCGCGGTTGATGCGTTTTAACAGCACGTCGGGGATTTCCCCGAAAAAGCTCGACGCGATGTTGTAGCGCGTCTGCCCATGCAGCATGCGGCTTTGCGCGAACGACAGGTACAGGCGCCGCCGCGCCCGCGTCAGCGCCACATACATCAACCGCCGCTCCTCTTCCTTGCCGTCGGCCTCCGACAGGCTGTTCTCGTGCGGAAACAGGCCTTCCTCGAGCCCGCTGATGAACACGGAGTGGAATTCGAGGCCTTTCGCCGAATGTACGGTCATCAGCTGCAGCGCATCCGCGCCGGCCTGCGCCTGGTTGTCGCCCGCTTCGAGCGCGGCATGGGCGAGAAAGCCGGCGAGGCTCGTGTCGTCCTGCGCTTCGTCGGCAATGAAACCCGCTGCGGCGTTGATCAATTCGTCCAGGTTTTCGAGCCGGTCGGCGCCTTCGCGCTCCTTCGCGTAATACGCCTTCAGGCCGCTGTGCTCGATCACGTGCTCGATGATTTCGGGCAGCGGCAGGCCCGCGCACGCGGCGCGCATGCTGGCTATCAGGCTCACAAATGCCGCGACGCCTTTCGCCGGAGAGGCGAGAGGCGAGAGGGGATAGGTGACTTCAGCATTGCCGCCTCTCGCCTCTCCCCTATCGCCTTTCGCTTTTTCGACTGCCGCCGTCCACAGGCTCGAGCCGCGGCTGCGCGCGGCGTCCTGCAACTGCTCGAGCGCGCGATTGCCGATGCCGCGCGTCGGGAAATTGATGATGCGCAGCAATGCGCCGTCGTCTTCGTCGCTTGCCAGCACGCGCAGGTAAGCGAGCGCGTGCTTGATTTCCTGGCGCTCGAAAAAGCGCAGTCCGCCATACACGCGATAAGCCATGCCGGCGTTGAATAACGCATGCTCGAGCACGCGCGACTGCGCGTTCGACCGGTAAAGAAGCGCGATTTCCGACAGCCGCAGGCCTTCGTGGTGCAGCGATTTGACTTCGTCGACGATGAAGCTCGCCTCGTCGATGTCGCTCGTCGCCTCATACACGCGCAACGGTTCGCCTTTGCCCTCGGCAGTCCACAGGTTTTTGCCAAGGCGTTTGCGGTTGTGATCGATCAGCGCGTTGGCGGCATCGAGGATGTGGCCGTGCGAGCGGTAGTTCTGCTCGAGCTTGATCACCTTCTCGACCGCGAAGTCCTTCTGCAGGTCCCCCATGTTGGCGGTGGACGCGCCACGGAACGCATAGATCGACTGGTCGTCGTCGCCGACCGCGAATACGGCATTTTCCTTGCCGGCGAGCATACGCAGCCACTGATATTGCAGGCGGTTGGTGTCCTGGAACTCGTCGACCAGGAGGTGGCGGAAGCGGCCGCGATAATGGTCGCGCAGCAGTTCGTTTTTCGCCAGCAAGTCATAGCAACGCAGCAGCAGCTCGGCGAAATCGACTACACCTTCGCGCTGGCACTGCTCGTCGTAAATCGCGTAAAGCTCGCGCAGCCGGCGCGTAAAATCATCGTAGTCGTCCGCCTCATGCGCGCGCTTGCCCGCGTCCTTGTGGCTGTTGATGTACCACGCGATCTGGCGCGCCGGAAATTTTTCCTCGTCGACGTTCGCGGCCTTCGTCGTGCGCTTGATCAGCGCGAGCTGGTCCTGGCTGTCGAGGATCTGGAATAGCTGGGGCAGTCCGGCCTCGCGGTAATGCGCGCGCAGCATGCGGTTGCACAACCCGTGGAAGGTGCCGACCCACATGCCGCGCGTGTTGATCGGCAGCATCGCGCTCACGCGCGCGAGCATTTCCTTCGCGGCTTTGTTCGTAAAGGTGACGGCGAGCAATCCGGCCGGGCTCACCTGCCCGGTCTGGATCAACCAGGCGATGCGCGTGGTCAGCACGCGCGTTTTGCCGCTGCCGGCGCCGGCTAAGATCAGCGCCGACTGGTGCGGCAGCGTTACGGCTTCGAGTTGCGGCTCGTTGAGTCCGGCGAGAAATGAAGGCGACGACATGAATGATGTGGGAGTGCGACCGCTTGATTATAGGTCAGCGTCACTTGCATGTCGCCCAAAATGCAGCGGCCGGCGCGAGGCCGGCCGTGACCGCAACGAATGCGGAACTACTTCGAGACTTTGGGCTCGGCGAATCCCATTTGTGCTTTGAGCTTCGCGGCCAGCGCGGCGGCTTCCTGCTGAGTCGCCAGATTCGAAATCCGCACGCGGTAATTGATGCCGGCCTCGGTCGTCACCGGCCGGATCTCCGCCGCATAGCCGGCATTGCGCAGCTGATCGTAGGTCTTGAGCGCGGCGCGCTGATCGCTCGCGTCCGCAAGATACACGCGCCACTTGCCGCCTTTGCGCAACGCGCCCGCGCCGGCGGCGATGTCGGTCTCGGCCGCCCATTTTGCGAGCTGCTCTTGCGGCACCGGCGCGACCGGTTCGCCGGGCTTGTCTTTCGGCGCGACGTAGAACGACATCGGCTGGTCCATGGTAAACGCCTGGTCGCCGCGCGTGACGTCGACTTTGCCCTCGATCAGACACGCAATGTCTTTGGTCCCGTCCGCCTTGCCCCACAGGTCGGTGCCGCGGATGCCGATGGTGATTGTGACTATCCTGACCTTGACGTCGCGCTCGCCGCGGAATTTAGTCAGCGCCTGCGTCGTAAACCGGAACGCGCCGCTCAACACGTCGAGCGAGGCGGTGACCACGTCTTTCAACTGGAATTTTTTCTGGCCAAGGTCGTCGAGCGCGAGCATGCCGTTTTCGCCGAGCCTGATCAGGCTGCCGTCGGCCAGCCGCAGCAGAGCGCGCGCCCCCGGCCCGGTGATCACGCGGTCCTTGTTCGAGAGCGATGTGCCGAGCGTCAGCGCATCGCGCGCGCCGTTCGCGCGCTCGACCCACGCGGGCATCTGCACGCCTTCGACGACGATCAGCGATTTCGCCAGCGCGGTTTTGGGTACTGCAGGCGCAGTCGCGGCGAACGCGCAACCCGCAGCGAGCAGCAGCACCATCGACAACAGCGTTCTTATTTTCATTGAGGCCTCCCTGATTTTCTGGTCACCCGGGTGCTACGGGTACCCGCGGATTCCGGTGCGGTGCGGGTATAATTCGCGTCTTCGCCGCATTCGCAGATTCCGTATGCAGAACAAGTACAACCCCCACGCAATCGAACGCGATGCCCAGCAATTCTGGGCCGACAATCGTTCATTTCGCGCCCTTGAGCCCGCTGGCGATTCAACGCCGGCGCCCGGCCAACCCAAGTACTACTGCCTGTCGATGTTCCCCTATCCATCCGGCAAACTGCATATGGGGCACGTGCGAAACTATACCATAGGCGATGCGCTTTCCCGGTATCACCGCATGCGCGGGTTCAACGTGCTGCAGCCGATGGGATGGGACGCGTTCGGCCTGCCCGCCGAAAATGCCGCGATGGCCAATCAGGTACCGCCAGCGCAGTGGACGCACGACAATATCGCGTACATGAAAAAGCAGATGATGTCGCTCGGTTTCGCGATCGACTGGGAGCGCGAGCTCGCGACCTGCCAGCCCGACTACTATCGCTGGAACCAGTGGCTTTTTCTGCGCCTGCTCGAGAAGGGGCTCGTCTACAAGAAAACCGGTACCGTGAACTGGGATCCGGTCGATCAGACCGTGCTCGCCAACGAGCAGGTGATCGACGGCCGCGGCTGGCGCACCGGCGCGCTGGTCGAAAAGCGCGAAATCCCGATGTACTACATGGCGATCACAAAATACGCCGACGAGCTGCTCGGCGCGCTCGATACGCTGCCCGGCTGGCCCGAGCGCGTGAAAACGATGCAGGCCAATTGGATCGGCAAGAGCTACGGCGTGCGGCTCGCATTTCCGTATGAATTAGACGGCGCACAGGCAAAATTGTGGGCGTTCACGACGCGCGCCGATACCATCATGGGTGTCACTTTCGTGGCGATTGCCGCCGAGCATCCGCTCGCGACGCGGCTCGCGCGCGACAATCCCAAGCTCGCCGCGTTCGTCGACGAGTGCAAGCGCGGCAGCGTGATCGAGGCCGATCTCGCGACGATGGAAAAGAAGGGTTTGCCGACGGGTTTTTTTGTCGTGCATCCGCTGACCGGCGAAAAAACCGAAGTATGGGTCGGCAACTACGTATTGTGGGGTTACGGCGACGGTGCGGTAATGGGCGTGCCCGGACACGACGAGCGCGATTTTGCGTTCGCCAAAAAATATGCGCTCCCGATCAAGCAGGTTATCGCCGTCGGTAACAAAACGTATTCGTTAGCTGCGTGGGAGCCGTGGTACGCCGAACATGGCGTCTGCGTTCATTCGGGCAAGTACGACGGGCTCGACTATGTTGCTGCGGTCGATGCCATCGCCGCCGATCTCGCCGTTAAGGGCCTCGGTGAAAAGCAGATCATGTGGCGCTTAAGGGACTGGGGCATTTCGCGCCAGCGTTATTGGGGCACGCCGATCCCAATCGTTCATTGCGCCGCGTGTGGTGATGTGCCGGTGCCCGACGACCAGCTGCCGGTTGTGCTGCCCGAAGATTGCGTGCCGGATGGCAGCGGCAACCCGCTCAACAAGCGCGCCGACTTCGTGAACTGCAAGTGCCCGCGCTGCGGACAACCGGCCAAGCGCGAAACCGACACGCTGGACACCTTCGTCGATTCGTCTTGGTATTACATGCGCTTCGCGTGCGCGGACCAGAAAAATGCGATGGTCGATGAACGCGTCAACTACTGGCTGCCGGTCGACCAATATATCGGCGGCATTGAGCACGCGATCTTGCACCTGCTCTATTCGCGGTTCTGGACCAGAGCGATGCGTGACCTGGGGCTCGTCAAGTTCGACGAGCCGTTCGCGCGGCTCTTGACCCAGGGCATGGTGCTCAATGAAATTTTTTACCGCAAGCCCGACGCCGGCCGCATCACCTATTACAACCCGTTGGAAGTCGACATCGCCGTCGACGCGAGCGGCAAGCGCATCGGCGCGACGCTCAGAGCGGACGGCCAGCCCGTCGACTCCGACGGCATCGGCACGATGTCGAAATCCAAAAACAACGGCGTCGACCCGCAATCGCTGATCGAGGAATACGGCGCCGATACGGCGCGGCTTTTCACGATGTTCGCGAGCTCGCCGGAAGATACGCTCTTGTGGAACGACGCCGGTGTCGAGGGGGCATCGCGGTTTTTGAAACGCCTGTGGACTTACGGTGTCGATTTCGAACAAGGCACGCTTGCCGCCGATGCACCGTTGCAGAAAGCCACGCGCTTCGAAATTCATTCGGTCCTGAAGCAGGCCAACCACGACATGGCGAGGCACCAGTTCAATACGGTAGCGTCGGCGGCGATGAAAATTCTGAATGCGCTCGATCGCATGCGCGGCGTCAGGGACGACGTGACAAAAGAAGGCCTGTCCATATTGCTGCGCCTGCTCTACCCCATCACGCCCCACATTTCGCACCAGTTGTGGCGCGACTTGGGCTTCGGCGCCGACATCCTCGCGGCCGCGTGGCCGGAAGTCGATGCTGATGCGCTCGCCGTCGACGAAATCGAGCTGGTGCTGCAGGTCAACGGCAAGCTGCGCGGGAACATGCGCGTCGCCAAGGACGCCGACCGCGCACAAATCGAAGCGCTCGCGATGCAGAACGCCAACGTGCAGAAACACGTCGCCGGCCAGCCGGTGAAAAAGGTCGTGGTGGTGCCGGGCCGCCTGGTAAATGTGGTAGTGTGATTAGAGATAAGGATGAAGGCGGAAGGATGAAGGATGAGATATAAAGGCGAATCTCAATCGTCAGAAAAAAAAGGGGGTTCTTTTATGCTTCGTCCCGCCTCCTTCATCCTTGCAGCGACCGCATTGCTGCTCGCCTCGTGCGGGTTTCACCTGCGCGGCCAGGCGAGCCTGCCCTTCGAATCGATCTACATCGTCGGCTCGCCGACGTTTACGACGCCGCTCGCGCGCGCGGTGCGCGCCGGCAGCGGCACCCGCATTTCGACCAATCCGAAGGAAGCCGACGTCACGCTGCAGATACTCGGCGAAGCGCGCGAGCGCTCGATACTGTCGCTGTCAGGCGCCGGCCGCGTGCAGGAACTGCAACTGCGCTATCGCATCAATTTCCGCCTCACTAACAAAGACGGCCGCGAGCTGATTGCGGCCGACGAAATCCTGTTGAAGCGCGATCTGCTCTACAGCGACTCCGACGTGCTCGGCAAGGAGCAGGAAGAAGCGCTGCTTTATCGCGACATGCAGACCGACGCCGTCCAGCAGGTTGTGCGCCGCCTGCAGGTCGCGCACATGAAACCGGCAACGCCGGACCTGCGCTAAGCGCGCGCCGAATTTCGCGCGGCCGCACGACGTGCGCACGACGACCGAACAACTCGCCCAGCAATTGAAGCGCGCGCTCGCGCCGCTGTACATCGTCTACGGCGACGAGCCGCTATTGGCACTCGAGGCCGCCGACCGCATCCGCGCCAGGGCGCGCGAAGAAGGCCACGTCGAGCGCGAGGTGCTGACCGCGGAGCAGCACTTCGACTGGTCGCAGTTGCGCGTGAGCGGCCACTCGCAGTCGCTGTTTGCCACGCGCCGCATCCTCGAGCTACGCATTCCGAGCGGCAAGCCGGGCAACGACGGCAGCCAGGCCCTGCAGGAGTTTGCGGCCGACCTCCCGCCGGACACGGTGACGTTGATTGCATTGCCCGCAATCGACTGGCGCGCGCAAAAAGGCGCGTGGTTCGGCGCGCTCGACGCGGCCGGCGTGATGGTCGAGGCCGCGCAGGTCAAGCGCGACAAGCTGCCGGCGTGGCTCGCGGTTCGCCTGAAAGCGCAGGAGCAGTCCGCCGACCGTGAAACGCTCGAATTCATCGCCGACAAAGTCGAAGGCAACCTGCTCGCCGCGTATCAGGAAGTGCAGAAGCTCGCGCTCTTGTTTCCGCCCGGCGCGCTGTCGTTCGACCAGATCAAGGAATCCGTGCTCGATGTGGCGCGGTTCGACGTGTTCGATCTGGGCGGCATCGTGCTCTCAGGCGACGCGCTGCATCTCGCGCGCGTGCTCGACGGCTTGCAGGGCGAAGGCGCCGCGCCGCCGCTGATCCTGTGGTCGATCACCGAAGAAATCCGCGCCATAGGCCGCGTGCTCGCGGGCCTCGCGAGCGGGCGTCCGCTGCAGCAGGCGATGCGCGACGCGCGCATCTGGGGTCCGCGCCAGCAAGTCGTGGAGCGCAATGTCGGGCGCTACACGGCCACGCAGGTCGAAGCGGCGCTCGTGCATGCGGCGCGCATCGACCGCATGATCAAGGGCCTTGCGCGCGGCGACGTGTGGGACGAATTGCTGCAGCTGGGACTGCGGTTTTCCCGCACCCGGGCCAAGGCCGCGTAGTTCGCGTTATCATTGATTTCCCATGGACATCCAGAGCTATATGGTCACCGTCGGCAAGCAAGCGCGCGCCGCGTCGCGGCTCGTCGCGAAGGCCGATACGGCAACCAAGAACCGGGCATTGACGCTGACCGCAGAGGCGATCGAGCGCGACGCCGCGCGCCTGCTCACCGCGAACGCGCTCGACCTTGACGCTGCGCGCGCGAAAAAACTGGATGCGCCGCTGATCGATCGCCTGACGCTCACCAAAAAAAGTATCGCCGACATGGCCGACGGCCTGCGCCAGATCGCGCAGCTCCCCGACCCGATCGGCGAAATCAGCGAATTGAAGCAGCAGCCGTCAGGCATCAAGGTCGGCCGCATGCGTGTGCCGCTCGGCGTGATCGCGATCATTTACGAATCGCGCCCCAACGTAACTGCGGATGCGGCGGGCCTGTGCCTGAAAGCGGGGAATGCCTGCATACTGCGCGGCGGCTCGGAAGCATTGCATTCGAACCAGGCGATTGCCGAGTGCGTGCATGCGGGACTTAAAGCCGCCGGCCTGCCGGAGACCGCGGTCCAGGTAATAGAGACGACCGACCGGGCCGCCGTCGGCGAACTCCTGCGCATGAACGAGTACGTCGACATCGTCGTCCCGCGCGGCGGCAAAAGCCTGATCGAGCGCGTGATGCAGGAGTCGCGCATTCCGATGATCAAGCATCTGGACGGCGTATGTCACGTCTACATCGACGACCAGGCGGACATTGAAAAGGCGATCAGCATCGCGGACAACGCCAAGACGCAGCGCCTGGGCACCTGCAACACGATGGAAACGCTCTTGGTCGCGCGCGGCATCGCCGATCGCGTGCTGCCGCGGCTCGCTAAAATCTACCAGGACAAGGGTATCGAACTGCGCGGCGACGAGTCCACGCGCAAGCTCGTGCCGGGCATCAAAGGGGCGACCGAGGAAGACTGGTACACCGAGTATCTCGCGCCGATCCTGGCCGTGCGCGTGGTCGACGATCTCGAGCAGGCGATGGAGCACATCGCGCGCTACGGCTCGCAGCACACTGACGCGATCGTCACCGAAGATCAGCAGCGCGCGAACCGGTTCCTGCGCGAAGTCGATTCGAGCTCGGTGATAGTCAATGCATCGACGCGCTTTGCCGACGGCTACGAATACGGGCTGGGCGCCGAAATCGGCATCTCGACCGACAAGCTGCACGCGCGCGGGCCGGTCGGGCTCGAAGGATTGACCTCGCGCAAATGGGTCGTCTACGGCGAAGGCCAGATCAGGAAATAAACGCGGCGGTTCGCCTGGCGGTGCGCTGCAGGCCGTTCGACTTTTTACATTGGAATTTTTGCGCGCTGCGGGCATGTGCGCGGCTTAAAGGATGCGTGCAATGAGCAAGCTTGTTGAAGTCAAAGTTCCCGACATCGGGGATTTCAAAAATATTCCGATCATCGAAATCCTGGTCAAGCCCGGCGACAACGTGCAGCCGGAAGATCCGCTGATTGCGCTCGAATCCGACAAGGCGACTATGGAAGTGCCCTCCCCGGCCGCCGGCGTCATCAAGGAGCTCAAGGTCAAGGTCGGCGATAAAGTTTCCCAGGGGACGCTCGTGCTGACGCTGGACGCCGAGGCATCGGCGGAGCCGGCCGCCGCGTCTGCATCTGCGCCCGCGCCTGCCCCGGCCAAAGCTGCCGCTCCAGCGGCGCCAGCCGCAGCTCCCGCAGCCGCGCCGACGGCCTCCACGTTCGCCGGCGGCGCTGACGTCGACTGCGACGTGCTGGTACTGGGCGCGGGGCCCGGCGGTTATTCCGCGGCGTTCCGCGCGGCCGATCTTGGCCTCAAGACGGTGCTGGTCGAACGCTACGCAGCTCTCGGCGGCGTATGCCTGAACGTCGGCTGCATCCCGTCGAAGGCGCTGCTGCACGTTGCAGCCGTCATGGACGAGGCCGCGCATTTTGCCGAGCTGGGCGTGAGCTTCGGCAAGCCGGCCGTCGATCTCGCCAAACTGCGCGCGCACAAATCGAAAGTGGTCGGCAAATTGACCGGCGGTCTCGCCGCGATGGCCAAGGCGCGCAAGGTCAGCGTTCTGCGCGGCTACGGTAGTTTTCTCGATCCGCACCATCTCGAAGTCGAAGTTACGCAGGGCGACGGCCAGGATAAGACTGGCAAGAAAACCGTCGTGCGGTTCAAGCACGCGATCATCGCGGCAGGTTCCATGCCGGTCAAGTTGCCGTTCGTGCCCGACGATCCGCGCATCGTCGATTCGACCGGTGCGCTCACGTTGCCCGCGATCCCCAAGCGCATGCTGGTCATCGGCGGCGGCATCATCGGGCTCGAGATGGCGACCGTTTATTCGACGCTCGGCACCCGCATCGAAGTCGTCGAGATGCTCGACGGCCTCATGCAGGGCGCCGACCGCGATCTCGTTAACGTGTGGCGCAAGTTCAACGCGGCGCGCTTCGACAAAGTCATGCTCAAAACCAAAACCGTCGCGGTCGAAGCAACGCCCAAAGGCATCGAGGTCAAGTTCGAAGGCGAGCAGGCGCCGGCCGAACCGCAGGCCTACGACCTGGTGCTGGTCGGCGTGGGACGCAGCCCCAACGGCAACAAAATCGGCGCCGACAAGGCGGGCATTGCGGTCGATCAGCGCGGCTACATCGCCGTCGACAACCAGATGCGCACCAACGTCGCGCACATCTACGCGATCGGCGACGTCGTCGGCCAGCCGATGCTCGCGCACAAAGCGGTGCACGAAGCGCATGTCGCGGCCGAAGCCGCAGCGGGCCAGAAATCGTTTTTCGACGCGCGCGTGATTCCTTCCGTCGCGTACACCGATCCCGAGGTCGCGTGGGTGGGGTTGACCGAAGACGAAGCCAAAAAGCAGGGCATCAAGATCGGCATCGGCAAATTTCCATGGGCTGCGAGCGGCCGCGCAATCGCGAACGGGCGCGATGAAGGCTTTACCAAATTGATATTCGATCACGAATCGCACCGGCTGCTCGGCGGCGGCATCGTCGGCACGCATGCGGGCGACCTGATCGGCGAACTCGCACTGGCGGTCGAAATGGGCGCCGACGCGGTTGACATTGGCAAGACGATTCATCCGCACCCGACGCTCGGCGAATCGATGGGCATGGCCGCGGAAGTT
>Ga0207675_100002871_pt1 | contig 16955 bp, 11 predicted proteins | sample KBSSwiS42_FD_184305 | JGI IMG/M metagenome (GOLD analysis project Ga0207675, IMG submission 184305) | Switchgrass rhizosphere microbial communities from Kellogg Biological Station, Michigan, USA - KBS Switchgrass S4-2 (SPAdes) (version 2) | ecosystem: Host-associated > Plants > Roots >... | reverse complement strand
GGCAATGTCTACAAGGGCCGGGTCTCGAAAGTCCTCCCCGGCATGCAATCCTCCTTCATCGATCTCGGCCTCGAGCGCGACGGCTTCCTCTACGTCGCCGACGTCGTCGACACCCTCGACGAGTTCGACAAGCTCTCGGGTGACGACGAGGACGAGGGCGGCGGCAAGGGGCGCAACGGATCGCGCGGGGAAGGGAAAGGCGAGCGGCCGCAGCCGAAGATCGAAGAGCTGCTGAGGGAAGGCCAGGAGATCATCGTCCAGGTCGTGAAGGAGCCGCTCGGCACCAAGGGCGCCCGGCTCACCTCGCACGTGACGATGCCAGGGCGGTTCCTGGTGTTCATGCCGACGGTCGATCACATCGGCGTGTCGCGCAAGATCGAGTCGCGCGAAGAGCGGTCGCGGCTGCGCGGCATCGTCCGCGAGTTCCGCGAGGCGAACGGCTTCACCGGCGGCGTCATCATCCGGACCGCGGCCAGCGGCCGCCCCAAGGAGGACATCCTCGGCGACCTCGAGGCGTTCCACCGCATCTGGACCGAGATGCGGCAGCGGAACGAATCGTCGCGCGCGCCGGCCGTGCTCTACCAGGAGCAGAGCATCGTCAGCCGCCTTCTCCGGGACCTGCTGACCGAGGACTTCCAGGCCATCCGCATCGACAACGAGCAGGAGTACCAGCGGGTGCTCGAACTGGTCGAGCGCATCATGCCGAGCCTGGCGCCGAAGGTGAAGCTGTACAACAAGCCGTTCCCGATCTTCGACGAGTACGGCGTGCAGGCGGAGATCGACAAGGCGCTGAAGAGCAAGGTCTGGCTGAAGTCGGGCGGCTCGATCGTCATCAACCAGACCGAGGCGCTGGTGGCGATCGACGTCAACACCGGGCGGTTCGTCGGCAAGAAGACGAGCGGCCGGCTCGAGGACACCATCGTCAAGACCAACCTCGAGGCGGTGAAGGAGATCGTGCGGCAGGTCAGGCTGCGCGATCTGGGCGGCATCATCGTCCTCGATCTGATCGACATGGAGGACAAGAAGAACCGCCAGAAGGTGTATCAGGCGGTGGAGACCGAGCTGAAGAAAGATCGCTCGCCGTCGAAGGCGCTGCAGGTCTCGGACTTCGGCCTGGTGATCATCACCCGCAAGCGCGTCAAGCAGAGCCTGGAGCGCGTCCTCACCGAGCCGTGCCCGTACTGCTCGGGAACCGGCGTGATCAAATCGAGCTCGACGATCTGCTACGAGATCCTCAGCGAGGTGAAAAAGGTCGGCCCCGATCTGAACGGGCACCGGCTGCTGCTGCGGGTGAACCCGGACATTGCGCGCGCATTGAAAGAAGAAGAGCACGCGGTGGTCAAGGACCTGAAGCAGTCAATCGGGAAGGACGTCACCATCAAGCCCGACGTCCACCTGCACCACGAGCAGTTCGACGTGATGGCGGTTTGAGCGGCCGGTGGCTGGCGGCTAGCTGCGGCGGGACGAGCGGGGACGCACAGGAAGGCCGGTCGACTTCATGGCGCGGCCGCGGCGCGACGCCGCGACGCGGACCATCCTCAGGCAGCTGTTCACCTCGGTGGCCATGTCGGTGACCGGAAACGCACGCGCCTGCACACGCGCGTAGCAGGTCGTGATCGAGAGGAAAATCAGCACCGCCCGGGGAAAGTCGAGTCGCACGCGTATGGATGAGGCAAGCGCGGTACCGGCGAGAGGCGTGCGGTAGCGGCGAGAAAATCGGCCCAAATCGAAGCGTTTGAGCCGATTGCGGCGGGCGGCCGGTTACGCTTTTGCGCAGCCGGAATCAGAATCGTGGCGCTCGTACACGGCAACGGCCGGCAGCGAGCCGCTGCCGGCCGTTGGACGAGCGCTGGTCGACGCGCGAGCCGCTACACGCTGAAGTGCATCAGGTAGTGGTTCCCGCCGCGGTTGATCCACACGCGAATGTAGTCGCCGCCCTTCAGGGTCTCGACCTTGGCCGCGCCGCGCGCCGGCGGCGAGTCCTTCTGCACCTTCGAGATTTCTGCCTGGGGGATCACGGTGACGACCTCGCGGCCAACGACCTTGCCGCCCTTGAGGAACTCGGCCCAGCGCTCGAGCGACTTCGTCTGGCCTTTCGCGTCGGGTCCGGCGGTGTCGGTTGTCAGCCGTACTTGATAGGTGCCGGCGGCGAGCGGCTTGCCATCTGCCTTCACCGCTTTCGGAATGTGAACGGTGCCGAGCGCCATCTGTCCTTCCGGCGCCGCTGGCGACGGTTCGGTCGCCGGCTGAGCCTTCGGCGCGGCATGACCTGCACCCGCCTGAGCCGCGGCTCCGCCGGCCGGCTTGGGCGCCGTGCCCTGCGCCGCGGCGAGGGCCGGGGCGGCCGCGATGGCTCCGACGAGAGCTCCCACGAGAACCACTCGTTTCATTTAGTGCCTCCAGATCCTGGGACTGATTATACAGAGCCGCGCGGATACCGCGGCGGCAGGGCGCGTGTGGATGAGTCGGCACGCGCCGCGGTAGGCAGGTGGGGCGGGTAGGGCAGGTGGAGAACAACAATCTCTTCGAACCAGCAGCGATCGATTCGCATCAGTGGGACTTCGTGGCAAGCGCTTTCCCCACCTGCCCGCCCGCCCTACCAGCCTCCACCCGCACGGTCGCGGGGGAATTGTCATCGCTTGGCGATGACGATTCCCCCGCTGAAGGTGCGGATACTGAGCGTCGCGCTGCCATCGCCGAACGTCGCGCGCATGTTGTGCCGCTCGCGGCCGCGGCCGCGGCTGGTGTCACCGGAGTCGCCGCCGATGGTCAGCGGCAGATCCGAGCGCACCGAGCCGCTGAAGCTGCTGGCGGTCAGCTCGAAGCCGGGCGGGTTCGACAGCGTGAGGCGGACGTCGCCCGAGTGCGTGTTGATCTCGTAGCGGCCGGTGCGGACGATCGAGCCGGTGTACTCGATGGTGCCGCTGACCGACTTGACCGTGAGCCGCTCGCAGCTGACGTCGGTGAGCAGCACGTCGCCGCTGACCGAATTCAAATCGAGCCCGCGCGCCTTCAGCCCCTTCGCGGTGATGCTGCCGCTGACGCTGCCGGCGGTCAGATCGCCGTCCGCCGCGGCGCCAGTGAGCGACACGTCGCCGGACACGCTCTTCGCGAGCTCGAGGTTCGGCGTGTCGGTGGTGGTGACGTTGCCGCTCACCGACTCGGCGCGAACGCTGCCGCGCACGCCGCTGACCTTGACCGACCCCGACACCGAGTGCGCGTCGACCGACACCGACGCCGGCACCGTGACGGTGAAGTCGACCGACGCCGAATCGCCGCGGCCGCGGCGATCGCGCCACCGCACATGTTCGGCCCGGATCTCGACGCGTCCGGCGCGCTCTTCGATCACCACCTCGACGTCGGCCAGCTCGCTGCGCTCGCCGCGCGTCCGCTTCACTGCCTCGATCGACACCTCGTCGCCGCCGCCGCCGGTCACCGCGATTTCGCCGGAGATGTTGGCGATGGTGACGCGGCCGTCGCGGCCGACGCGCAGCTTGCGCGAGATGCGCTCGGTCTGTTCCTGGGCCGCGTTGCGTCCCTGGTAGGCGCGCGCCGTGGCGGCGCGCACCGCCTCGCGCACGACGCGCGCCGGGTCGGTGTCCTGCGCGCTCGCGGGCGCGGCCAGCGCCAGGCCGGCAATCACGATCGGCAAAGTCAGTCGCATGATCGGTTTACCCTTTGTTCTTGAGCCCGGAAACGATTCGCGCCGCCCCCGCCTCGTTGCCTTTCCGCATCTCGTTGATCAGCGCCACCGTGTCCTGCAGCAGCGCGATCTTGGTCTTGAAGTTCTCGATCAGGCTCTGCTGCGCCGGCTCGCTCGCCGGCTGCGCCCGCATCGCCGCGCGGCTCTCGCTGATCGCCTGATCGATCACCTCGAGGTTTTTCTGCAGCGTCGCCGCGGTGCGCGGGTCGAGCGCGTCCTGGTCGCTCTTCGCCGCCGCTTCCAGCCCCTTGATCGCGTTCTCGTAATGGCTCTCGGCCAGGCGCAGCTCCGACTCGATCGCTTCCGCCGCCTGCCGCGCCGACGCCGACATCTCCGCCGCCTCCTCGCCGTTCGGCGCGCTTCGGCCCGGCAGGACGCGCAGGCCGACGACCGTGGCGAGAATCACCGCCGCAGCCGCGGCGAGCCAATAGAGCGACGTGCCGGCGAGGAACGCCGCACGCGGCCGATCGCGCTCGTCCATCTTGATCGCGCGCTCGATCCGCCCCCACGCGCGCACCGGCGGCTCGCGCATCTCCAGCGTGCCGACCGCGCGCTTCAGCTCGCGCAGGTCCTCGACCAGCTGCCGGCAGACGGCGCACGACACGAGGTGCTCGTCGATCGCGTTGCGCTCGAACGGATCGCTCGCGCCGTCGACGTAGTCGTGGATCGCGCTTTCGGTCGGGTGCATTCAGGCCTTTCCCAGCAGCGCCCGCAGCTTCATCCGCGCCTTGAACACCTGCGACTTGGAGGTGCCCTCGGCAATCCCGAGCAGGCGGCCGACCTCCTTGTGATCGAACCCTTCGACGTCGTGCAGCACGAACGCCTCGCGGCATCCGTCCGGCAGCCGCTCGAGCGCCCGCTCGAGATCGAGCCGCGCGATCGGCGTGTCGCGCCGCGCGGTCGGCTGGATCGAGGTGTCAGCGTCGAGGGTGTCGGTCAGCTTGTTCATTTTCGCCTGCCGGCTGCGCACGTAGTCGAGGCAATGATTGAGCGCCAGCCGATACAGCCAGGTGCCAATCGCCGCGTCCCCCTTGAAGCTCCCCAGCTTGCGGTACGCCTGGAGGAAGATTTCCTGGAGGAGATCTTCCCCGTCTTCCGGGGATCCCGCCATCCGGCATGCCAATGTGTAAAGCCTGGCCGCGTGCTGATGGTAGAGGGTCTCGAACGCCTCGACGTTGCCCGCCTGGCACTGGGCGACGAGTTCCTCCGGGCTCACCGTTGCTTCTTTAGACGGGAAGGGGAGCGGGGGGCGTTGCTGGCGGGCGGTCACTTCAAGGAATACGAGAGGGGAGGGCCGTAAGGTTCAGCCAGCCCGGCGCTTGCGCTCCACCTTCCATCGAACCCGGTCCAGCTCGCGCACCCGGCCGCCGGCGACGATGACCCCCTCGGCGACGAGGAGCGAGCGCTTCAGGAACTCGCTGCCGCCGTAGCCGCCCAGACGGCCGCCGGCGGCGATCACGCGGTGGCAGGGGACGTCGGGCCGGCCGCAGCCGCGCATGATGTTGCCGACGGCGCGCGCCGCGCGCGGCCGTCCCGCCAGCGCCGCGACTTCGCCGTAGCTGGCCACGCGTCCCGGCGGGATGCGCCGCACGACCGACAGCACGCGAAACGAGAATGCATCCGTCTTCGCGCTCGTCTTCGTGCCCGTGGTCTTGCTTCGTGCTCGTCGTTCGCTCAAAAAAGAGAATGCCCCTCAGCCTTCAAGGAAACGCCGACAATTGCCGCCAGCGTCGGCGCCAGATCGGCCGGCGTTGCCGGTCGCTGATACTTGCCCGGCTTCACGCCGGAGCCGAGAAACAGCAGCGGCACGCGTTGGTCGTCGGGGTTGGCTGACCCGTGGGTCGTGCCGGCGGCCGAAATCATCCATCCCGGCTTCGTGGCGATGATGAGATCGCCGCTGCGCCCCGGGAAGTAGCTGAGCGCGGCGGCGCGCTGCAGCGGATCCTTCGCCGCCGCGGCGTCGCGCACGTCCTCGCTGCGGAACACGCGCTGCACGCCTGGCCGCGCGGTGATCGCCGCGAGCGCGGCGCTGATCGCCGCCGGCGTCCGCCGCACCTTGTCGTAGACGCCGGTGTCGAAGTAGAGGTCGTTGGTGCTCAACGCGGTGACGTGGCGCCCCTGGCCGAGCGTCGGCAGCAGCGCCTGATTGACGGCGTCGATGATCGCGCCGCCGCTGATCCGTCCGGCATCGCGGCCCTCGGCGAGGAGCTGTTCCGGGATCGGCGTCACGCCGTGATCGGCGCTCAGGCCCGCCACCCAGCGTCCCTTGCCGACCTGCGCGTCCAGCTCATCGAAGAGCACCCCGATGGTCTTGTCCAGGTGCGCGAAGACGTCGACCACCTCGTGGCTGCGCGGGCCGAACGCGTGGCCGACGAAGTCGGGGGTCGAGAAGCTGACGGCGAGCACATCGGTCGTGTCGTGTGAGCCGAGCTGCAGCGCCTTGACGAGCGCGGCCGCGAACCGGCCGACGTATGCATCCGCGAACGGACTGCGCTGCCACTGCGTGAGGAACGTGTTGTCGGCGACGCCGCTGGTGCCCTTCAGCTCGTGCGGAAACGATCGCGTCCATCCAGGCGGCGGCGCCTCCCCCGAGGCATCGTCGCTGCCGGCGTAGGCCGTCGGCGGCAGCAGCTTGCTCCACACCTTGCCGAGATCGCCGGAGATCGGGTTGGCGTCGAGGAACGCCTTGACCGCGGGCACCGGTTCCTCGGTGTAGACAGGAGAGGTGATCCAGCCGTCGACACTGCTGCTCAACCAGGTGACCGCGTCGCCGCCGTGGCCGGCGAGCATGATCGCGCTGCGATCCTTCAGCGCCAGCGACACGACATGCGCCTTGCGCTGCGACCGCATCACGTCGGCGAAGGTCGGCACCTGCAGCCGGTAGGCGCTGTCGCCGGACGGCGCCGCCGCGCCGTAGAAGACATCCTTGATCCGCGGGTCCTCGTTGCAGATCACCTGCTTCTTCAGCTCGCGGTCCCACCAGTTGTTCTGGAAGATGCCGTGCGTATGCGGAAACGAGCCGGTCGAAATCGTGGCGTGGCCGGCGCAGGTGACGGTCGTGAGATACGGATACGCCGCTTCGGAAAACCACGCGCCTTCGGTCACCATCCGCTTCAAGCCGCCGCTCCAGCCCTCCTGGAAGCGGTCGACGTAGTCGGCGCGCATCTGGTCGACGACGAGGATGACCGCCAGCTTCGGCGGATCGGCGGGCGCGGCGGGCGCCGCCCAGGCGATCGCGCCCGCCAGAATCAATCCGACTGCAATCCTTCTCACGTGTGCCTTTGTCGAGAAAGCCGACCGCGCTCAGCCGAGGCCACCTGGACGCCGGTAAGTTTACATCAGCATCAGCGGGTCGATTTGGTAGTCCGCGGGCTCGAGCGGCGCGACCACCGACGAGGGGCGCTGCGGATCTTCGCCCGGTTCCCAGAGATTCAACTCGAAGGGCAGATCGAGGCGCTTGCCGTCGCGGCCGATGAGGATGCGCACCTGCGGGCGATAGGGATCGGGGGCGTAGGTATTGAGCACGACCGCCACTTCGCCGGTGTTCAGCCGGACCAGCGTGCCGTTCGGATAGATGCCAATCAGCTGCACGAAGCGGCGCACCAGGTGCTGGTCGAACTGCTTCCCGTCGTTGCGCTTGAGGACGGCGAGGATGCGATCGGTCGGAAACGCCTCCTGGTAGCGGCGCTGCGATCGCATCGCGTCGTAGACGTCGGCGATGCTGCACAGCATCGTGCCGATGTTCAGCGACGGCCGCGAGACGCCGCCGGGGTAGCCGGACCCGTCGGTGCGCAGGTGATGCTCGAATGCGACCACCGGCGCGAGCGTCGGCACGTCCGGGGTCGCGCGCAGCATCTCGGCGCCGTCGACGACGTGGCGCTTCATGATCGCGAACTCGTCGTCGGTGAGCTTGTCCGGCTTGTTCAGGATCTCGATCGGCGTCTTCACCTTGCCGATGTCGTGCATCAGCGCCGCCAGCCCGAACTCGCGCAGCAGCGGGCCGTCGATGCCCAGGCCGCGCGCCTGGCCCATGGTGAGGATAGAAACGTTCACCATGTGGGTGAAGGTGTAGTTGTCGTAGTTCTTCAGCGTCGTCAACGCCAGCAGGGCGCGGCGGTTCTGCGCCACTGCCTGCGCCAGGCCGTCGATCATCGTCCGCGACACGGTCGGATCGGGGCGCCCTTCGGTCTGCGCGCTCTCCCAGACGTTGCCGGCGGCCGAGACGGCGTCGTTGTAGAGCCGCTTGATCGTCGCCATGTCGGTGAGGCTGCCTTCGATCTTCTGCTCCACCGTCACCCGGCCGACGCGGATGTGCGGCATCGCCGGAAACGCGTTGGCGGCGTCGGCGCCGTCGGCGTTGCGGGTGTCGATGGTGGTGACCGCGTCGATGAAGGTCGAGATCTCCTCGATGGTGACGCCGCGATCGATGGTGATGCGCTCGACGCCGCTTTGCTGCAGGCGGCGGACGAAGCCGCCGAGCGTGTCGGCCTTGGCCAGCGGCATGTCGTCGACGATCACCTCGTCGCCGACGAGGCCGATGACGATCGACGGCTGCAGGCTGTGCAGCAGCTGCAGCGCGCCGGAGAGGGTCTCCAGGTTGCGGGTGATGATCGGGTGACCCTTCGAGTAGAGCTGCGTCGAGCGCAGCGCCGCCGCGAAGCGGCGCAGCAGTTCGTCGGCGAGCTGGATGCGGGGCGCGGTCATACGCCTCCCGCCGGCTGCCGCCGGCCGCGGGCCTGCGTCAGGTGGGCGCGCGCCGCCGAGCGCATGCCGCGCGACCCGTGCGCCGCCGCCTCCTCGAGCGCGGCCAGCGCGTCGGCGGTGCCGATGCGGGCGAGCGCCGCCGCGGCGGCGTGGCGCAGCGCCGCGGTGCGGCGCGGCGCCCACCACTCGCCCTTGCGCAGCGCTTCCTGCAGCGGGGCGATCCCGCCCGGATCGCGCAGCGCGCCGAGCGATTCGATCGCGCGCAGGTAGATCGGCGCCAGCCCGCCGCGGTGATCGACGTGGCGCAGGATGTAGGCGAACAGCGGCGTCGCCCGCTCGTCCCGGACCAGGCCGATCGACTGCATGATCGCGTCGCGCGATCGCGTCGTGCCGCTGGTCAGCGCCTGCTCGAGAATCTTGAAGGCGGCGTCGGTGCCGACGTTGAGGATCGCGCGCACCGCTTCGCGCTGCACCTGCGGCTCGTTGTCGTCGAGCAGCTCGGTCAGGTCGGGCAGCGACTCGCTGCCGCCGAACTGGCGCATCAGCTGAATCGCGGTCCGCCGCACCGCCGGGTTCTGCGAGTTCTTCAGCCGTTCGATCGTCCGCCGGCCGACCGAGCCGAAGGCGAGCAGGATCGAGGTGAGGCGCTCGCGCGGCCGCGGCCGCTCTTCGACCGACAGCGCCTCGGCGAGCGGCCGCACCAGCACCTCGCCGAGCGACACGCACATCGTCTTCACCCGCTCGAACTGCGCTTCGTCGATCGTCGCCAGGTGCGTGGTGATGTGCCGCATCATCGAGCCGGCAATCAGCAGATCGATCGCGGTGGTCGCGTGCTGGCGGCGCGCCGTGGAGCCGCTGGCCGCCGCGCCCGCCTCGCGCACGAGCACGGCAACCAGCTGATTGGCGGCGTCGAAGTCGCCGACCAGCAGCAGGTCCTCGAGCAGCTGGACGACCGGCTTCATCAGGTCGCCCCAGCGCTCCTCGTCCTGCTCGATCCGCAGCAGGTCGAGCACCAGCGTCAGGTCGAGCGCGCGCAGCGCGGTGGTGGCAATCGTCCCCTTCCACGCGCCGATCCGTTCCGGCGGATCGTCGTGGACCTGCTCGACCTCGATCGCCTGCGTGCGCGCGCCGGAGAGCTCGCGGCCGTAGGCTTCCGACACGAACGGCTCGTCGGAGTACGACGTCAGCAGCTTCTCGGCGACGTGGTTCCAGACCGTTTCGAATCCTTCGGTGCTCCCCAGCGGCGACGCGGCGACGTCGTCGTGCGCCAGCGAAAGCAGCCGCTGCGCCTGCTCGGGCTCGCGCACCAGCGACTGGAACGCGAGCGCCAGGCGATCGGTCGGCGCGCTCTCCGAGATCACGTGGCGGGCGACGAAGCGCGCGATCGTCGTATCGGTCATGCGGCTGACCACCGCCTGCACCAGCCGCGGCCCTTCTTCGTCCTCGCGCTGTCCCATCAGGCCGAGCAGCATGTCCGGCGAACACTGGCCGACGGCGGAGGCCATGTTGCGCAGCACCGGCTCGAGCCGATCGGGATCGGTCTTCGACACCGCGTCGACGATACCGCGCAGCATGCGCATCAGCGCCGCCGCCTTGGGGGCGATGCCGCCGGAGGCGTCGCCGCCGGCTTCGAGGCTGGCCATCATCTCGGCGAGGCGTTCGCTGTCGGCGGCAATGCCGAGCAGCTCGCGGATGCCTTCCTCGTCGAGCTCGAACGCGCTGCCCTGCAGGCAGTTCGCGATCACCTTGTCCCACACCGCCGACTCGCCGCCCTTCCGCTCGCGCAGCACCTCGGCGTAGTCGATCTCGCGCAGTTCGACGTGCCGGAACGCCATCGTCGTCCAGACGCGGGCGATGCCGCCGTCGGCGCGCACCGAATCCGGCGCGCGGCCGAGGAGGAGCAGGAACGTCCGCCACGCCTCGGCGTCGCCGCCGGGAAGCACCGTGATCTCGCCGATGAGATGCGAGTGCAGCAGCACCGCGAGCTCGCCGATCGCCGCGTCGGGCCGCGCCGGCTGACGCTCCTCCAGCAGCAGGCCTTCGGGGAGCACCGTAATGCGCAGCGGCGCCGTCATCGACGTGGTGGAGGTGATGTGCGCGATCCGTCCGAGCGTGGCGGTGATAGCCGGGTGTCCCGTCGGGTAGAGCACGACCGCGCGCGCCGCGGCCTTGCAGGCGCGGGCGAAGTCGGTCAGCTTCGCCGTCTCGGCGGCGCCGAGCGGCGCGGGCGCCTCGGTGGGCGCCGGGCGATCCACGGCTTTCGCCGCCTGGGAGACCGGATCGCTCATAGGTAGTTCAGCGGGTCGATGTCGGTCGATTCGGGATCGACCGCTTCGACCACGGCGTATGGCTGCTCGCCGCGTTCGTCGCGATCCCAGGTGTTGGCGAGCAGCGGTTCCTCGACGATCGCGCCCGACTTGTCGGTGATGATCTTGACCTGCGGCCGGAACGGATCGGTCGGGTGCTCGGCGGTCACCACCGCGATTTCGTCGGTGTTCAGCCGCACCAGCGTGCCGATGGGGAAGAGGCCCATCAGGTTGACGAACCGCTTCAGCAGCACCTGGTTGAACGCAGGGTTGCCCTGCTCGCCCATGATGCTGCGGATGCGCGCGGTCGCCATCCCCTCGCGATAGGGGCGGTTGCTCCGCAGCGCGTCGAACACGTCGGCAATCGACACGATCATGGTGCAGAGATTCAGCTTGCGGCTGCCGATGTTCTCCGGGTAACCGGAGAGATCCTGCTTCAAGTGGTGCTCGAAGGCCACAATCGGCGCGAGCGCCGGCATCTCGGGCGTCCGCCTCAGGATATGCGCCCCGTCGACGACGTGGCGCTTCATGATGCCGAACTCCTCGTTGGTCAGCTTGCCCGGCTTGTTCAGCACCTCGAGCGGCGTGTTGACCTTGCCGATGTCGTGCATCAGCGCGGCGAAGCCGAACTCGCGCAGCAGCGCGCCGTCGAGGTTCAATGCGCGCGCCTGCGCCATCGCCAGCGCCGAGACGTTCACCATGTGGGTGAAGGTGTAGTTGTCGTACTTCTTCAGCGCGGTCAGCGCCATCAGCGACGTGCGGTCCTGCGTCACCAGCCGCGCCAGGCCGTCGATGATCTTGCGCGCCGCGCCCGGGTCGGGCTGCTCGCCGGCCTTCGCCGCATCCCACAGCGTTTCGGCGGCCTGCACCGCCGTCGTGTAGACCCGCCTCGCGGCGACGATCCCCGCCTGCTCGTCGGTCACCTCCTCGACCACGACGCGGCCGAGGGCGATGTTGCGCACGCCGCGCGAGGTCAGCTGGTCGGGCAGCGGCACTTTCGATTTGCGGTCGCCCAGCACCGACACGAAGGCGCGGATTTCATCGCGCGTCAGGCCGCGGCTGAGCGTGATCTTCTCGACCTCGCGCTCGCGCAGGTCGCGCGCGAAGCCGACCAGCGCGGCAGTCCCGCGCGGCAGCCGCGACCCGTCGACGACGACCTCGTCGTCGATGAAGCCGACGATGATGCTGGGGGCGTGCTGCAGCGCCTGCTGCGCCGCGCTGACGAGGTTGTCGATGCCGCGCTGGACCAGCGGATGGCTGGGCGAGTACAGATCGGCGCCGCGCACCGCGGTGGCGATTCGGCGGACGAGATCTTCTGCCTTGGCCTGATCCATTACCGGTCCTTCACACCTGCGCGGTCCGCGCCAGCGTCTTCAGCTGGCGGTCGCCTTTCCGTGCCGCGTCGTCGAGCGCCGCCCTGGCCCGCTCGCCGCCGATGCGCGACAGCGCGTTGATGCCGCGCTCCTTGATCGCGCGCGCCTTGCCGCGCCGCCAGAACGACCGCACTTGCAGCGCGCCGGCGATCGGGCCGATCGCATCCTCGTGGCCCACCGCGCCGAGCGCGGTCAGCGTTTCCAGCACGACGTCGTGATCCTTGCCGAGCGAATCGCTCTCGCCGATGATCCGCGCCAGCATCGGCACCACCCGCGGGTCGCGGTCGGCGACGAGCGCTGCGATCACGGCGTTGCGCGTCTCGCCGGTGGCGGTGCGCAACACCATGTGGATGGCGCGCGCCGCCGCCGGGTCGGCGATCACGCCCAGCGCCGACACCGCCGCGCGGGCGACGCGCGGGTCGCCCTTGCGCAGCAGCGGCTGCAGCAGCGGCACCGCCTCGGCGGTGCCGATGCGGCCGAGCAGGCGCGCGCCGTTGCGCTGCACGAACCAGCGGGTATCTTCGGTGAGCGGCGCCAGCCGGTTGACCGCCGGCACCTTGAAGGCGACGACCATGTCGGCCGCGCGGACGAAGGCGGGCGTTTCTTCCTCGGCCATCAGCAGCGGCTTCAGCGCTTCGATCGCCGCCGGACCGATGGTGGCGACGATCGCGGCGATGGTGGTCGACTCGTCCGGGCCGAGATCGGCGAGCAGCAGCGCGGTTTCGCGCATCGCAATCGATTCGCCGAGCCGGTCGAGCGCCAGCCGGCAGGCGTCGCGGCCGATTTTCGACGAGGTCGCCCGCGCGCCCAGCGCGTCGGTGACCACGCGCGCGTCGGGGTAGGCGCCCGACATCAGCAGGTCTTCGGCCAGCGCCGCCATGTCGTGCGCGATCTCCTCGGCGCGCGGCGCCTCGGTTTCGATCGTCAGCAGATCGATCAGCAGCATCACCGACAGCGAGCGGACGTTGTCCTGCGCCAGCGTGCCGACCATCTCGGCCAGCTCCGGCGGGATCTCGCCAGCCGCGAGCCGCTCGGCCCGGCCGCCGACGCCGTCGAGCACCGTCCGGTAGCCTTCCGACACGAACGGCGCGTCGTTGTACGAGATCAGCAGCTCTTCGGCGGAGGTCCACAGCGCCTGGAACTGGCCGGCCTTGCCGAAGTCGGTCTCGCTGAGCAGATTGCGCGTCATCGTCAGCACGCGCTTCTTGCGGTCTTCGTCGGGCGCGATGGTGTTGAAGATGGTGGCGAGCCGGTCCGACGCCTTGCCTTCGATGGCCAGCGCCGTGGCCAGCAGCTGCGCCACCTTCGTGTCGTCGAACGCCGCCGCGACGCGGGCGACGACCGGCACCTCGGTCGGCGATTCGGCCGTCTGCATCATCTGCATGACGATGTGCGGATCGAGGCGGCTGGCGGCCGCCGCCAGGTTGTTCATCACGTCCGGCATCTTGTCGGGCGACATCACCGACACGATGTTGGTGAGGTGGCGGAACGCGACCAGCACGGCCGCCGCCTGCGACGTGATCATCGGCGAGCCGTCGAGCGCGCATTTGGGCGCAGCGACCGCGGTCGCGAGGTCGGCGACGTCGATCGCACTGCCGGCAATGCTCAGGAGGCGCTCCTGGGCGCGCTCGTCGAACACCGCCTTCTGGCTGCCCGAAATCTGCATCACGATCGAGCGCCACAGGTCGTCGCGCTTGGCCGGCTCGGGAACGTCGCCCTCCTCGCGCGCAAACAGGCGTTCGTAGTCGAGCTGCTCGAGGACGACCGAGGGGTGGCCTTCTTCTGCCCAGATCTGCACCGGGCCGCCGCGGCGCCGGCGCTCGGCGGCGTCCAGGCTGAGCAGGCGCAGCAGGCGCGTGACGCTGTCGGTCGAGACGTCGCCGATGAACGTGACGTGCAGCAGATCGCGGTCGTGCAGCAGCGCCGCCGCTTCCGCGATCGGCCCCTCCTGCTGCGTCGGGGCGACGCCGTCGATGAGCAGGGTTTCAGGAGTGATGCCGATGCCGAACGCCGTCCCGAGGGACGAGCCGCGGACCGCCTCGCACAGCCGCTCGACCGAGGAGCCCACGGCCGGGTGTTCCGGCGGATAGAGCGTCCAGTTGCGGGCGGCAACGAGGAGGGCTCGCGCGACCCTGAGGAGGCCCTGCGCAAGCTCCGGCGAGAGCTGGGACACCTGGGACACGTCAGCTGATTATCTTAAAGATTAGAGGCCGAGGGCCGTACGCACGCGCCCCCGCACAGCCCACCGGGAGGGCGCGGCAACCGCACTTCACCTCTGTTATATCGACCGAACCCGGCCGGATCCGTAGGGTTAGCGGCTGGGTTAACAGCCGCGCCTTCGCGCCGCAGGCGCTTCGGCGAGGTCTCGCCGTAGCTGGCGGCAAAATCACGGGCTGTCAGCGGAGGCGGATATACTGCCGGCCTAGATGCGGGCGGTCGACATCATCATGTCGAAGCGGGATGGGCGGGCGCTCACCCGCGACGAAATCCGGTTTTTTGTTGACGGCGTCACCAAAGGCAACCTTCCCGATTACCAGGCCTCGGCGCTCTTGATGGCCATCCTCATCCGGGGCATGGACGCCGAGGAGACGGCGGCGCTGACCGAGGCGATGGTGTCCTCGGGCATCCGCGTCAACCTGGGCGACATCCCCGGCACCAAGGTCGACAAGCACAGCACCGGCGGCGTCGGCGACAAGACCTCGCTGGTGCTGGCGCCGCTGGCGGCGGCGTGCGGTGTGCCGGTGCCGATGATGTCGGGCCGCGGTCTCGGGCATACCGGCGGCACGCTCGACAAGCTCGAAGCGATTCCCGGTTTTCGCGTCGACCTGTCGCTCGAGGAGATGAAGGCGGCGCTTGCGAGGACCGGCTGCGCGATGATCGGCCAGACCGCGCAGATCGCCCCCGCCGACAAGAAGCTCTACGCGCTGCGCGACGTGACCGGCACGGTGGAAAGCATCCCGCTCATCAGCGCGTCGATCATGAGCAAGAAGATCGCCGAGGGGATCGACGCGCTCGTCCTGGACGTCAAGACTGGCAGCGGCGCGTTCATGAAGACGGAGGCCGACTCGAGGAGGCTGGCTGAATCGCTGGTCGCGATCGGCAACGCGTCGGGCGTGAAGACCGAAGCGATCATCACCGCGATGGATGCGCCGCTCGGACGCGCCGTCGGCAACGCGCTCGAAGTCATCGAGTGCCTCGACGTCCTCAAGGGCGGCGGGCCGCAGGATCTCGTCGACGTGTCGGTGGAGCTCGCGGCGCGGATGCTGGTGCTTGGGAAAGTCGCCGACGACATCGCCGGCGCCGAAACGCAGGTGCGAAATGCGATCGCCTCCGGCGCCGGCCTCGAACGCTTCCGGCAGATCATCGAGGCCCAGGGCGGCGACCCGAAGGTGGTCGACGACTACAAGCGCCTGCCGCGAGTCGACAATCGGCATCGCGTGACGGCCAGCCGCGCCGGCTTCGTGACGGCGCTCGACGCCGAGCTGGTCGGCCGGGCCTCGGTCGCGCTCGGCGCCGGCCGCGACCGCGTCGAGGATCCGGTCGATCCGGCGGTCGGCATCCTCGTCACTGCGAAGCCGGGCGACCGGGTGAACGCCGGCGACGCGGTGCTCGAGCTCCACTACCGCGACCGCGGCCGTCTCGAGACGGCGGCTGCATTGGCCGCGCGCGCCATCGTGATTGGCGACCAGCCGCCTCCCGCCCGGCGCCTCGTCGTCGGAGAGGTCCGCTGATGCTGGGCATCTTCCAGCCGCTGTTTGGCGCCATCGTCATCCTGGGGATCGCCGTCGCGTTCTCGACCAACCGGCGTGCGATCAACTGGACCACGGTCGCGTGGGGCCTCGGGCTGCAGGTTCTGTTCGCGCTGATCGTGCTGAAGACGACGATCGGGCAGCGCGTCTTCGAGACGCTCGGCGCCGGCATCAACAAGCTGCTGGGATTTGCCGGCGTCGGCGCCGCGTTCGTGTTCGGCCCGCTGGGCGACGCGAGCGTCTGGGGCCGCGCGATGAACGGGGCGCTCGGCGCGGAAGGCGGGCGCTATGCCGTCATCTTCGCGTTCCAGGTGCTGCCGACCATCATCTTCATCGCCGCGCTGTTCGCCATCCTCTACTACTACGGCGTGATGCAGCTGGTCGTGCGGCTGTTCGCGATCGTCATGCACCGGGTGATGAAGTGCAGCGGCGCCGAATCGCTCAACGTCGCGGCGAGCATCTTCATGGGGCAGACCGAGGCGCCGCTGACCATCCGCCCGTACCTGCCGGAGATGACCGAGTCGGAGCTGATGACGGTGATGACCTCCGGCATGGCGCACATCTCGGGCGGCATCATGGCGGCCTACATCCTGTTCGGCATCGAGGCGAAGCACCTGTTGACGGCGGTGATCATGACCGCGCCCGGCACGATCATGATGGCCAAGATGCTCGTGCCGGAGACGCAGGTGCCGAAAACGATGGGGACCGTGCAGCTGCAGATCGAGCAGACCGACGTCAACGTGATCGACGCGGCCGGCCGCGGCACCGGCGAGGGGCTGCAGCTGGCGCTCAACGTCGGCGCGATGCTGATTTCGTTTCTTGCGCTGGTCGCGCTCGTCAACTATTTGCTCGGGTTCGCCCACCTGAGCCTGCAGCAGATCTTCGGCTGGGTGTTCGCACCGGTGGCGTGGAGCATGGGCGTGCCGTGGCGCGATGCGCCGGTGATCGGCAACCTGCTCGGGACGCGGATGGCGCTGAACGAGTTCGTGGCCTACTCGCAGCTCGGTCCGCTGAAGCCCATGCTCGATCCGAAGTCGTTCACCATCGCCACCTTCGCGCTGTGCGGCTTCGCCAACTTCAGCTCGATCGGCATCCAGATCGGCGGCATCGGCGCGCTGGC
>Ga0207675_100002868_pt1 | contig 16962 bp, 16 predicted proteins | sample KBSSwiS42_FD_184305 | JGI IMG/M metagenome (GOLD analysis project Ga0207675, IMG submission 184305) | Switchgrass rhizosphere microbial communities from Kellogg Biological Station, Michigan, USA - KBS Switchgrass S4-2 (SPAdes) (version 2) | ecosystem: Host-associated > Plants > Roots >... | reverse complement strand
GACGGCAAGGTGCTGATCGGCACCAACGGCGGCGAGTACGGCATCCGCGGCTTCGTCAAGGCGTTCGACGCCAACGACGGCAAGCTGCTCTGGACGTTCAACACGATTCCCGAGACCGGCCACGAGGGCGTCTGGGCGACCACGGACGCGACCGGGCGCGACATGCATCGCGACATCGCCGCCGAGAAGGCCGCGCTCGCCAAGAACGCGGGCTTCTTCAACACGCTCGGCGGCGGCGTCTGGATGGCGCCCGCGATCGACCGCGAGTCGAAGACCGCGTTCTTCGTCGTCGGCAACCCCAGCCCTGACCTGTACGGCGCCGAGCGGCCCGGCGACAACCTCTACACCGACTCGATCGTCGCCGTGGACCTCAACACCGGGGCGAAGAAGTGGCACTTCCAGTACGTCGCGCACGACGTCTGGGACCTCGACGCCGTCTCGCCGGTCATCCTGACCGAAGCCAAGGGCAAGGACGGCAAGATGACCAAGGTCGCCATCCACGGCGGCAAGACCGGGCACGTCTATGTCCATGACCGCGCCACGGGCGAGCTGATCCGCTTCAGCGAGGCGATGATTCCGCAGGAGAACATGTGGGTGCTACCGACCAAGGACGGCGCGCGCATGCTGCCGGGCGCCAACGGCGGCGTCGAATGGAGCCCGATGGCGTTCAATCCGAAGACGCGCCTCGCCTATGCCGCGAACCTGCACCAGCCGATGACGTACCACGTCGAACAGGCCGCTTACCCCGGCGGCAAGCTCTGGCTCGGCGGCGCGTTCAAGGTCATCCCGAGCGAGAAGCAGTGGGGCCGGCTGTCGGCGGTCAACATCGACACCGGCAAGGTGGCATGGAAGTTCGACACTGAGCAGCCGCTCATCGGCGGCGTCCTCGCGACCGCGGGCGACCTTGTCTTCAACGGCGAAGGCAACGGCTACTTCCGCGCCTTCGACGCGCGCACCGGCAAGAAGCTGTGGGAGTACCAGTGCGGCGCCGGCGTCAACGCGCCTGCGGTGTCGTACACGGTCGGCGGCAAGCAGTACGTCGCGGTCGCGGCGGGCGGCAACACGCAGCTCGACTTCAAGCGCGGCAACACCGTCATGGTGTTCGCGCTTCCCTGAGACACTGACCAAGCGCGGCGAGATGATCGAAAGGAACCGGATCTGAGACTTCCCGCCGCGCTATTCGCCTCCCTCGTCGTCGCCTTCGCGGCGACCCCCGTGTCCTTCGCGCAAACCGTGGCCCCGCCCAAGGCCGCGATCTGCGCTGCGTGCCACGGGCCGGAGGGCAAGGCGATCGATCCGTACCCGGTCCTCGCCGGGCAGACGTCGCGCTATCTCTATCTCGAGCTGCGCGACTTCCAGGAAGGCCGCCGCAACGATCCGCAGATGTCGCCGGTCGCCAAGGACCTGACGCGCGACGAGATGCGCGAGCTCTCCGACTACTTCGCGAAGCAGAAGCCCGCACCGCAGACGTTCAAGCCCGATGCCGCCAAAGCCGCGCTCGGCAAGGCCAAGGCCGACGAGACGCTGTGCACGATGTGCCACCTCGGCGGCTTCTCCGGCCAGAACGAGATCCCGCGCGTCGCCGGCCAGAACTATCAGTACGTCGTCAAGCAGCTGTCGGACTTCAAGGCGCGCACGCGCACCAACGACGCCGGCAACATGACGAGCGTCGCGAACACCCTGAGCGCGCAGGACATCGAGAACCTGGCGCACTACCTCGTCGGCCTCTGAGCGCCGCGATGGAGATCCTGGCAGCGGGAGAGCCGGGCATGGTTGCCGCGCACGGCGCTGCCGCGGCGGCGACTGCGGCGCGATCTCGCTACGACCGCGTCGCCGCCTGGCTGCACTGGGGCATCGGCGCGCTGCTGCTGGCCGAGATCGTCTTCGGGCTGCTGCTCGACGACATCGCGCCGCGCGGGACTCCGGCGCGCGCCGGCGTGATCAACCTGCACAAGTCGTTCGGCATCGTGCTCGGCGTGCTGATCGTGCTGCGGATCGTCTGGCGGCTCGGCCACGCGCCGCCGCCGTGGCCGCCGTCGATGTCCGCGGCCCGGCAGCGCGCCGCCAACGCCGGCCATGTCGCGCTCTACGCCTGCATGCTGGTCGCCCCGCTCAGCGGCTACATCGGCTCGAACTTCAGCAGGCATGGCGTCCGCTTCTTCGGCGCCGAGCTGGCGCCATGGGGGCCGGACTGGCCGCGCGCGTACGCGTTCCTGGTAGGCGTCCACGACGTCAGCAGCTATCTGCTGCTGGCGTTGACGATCGGCCACGTCGCGATGGCGCTCAGGCACGCGCTCGTCGAGCACGACGGCATCTTCGATCGGATCGTTCCATGGCATTCGTCGCGTCGCGACTCCTCGACATGAAGCACGCGCTTGTCGCGACCGTTCTCCTCGCTGCGCTCGCGACCGCGCCGGGCGGCGCGCGCGCGGCACCGTTCGCCTACGTTCCCAACGAAGGCTCGGGAACCCTCAGCGTCATCGACACCGCGACCGACCAGGTCGTCGGCGACATCGCCATCGGTGCGAAGCCGCGCGGCACCGCGATCTCGCCCGACGGCAAGACCGCCTACGTGAGCGACCAGCCGAACGCCGTCGTCGTCGTCGCCGACCTCGCCGCACGCAAGCGCTCGCGCACGATCGCGGTCGGCGCTTCGCCGGAAGGCGTCGGCATCTCCGTCGATGGCCGCTGGATCGTCGCTGCGGTCGAGGAAAGCAACGAGATCGTCTTCATCGACGCCCAGACCAATGCCAAGGCGTTCGCGGTCAAGGTGCGCGGGCAAAACCCGGAGCACGCGGTCTTCAGCCCCGACGGCCGCTACGTGTTCGTGAGCGCCGAAGACGGCGGGGCGGTCGACATCATCGACGTCGCCAAGCGCGCGCAGGTCGCGCAGATCCCGGTCGGAGTGCGGCCGCGCGGCATCGCGTTCTCGGCCGACAGCCGGCGCGCCTACGTCGCCGCCGAAACCTCGAACGAGGTGTACGTGATCGATGCGCAGCAGTTCACCGTGCTCGCCAAGCTCAAGGCGGGCCTGCGCAGCAACGGCGTCGTCCTCCATCCCGACGGCAGTCGCCTCTACGTGTCGAACGGCGGCGATGCGACCGTGTCGGTGATCGACCTCGCATCGGGCAACGCGCTGGCGACGGTGGCGGTCGGGCAGCGGCCCTGGAACATGGCCATCACGCCCGACGGCCGCAAGCTCTACGTCGCGTGCGGACGTTCCGGCAGCGTGTCGGTGATCGACACCGAGAAGAACGCGAAGATCGCGGACATCGCCGTCGGCAAGCTGCCGTGGGGTGTGGTGATCCGCTGACGCGGTCGGGCAGGCCACTTTACGGCCGCGGTCCGGCTCGCGTCCGACCGAGCACGGTATTCTCCCGCCATGTACATGCGGTTCTTCGGCCTCAAGCAGGAGCCGTTCTCGCTCGCGCCCGATCCGCGCTACCTCTACATGAGCAAGCGCCACCGCGAGGCGCTCGCCCACCTCCTCTACGGCGTCGGCGGCGGCGGCGGATTCGTCCTCCTCTCGGGCGAGATCGGCGCCGGCAAGACGACCGTGTGCCGGTGCTTCCTCGAGCAGATCCCGAAGCGCTGCAACGTCGCCTACATCTTCAACCCGAAGCTGACGGTCCTCGAGCTCGTCAAATCGATCAACGACGAGTTCCACATCCCGGCGCCGAAGGTGCGCGGCCACGCGACGGTCAAGACCTACGTCGACGCGCTCAACGACTTCCTGCTGCGCACGCACGCGGTCGGCCAGAACAACGTCCTCATCATCGACGAGGCCCAGCAGCTCTCGGCCGAGGTGCTCGAGCAGCTGCGCCTGCTCACCAACCTCGAGACCAACGAGCGCAAGCTCCTGCAGATCGTCCTGATCGGCCAGCCCGAGCTGCGCACGATGCTCGAGCGCCCCGACCTCGAGCAGCTCGCGCAGCGCGTCATCGCGCGCTTCCACCTGAAGGCGCTGACGGCCAAGGAGACCGAGCACTACATCCGCCACCGCCTCTCGGTAGCCGGGATGACGCGCGCGATCCCGTTCGACCGCAAGGCGCTGCAGCGCATCCACGAGATCTCGCGCGGCGTGCCGCGGCGGATCAACCTGGTGTGCGACCGCGTCATGCTCGGCGCCTACGCGCACGGCAAGCACGCGATCGACCAGGCGATGGTCGAGAAGGCGGGGCGCGAGGTGTTCGGCCGGATGCCGAACTCGACGCCGCCCGACCGTGCGCCAGTCGCGCGCGGCACCGGCGTCGGCATCGTCATCGGCGCCGGACTTGCTGTCGCCGTGCTCGCCGCATTCGCGCTCTACAGCGGCTGGCGGCAGGGCAACGCGCCGACCGCGGTCGCGGTCGCCAACCCCGCGCCGGTCGCGGCATCGGCGCCGGCGTCGGCAGCGACCGCGTCGGCGGCTGCGGCCGCGCACGCGGCGGCCGCGAGCGCGCCGCCAGCGACGCCGGCGCGCGCGTCGGCCCCGGCCGCAGCAGCGAAGCCGACCGCCGCACCGGTCGCGCACCGCGCGGCGATGCCCGCGTCCGCTCCCCATTGATCGAGGACCCGCCATGTCCTACATCCTCGATGCCCTTCGCCGCGCCGACGCCGAACGCGAGCGCGGCGCCGTCCCCGGCCTGTCGTCGCAACAGCACGCGTACGTCGAGGACGACGCGTCGAAACCGCAACGTCCACGCATGCTCGTGTGGGCGGTCGTCGCGCTCGCGGCCGCGCTCGTCGTCGCGCTGGCGTGGAACTTCATCGGCGGCGGCGGAAGCCAGTCGACACCGCGGCCGATCGTCGAGGGATCGGTCTCGCCGGCGCCACCGGTCGCGCCGGTGCTGTTGCCGACAACGCCTTCGCCGGCGGTGCAGCCGCCGTCGCCCGCGGTGACGACGGCGACGTCGCCCGACACGATGGCGCCGCCCTCGCAAGGAAGCGTCGAGCCGGCGGCTGTGGTGCCGCCATCGCCAGCGCCCGCCCCGCGCGCCGCCAAGCATCCCCCCGAGCCGAAGCGCGTCGCGCGGCGCAGCGCCGAGCCGGACGCCGCGCCTCCTTCGACAAACGCCATGACAGCGAACCCCACGGCAGCGAAGGTCGCGGACCCGAAAGCTGCGGACTCGAAGGCCGCGCGCACCCAGGCCGATGGTCGGGTTTACCAGCAGGCCGAGCTGCCCGACGATGTTCGCCGCGACCTGCCCAAGCTCGTCATCGGCGGCGCCAGCTACTCGGGCGACGCAGCGAGCCGGATGGTGATGATCAACGGCCAGATCTTCCACGAGGGCGACCAGCTCGCGCCGCAGCTCGTCCTCGAGCGGATCAAGCTCAAGTCTGCGGTGCTGTCCTACAAGGGTTACAGGTACGAGGTGACGTTCTAGCGGGACCCCCGCGAATAGGCTGCCGTTCGCACGCCGACGCACACCGAATCATCGACCGCTTTCTAGAATGCTCTGAGCGGCCCCCTCCTTCCTCGAACCACCGGAAATCACCATGTCCTTCCTCGCACGATCCCTCCGGATCGCGACCTTCGCGTCCGTGGCTTTAATTTCCGCCTGCGGCGGCGGCGGCGGCGGCGGCGGCGGCGGCGTCCCCGTCACCGATGCCGGTTTCTTCAAGGCCGCCCTGACCGACGCGGCGGCTTGCGGCTACAACCAGATCAACGTCACGCCGGTGAAGGTGCGCGTCAACGCCAGCGCGACCGCCGCCGACGGCGACCCAGGGTGGTGGGAAATCGCCGTCCTCGCAAAGAAGATCGACCTGCTGTCGCTCACCAACGGCGCCGTTCTCGAACTCGGTCAGGTCCAGGTGCCGGTGGGCACCTACCGACAGCTGAGTCTCGTCCTCGACACGACCACGCCGCTCGCCAATTCGGTGGTTCCGGTGGTCGGCGCAGAAACGCCGCTCGGCATGCCGGCTGCCCTGCAGGGCAACCTGAAGATCCCGGTCAACATTGCCGTCGTCAAGGACCAGACTTCCGACTACGTCATCGACTTCGACGCCTGCAACTCGGTGCTGCGCCTGGGCAACAGCGGCAACTACGACCTGAGCGCGCGGCTCTCGGTCGTTCAACGTCTCTCGCCGCCAGGCCAGCAGCAGGTCACAGGCTTCGTCGACAAGTCACTCAATCTGGCGGCGACGCGCGTCTCGCTCCAGTCGAGCGGCACGGTTGTGCGGTCCACGAGCCCCGATTCGAACGGCCACTTCATCCTCTACCCGGTTCCGCCCGGTATCTACGATCTCGTCATCAGCGCGCTCGGCGCCGTCCCCGCCGTCGTCACCGGCGTGACCGTGAGTTCGACCGCATCGACCGACGTCAACACGGCTGGCACGCCGATCAATCCGCCAAGTTCGCCGTCCAACACGATCAGCGGCACGGTGGCCACCCCCGGCACGACGCCGATCGATGCGCGTGTCGCGATCGTCAAGAAATACACCGGTGGCCCGAACGTCACCATCGCCGGAGCGCCTGCTGACGGCACCACCGGGGGACTCCTCTACACGGTCCCGACGGCAGCGCCGGTGCGCGCCCCCTACGTCGCCGGTATCACGCCGCTCGTCTTCAGCCCCGACAACGCCACACCGACCGGACGCTACACGGTCGCCGTGATCGCCAAGGGAACGTTGCAGACGACCGACGTCGACGCGACGGCCAACAACCCCATCGTGGCGTTCACGTTCCCGTGAGATAGCGAAGCCCTGCGGCCAGGGCCACTCCCTGCGTGGCTCGCTCAGGTCTTGCTGTGCTTGGCGATGAGATCGCGCGCCGACTGCAGCAGCTTCTTGCCGTCGAAGCCGCGCTTGGTGATGTCGGCGACCCACTCGTCGTCGATCGCCTGCGAGACCTTGATGAAGTCGTTCGCCTCTGCGTTCGTCAGCGTGTAGATCGTATTGCCGCGCTCGACCGCAGGCTTTTTGCCGGTCGGGTCGTTGCCTTGCTGTGTCTTGCCGAGCCATGCCGACGTCGTCAGGCCCGAGTTGGCGTCGATCACCTTCCTGAGGTCGGGCGACAGGCCGTCGTACTTCGCCTTGTTCATCGCCATCACGAACGTCGTCGTGTAGAGCGCCGGGCCGCTGGCGGGAAACTCGGTGTGGAACTTGGTGAGCTCGTGCACCTTGACCGAGGGCACGACCTCCCACGGGATGACGCAGCCGTCGATCGTGCCCTTGGAGAGCGCGTCCGGAATCTGCGGCAGGGGCATGCCGACCGGGGTTGCGCCGAGCGCGCCGAGCAGCTTGGTGACCTGTCGCGTCGGACCGCGCACCTTCATTCCCTTGAGGTCGGCAGGCGACTTCACGAGCTTGGTCGCCGAGTGGAACATCCCCGGCCCGTGCACGTGCAGCGCGACGACGTGCGTCTCCTTGAACTCGTCGGGCGCGTTCGTCTGGATGTACTCCCAGTACGCCTTCGACGTCGCCTCGGCGTTGGTCATGATGAACGGCAGCTCGAAGACCTCGACGCGGGGAAAGCGCCCGGCGGTGTTGCCGGGCAGGGTCCAGACGACGTCGACGACGCCGTCGCGCGCCTGGTCGTAGAGCTGCACCGGCGTGCCGCCGAGCTGCATCGCCGGGTAGGCCTCGAACTTGATCTGGCCGCCGGAGTCCTTCTCGACCTTCTCCATCCACGGCTTGTGCATCGACAGCCACACCTGCGACTGCGGCGCCATGAAGGTGTGGAACTTGAGCGTCACGGTCTGCTGCGCCAGGCCCGAGAGTCCCGGCGCGCCGAGCGCCGCGGCGGCGGCGCCCTGGAGAAGCGTTCGACGTTTCATCGTGGATTCCTGCGGGAGCAAGGACGGAAAGGCTACGCGCGCGGCCCGGCCGACGCACTCAGTGGATGTACTGCAGCAGCCACAGCGAAATCGACGGGAAGAGCAACAGGACGATCGTGCGGATCGTGTCCGAGGCAAGGAACGGCATCACGCCGCGGTAGCTCTCGGCGATCGGGACATCCTTGGCCATGGCGTTGACGACGTAGACGTTCAAGCCCACCGGCGGCGCGAGCATGCCGAAGCCGACCGTCATCAGCACCATGATCCCGAACCAGATCGCGACCGGCTCCTTGGCCATGCCGAAGTCGAGGCTCATGATCATCGGAAAGAAGATCGGGATCGTGAGCAGGATCATCGACAGCTCGTCCATCACCGAGCCGAGGACGACGTAGAACAGCATGATCGCGGCGACGACCATCACCGGCGAGAGGCCCCAGCCCTTGACGACGCCCGCGAGTTGCGCCGGCACCTGCGTCAGCGCGAGCGCCGAGTTCATCAGGTCGGCGCCGATGAAGATGAGGAAGATCATCGCCGACGCCTGCGCGGTCGCGTAGAAGCAGTGCTTGAACTTGGCCCAGGTGATCTCGCGCTTGGCGAGCGCGGCGACGAAGGTCGACGCCGCGCCGACCGCGGCGCCCTCGGTCGGCGTGAAGAGGCCGCCGTAGATGCCGCCGAAGACGATGAAGAAGATGATCGCGATCGGCGCGATGCCGCCGAGCGAGCGCAGCGAAAAAGGCGTGCGCTCGACCTCGATCTCGGGCGCCTGCCCGGGGACGAGGCGGACGTAGATCGCGATCGCGACGATGTAGCCGAGCATCGCGATGATTCCCGGGACCATCGCCGCCGCGAACAGCTTGGCGATGTTCTGCTCGGCGAGGATCGCGTAGATGACGAGCGGCACCGAGGGCGGAATCAGGATGCCGAGCGTGCCGCCGGCGGCGAGCGTGCCGGTCGCGAGCCGCCCCGAGTAGCCGTGCCGCCGCATCTCGGGGAGCGCGACCGACGTGATCGTCGCCGCGGTCGCAACCGACGAGCCGCAGATCGCGCCGAACGCTCCCGACGCGAGCACCGCCGCCATCGCCAGGCCGCCGCGGAAGCGCCCCATCACCGCGCTCGCGAACTCGAAGAGGGCCCGCGAGATGCCGCCTTGCGACGCGAAGTTGCCCATCAGGATGAAGAGCGGAATCACCGACAGGTCGTAGCTCGCGAAGCGCGCGAACGCCTGCGCATTGAGGAAGTTGGCGAACGGCGCCCAGCCCGCCTGCGCGACGTAGCCGATCGATCCGGCAACGAACATCGCGACCGCGATCGGCGTGCGCATCGCCATCAGCACGAGCATGATGGCGAAGATCGCGGCGGTGATCGCGAGCGGGGTCATTCCACTGGCGGCGGCGCGAATCCGCGCAGCGCCTGCGCGAGCCCGATCGCGGCGGTGAGCACGATCGGCGGGATCATCGCCGCATAGATGATCCACTCGGGAAAGCCGATCAGCATCGTCCCCGATCCGGTCCGCCAGGCGTTGATGCCGCCGAGCGACGATCGCCATGCCAAGAGCGCCATCGCCAGCCCGAGCAGCAGCGCGCCGAAGCGGTCGAGCGCCGCGATCGTGCGCTCCGCGGCGCGTGCGGTGAAGAAGTCGACGATGATGTTGCCGCGCTGGAACTGGCACCACGGCATGAAGAGCGCGACGGCGGCGCCGGCGGCGGCGCCCGAGAGCTCGAAGTCGCCGACGATCGTGGCGCCGAAGACGTTGCGGCCGACGAGGCTGCCGCACGTCATCAGCGTCACCGCGGTGAGCAGGACGCCGGCGAGGATGGCGCAGAGCTTGGCGAGCGATTCGAGGAGCCGCACGGTCTCGAAAGGAAGATGGGCTGTTGAGCGCGACGCGAAGTATCGGGGCTTTGTTTCGGCCGAGGGTGTCGGGTCTACCCGTCGTCACCGCCCGCGCGATGGTCGCGCTCGTCGCCGTTCTCGCCGCGTGCAGCGGCGGCGGACCGATGCCGCCGGGTCCGACCGCGGCGCCGCAGGAAGTCGAGATCGCCGGCTACTCCGGCATCGCGATGGAGCCGTTCGTCAGCCGCGACGGCCGCTTTCTGCCCTTCAACAACTCCAACGACCCGGCGACCAACACCGAGCTGCACTTCGCGCGCCGCATCGACGCGCTGCACTGGAGCTGCGGCGGCACGATCGCCGGCGCCAACACCGCGGCGCTCGAAGGGACGCCGACGATGGACGCCGCCGGGCGTCTGTTCTTCGTCTCGACGCGCAGCTACGCGCAGACCGCGTGCACGATCCATTCGGCGCGCTTCGCCGACGGCAGCGCGAGCGACGTCCAGCTCGTCGACTCGGTCTGTCGCCACGAACCCGGCGTCGTCAACTTCGACGTCGACGTCGATGCGTCGGGCAACGTGATGACGTTCGTCGACAGCCACTTCAGCACCGGCGGCCAGCCGCAGGACGCGGTGCTCGTGATGGCGCGCTGGGACGGCACCCGCTTCGTGCGCAGCCCCGACAGCGCCTTGGTGCTCGCCGCGGTCAACGGCGGCGGCGCGTTGCAGTACGCGCCGGCGCTCGCGGCGGATCGCCTCACGCTCTGGTTCACCCGCGTCGACGACGTCTCGGGGCGCTTCTCGCCGCAGATCTGGCGCGCCCGGCGCGCGAGCGAAACCGCGCCGTTCGATGCGCCGGTGAAGATCGCAGGGCTCGGCGACTTCGTCGAAGGTCCGGCGCTCTCCGGCGACGAGCAGCTCGTCTACTTCCACCGCAAAGTCGGCAACGGCTTTCGCATCTTCGCCGTCGCGACGCCGCCGTAACGCACGCGCGTCTAGTACTGCGTTTCGGGCAGCGTCGCGACCAGACCGTCGAGCGCGGGCGTGAGCTGGAGCTGGCAGCTGAGGCGGCTCGTCGCGAGACGCGGCGCGGCCGTCATCTCGAGCATCGCGTCCTCGTCGTCCGAAGGTGGCGGCAAGCGAGCGAGCCAGTCGGCGTCGACGTAGACGTGGCACGTCGCGCACGTCATCACGCCGCCGCAGTCGGCCTTGATGCCGTCGATGCCGGCGGCGACCGCGGCGCGCATCACGCTCGTGCCGATCGGTGCGACGAGCGCATGGCGCGTGCCGCCGGGTTCGACGAGGTGGACCGCGACGGTCGCCGGCTCGTCTGCCACTGCGCTCAGAAACGACTGAAGTACTCGCGCGCTTGCCATGCCGCGGAGTCGTCGGCGGCGGCGTGGCGTCCGATCTCGGCGCGCTTGATTCGCGTGAACCAGTCGACCACCTGCGGCGTGAACGCGCGGACCAGCACGTCGTCGCCGGCGAGCGCATCGAGCGCTTCGCCGAGACTCGTCGGCAGCGCCTCGCCGCCGTCCGCGTACGGCGAGCTCGCCTCCCGCGGCGGCACGAGCCTTCGTTCGATGCCGTCGAGGCCGGCATGGATCTGCGCCGCGAAGTAGAGATACGGATTGGCCATCGGCTCGCCGATGCGGTTCTCGATTCGCGTCGCGGCATCGCCGGCGCCGCCGAGGACGCGCAGCATCGCACCGCGGTTGTCGCGGCCCCAGACGACCGATTGCGGTGCCATCGCGTTGGGCCGGAAGCGCGCGTACGCGTTGATCGTCGGCACGCACAACGGCGCCATCGCACGGCCGTGCGCGAGGAGTCCGGCGAGCCAGTGCGCGCCGGCGTCCGAGAGCACGTGCGTGGCGTCGCCTTCGTTGCTGCCGGCAGCGGGCGACGCGCGCACGAACGCGTTGGCGCCGCTTGCGAGATCGACCAGCGAATGGTGCAGGTGCCAGCCGCTCGCCATCGCGTTGGCGAACGGCGGCAGGCAGACGAAGCTCGCGTGGTAGCCGGCGCGACGCAACGCCTGGCGCACGCCGTTGCGAAAGAGGACCATGTTGTCGGCGGCGACGAGCGCGTCGGCCGGATCGAAGACCGCTTCGAGCTGGCTCGGGCCGAGCTCGATCTCGAGCGAGCGCAGCGACAGGCCGAGCCCTTCGGCGGCCGCGCGGACGATCGCGAGCGGCTCGTCGGCGAGGTCGGCCCAGCCTTCGGCGAGCAGGTTGTAGCCCGGATGGACCATCGTCACCCGCGGCGGCTCGCCCGGCCACGCCGCGCGCGTCGGATCGAGCGAAGGATCGTCGTCGGGCGCGACGAGACGATAGACGTGGAACTCGACCTCGAGCCCGCAGCGCAGCCCGTAGCCGGCAGCGGCGAGCCGCGCGAGCGCCGCCTCGAGGATCCGGCGGGTGTCGATCGGCACCGGCGCGCCGTCGTCGAAGCACGCTTCGCTGCGGATCCAGCCGGTGCCCGGCGCCCAAGGCAGCGTGCGGAAGCTCGCCGGATCGAGCCGCAGCACGAGGTTGTTGGCGAAGCGAAACCCCGGCGGCGCGTCGCCGACCGCGGCATCGAAGACGCGGTACGCGGTGCGGTCGGACGTGTCCTTGAGCAGGATCGTGCTCACCATCGAGACACCGCTCGCGAGCGCCCCTTCGAGCGCGCCGGCGACCAGCGTCTTGCCGCGCAGCACGCCATGCAGGTCGCACCAGCCGACCCGCACGGTCTCGATCGATTCGTCTGCGATCCGCGCGAGCACGGCGCGGCACGCGGACGCGCGCGCCGCCTCGCCGGCGCCGCGCTCGCCGTCGTCGCTCACTCGGCGGCCCCGATGCGCGCTGCGCTTTCGTCGCGGCGCGCGGCGCCGAGCCACGTCGCCCCGGCACGCTTCGCGGCGGCCTGCTCGCTCCAGAACTCGCTCCAGCGCTCGGCCGGCGCGATGCAGTCGATCGTGTCGGGGCCGGTCAGCGCCGCCGCGGCGCCGGCATCGAGCGCCATCGGCGGCCGGCCGCCGCCACGCACCGTCTCGATCGCCTTCAACAGCGTGCGGCGATTCGCCATGATCACCTTGTCGCTCGTGCCGAGGTGCTCGCGCGTCCGGTCCTGGATCGCCCCCATGCTCTCGACCGCCCACTGGTCGTGCAGGTTGATGTCGTCCTCTCCCATGCCGAGGTACGTGCGCGCGCGCTGCTCGGCGGGATCGAAGCGCCAGTCGTCGTGGCGACCGTGGATCGGCACGTAGTCCGGCAGCGTCACGCACGCGAGGCGCTGCGCGCGCATCGCCTCCTGGTCGAGCGGCTCGGCGAAGCCCGTGAAGAACGAATACCAGAAGGTATGCGTGTCGTCGACCGGCACGTGCATCTGCGTGATCGTGATCTTCTCCGAGAGCGGAATGACGAACGTCGCCGGAAAGAGCGCGTGGGTGACGCGCACGTGCGTCAGCCGCTCGGTCATCGGCCGCAGCGCCGTGAGCCGCAACACGCCGTCGGCGACGCTCTCGAAGCGGATCTCGGGGCGATGGAACTCGCGCATCACGCGCGTCATCGGCCAGCGCTCGCCTTCGACGTCGCCGACGCTGGCGGCGCGGAACTGACGGCCGTACGCTTCGTCGTCGGTGAGCGAGCCATCGTCCAGATAGCGGTGCAGGAACGATGGATGCGCCGGGTCGATGCCGACCTCGAACGCCTGCAGCCAGTTGCAGTGCCACAGGCCCTTGAACGCGAAGCTGTGGCTCGGCGGCGCGAGGAAGCAGTCGAGCGCGGGCAGCGCGGGCGGCGTCGACCCTTCGGCACCGAGCCACGTGAACAGCACGCCGGCGCGCTCGATCACCGGATAGCTGCGCTGACGGATGCGCTGGTGCAGCGTCGAGCCGAGCGGCTCCGCCGGCGTCTCGAGGCAGGTGCCGTCGGCGGCGAACTTCCAGCCGTGGAACGGGCAGCGCAGGCCCTCCTCCTCGCAGCGGCCGAATTCGAGGTCGGCGCCGCGGTGCGGGCAGGCGCGATCGAGCAGGCCGAACCGGCCTCGACCGTCGCGAAAGAGGACCAGACTCTCGCCGAGCAGGCGCACTGCCTTCACCTGGCGATGCGCCATCTTCGGATCGAGGCGCGGGTCGAACTCGTCGAGCAGCGCGACCGGCTGCCAGTAGCTGCGCAGCAGCGCGCCGCACGGCGTCCCCGGCCCGATGCGCGTGATCAGCTCGTTCTGCTCGGCGTGCATGGCTGCTCGCGAAGGTGCGCGTCGAGTGTAGGGCCTCGAGCGCGCCGCGCTAGCCGATTCGCGGCGGCGCGTGGCATCCGCTCGTCGGACGGTGCATGCGCCGTTGCAACACGGCCTCGTGAACGAATCCTCGTGCGTTTGCGCGGCTTCTCGCCCGCGTGGTTTTCCGCACGCACGCGATCTCACGCGGCGCGATCGACTTGTCGAGAATCCGCCGGCGCTGCGAGCACATCGCATCGCCCACAACGTCGACAAGAAGGCACTTCATGTTACGAACCCCCTCCATCCTCGGTCCTCTGAACAGCGGCTTCGTTCCGTTCTCGCCGGCCGCACCCGTCGACGCGCTCGCCGACGACGCGATCGCCGCCGAGGCCGCGATCGCGGAGACCGCCGAGGTCGTCGCCCGCGCCGCCGCAACGCCGGCGAGCGAAGCGCCGCTCGCCGAACCGGTCGCACCGTGGATGCCGTCGAGCTCGGTGAGCATTCGCCTCGTCGAAGGCGCCGTCATCGCCGCGATCTGCGGCTACTTCGCGTGGGGTCTGCTGAGGACGCTCGCGGGCGGTTGATTCCACTCGCGCCCGATCGCCCTGCTGCGATGCAGGCCGGCGGGCGACCGAGAGACAGGCGAGCGCGTTCGCCGCTAGCCTTGGCGACATCGTCGATGCCAAGGAGCCGGCATGCTCGTCGTCTGCCCGCACTGCAACGCGGCCAACCGCGTGCCGCCCGAGCGCGCGGGGGACGATCCGGTCTGCGGCAAGTGCGGGGCCGCGATCCTCGACGGCGCGCCGATCGTGCTCGACGAGTCACGCTTCGACCGCTTCGTCGCGCGCAGTGAATTGCCGGTGGTGGTCGACTTCTGGGCGTCGTGGTGCGGGCCGTGCCGCGTCATGGCGCCGCAGTTCGAGCAGGCAGCGCGAACGCTCAAAGGCAAGGCGGTCTTCGCCAAGGTCGACAGCGACGCCAATCCGGCGCTGTCGTCGCGCTACGCGATCCGCAGCATCCCGACGATGGTGATGTTCAGGAACGGCAGCGAAGTGAAGCGCCAGTCGGGCGCGCTGCAGGCGTCGCACATCACCGCCTGGACCGCGGCGTGAGCCGCTGCCTTCCGGGCTAGCGCCTGCCGCGATCACGCGCGGCGCCGACGCCGCCGCGGCAATGCCGCGACAATGCCGCGACCACTCGAGGGCTCGACATGGCAACGATCGGATTCATCGGCGCATCGGGACTGATGGGCCACGGCATGGCGAAGAACCTCCTCGCCAAGGGACACGATGTCGCGTTGACGGTGCATCGCAACCGCGAACGCGTCGCCGACCTCCTCGCCGCAGGCGCAGCCGAGCGCCGCAATGGAGCCGAGCTCGCAGGAGCGAGCGAGATCGTGTTCCTCTGCGTCACCGGCTCGCCGCAGGTCGAGCAATCGCTCACCGCAGCCGACGGTGTCCTCGCCGGCGCACGGCGCGGTCTCGTCGTCATCGACTGCTCGACGAGCGAGCCCGACTCGACCGCGCGCCTGCGCGAGACCTGCGCCGCGGCCGGCGTCACGCTGGTCGACGCGCCGCTCACGCGAACGCCGCTCGAGGCCGAGGCGGGCCGGCTCAACGTCATGGTCGGTGCCGACGGCGAGACCTTCGCGAGGATCGAGCCGGTGCTGCGCGCGTTCGCCGAGAACGTCTTCCACGTCGGCGGGCCCGGCGCAGGCCACGTCGTCAAGCTGCTCAACAACTTCATCGCGCAGGCGATCTGCACGGCGACGGCGGAAGCGTTCGCGGTCGGCCAGCGCGCCGGGATCGAGCCGAAGCGGCTGGTCGAGATCGTCTCGGCCGGCGCCGTCAACTCGGGCCTGTTCCAGATGATGGCCAAGACGCTCGACGGCGACCTCGGCGCGCTCCGGTTCGAGCTCGACAACGCGCGCAAGGACATCCGCTACTACACCCACCTCGCCGAATCGCTCGCGATCCCGACGGTCGTCGGCGAGGCGGTGCACCAGTCGCTCGTCCTCGCGAGCGCACTCGGGCATGGCAAGAAGTTCGTGCCCTCGCTCGTCGAAGCGCAACAGCAACTCACCGGCGCGAAGCTCGTGCCTTGAGCACGGACCGCCAAGCCGTCACGGGTGCCTGGACAGTGGTCTGGGCGACCTTCGTCTGCCTGGCGGTCATCTTCGGCGTCGCGTATTCGTTCGCCGCGTTCTTCCGCTCGTTCGCGACCGAGTTCGCGGTCGATCGCGCCGACGTCTCGCTCGTGTTCGGACTCTCGGGGCTGCTTTACTTCCTGCTCGGCGCGCCCGCGGGCATGCTTGCCGATCGCTTCGGCCCGCGCCTCGTCTGCACCGCGGGAATGCTTTGCATCGCCGCCGGATTGCTCGCGAGCAGCGTCGCGCCGTCGATGCCGTGGATCTACGCCGCGTGGGGCGCCGGACTCGGCGTCGGCATCGGCCTCGCGTACGCACCGTCGATCGCGAGCGTGCCGCCGTGGTTCGTCGAGCGGCGCGCGTTCGCGGCCGGGATCGCGAGCACCGGGATCGGCGTCGGCACGCTCGCGCTGCCGCTCGTCGCGACGGCGACGATCGACGCCGTCGGCTGGCGCCAGGCGCTGCAGGCGCTCGCTGCGGCGGTCGTCGTCGCCAGCTGCGGCTCGACGCTGCTGCTGCGCCGCGCGCCGGTCGCAGCCGCAGCGGGAACCAACGCCGCCGGGACGACGCTGCGCGAGGCGCTGCGCGGCCGTCGCTTCTGGTGGATGTACGTTGCCTGCGTGTTCGCCGCGCCGGCGATGTTCATCCCGTTCGCGCACGTCTCGGCGGCGGCGCGCGACCTCGGCATCGGCGACGCCCGCGCGGTCGGGCTCGTCGGCCTGATCGGCGTCGGCAGCATCGTCGGGCGCTTCGCGATCGGCGGCCTGGCCGACCGCCTCGGCCGCATCGCGAGCATCGCGCTCCTCGAAGCGTCCCTTGGCCTGTGCTACGTGCTGTGGCTCGTCGCCGGCGGCTACGTCGCGCTCGCCGCGTTCTCGCTCTGGCTCGGCCTCAGCTACGGCGGCATCGTCTCGCTGATGCCGGCGATCTGCATGGACCTCTTCGGCGCGCGCGCCGTCTCGAGCATCCTCGGCACGCTCTACAGCGGCGCTGCCTTCGGCAACCTGCTCGGACCGGTCATCGCCGG
>Ga0207675_100002865_pt1 | contig 16968 bp, 16 predicted proteins | sample KBSSwiS42_FD_184305 | JGI IMG/M metagenome (GOLD analysis project Ga0207675, IMG submission 184305) | Switchgrass rhizosphere microbial communities from Kellogg Biological Station, Michigan, USA - KBS Switchgrass S4-2 (SPAdes) (version 2) | ecosystem: Host-associated > Plants > Roots >... | reverse complement strand
TCCAAGAGAAGGCTTCCGGCAAGAGCGTCAAGAACCGGCCTGAGCTTGAGAAAGCTATCAACGCTCTTGGTACGGGTGACGTGTTGGTGCTCGCGGAATGGGATCGTTGTACCCGCAGCATGATTGACGGCGTCGCGATCATCGAGCGCATCAACGCCAGTGGCGCCCGGGCCAAGGTGCTGGACAAGCCGCACCTGGATCTCACAACGCCGCTCGGGAGAGCTTCCTGGCCTTCCTGAGCGCCATGGCAGAAGACGAGCGACAGCGTATCGTCAAGCGGGCGAACGCTGGCCGCTGGGCCGCCTGCGAGCGCGCGCCCGCTTCGGGCGCAAGCCTACGCTGTCCGTAGAGCAGCAGGCCGACGCCCGGCGACGCCTGCAGGCTGGCGAAAGCGCCAGATCCCTCGGCCGCATCTATCGTGTATCGTGTCAGTCACACGACTATTGCGAGGTTAGGTGCCGGTACATGACGCAATCGCGTCAGTCATGCGAGTTCCGCATTCGCAGCATGTTGTATCGGCCCAATACGATGCCGACCAAATGAAACCTCAACTCACGCGAGTATGTAATGAGCAATCGGCCTCGCACTGTGTTGCGCAACGACTTTAACAAGGAGACGTTCATCTTCACAGGCAGCGATGATCCAGAAGTCGCCCGGTGCGATGCGCGAAAACGCCCAGCCTTGGGAGCTGGGCGTTCAATCCCGACGGACTCGCCATCACGCGCTGGCCGCTTTACTTTTTCACGAATGGGCAATTGCCCTGATCGAGGGGGCGCCATGCCTCTTCGGCCGGAATCGTCTTGACCAGCTTGGCGTAGTCCCAGGCCGCCTTGCTCTCTTCGGGCTTCTTCACCTCCCACAGATACATGGCATGTAGGTGGCGACCATCTTCGCGAATGCGGCCTTTGCCGAAGGTAACGTCGTCAGTCGGAAGCTCCTTCATCTTCGCCACGATCTTCGCGCCATCATGCGTCTGCGCTGCTTCAATCGCCTTGAGGAAATGCAGCATGCCGCCGTAGTTACCGGCGTGATTCATGGTTGGATACTGCTTGCCGTTCATCTTCTCGACGAAACGCTTGGTCCAGGCCCGTGTGTCGTCGTTCATGTCCCAGTAGAACGAGTCGGTATATTGCAGGCCCTGCGCGATCTTCAGACCCAGGCCGTGCACATCGGTGATGAACACCAGCAGACCGGCCAGGCGCTGGCCGCCCTGGACGACGCCAAACTCCGATGCTTGCTTGATGGCGTTGATGGTATCGCCGCCAGCGTTCGCTAGGCCGATGACCTTGGCCTTGGATGTCTGGGCCTGCAGCAGGAACGAAGAGAAGTCGGCGTTGTTGAGTGGAACACGCACGCCGCCGAGAACCTGCCCTCCTGCAGCCTTTACGACTGCCGCAGTCTGGGCCTCAAGATCATGGCCAAAAGCATAGTCGGCCGTGATGAAGAACCACGTGTTGCCGCCGGTCGAAACAATGGCTCGGCCGGTGCCGTTGGCCAGCGCGTAGTTGTCAAAGGTCCAATGCACGGTGTTGGGTGAGCAAAGGTCGCCCGTCAACCTGGCGCTTCCGGCTGACCCGTTCACCGTCACCTTGTTCGCCTGCTTGGCTGCCTCGGAAACCGCCAGCGCTACGGCCGAGTTCGGCACGTCCAGCACCATGTCAACGCCGTCGCGATCGAACCATTGTTTGGCGATGGCCGAGCCGATATCGGGCTTGTTCTGGTGATCAGCGAAAATCACCTCGACCTTGAGCTTCGAGTTGGGGTTGGCTTTCATATAGTCTTCGACAGCCATGCGGGCGGCTGTCACGGAGCCCTGGCCCGTGGCGTCCGCGTACAGACTGGACTGGTCGTTGAGGACGCCCACTTTCACGTTGCCGTCGAACGTCTGGCTGACCGCCGGAACCGTAGTCGCTGCCAATAGTCCCACGAGGTAGAAAGGTATGGAGCGGTTCATTTTGTTGTCTCCAAGGTGTTTCCTGCCTGTGCTCGTATAACAACACGCAAGGTCGCTGGAAGTTACTCGACTAAAGACTCAATCGAGGCGGCGAGGATCGGCGCCTCGTCTCTTGCGTGGCCAAAGCCTCGCCGCTCCCACAGCGCGCTAGGCGGGAAGGCCAGCACGGCTGGCTGTGCTCCCGCTGCCAAGCCTTCTTGGCTTTACGCTAGTGACAGCCCGCACAATTCAGGACGTCCTTGGTTGGGGTATCCTGAACGGTCCCATGCTTTGGGCAGCAGCCTTCCTGGGTATCGCGATCGTAACGATAGGCTCGCGCTTGTCCCCATGGCCGTGCGGCTGATTGGCCAGCGTGAACTGTATACCGAGCCGACGACCAGCCGCCCCAGATGGCAATTGGGCAACCGGGGCCGAACGGACAAAAAGGTGCCATAAGCATTGCTTCCAATGCCGCGAAGGTGCGGGACTGACTGAGGGACACGTAGGATGCCGTCATGAACCTCGGCCTTGCTGCGGCCGCGGCAATCGCGCCTGAACACCTGCTCGAGGCGCCGATCAACAACGCCGGCGACGGGTGGCCCAGTTTCACCACAGCCCGACGCCTCGCCAAGTGCGCGCTGATTACACTTCTGCTGCTTGCTGTGATGCTGGCCGCGGCACCGATTGCGCAGGCCGAGAAGCGCGTGGCGCTGGTGGTCGGCAACTCGGCCTACCAGCATGCAGGTCGACTCGCCAATCCGGCAAACGATGCCGCCGACGTCGCCGCCGCGCTGAAGAAGCTTGGCTTCCAGGTGATCGAAGGCTTCGACCTGGACAAGGCCGCCTTCGACCGCAAGGTGCGGGACTTCGCAGGCGCGCTGAAGGGCGCCGACGCCGGCGTGCTGTTCTATGCCGGCCACGGCATGCAGGTTGCGGGCGAGAACTACCTCGTTCCCATCGATGCCAAGGCCGAGGATGCCACGGCGCTCGAGTTCGAGATGTTACGCGTGGCCATGATCCATCGCATCATGGAGCAGCAGACCAATACCAATATCCTGTTCCTCGACGCCTGCCGGGATAACCCGCTGGCACGCAACCTGGCCCGCGGCATGGGTACGCGCTCGACGGACGTCGGCAGCGGGCTTGCCCGCATCGAGTCGGGCGTCGGTACACTGATCAGCTTCTCGACCCAGCCAGGCAACGTGGCCCTCGACGGTGCCGGGCGCAACTCGCCATTCGCCGGCGCGCTGGTGAAGCAGCTCAACTCGTCCGCGGACGACCTCGGTGCTATGCTGATCACTGTGCGCAACGATGTGATGAAGGAGACGCAGAGAAAGCAGGTGCCCTGGGAGAATTCGGCGCTGACGGGGCGGTTCTATTTCGGAAAGCCCGGCCCGACCGCAGAGCCCTCGAAGCAGGTGTCGCTGACGACATCTCCCAAGCCCTTGGGCGCCGACGAAGAGCGTTCGCTCAAGCCGGGGACCGCCTTCAAAGAGTGTGAACAGTGCCCGGAGATGGTGGTGCTGCCGCCCGGCGAGTTCACGATGGGCTCGCCCGCAGCCGAGGAGGGCCGCTTCGCCAACGAAGGCCCGCAGCGCAAAGTAACCATCGGCGTGCCGTTCGCAGTGGGCAAGTTCGAGGTGACGTTTGCCGAATGGGATTCGTGCGTGGCGGCAGCCGGCTGCAAGCACAAGCCGAACGATCGCGGCTGGGGGCGCAGCAAGAGGCCGGCGATCAACGTGTCCTGGGAGGACATCACCAAGGAATACCTGCCCTGGCTGGCGCGCAAGACGGGCAAGACCTACCGCCTCCTGACCGAGGCTGAATGGGAATACGCCGCACGGGCCGGCACGACGACACCGTACTCAACCGGCACGACGATCACAGTCGAGCAGGCGAACTTCTTCGCCAGCGTAGATACATACCGGAAAGAGACCATCGATGTCGGTGCGCTCCCCGCCAACGCCTTTGGTCTGCACGACATGCACGGCAACGTTTGGGAGTGGGTGCAGGACTGCTTCAAGGAAGGCTATGCGGGTACGCCGGCCGACGGCTCCGCGATGGCCGATGCTGCAGATTGCCCGCGTGTCCTGCGAGGAGGGGCCTGGAGCAACGAAGCCCGCGCGCTCCGCTCAGCCTCGCGTCATCGGGACGCGGCCTATATGCGGGACGCCGACTTCGGCTTCCGGCTGGCAAGGACGCTGGGTCGCTGATGGCGAGTCGTGCGGGGTCGCATGAGGAATTAGCGGACTGACTTTCCGAGCATTCTACAACTGTGGCAGCGTGGACCCACGCGATCGGCAGGTTGCACGCCCTTGGGCGTTTCCGGGCCCATTGTCGAAATCTAGACCGTCCACTCGTTCCGCTTGCGACTTTTCCAGCCAGAGCCCGCTGACGAACAATTCGCTTTGAAATCGGATCTCCATGGCTGGTTCCTGCCTGCCCTTGTTTTGTGTAAGGCGCGGCAGCTGATCGCTCAGATAAGAGGTCAGCTCAGTAGTGCTGACGAGGCCATTGCGATCGGCATCAGCGTCCTTGCCGAATGCCCTCAATAGGACCTTGGTGAAGGCACCGTTCTCCCATTCCTTACTCTCGTAGGAGAGTTGGTTGGAGTTCGATGAGGTCAGCACGGTTACGTTGGCGAGGCCCATTAAAGCCGTGCGCAACAGGCCGCCATCGCCCGCCAACGCGCTCCCGCTGGCAGTCGCCGCACCAGATCGGCAAGCATCGAGCAGCACCAGCACGCGGCCGCTCTCGCCCAGTTTGGCCAGCCGCTTGCGCAGCGTGCTGACCTCGATCGCTGACGTGGTGATCGCCTCCGGTGTGCGCGCGTCGACGTCGTGGGGCAGCAGGTAGTACTCACCCTCGATGAGCGCTCCATGGCCCGAGAACATGAGCACGGCCACATCGCGGCCGGCGCCGCGTTGCATGTTGGCCGTCATCGTGTCGAGCGCCTGGAACACGCCGATGCGGGTCGCGGAGGTGTCCTTCAATTCCTGCGACGAGACATCCGCGTACAGCCCTGACTGGGTGTTGATCAGCGCCGAGATCACATCCTGGGCATCCTTGGCCGCGTAGTCGAGGCGCAGATGGCTGGCCTTGTCGCCGTACTTGCTGACGCCGACGCTGAGCACGTGCAGGCGCGCGCCGGGGGCCATCTTCGAGTTGGTCCGCTGCTGAATCTCGCGGGTGCCTCCAAGCGCAGGCGGCGATAGGAGCGACCGCTTGTCTTGCTTCGAACGTATTATCGCTTATGCGCCTGCGGCGGCTTGGGAGACGGAGGGATTGCCGCTGGTAGCCAGTGCGCCGGTCTCTGCGCCCAGCAAGGATCACGCCAGATGTAGTAGCCCTTGGCTGCCATGCCGCGGATGATGGGTTCCGGCTCGACCGGAGAAGCCAACGGATCTTGCGTGCCCAGCTGAAACTCTTGTCGGAGTAGCCAGCCACTTACGCAGCTGCTCCGAGGAATAGCTCCTCCAGTTTTGTCGTGCGAAACCGCGAAAAGATCCTCGTGGCCACACTGGAAGAGGTAGACGGTTTGCACATCGCTATGCATTCGTTGGGCCTTTTTCGGACTTCAGAGGGGCGGCCATCTGCGGTTTCCCTCGCGCGAGGTCCGCACCCGTGGGCAACATGAGCCGCCAGACAGAATCTGTTAAGCGGTGGACTAAACGCGGACATTGTTCTGGTGTGAACTTTCGGAAAACACTTATGTTGCGCTATCTCCCCAGTACGGATGCAAATCTATGAATGTTGACGGATTGCGTCGCCGAAAATGGACGCGACGCGTGTCGCAGAAATTGGGCGAGGGACGTGCACCGAGCGCGGTGTTAGGCGGTGATTGGGGTATCGTTGGGTACGATGCTCGAGTGGTTCACGACGGTCAGGTCGGACTGGCGTGCCAGGTACGCCTCGGCCTCATCGAGCGAGAACGAGTAGGGGAACGCAGCGTTGCGCGATGTCCTGATCATTTTCACGGGTTGGCTGACAATTATATAGCGACCATCCTGCTCCACGCTACGAGCTTTGCTGACGACGAACCCCTTGACCAAAGCGGCACCGTCCATTCGACGTTCGCGCGCTTCAAGAGCGGCCGGCTTAAGTGCGATCACGCTATTTCTCCAATTGGTGTGCTGTTTCGTTTATAGGATGCCGGTCTTCAGCCTTGGTCAGCAAAACTTTGTCGATGAGGCACAATACGGTGCGCATCAGTCGCGGCGGTTCACTGCAGCTGAGCGCGATAAAATGAAATCTTGAAGACGTCATCTGTGCAAGCAGCCATGAATTCCGCTGCGCTCAGCTGGTCGGCGGTTTTCATTCCATACTTCTTGATGCTCTTTCTGATGGCGTCCAGGTAGGCAGTCGCCTCTTTGCCGTCCAGAATGCCATTCCTATTGAGGTCAGCTCTGTCCCACATGACTATGCAGTCGATTTCGCGTGCCGCATGCGCCGGGAAGGCGATGCCTTGTGTCAAGACGACTATGGTTGCCATGAGGAGCTTCTTCATAGGACGTCTCCATTTAACCGCTCGGCCAGGGATGAAAAGCAGCCACTGCGGAGTGCGAACACTTGAGCCCCAGACAGAGTAACCAGAGGTAGCAATCCCGTGCAGTGTGCCTGCGTGCATTGGAAGAGGTAGGCAGGCACTTCAGACATTGGACGGCGTGTCTGAGGCAGCGCTTACAGGCGGAGGACCAAGCAACTTTGGTGAGCCTGTGAAGAGGCTGTAGCCCTTGGCGGCAATCTCCTTCAGCGCCGCCTCGAGGTTGAAGCCATATTGCCCGTCCTCCGCTTGGAGGCGACCGGTCTGCATCCAGAACTTCCAACCGTCTGGGCCAAGAGCCTGAGGCAGACGTCTGTCGCCCTTCTTTCCAGTGAGCACGCATGCGTCGGTGGCTCCACAGCGATAGACGTAAAATCGCTCGGCTGTCATTGCGTGGATCCGCGTAAGTTGGGTGGGCGGCGAAAGAAGATGAGTGCGCCTGTGAGCAAAAAGGCAATTGTCGCAGCCGGCAAGTTTGGCGAGCTACCGCCAATGACAACGGCGGCGATGAGACCAAAGACAAGTGCGGCCACTGTTGTCAGAGCGCCCGCAACGGCTGCGTCACAATAGAGGCGGATAGTAGTGACCACGACGGACTCCTAAAGGCCGGCAATCAGAAGCGAGCGGTGCTTCGTGTGCTGCGGTGACCAGAGGTCGGCGTCGCAGTGTGTAGCGGGTCACTGCGAAGATCGGTGACCAAGCTTCGCGAGGCGAAACCGGCCACCGAAGGCTAGGGGCACGAGTACGCTTTACGAACCTCATGCTGCACACGCTATTGGCGCTTAGGACTGTTTCTCACACCAGAGTCGGAAAATACCTAGACCCCTCGTGGTACGGCGAGGTCCGCGAAGAACGCGCGGATCGGCCACTATGAACGACGCATTTGCTAGTTGGACGGATTGAGCGCCAAGTGTGTGGGGGGCGGCCTGGACATTGACGCTCGTCCAGGGCCGCATTTTGCGCGGCTTACGCCGCTCCCACCCTCCACATTGGGCAGAGTTAGCACTTTATCGGCAGCGCCCGGTCAAACACGTGCCAGTGCGCTGCTGGTTGCATCCTGCGGCTGGCAGTCTGACGACAACGCGGCAATCGCCGCGCGCAAAGCCTCTGCGGCCTCGAGGCTCATCCGTCATGTTCGGCACGTGGCGCACATGCCACTGCGCGTTTGCCACTGCCTCCTGAGCCTCAGGAGCTGTTTGGAACGCCTGAAGTTTCAAGACCGCTGGATCTACGTTCGGCGGGATTTCAAATTTCGATCCGGTCGCCATCTACCTCTCAAGGGCTTAACCCGCCGCGGTTTACTTCGCGCTATTAATCTAGCGGCCCTTCTTGGGAGCGGCACCCTTGGGTTTGGCCATGCCGACCGCTGTCAAAAAAGGTGAGGCCTGCGCTATCGGCGGCTTCTGCTTTTCTGATTTCGGTTTTCGAATTTCTCGATTGCCCTTCTGTTGACCCTTTGCCACGCATGTTCTCCTTTATGTTTGACGGTGAGTGAGCACTGAAATGAAGAATCTGCCGCGCGAGACGCGACCAGAGCTAGCGGCATTCCCGCAGGGGGCCACCGAAAAAAGGAAGCAAGATCGATGCACAAATCCCACGCTGCCAGCATTAATGCTGCTTACGATTTCTGGTCCTCCGCTAGCGTCGGAAAGTACCTACACGCGAGACCTTCCGCTTCCAATGAGGGGGTGCCTGAGCCTGACACGATCTGGAATTGCTTTGCAGCTTGCGCAAATCCCCGGCATTATGCAGCAAACACATTGCTGCATAATGCCGCAAATCCCCGCCACCAGCAGTGAGTCCATCCGACCAAGTCACAAGCGAATCTCAGCCACCATCACTGCCGACATATTCCCGGTCGGGCACCAGGAATTAGTGTTCACCTAGCGAGGCCAAAACGGGCAGCACGCCCGAGGACATCCATGCGATGGCTTTGCCAGGTCTGTCCGGTCGCGTGCCGTGGTAGGCGCTTAATAGGTCGCGCGTTATTGCGATGTCGCGCACGCTCAATTCCGTTGATGATCGCCGAAAACACAAAGCCCGCCGCGGTTTCCAGGGGCGGGCTCGAATTCCACATACGCTTCGCCCAAGTGTAGTGATCCGCAAACACCAGACTGGCTTAAGTGGTAAGGGCGTGACGCAAATCTTTTCGGGCGCACCTACACTGCGAGCGTGTTCACGAGCCCTGCGGCGCGTCCCTCCCCACACGCGCACTTCGCGAACACTGGCAACTTTGGGCGGCGGCAGGTTCATCGCCACAGTTTAACCGGGTGCACTGACCCGGCCGCCTGGCCCTTGTGGTCGCTCAGCTGCTCGTCAGCTCTTCTTGGCAGTCACCTCGTTCCACTTGTCCCCAAGGTCTTTTTTTAACTCGTCCACTTTCTTCCACGCTTCGTCTTTCATCTCAACGAAAGTCCCACGCGCCGCAGCGTAGTCCGTGTCGCGAAGGTCGAAAGTCGTCATGAACGGACAGCCGCCTGAGCTGATCTGAGCCGCGGCATAGCGCACCCGTGTAGTGCCAGGTGTAGCGCCAGGTCCGACACGGATAATCGTCGCATCCTTATCCATGCGACAGGTGCCGCCTTCGGGAATGTGCTTGAGATCGACGGCGACATACTTGCCGCCCTCGTTGAGCAACGTCACCGTGCTGGTGTTAGGCATGAATGCCAGCTCAACGCCCGGATCAGCACCCTGCGCTTGGAGTTGGAGGGTGGTGGCTATCAGCGCGACCACGCTGAGCGACCCACAAAGCACTTTATCCATGAGGGGGTTTCCTATTCACGATCAGGGGATTGATCCCCACGCGGTTAGTTTCACTATCACTGTGACCGCGCAGAACTCTCACAACAGAAGCCGCGCCGATTGAAGCGCGGCCTCTATCGCTCACGCTCTACTTGTAGTAGCCGACGCCGCAGCCTTGGTTGCCAACGGCGGTGACATAGGCTTCCTTCGCGACGGGATCAGTGCCGCCCGGCTTTGGGAAGTTGTAGCTGATCGTCGTGACGGTGCCCTCTTTGGCTGCGTCAAAAACTTTCTGACCCAACGGCGCGCCATCCTTCTCCTTGAGCGCGCGCACGTCGGTGCCCATAAGCGCAGGGTTGACGTGGGCCGTGAACTTGCCCGTCGCCTTTTCAAAACAGTAGACGTACAGATCGCGATCTCTGAAGCCACCATCAGCCTTGTTGAACTTGGCAAGGGCGGCGGCCTCGTTCGCCTTCAACTCGGTGACCGCCTTTTCCACCATGGCCTTGGCCTCCGCGGGGGTGCCGACTGACCCTTGCGCAAAGGCAACCGTGGAAAGCGCAACTGATACGACTGTGCCGATCATCAATTCGCGAAGCATAGTTCCTCCATTGGTCTTTCTTGTGGGCCCCTTGTGCGCGCCAATCGCGGCGGCTCCTGGAGGAGCAAGCAAAATAAACCGGCGAAAAGTGAGGGAACTTTCCGGGAGCCTCGGCGTTGTGCGCTGCCCTTCTCCACGTCACAGCGTACCGCTCGATCATTGCCGACGTTAGTGCTGGCTTATTGAGTTGATCGCGTCTGTAGGCTACTAGCCCGCACATCGAGGCAGTAGACTTCATCGCCTTTGAACTTGGCGAAGAACACTGTCGGCGCGCAACGCGTCCGGCCAGGTGCCGAAAAGCTGCGCCAGGATCGCGGCCAGGACGGCTCCTGCTCGGCGCACCAGCGACGATACCGCGAATACAGATCGGGCCATGGCACATTCGACCCGTTGGCGTAGTTGACGTATGCGAGCATCAACCTATCGCCGGCATGGCGGTCCACTCGAGACGCCGCAGCTCGGCCAGATCGCCCTTAGCCGCGGCCCCGGTGCGCTCGAGCCATAGTCTTGTCGCTGCGCCCGAAGATCGCGTCCAAGCTGTGCTTGATGGCGAACACCAGATCGCGACGAACCATGCGGCCGTGCCCCAGCCCTTTCCGAGCCGGCCTAGCAGAATTGCCGGCGCGGGGCCGCCGAGTGCCGTGCCACAAGCGCGACGATGCCGATCGCCGGTCAAGCCGGTGATCGGCCATTATGAACGACACAATTGCTTATTGCGGAGATAGAGCGCTTAGCTCGCTTGGGAGCGGCGAATACACGGACGTGACCTTGCTTCCGGTCGCGTCGTCCTTGTCCTTGTCGCTCTCACCCCAACCACAACACCCCAGCGCCGCAGCCCCAAATCAGCGAGATTCCGCTTGGTGCGTTAGCTGCATAGTGCCGGAAAAGCCAGCCAGGTCGCCGGAAAACGGCCTGGTCACACTGAGGGACCTCGATTGCACACCGATCGGGGTGAAATCTCCCGCTGCATACTCGGATAGGTATTTCCCGAGTCTGGCGTGTGACACCCAGCTGCGGTCGCATGTTGCAACCTTTCGCCGCTAGCGTAGAGAACGTTAGGGGCGGGCGATTCACGTGTTTAGAACTAGGTGTTTTCCGGAGGCTGGATATGTCAGATAACGCTCGGCCAGAGAGTGGCATGAGACGCGACATCGAGCAGAAGTGGGGCAAGTTCAGTGCGCGCGAGATTGCCGCGCTCAAGGACAACGACGACCTCGTGATGCAGATCCAAACGAAGTACCAGCTGGACAAGACTCAGGCGCAACGGGACGTGGCCGAGTTCGCCCAGGGGCGACAGCTCTAGTCACGCGTCGCCGTCACAAGGTCGTTCTTGGCAGGACCTGATGTCTCCGAATAAACAGAATGGTGGCGACCGCGGTCCGTGGGGCCAAGGGCGTTTCGGGGGTCCTCGCAGCCCGCGCGACCTCGAAGAGCTTCTAAGACGGGGACAAAGCAAACTTAAGCAAGTTCTGACCGGTGGCTCAGGCTTCTCCGCCCCATTTTTCTTTGTGGTAGCGATCGCAATGGTGGCGATCGTTGCGTTTTTTGCGTTCACCTTCCGCGTTAATCCGGATGAGCTTGGCGTCGTCCTGTACTTGGGAAGGCCTACCCGACAGGAGCCGCCCGGCTTGCATTTTCGCCTTCCATATCCGATCGAGGAAGTGCATCTCCCGAAGGTGACGAGGCAGAACATCATACAAATCGGGGTGCGCTCAAGCGGGGCCGATCGCAAGCCGCTTGCAGTGCCTGATGAAAGCCTGATGCTGACGGGAGATGAAAACATTGTCGATATCAATTTCGTGGTCTTCTGGCGCATCAAGGATGCACAGATGAATCTGTTCAATATTCTCAACCCCGACATCACCGTGAAGGACGTGGCTCAGAGTGCCATGCGCGAGGTGGTCGGCCAGTCCAATATTCAGCCGCTCCTGACGGGTGCACGCCAAGAGACCGAGCAGGCCGTACACAAGCTGATGCAGGGTGTGCTGGACATCTACGGGGCCGGCGTGCACATCGACGAGGTGCGGTTGCAGAAAGTTGATCCCCCGACCCAGGTAATAGATGCCTTCCGCGACGTGCAGGCGGCACGTGCCGACCAGGAGCGTCTGCAGAACGAGGCACACGCCTACGCCAGCCGCGTACTCCCCGAGGCACGCGGCGAGGCCGAGCGCATCCTGCAGGCCGCGCGCGGCTACAAGGAGCAGACGGTCGCCGAGGCAACCGGTCAGACCTCCCGCTTCCTCAAAGTGTTGGAGGAATACAAGAAGGCGCCCGAGGTCACCCGCCGGCGCATGTACCTCGAGACCATGGAGCGCGTGTTGGGCGGCACCGACAAGATCATCATCGACGGCAAAGCCGGCCAGGGTGTGGTGCCGTTCCTGTCGCTCGATTCACTACCAAGGCGCAAGGAAGGCGGCAACTGATCCCTGCGCTATCGACTAGTCCGGCGTTACAACATTGCTCAATGCGCCACTGATCAGGTCAGCCGTCATTCTTTGGATTGGGCATAGCGAGCTCAGCCAGGAAGCTCCGGCCAGAGTGCGACGTACTCACACGACCGCCAACATGGTGTGTCCGACGCTAGGTAGACCTTCAAATGGCGGGCCGCCTGATCCTCATCATCGAGGATGAGCCACTGATCGCTCTGCAAATGACACCGTTGAGGTGTCCCCGTCATACAAGAGCTTTCCGCGGAACGGATCAAGGCATTCGGTATTGAGCGCGGCCAAGCCAAACAGCGGCTGTGACGACCCCACCCAAGAGTGCTTCCTGCAAGTCCGTCGAGCGGTTTGAGAATGAAGGTGGCACCACCAGTGCAGGCGAGCTTACCGCAAAGGGAGTCCGGATGGCGCAAAGTGCTGCTCGACGACCAATCGCGAACCATCAACCAGTCGGCGCCCGGATTGAACCGGCTGCGCAAGGACGACACCCAATCAATGAGTAGGGTCATCAGGAATACTGGGTACGTGATGCTGGCAGCCGGAAGCTTGCTCATCCTGGCAGCTTCGCTGGCTTCACGATGATGGAGAGCTTCGACAAGCTTCAAGTGCGGGAGCTACGTCGCAGTGGCGCCTGGGATTGCCACGATCTTGCTAGGCTGTTTCGTCACCACGTATGAGCGCTAAAGGGACTGGGTGGGACCGAACCCATCCTCGAACAATTAGGTCGTCGCTGCCTCGCCCTTCGCCTGCAGCTCCGCGCGCCGCCTATCTTGTCTGCTCCACCTCTAAGTTTGTGGTCTTGCGCTGGCCTAGGTTAGCAGTAATGGCATTCTGCCGAATGCCACACGGGCAAGCCCCCGGACGACCGGCCGTCTTGAACGAAGCGCGCTTAGCGATGTCCGCGCCCGTGGCCATGGCCATGCCCGCGGCCGCCACCTGGTCATGCTGCTCTGCGAGCGGCCGCGTGTCATGCTAACGCTTGCGAACGATCCATCGATGATGTCGGACACTATGAAGGTACGCGGCGCCAAAGCTAGTGATCTGACTGCGGTCGCTTCCTGCGCGGACCTTGCGTTCGACGTTCCTAGGACCCCAGACAATCGGGCCGAATTGGCATCACAGATCCAACAAGGGTTGATCCAGGTTATGGGCGATGCCGCGCGGGTGCTCGGTTACATTTCGTTCTCGCCAAACCGCGATCATCTATTCGTTGATGCAATTGTCGTGATGCCGGAGCATCAGCGTCAGGGCATTGGCGGTCGATTGTTGGCATTCGCTGAGCAAGTGGCGCTACGGCTGGGCCTCCGTAGCGTGAGGCTGTTCACGAGCGGAGAAATAGCAGGCAATCTCATTTTCTATCGGCGGCGCGGCTATCATAAGACCGGCTGCTGTCGCGAAGGCAGTTTCTCGCGGGTATTTTACAGCAAGAACATAGCGCCTTGGTGGCGATCCCAAGGACACACCAGGCCGCAAGCGCCGCTGGGTTCGCCTGGCGGCGCTGTTGGCACATGAGTCACAACGTTAGAGGTCACAATGAGTACTCTTTCCGCCAGGCGCAAGGCCATGCGTGGCACCAAACGGACGTGCTTGGAGTGCGAAGCCGCTTTTACGATCTCGCCGGCAGTCCGATCGCGTGTCCTTCGTGCGGGGCACCTTACACGCCAACAGCCGAACAGAGTGTCCAGGCACGAACGCGCGTCGCTTCATTCTCGACCAAGACCGGATGGCGCACCCAGCCATTCAAGCGGCCTCAAGCAGCGCCACCTGTCGTCGACCCTGTGGACAGCGCCGGTTCGGGGAGCGCTTCGGCCGGTGACGGGGCCGACGACCCGGCGGACGAGGCACCAGGAGGATACGATGTCGTGCTGGAGCACGAGCAGGACGCAGGGTCCTCCGGACTGATTGACCAGGATCCCACGGAGTCCGACGGGCGTTGACTTTGCGACGCTCGTCGAGCTGCTACGAAACTCGCGGTGTGCTTGGAAGCAACTCCTCCAGCGCGGCCAGGAGTATGTGCATGGGGACAGGCTTCACTATTAGCGGGGCTGTCGGATCGGCGCCGCTCACCGCTGCGTAGCCGGTGTAGCTGATATAGGGAATGCCACGCGCTTTCAGGCGAGCGCACAAATTGTTGCTGTCGCCGTCGCAGAGCGAATGATCATGATCGCGCCCGACAAACTGTCGTGCTCAACAAGGATGAGAGCGTGGCGCACGGACGTAATCATAGTGGCGTGCGCGCCGGCTTTCTCCAGAGCTGCAGCAATATCGCCATATGCCACGAGGATGAGGAATGCCAACGGATGTGCGGCCAGCGCGCCAAGCTGCGTGAGCGTGCGGCGAAGTGGATCGATCATGGCTAGCCCCTCTGCCAGATCGATGCGAACTTCAGCTTACTCCGCATCGACACGTCTCGCCTCCGAGCCGATCAAGGCACAGAATTTCAACACGTCTGAGGCCCCTTCTTCTGTTGCCTCACCTGTTGCGGATGGCTCACGCCACCCGTTGGGCTCGCAGAACGCGAAGCCGGCACCAGGCAGCGTCGTTTCTGGAAACTGTCCCGCCAGAATGGATTGGTCTTGACTGCCTTCCCTTCTCCAGGCGGAAGAAGCTCCAGCTGATCAGCGCGAGTTCGTGCCCACGATCATTGGCCTACGCCAGTTGATCCTCTCCACACCGACCGCGACTTGCAATGCTGCAGCGCACCATTATATCCAGCGGTAGTCAAAGGCCGCGGGATCAACTCGTGACCTCCCTGAAGCGAGGTCACCTGCATGAAGGGCTTGAAGAGCACCCTGGCCAATTTGGCGAGCCTACGCGGACGGTTTGAGAAACTACTGGCTGGTGCTGCGAATTCCGGTGGACCTCCGGCAGAGTTCTCAGCCAGGCATTTGCGCGAGGTAATGATCTTCGGCAGCAACCCTGGCAATTTGCGCATGCTCACCCACATGCGGCGCAATCTGACCGACGCTCCAGCACTCGTCGTTGCCCTGCATGGATGCACGCAAACTGCAGCTGACTACGATCGAGGATCCGGCTGGTCCAAGCTGGCCTACGCGCATGGCTTCGCTCTACTGCTCCCCGAGCAGAAGCGCGCCAACAATCCCAACAATTGTTTCAACTGGTTCCTTCCGGGCGACACCAGCCGTGGTGAGGGCGAAGTCCTTTCCATTCTCCAGATGATCGATCAGATGGTCGAGGAGCAAGGCATCGATAGGCGCCGTGTCTTTATCGTTGGTTTGTCTGCCGGCGGCGCCATGGCCGCTGCCGTGCTCGCTGCCTATCCGGAAGTGTTTGCTGGCGGCGCAATCATTGCTGGTTTGCCCTATGGAGGGGCTGTCAACGTACAAGAAGCGCTGCAGGCAATGGTCCGGCCGCGCCAGCGTTCTGGCAGAGAATGGGGTGACCTAGTTCGGTCAGCGTCCTCCTATTCCGGACCATGGCCCAGGATCTCGTTGTGGCATGGCGGCGCCGACGCGATCGTCAATCCTCAGAATATGGAAGAAGCCCTCAAACAGTGGATTGATGTCCATGGCCTCGCGCTTCGTCCGCAGGTAGAGGAAGCGGTGCACGGACATGTGCGTCGCGCTTGGCACACGGACTCGGGGCACGATGCGATCGAAGCCGTGACAATCCAAGGCATGAACCACGGCGTTCCCCTGGCAACCGGACATGAGGGGATTGGGCAGGTCGGCGCGTTTCATTTCGATGTAGGCATCTCATCGAGCCAGCGCATAGCGCGCTTCTGGGACATCACGGACGAACTTCCGGTGGCCGCGGAGATCCTCAAGGGTCAAATTCTGCCTCCCTTCGAGCGCCCCGCGCCTTCTGTGGCACTTGCACGCGCGTCGACGGGGCGTGCCAACCCTGGTGCTGAAGAGGCGGCTTGGCCGGACCCAAGAACGCACATCACCGCGGCGTTGAAAGGGGCCGGCTTGTTAGGTGGTGTTCCGGGCGGCAATCCTAGCGATGCGCGCAACGTCATCACACGCACACTGCGGTCGGTGGGGCTTTTGAAGGAATAGCTTTCTCGAACTCCGCGGCGCGGACAACGTTGACTACGTGTATGCAACAGCAGGAAAGAATGAATGATGCCACGCACATCTTCGCGCAAGACATCGAAGCTCCCACGGGTTAGGCCGCGCAGCACTAGGACCCCCTCAGCCGCTGTCGGAAAGGTGACTGCCCTTAAGCACAAGGCGTTGCGGGCGGCCGAGGTCGATCCGGTGCTCACACAGGAGTTGGCTGGCCCTTCCGTGCCAATCGCACCTCGCGCTGCATATCCATTGCCGTTCCGGCCAGCTGTTGAATGGCTCGGATTCATGTCACGCGCTGCAAGCACATCGCTGAGCTTACCTTTAGCAATGACGGGGTGCCGCACACCGCTCGAGATGTGGAACAGGCAGAACAAGCTCCTGCAAAGCGTATTTGCCGACTTCCAGGAAGTCTCGGCGCGGGTGATGGGTAGTGCGTTCGATGGGTCTGCCGACGCAAGGGACAGTAAGGTCAAAAAGCGTCGGCGGACTGTCGCTTCCTAGCAGCTGTGCAATCGCCCCTCGCGTCTCTTTGCCAAACGGAACAAACGCTGTGGCGATTAACGCCGCCCACGGCAAGCGAACGATCGAGTCTGGGCAACGCAAGATTCAGGCCCCGCCCTAACCGTCGCCTGACGCGTTTCGTCACGTCATTTCGGAGCGCACACGTACGTCGA
>Ga0207675_100002862_pt1 | contig 16977 bp, 15 predicted proteins | sample KBSSwiS42_FD_184305 | JGI IMG/M metagenome (GOLD analysis project Ga0207675, IMG submission 184305) | Switchgrass rhizosphere microbial communities from Kellogg Biological Station, Michigan, USA - KBS Switchgrass S4-2 (SPAdes) (version 2) | ecosystem: Host-associated > Plants > Roots >... | reverse complement strand
CGGTGGTCACCTCGCCCTGCCGCAGCGCGCCGAGGTGGCCGCGGAAGCCGCGGCGGTCCCCGGACCCGGCCAGGTCATCGTAGGCCCCGAAGGCGGCCGCGCCGGCTCCGCCCAGGACCGTGGCCGCGGCACGGCGCCAACCCGCAGACCCCGCAGGACCCGACGCGCCCGGCGAGCCGGACGCCGGCACCAGGCCGGCCTGGGCGAGCCCGGCCTGGGCGAGCCCGGCCTGAGCTAGCACGCCGGCCAGTGCCCCCGCGGCCACGGCGGGCCCCTCGAGCAGGGTGACAGGCTCGCCCCGGTGGTTGGTCCGTGACCAGGCCTTAGGGCCGCCCGGCGGGCGGCGGCTCATGGCCGGGTAGGCGAGCCTGGCGGCACCCGCCGCGCAGGCTCCGGCCGCTACTGCGTATCCCGCTCGCCTCATGTGCCGGCCTTCTTTTTCTTTGTCGTCGAGGAGGTGGGGGTCGCGCTCGCGGAGGCGCTCGGCGTGGGCGCGGGGCTCGGCGCGATGGCAGTAGCGCCGTTGGCGGTGAACCCGTAGCTGCCGGCTTTGCCGTCGGCCAGCTCCACCGCGAGCGCCTGCATGGCGACGGTCTGCCCGGCCGCCAGATCGGCGTCGTCAACCGAGGAAACCCGGCTGGACACGTTGTTGGAGCGCAGCACCGCGATCGGGCTGCCCGCGCCGGAGCCCGTCGACGAACCCACCACCACGGTGGCCGCGCTCTTGGCCGCCAGCTCCTGGACCACCGGGACGAGGACCTGGGCGAGCTGGTCCGCGCTGCCGTCCGACGGCGCGGTCTGCGGGGTCACCACGACGGCCAGGCTGGCCGGCGTGCCCGGCTGGCCGCTGGTGCTGAGGAACTGGGACGCGGCGTAGGCCTGCAGCATCGTCGACGCGTCGGTACTGGTGCCCTGGTCGCCGCCGGTTCCCCCGGCCGCCGACCCTGGCGCGCTGGTCAGTATCTCGCTCGCGATCAGCTGGGCGGCCTGCTGCTGGTAGGTCGCGCTGGCGTCCAGCTGGAGGCCGGTCGGCTGGGCCACGGCCAGGGTGGTCTGGTTCAGGCTGTCCTGGGCGGTGCCGCTGGTGTCGAAGAACTTCGGCTGCAGGTTGATCTGCCCGGTAACGGTGGCGCCCGCGTGGATCGCGGCGGCGGTGATGCCGCTGACCACCGAGGACTGCGCCCCCGGCTCCGTGACGATCAGCAGCCGGTGCCCGGTCAGCAGATTGTGCAGCAGGGCGGGCTCGACCGCCTGGGCGTACATCTCGCCCTCGGTAGCCTGCTGTTGGGCCGTGTCCCGCTGGCTGCTGACCTGGCCGAGCTCGCTTTGGAGCTTCGAGGTGGTCTTGTCCAGCAAGCTGAACGCCGGGCCTTGCAGCTCGGTCGAGCCGAGCACGATCCCGATCGCCAGGGCCAGGAACACCGCCACGATGGAGACGAGATGGTAGCGAAAGTCAATCACTAGAGTTTTCCGGTCAGCCAGTAGGTAAAGGAATGCCAGGTCGCTTCGAAGTACCTGGCCAGGATGGGGCTGGCGGGCGAGAACACGACGGCGACGAACACGGTCACCGCCGCGGCGAGCACCAGCACCAGCAGCGACCAGCCGGAGATCCGGCTGTGGTAGAGCTGGTGCACGCCGCGCGCGTTGACCAGCTTTGATCCCACCCGCAGATGCGTGATGAACGTGCTCGACATCCCCGGCCTGCCCTTGTCGAGGAACTCCTCGAGCGTGTGGTGGGTGCCCACCACGGCGATCAGGCTGGCCCCCCTGGCGTCGGCGACGAGCAGGGCGACGTCTTCGCTCGTCCCCGGGGCCGGGAGGGTGACGGCATCCAGGCCGAGGTCACGGACCCGGGCCAGCCCGGGCGCGCGGCCGTCGGGGTAGGCGTGCACGACGAGTTCCGCGCCGCAGCACAGCGCCTCGTCGGACACCGAGTCCATGTCGCCGAGGATGGCATCGGGCTGGTAGCCGGCCTCGATCAGCGCGTCCGCCCCGCCGTCCACGGCCACCATCACCGGCTTGTACTCGCGGATGTAGGGCCGGAGCGCGGCCAGGTCCTCCCGGTAGTGATAGCCGCGCACCACGACGAGCACGTGCCGGCCGTTCATCTCCGTGTCCATCTCGGGCGGGTCGATGCCGCGGGTAAGCAGCTCGTGCTCGCGCCGGAGGAACTCGAGCGTGTTCGCGGCGAACGACTCGATCTGCACCCCGACCATGGCCCGGGCCTCGGTCATCGCCGTCTGCACCAGGTCCTCGGTCAGCGGGGTGCCCTTGGCCACGACGGTGTCGCCGAGGTAGAGGGTCTCCTCATCGAGCCGCACGACGGCACCGTCCGCGACCTTGACCAGCACGTCCTGCCCGACCCCGTCGACGACCGGAATGCCCGCGTCGAGCAGCAGCTTCGGGCCCAGGTTGGGGTAACGCCCGGTAATGCTGACCGAGGCGTTGACGACGGCCGCGACCTTGCGCCTGATGAGCTCCTCGGCGCTGACCCGGTCCAGGTCGGAATGGTCGATGATGGCGATCTCGCCGGGGCTGAGGCGCTTGGTGATGTTCTTCGTCCGGTGGTCGACGCGCGCGACAGCCACGATCCCGGGCGGCTCCCCAGCCTTACCCCGGTGCAGCAGCGGAAGCTTCACGGACGGCGCCTTCATCGAGTTCCATCCTGCCAGAGCAGAAACGCGCCAATGGCCATGTTGGCATTACGGCGTGTCACTCTTTTAGCAACTTAACGTTACTAGCAGTCGTGCGCGATGCGCCGCAAGGTACCACCTGAAACTGAAACTTAGCTGGGAGGACGATTAGCCTCCGGCGCCCTGGGCAGCGGGTCCGGAGCAATGTCAGAGGGGTCAGGTACGGTTGAAATCGTGATCAAGGGGACGCGGTTTACCGAAGCCGACGCGGAAGCGCATGTTCACGGAATCTGCTTCAAGACGGGCCCGCCGGAGCGACTAGGCGTCGAACTCGAGTGGCTCGCGCGCGATCGTCGCGATCCCGCGCTCCCGGTGCAGGCGGAACAGGTAACCGCCACCCTAGCCGGGTTCGGACCCGAAGCCCGCTCGGACGAGGAAGGTTACCCAGGGCAAGAAGCCCAGACCGTTCGGTATCAACCTTTTTCCCTTCCTTCTGGTGCCTCGCTCACAGTAGAGCCCGGCGGGCAGCTTGAGCTCAGCTCGGCCCCCGCCGCCACGCTCGGTGAGCTCATCGAGGTAACCGGGCGCGACCTGGCCGCGCTGCGTGACGCGGCCGCAGGGGCCGGCCTGGAACTATGCGGCTACGGTCTCGACCCGCTACGCCCGCCCCGCCGCCTGCTCGATCTGCCGCGGTATGCGGCGATGGAGGAATTCTTCGACCGCGAGGGCCCGTGGGGCCGCCAGATGATGTGCGGCACCGCGTCGGTCCAGGTCTGCGTGGATGCCGGCGATGACGGCGGCAGCCAGTCCGGGTACCGCTCACGCTGGCGGATGCTGCACGCTATCGGGCCGGTCCTGGTGGCCGCGTTCGCCAACTCCCCGCTGCGGGACGGCAAGCCGACCGGCTGGCGTTCGGCCCGGCAGCAGGTGTGGTCCAACATGGATCCGGGGCGGACCCGGGCTCCCGTGCTGGACGCGTCCGGCGGCGACCCGCGCGACGCCTGGGCCGCCTACGCGCTGGATGCGGAGCTCATGTGCGTCCGCGAGCCCGGCTCGCAGGACTGGACCGCGCCGGCCGGGGTGACCTTCCGCGACTGGCTGCGCGACGGCGGGTCGGGGACGCTGCGGGCACCTACCGCCGAGGATCTGGACTATCACCTGTCCACGCTGTTCCCGCCGGTCCGCCCGCACGGGCACATGGAGCTGCGGATGATCGACGCGCAGCCCGGCGACGGCTGGATCGTGCCCGCGGCCGTGGTCACCGCGCTGACCGACGACGGCCGGGCCGCCGACGACGCGCTGGCCGCCGTCGAGCCGGTGTGGGAAGGATCACCGGATGCCGAGGACCCGTGGCTACGGGCGGCTAGGTGCGGCCCGGCCGACCCGGTCATCGCTCGCGCAAGCAGGCAGTGCTTCGAGACGGCGGAGGCCGCACTGATGCGCTCAGGCGCGCCCACCGAGATCCGCCAAGCCGTCAGTGAGTTCACCGAGCGCTACGTGCAGAAAGACCGATGTCCGGCCGACGACCAACTGGAGGGAGCCCGATGACGGAGGTACAGCTCGACCCGGAAACCCTGCGCGCGATCATCGCGCGCGAACTGACCGGCGCGCGGCAGCGGACCACGCTGCTGACGGACAGCGTGGACGAGGCCGACCTGGTCAGACAGCACTCGCCGCTGATGTCCCCGCTGGTCTGGGACCTCGCGCACATCGCCAACCAGGAAGAGCTCTGGCTGCTGCGCGAGGTCGGCGGGCGCGAGCCGATGCATCCGGAGATCGACCCGCTCTACGACGCGTTCGAGCACCCGCGCTCGGAACGTCCCACGCTGCCGCTGCTGCCGCCCGCCGAGGCCAGGGCCTACGGCCACGAGGTGCGCGGTCGCGTCCTCGACCTGCTCGACCGCGCCCCGTTCAGCGGGACGCGCCTGCTCGGTGACGGGTTCGCGTTCGGGATGATCGCCCAGCACGAGGTGCAGCACGACGAGACGATGCTGATCACCCACCAGATCAGGGCGGGGGCGCCGGTGCTCGCGGCCCGGGCGCCCGACCCGGCGCCGGCCGACGCGTTCCGGCTGCCGTCCGAGGTGCTGGTGCCCGGCGGCCCGTTCACCATGGGCACCTCCACCGAGCCCTGGGCGCTGGACAACGAGCGCCCGGCGCACACCGTCCAGGTGGCGCCGTTCTACCTCGACACCACCCCCGTGACCTGCGGCGCTTATGCCCAGTTCATCGACGACGGCGGGTACGACGACCCGCGCTGGTGGACCGCGGCCGGCTGGGAGCACCGGCAGGACGCCGGGCTGACCGCGCCGCTGTACTGGCGGAGCGAGGGCCCGCAGTGGACCCGCCGGGTGTTCGGCAGGCAGGAACCAATTGTGCCGAACGAACCGGTGCTGCACGTGTCCTGGTACGAGGCCGATGCTTACGCTCGCTGGGCCGGGCGCAGGCTGCCCACCGAGGCCGAATGGGAGAAGGCGGCCCGGTTCGATCCCGCGACCGGCCTGACCCGCAGGTACCCGTGGGGTAACGCCGATCCGGACACCTCGCACGCCAACCTCGGCCAGGCCTTCCTGCGCCCGGCGCCGGCCGGGTCCTACCCCGCGGGCGCGGCGCCGTGCGGGGCCAGGCAGCTGATCGGCGACGTCTGGGAGTGGACGAGCTCGGACTTTTCGCCGTATCCGGGGTTCGAGGCCTGGCCGTACAAGGAGTATTCCGAGGTGTTCTTCGGCCCGGAGTACAAGATGCTGCGCGGAGGGTCGTTCGCGGTCAGCCCGGTGGTCAGCCGGAGCACGTTCCGCAACTGGGACTATCCGATCAGGCGGCAGATCTTCGCCGGTTTCCGCACCGCGCGGTCCGCGGTCGCGGAGACCGCCTAATGTGCCGCCACCTGGCCTATCTCGGGCCGCCCGCCTCGCTGCGCTCGGTGCTCATCGACCCGCCGCACGGCCTGTACCGGCAGGCCTGGGCGCCGCGCCGGCAGCGACACGGGACGGTGAACGCGGATGGGTTCGGGGTCGGCTGGTACGCACCGGACGACCCGGACCCGGCCAGGTACCGGCGAGCGGTCCCGATCTGGGGTGACGAGTCCTTCGCCGATGTCGCGCGGGTGACGTCGTCGGGCGCGGTGCTGGCCGCGGTGCGCTGCGCCACTACGGGCACCGATCCCGGCATCGCCGCGGTCGCGCCGTACGCGTCGGGCCGCTGGCTGTTCAGCCACAACGGCGTGCTGGACGGCTGGCCGGCGGCCGCCGCCGGGCTGGCCGGCACGCTGCCCGCCGGGTCGCTGCTCGGGCTGGAGGCCCGGGTGGATTCGGCGCTGCTGTGGGCGCTGGTCAGGCACCGGCTCGGGTTCGGCCTCGGGGCCGCGGATGCGCTGGCGGACACCGTCTCCGCGGTGCGGGCCGCGGGCGTGAGCGGCCGGTTCAACTTCCTGCTGACCGACGGGCGGGTGATCGCGGCCACGGCGGCCGGCGACACCCTGTGCTACCGCGCGTCCGGGCACGCCGTGGTCGTGGCCTCGGAGCCGGGCGACGACGAGCCCGGCTGGACCGAGGTCCCGGACGGCTGCGTGGTGACCGCGACGCCGCGGCAGGTCAGCGTGGCCCCGCTGGCCGTGCCGGGTAATCCTGCTCCATCTGCTTCACCTGTTCCACCCGACCAGAACACCGAGGACGGAAGGATCGCGATCCGATGACAACCCTCGACCGCCGGCTACCGCCCGGCTTCCTCGAGGAAGCACTGCGCGCCGACGCCCGGACCGGGCTGACCGCGGACCCGAAGTCGCTGCCGCCCAAGTGGTTCTATGACGCGCAGGGCAGCGCGCTGTTCGACAAGATCACCGAACTGCCGGAGTACTACCCGACTCGCGCCGAGCGGGAGATCCTGCGCGCGAACGCGGCCGGGATCGCGACGCAGACCGGCGCGCGGACGCTGATCGAGCTCGGCTCGGGATCGTCGGACAAGACCCGGCTGCTGCTCGACGCGCTGCGCGACGCGGGCACGCTGCGCTGCTATGTGCCGGTCGACGTCAGCGAGCCCGCGCTGGTCGCCGCGGGGAAGGCGCTGTCGGCCGAGTATCGGCGGCTCGACGTCCGCGCCGTGGTGTCCGACTTCGAGGAGCGGCTCGGTTTCCCCGCGGACGGTGAGGCTCCGGCCCCCCGGCTGGTCGCCTTCCTCGGCAGCACGATCGGGAACCTGGAGCCCGGGCCGCGGGCCGCGTTCCTGGCCCGGGTCAGGGACCGGCTGCGGCCCGGTGACTTCTTCCTGCTCGGCACCGACCTGGTCAAGGACCAGGCCACGCTGGTCGCCGCGTACGACGACGAGGCCGGGGTCACCGCCGAGTTCAACAAGAACGTGCTCGCGGTGCTGAACGCCGAACTCGGCGCCGACTTCGACCTGGACGCGTTCGAGCACGTCGCGGTGTGGAACGCGGACGCGGAGTGGATCGAGATGCGGCTGCGCTCGGACCTGGCGCAGACCGTGCGGCTGCCCGGCATCGGGCTCACGGTCGAGTTCGCCGAGGGCGAGGAGATGCGCACCGAGATCTCGGCCAAGTTCCGCCGCGAGGGAGTGGCGGCCGAACTGGCCGCCGCCGGGTTCGCGATGCGGTCGTGGTGGACGGATTCGGCGGATCAGTTCGGGCTGTCGCTGTCGGTGCCAGCTGCCCCGGTGCCAGCGCCGGTGCCGTCGCCGGCCTGAGCCAGGGCGGCGTCGACGAGGGTGGTCGCGGCGCCGGTGATGATCTCGCGGGCCTGATCCACGCTGAGGCCGCGTACGTCGAAGAGCACCACGAACGCCTCCCAGCCGATCACCACCGCGAGCGCGGAGACGAGCTGCTCGAACCGGTCCGGGCCCAGCCGCGGGCGGACCGGTTCGAGGGCCGCCTCGATCCAGCCGATGCGGCGATAGCCGCGCTTGGGTCCCGCGTCTGGCGGCGGCGCGTCCACGGTCAGCTTGATCAGCTTGCGGCCGAGGGGAAGGCTGCCGGCCATCCCGTCGCTGAGCGCCGCGACCAGCGCGGCGATGCGGGCACGCGCGTCCGGCTCGCGGGAGGAGTCGATGGCGGCCTCGATGCTGACGTTCATCGCCCCGAGGGTGGCGTCGAGGAGCAGCTGGTCGAGGGTGGGAAAGTAGGTGTAGATCGTCCGGCGGGAGACGTCGGCGGCGGCGGCGATGTCGTTGATCGACGGATCGGCTCCCGCGGCTAGCAGCCGCGACGTGGCCTCGACGATGGCCCGGCGGGTGCGCCGCCGCTGCGCGGCCCGCCCCGGCTGGGCAGGCTGACCTGGGCGGGTGGGTCGGCCTGGCTCAGCCGCCGGATCCGGCTGGGTGGCGATCTCGGCCATCGGGGCCCTTCCGGAGCTCGACATCACGACTTTGACGCCCTTACTTTACACCTAAGCACTCGATGCACTAATGCGCAATTACTGCTTATGGATGCAGCCAGGTTGACATGGCGTGGATGCCGCGGTCATGCCGCTGGGACGGGTCGGCAATTAACCCGTTGGCTTGATCTGCGGGAAGATCACATCATTGCGGATATCTGCACCCCGGATCAGGGGTGCAGATATCCGCAATCACTGGCCCAGTGGGTGGTATCTAGCCCGGCAGGCTCTCCACCGTGCCGGCGGCGATGGCGCTGGCGAGCTGGGCGTGGTCCCGCTCGTTTTGGTCGGCGTACAGGCGGGCGAAGCGGCCGATCACGGCGGCGAACTTGGCGGCCTTCCCGATGTAGGCATCGATGGCCATCGGGTCGCCGGTTCGCGCGTGGGCGCGGGCGAGGGTCTCGCCGCACGCGGTCGCGAACTGGACCAGGCGGGGGGCGATCAGGTCGGTGGTCGGGATGATCTTCATGTCGCGGAATTGCCGGACGTAATAGTCCCTTCCGTGGAGCGAGCCCCAGCCGGCGAAAATGTCGGTGGCGCTCTGGATCAGCCGCTTGCCGTTGATCACCCGCTCGCCGTGGCCGCGGTGGCGACTCGGCTGGGTATAGGCCTCGTATACCGCCGGCCCGGCCTGCTTGACCTGCAAGAACAATGGATCGACGCCGGTCCGGCCCTCCAGCAGCACCAGGTAGACCTGCATGCCCACGCTGCCTACGCCCACGACCTGGCGGACCACGTCGACCGGGGTGAACCGGTCGAACAGGCTCCGCCGGTCCTCTTGCAGGGTCATCCGGTACTCGGCCAGCAGGTGATCGACCAGGTAGTCCTGCTCGTCGTCGCTGATCGTGACGCGGATGGGCGGGTCCTCGGTGATCCTGGGACGCCCGTGCGCCATCGTGGTGAGCTTGGCGAAGGCTCCCCGGCTCGTGCGGCGCTTGCGCTTCTTCTCGATGTGAATCGAGACCCGCCCGCGGTCGGCCGGCTCGAAGTAGCCGATCAGGTTGTCGACGTGCGTGCTGTCGTACCAGATGTCGAGTTCAGGCATCGTCGCGTACCGGCGCATGCGCCGGGCATAGGCCTCTAGGCCCGCGGTCACCGCGGCCGCCGCCCGGGCCGGCTTGACCCGGCTCTCCCGCGCGGCCACCACCAGGCTCGCGGCGAAGCGCTTGACATCCCACTCAAACGGGCCGGGCAGGGTTTCGTCGAAGTCGCGCAGGTCGAATGCCAGATTCCGCTCCGGCGTGGCCCACAGGCCGAAGTTCAGGACATGGGCATCGCCGCACAGTTGCACCATCAGCCCGCTGTCGGGCTGGCTGCCCAGGTCGCCGGCCATGACCGCGGCGGCGCCCCGGTAGTAGTTCCACGGCGAGACGGCCATGCGCTGATGCCGGAGGGGAGTCAGTTCGGGCACGCGGATCTGGTTCTGGGCCAGGATCGTTTTCAGCGGGTCGTGCCCGCGGTCCTCCTCGCTCCAGGACCCCAGCGTGCGCCGTGGCACCCGCTGACGGGCGCCCTTCCCGAACGCTCGTCTCTCTGCGCTGGTCGCCGCCAGGTCGTGCGGAACCGGCGATGGCCCAGGTGAGCTGGATTCGGTCATAAAGCTCCGCCCGGCGAGTTCTGATCAGCCAACTCTACGCGGGCGCGGGCAGCGCGGCCCCTCAGGCGCGAGGACGGGCGAGGCGCTCTTGCAGGCACACCGTCACGGTGTCGCCCGCTTCCTTGCCGATGACCTTGCGGAGTTCGGCCTTGACCGGGAGCTTGTGGGTGCCGTCGCCCAGGGCCATGAACGAGCTCTGGAACGGGTGACCATCGATGGTCCCGCGCACCTTGACCAGTCCCTTGGTCCCGAAGAACCGCACGGACTCCGGCCAGACCAGGTACGTCCAGCCGCCCTTGGCCTCGCTCTGCACCAGGGTGGCGGTGAATTCCTTGTTCATCTGTGCCTCCATGCAGGTAGGACCGCGGCCCGGGGCCGGATTCATCGGTGCCCGCTCAGCCGGGCGGCACGGGCGTTGAGGTAGCGCTGGTGCGGCAGGCTCATGGTCCGCTGGGCCGCGGCCTGATAGGCGGCCCGGGCGGCCTGGTGCTGGCCGGCCATCTCCAGCAGGTGCGCACGTACCGCTTCGAGCCGGTGGTCGCCGGCGATCCGCCGGTCGGTTTCGAGCCGTCCGAGCCGTTCCAGGCCGGCACCGGGGCCATGGGTCATCGCCACCGCGACGGCGTGGTTCAGCGCCACCACGGGATTATCGCTGATCCGCAGGAGCAGGTCATAGAGCGCCAGGATCTGCGGCCAGTCGGTCGCCCCGGCGCTCGCGGCTTCGTCGTGCACGGCGGCGATGGCTGCCTGAAGCTGGTAGGGGCCGACATCGCCGCGCGGCAGCGCCCCGGTGACGAGCGCCACGCCCTCGGCGATCTTCGCCTGGTCCCAGCGGCTCCGATCCTGCTCGTCCAGCGGGATCAGCTCCCCGGCCGGCCCGGTGCGGGCCGGCCGCCTGGCGTCGGTGAGCAGCATCAGCGCGAGCAGCCCGGCGACCTCCCCGTCGCCGGGCAGCAGCCGGCGGACGATCCGGGTGAGCCGGATCGCCTCGGCCGACAGGTCCGCCCGGAACAGCCCGGGCCCGGAGGTGGCGGCGTATCCCTCGGTGAAGATCAGGTACAGGACGTGCAAGACCACCGTGAGCCGCTGCTCCCGCTCCGGCCCGTTCGGCATCCTGAACGGGACCCCGCTGTCCGCGACCTGCACCTTGGCCCGGGTGATCCGCCGGGTCATGGTCGCCTCGGGAACCAGGAGGGCCCGGGCGACCTCCGCGGTGGTCAGACCGCCGACCGCGCGCAGGGTCAGCGCGATCTGCGAGGCGGGCGACAGCGCGGGGTGGCAGCACAGGAACAGCAGGATGAGCGTGTCGTCCGAGTCGGCGGCCGCGACGTCGGCCGCCGGGGCCAACCACTCCCCCGGCGGGATCCGCCGGGCGGCCGCCTCCTCGCGGGCGCGCCGCGACTGCTCGCTGCGCAGCAGGTCGGTCAGCCGGCGGGAGGCGACCGTGATCAGCCAGCCGCGCGGGTTACCGGGGAGACCTTCGGCGGGCCACTGGGTGGCGGCCGCCAGCAGCGCCTCCTGCACCGCGTCCTCGGCGGTGTCGAAGTGCCCGTACCGCCGCACCAGCGCGCCGAGGACCTGCGGCGCCAGCTGGCGGAGCAGGTCCTCGGCCTCGCCGTAGCCCACGGTCAGGGCTCCAGGTCGACCCGGGATTCGGCGACCGGCCGGACGTCCGCGTAGGCTCGCTCGCGAACGTGGTCCGGACCTGGGCAGTTCGACAACCGGGCGGCGATCTCGGTGGCCCGGTCGAAGCTGTCGCAGTCGACGAGCCAGTAGCCGGCCAGGACCTCCTCGGTCTCGGCGTAGGGACCGTCGGTCACCACCGGGGCGCCTTCCCGCAGCCGGATCCTGCGGGTGTGCACCGGGGCGGTCAGGCCCTGCGCGTCGACCAGCTCCCCGGATTCGGCCAGATCCTGGCCGAACGACTCCATGAACGCGCCCATCGCCGCGAAGTCGGCCGCGGACCAGGCTGGCTCCCCGGGTCCGGCGTTGCCCGCCATCGCGTCGTAATCCTGCTGGGACCCGTACATCAAGATCAGGTACTTCATGCTTCCTCCCGTCCGCAGGGATGCCCTGCTATTTGATCACCCGGTAGCTGGGGTGGATGCGACACCTTCTGGCGCCCTCACCGGAGACGTCGGAGCCGCGAACCCCTGCCGGACACCCCCGCCCTGGTGATAAAAGGTGGGCATGGGTTCATACGAGACCACCATCGACACGCTTGCCGACGAGCTGGCCCGGATCGAGGCGACCTTCCGCGGCCTGACCGAGCCCGAATGGGCCGCGTCCACGCGGCTGGTTCCGGTTGATCCGGACCTGCCGCACTGGACGGTGTTCGAGCTGGCCGGCCACTTCGACATCTCGATCGGCCTGACCCGGATGCTGATCGACGGCCTCGGCGAGGAGCGGCCCGCGCGGGACCGGACCAGCTTCTTCATCAACCCGCGCTCGGAGACGGGGCCCGTTGTCTACGGGTACGCCTACACCATGGTCGAGGGCAAGACGCCCGCGGACATGCCGGGGGTCCTGGCCGAGACGTTCGGCAAGACCATCGAGGAGGCCCGCTCGGTGCCGGCCAGCGCCGTCGGGCCGGGGTACTTCGCGCCCATGCAGGTGGACGAGTTCGTGGCCAGCCGGGTCGTCGAGGCCGTGGTCCACGGGCTGGACCTCACCCAGGCGCTGGGCCGGGACCCGATCGGCACGCCGCAGGGGATCGCGCTGACCGCGTCGATCCTGGACGACCTGCTGGCCCGGCGCACCGTGGGCCGCCGTCCCGCCGACCTGGCCGACGACCTGGCCTGGGTGCTGGCCGCCTCGGGCCGCGCGGAGCACCCGGACAACCGGCTGCCCCTGATCGGGTAACGATTTCCTGGCGGCGCCGTAGCCGAGCAGCGCGGCCAGCGCGAGCGCGCTGCGGGGAGCGTAGGCCATCCGCCACAGCCCGCCGTGCGCGGCCGCGTAGGCCTCGTCCTGCCACGGATGCCCGCCCGCCGGCGGCCCGGCGTGCAGGTCGTGGACGAGCAAGGCCGCCATGAGCGCCTTGGTCGTAGCGGGCTCGAACACCTCGACGCCGAACCGCCCGGCACCCGCGTACGCGGCCGCCAGCACCCGGTTCCTGGTGACCGACCTGGTGCGGGTGGGCGGGGCGACGTTCATCGACACGGCCGCGCCGCCGTCACGGGCGACCGTGGCGCGCCACCGCTGCAGCCGCTTGGCCAGCGCGTAGTTCGGCCCCTGCTGGGCGACCAGGCTGTCGCAGATGCCGGGATCGGATCCAGGCGGGTAGGCCGCGCGGAGCAGCCGGCCGCCGGACAGCGACCGCAGCAGCCCGCGGCCGAGCTTGTTCGCCGCTGGCCTGCCCGCGTAGGCGCGGGCCGACTGGGCGACCGCGTCGGGCGGCACGGCGAACACGTCGGTCGGCGTGGCCAGGAACGCGAGCGCCACGTCGCGGCGCTCGGCCTGCAGGCGCATGGTCAGCGCGTCGACGGCGCTGGCCACGCGGACGTTGGCCGCGCCGTCGGCGTAGACGTAGTTGCCGAGCACCAGCGGCCCGTCGAGGCCGGCCAGCCAGTCGGCGACCGCCGGGATGTCGCCGGCCAGATCGAAGCCTGCCCGCTGGGTCAGGTCCTCGCTGGAATCGACGCCGGCCTGGCCCGGTTTGGCGTCGGCGACCGGGACGAGGAGGGTCCCGCCGCTGCGCTTCGCCGTCTCCAGCACCCGGTCCCAGATGGCCGGGCGGGGCAGGTCGATCCCGATCACCCGCGCGCCCCAGCTCAGCAGCACCGGCAGCGGGCCGACCTCGGCGCCCGCCCCGAGCACCACGACCGTGCGGCCGGGCAGGGCGAGCCAGTCGGGCGACGCGGCGACGGTCCTGACCGCGTCCGCGCAGGACGACTCGATGATGCCCGCGGCGACCCACGCGTCCAGTTGGCGCAGCAGGGCGTCGCCGCTCAGCCGCTCACCAAGGTAAGGCACCGCCAGCTCGCGCTCGGCCGTCCCGCCGCCTGTCACCTCGACCGCGGTCAGCTCGTGCCGGGCCGGCGCCGAGAGCAGGGTGCCGAGGCCGGTCTCCGGCTCGCCGTCCCTGACCACCCGCATCCGCCCGTACAGCGACGCCAGCCCGTCCCTGGCCACGGACATCGCGGCTGGCCTCGAGGCCAGCCCGGCCTCGATCAGCGCGCGGAAATGCCCCAGGTAGCCACCTCGCCAGTTGGATTCCTGGCTAGCCGCCTGCGCCCCGTCCGGGTCGACCCGGCGCAGCGCGTCGGCGACCACCGCCCGGCCCAGCGCCGAGGTGCTCCTGCGCCCGTCCGCCGCGGCCGGAAAGGTAACCCCGGCCTGCTCGCCGCCGCCCGTCGTTCCTGCGATCACGAGACAATCATGACGTGCCGACTATGCTCCGTGCGATGTCGTGGTGTGTATGTGACAACGGGAGGACAACACCATGAAGTACCTGATGCTGATCTACGGAAACCAGGAGAAGTGGGCGTCGGTCCCGGCCGACCAGTGGCCGGAGGTGATCGCCAGGCAGGACGCGTTCAACCGCAAGTACCGGGAAACCGGCGAGCTCATCGGCGCCTACGGGCTGGCCGACGAGATCCAGGCCCGGCTGATCCGGCGGGAGAACGGCCAGCCGGCCGTGACCGACGGGCCCTACCTGGAAACCAAGGAGTACATCGCCAGCTTCTACCTGCTCGACTGCGAGAGCGAAGAGCGCGCGCACCAGATCGCGGCGGACATGCCCTTCGCCGACGTCGATCCGGTCGAGGTCTGGCCGATCCTGCACGAGGCCAAGCCGGACCTTTGACCAGACCCGTGACCACGAGCCGGAGCGACGTCGAGGGCCTGCTCCGGGAGCTCGCGCCGCAGGTCCTTACCGCGCTGGTGCGCCGGAACGGGCAGTTCCACCTGTGCGAGGACGCCAGCCAGGAGGCCCTGCTCGCGGCCGCGCAGCAGTGGCCGTCGGGCGGGCTCCCGGACAACCCGCGCGGATGGCTGATCACGGTCGCGTCGCGGCGGCTGACGGACCAGGTACGCAGCGAGCAGTCGCGACGGGCCCGCGAGGAACAGGTCGCGGTGGCCACCCCGCTGTCCGAACTGCTCGGTCCCCCGGCCGACGCCGAACACGCCGACCGGGACGACTCGCTGGCCTTGCTGTTCGGCTGCTGCCATCCGGACCTGTCCTCGCCCAGCCAGATCGCGCTGACGCTGCGCGCGGTCGGCGGCCTGTCCACGGCGCAGATCGCCGCGGCGTTCGGGGTCCCGGAGGCGACGATGGCGCAGCGGATCAGCCGGGCCAAGCAGACCATCGCCGGCGCCGGGTTCGACTTCAGCCTGCCCTCCGGGGCGGAGCGGACCGAACGGCTGCGCGCCGTGCTGCACGTCCTGTACCTCGTCTTCAACGAGGGGTACACGGCCAGCGAGGGTGACACGCTGACCGTGCCCGCGCTGTCGCAGGAGGCCATCCGGCTCACCCGCTGGCTGCACCGGCTGCTGCCGGACGACGGTGAGGTAACCGGCCTGCTGGCGCTGATGCTGCTGACCGACGCGAGGCGCCCGGCCCGGACCCGGCCCGACGGGTCCCTGGTGCCGCTGGCCGAGCAGGACCGGAGCCGCTGGGACCAGGCGAAGATCGCCGAGGGCGTGGCGCTCGTCACCGAGGCGCTGCCGAGCGGTGAGGTCGGCCCCTACCAGCTGCAGGCGGCCATCGCCGCCGTCCACGACGAGGCCACGACGATGGCCGACACCGACTGGCCGCAGATCCTCGGGCTCTACGACCTGCTGGAACTCGCCGCGCCGAACCCGTTCACGGCCCTCAACCGCGCGGTGGCCGTGGCCATGGTGCGCGGGCCCGCGGCCGGGCTCGAGATCATCGCGGCGCTCGAGGCGGACAAGCGGATGGCCCGGCACCACCGCCTGATCGCGGCCCGCGCATACCTGCGCGAGCTGGCCGGCGACACCGCCGCGGCCGCGGCCGACTACCTCGACGCGGCACGCCGCGCGACCAGCCTGCCCGAGCGCCGCTACCTGGCCCTTCAGGCATCGCGGCTGGCGCCGTCCGGCTGAAGGGCGGGCGGCCGGCGCGGTGACGGTTTACCCGGCCCGTTCGGCCCTGAAGACTTATCCCGAACGGCCTAGGCGCGTATCCCGCCCGGGGAGCGTAACCACGACGATGTCACATCGCCGTGGTCAGAACCACTGCAGAGTCACATCGCCGTGGTTCAGCGGGACCGGTTAGGCCGGGCTGCCCGAAGCTATACCGTGAGCTGAGATCGAGACCGGGAGCGGGCAGCTGATGGGCATCCTCACCGACGACATGAAGCGGCTGATCGACGAGCAGAAGCTCGCGTTCCACGCCACCGTCTGCCCCGATGGATCGCCGAACCTCTCGCCCAAGGGGTCGACCCGCGTGTGGGATGACGACCACCTGTTCTTCGCCGACATCTGCTCGCCGCAGACGACCGCGAACATCCGGGCCGGGTCGCTCGTCGAGGTCAACGTGGTCGACCCGTTCGTGCGCAAGGGCTACCGGTTCAAGGGCCGGGCGGAGATCCACGAGCGCGGGTCGGCCGCGTTCTCCGAGGGCGTCGAGCGGATGCGGGCGGACGGCTCGAAATTGACCGAACGGGTCGATGCGATCGTCGTCATCGAAGTGCGGCACGCCGCACCGCTGGTATCGCCCGCCTATGACGACGGGGCCACGACGGAAGCGGAGATGCTCGAAACCCAGCGGGCGCGGTTCGCCCGGCTCCACGCCCGCGGGTAAGCCGGATGGAACTGCTGCGCACCCCGCGCCTGCTGCTCCGGCACTGGGAGGAATCAGATCTCCCCGCCTTCTACGACCTCTACTCGCGGGACGACGTCATGCGCTGGCTGGGATCGCACCCGCGCCGTACCCTGGCGACCCTGGACGAGGCGCGCGAGCGGCTGGACCGTTGGCACGTCCGGGAACGAGACCTCGACCCGCCGCTCGGCCTATGGGCCATCGTCCCGTTGGTACCCGGCACGCCGTCACCACCGCCAGTCGGCACCGTCCCGCTCTTGCCCCTGTCCGACGCCGACGGCCCGACCGGCCTGACCGAGGTCGGCTGGCACCTGCACCCGCAGCACCAGGGGCAGGGGTTTGCCACCGAGGCAGCCGACGCGCTCCTCGCGGCGGCGGCCACGGCGGGGATCGGCGAGGTGCTCGCCCTGACCGATCTGGACAACGTGCGCTCCCAGGCCGTAGCCGCTCGCCTGGGCATGAGTGACGAGGGCACGACCGACCGCTGGTTCGGGCTGACCTCCCGCCAGTTCCGCAAGACCCTGACCGCCGATGGGCAGAGAGCGCCGCGGTCAGGTCTCTAGCTGCCGGCGCAGCAGG
>Ga0207675_100002861_pt1 | contig 16978 bp, 14 predicted proteins | sample KBSSwiS42_FD_184305 | JGI IMG/M metagenome (GOLD analysis project Ga0207675, IMG submission 184305) | Switchgrass rhizosphere microbial communities from Kellogg Biological Station, Michigan, USA - KBS Switchgrass S4-2 (SPAdes) (version 2) | ecosystem: Host-associated > Plants > Roots >... | reverse complement strand
CATATTGTGGGACGCTGCTAGCGACGAACCCAGTCAAGTACCTCAAGCCCTCTGGTTCACCCACTGCCAGTGTAATTTCCGCCGTCGTGTCTTCACCTTGTCCGAGGAAGAGAAACGACCTGTGTAGAGTCTTAAATCCTCGTGCTTTGATGTTCAGCTCATACATCCCTTCGACGATATCTTCAAAAACGAACGTTCCTTCATTTGCGGAAAAGGCAGTACGCTTCTGCTTTGTGGCGCTGTTGATGAGAACTATCTCGGCGTTGAGGATAACTGCTCCGGGGATGTCCTTCACAACACCCTTAAAGAGCGGCTTCTGATCGTCCTGAGGCGTCGATTGCACAAGTTTGATGACGGAGCTACCACCATTTAGAACTGGCCTCTGACCGCTAGTTTGCGAAGAGGCTACTGAAAAAGCAGATATCAAAGTGGCAAAGACTGCGGTAGCAAAACCGGCAACTCTCTTACGCAAGGCCCTGAGCCCGACAGGACAGTCGCGAGTAATGATTGTTCCATCGGTTCTCTGGTAGATCCTCCCGCAAACATGTCCTTCTTTCGCAATCAAGAGCGATCGGATCTCGTTGCTCGTCATTTCCGCGAAGTTGTACACGTGTAGTTTGCACAAATCGCAGAATCGGACGCGCTCGTCACCTGTCATTAGCTCCCAGCCAACATTACAAGGTGTAGCAATTCGAAGATTCCTAAGTGGTTCGTTTTCAATTGTCATGGTTCAACCTTTGTTGGCGAGGAAATGCTAAGTCGCGATGTTTGATGCACTGAGCTCGCGGACAGGTGTCTGAGGGCTTGGCTTATGAGTCCTTCTCTTTGAGTCCTGCTGTTAGCAACTCAGTTGTTCGTTCCGTTACGCTGTAGACAGATTGAGCGTTGCCCTGTTCGAGAGTCGGGAGCGGCTCGTCCTTTAGGAGGGCCTTGTCAGCTTTTGACGATTGTTTCGCTTGTTGTTGTCTCACGGACGCCAACCCCAGGGCGACAAAACCCAGAGATATTCCCAACAGCAGGAACAATGCGAAACCACCAAAGAGCGCGGGTATTGTGCCATTCAGAATCGATACAATCAGAGCCACAACGACCCCGAGGAGAGCTACACCAATAGTACTCAGAACTACGACAGACCCAACCAACACCAGCTTGCGCTGATCCAACAAACTGCGGACGTTTTCTGAGTCAGCCGTACTTTCAATCGCAGTTGTTTCCTGCAGTAATTCGGATACCCGCTGGAGCTCAAAACCACACCCCCGGCAGTACTTTTGATCCGAATCGCTATTGTTTCCGCAGCGCGGGCAAAACATTTCATTCACCTCAAAGGGATTCTTACGTTGCGGCAGCCGTCCAGGTTCAGGTGGCCGTTGCTCAAAAAATTCGAAATCCCCCGTACGGCAGTGCGGCGATAGGTTCAAGACCAACCTAGACGAAGCGCCGTTGAGGACTTTCCGAATCCCACCCAACGGTAGTTGGTGGATTGTTCAAGCCAAACTAGGCTCGACTAACATGCGAACAGGTTGGAGGCTACCTAAGACTTCTAGCAAAGTTGCAGTCTCCATCGTTGCGGTCGACTGAAAGGTTGGACTTGAACAATCCACCCACTGCCGTTGGGTGGGATTCGGATATTTTAAAACTAGATCCTTAGTAGGTCGGATCTGAACAATCCCCACTGCCGTGCGTGGGCATTCCGGACTTTTTGTGCAAAGCCTTTTCAGGCGCAACTTTGTTTGCCTCAATAGCTATTAAGCTACTCAATCACTCTCGCAATCACACACTTCAAATAATAAGTCTCCGGCATACCCACGAGTATTGGATGATCGCTCGCCTGGATTCGCTTCTCAACTATTTGCACACGACACCGTGCGTCGATCGCGGCTGCACCAATGATCTCCAGGAACAGATCTTCCGACACGTGGTAAGAACACGAGCAGCTTATCAAAACACCTCCTGGGTTTAAGAGCTTCAAGGCGCGCAGATTGATCTCTTTGTAACCTCGTATCGCCGCCTTCAAACTCGCACGATTCTTGGCGAACGCCGGAGGGTCAAGGACAATCGTGTCAAAACGCTCGCCGCTGCTCTCCATGTCGCGCAGGGCATCGAAGACATTCGCCTCACGAAACTCGACATTGTTTAGCTCATTGATTTTTGCATTGCGTTTCGCTGCAGCCACTGCTTCGCCGGAGATATCAATTGCTTCGACCCGTTCACAAACGCTTGCGAGATGAAGGGCGAAGGCTCCATTGAAGGTAAAGCAGTCGAGTGCTCTTCCACGATTTGTGGTCTGAGCTGCTGCTCGTGCCGCGAGACGGTTCTCCCGTTGATCGAGAAACGACCCGGTCTTCTGTCCGCCGCCTGGAGCCACTACGAACTTCAATCCGTGTTGCAGAATCTCGAATTCTTCAGGCGCCGTTCCATACAAGGTGCCGGCAATCATCGGCAACCCTTCAAGCTGACGCACCTTCGCATCGTTTCTCTCGATGATTGCCCGTGGTGAAAACTCCTCGACGAGTATCTCGGTCAACAACGACTTAACGGCATCGGTTCCTTGCGACAGCGTCTGCAGCACGAGCACGTCGGCGTATCGATCCACGATGAGCGATGGCAGCAGGTCGCCTTCTGAGTAAACGAGTCGATAGGCGTCCGTGTCGCCCGGAACGTTCCTGCGCTCGGCGCTGTCTTTGATTCTGCGGTGCCACCAAGCCCGATCGATCTCCTCTTTTGACAACGTCAGAAAACGAAGCGCTATCTGCGACAAGTTGCTGAACAACGCCTGACCAACGAAGTTACCCGCTTCATCAACAACGGAAACTACTGAACCACCTTCCGCGTCGACTGCAACGACGTCGCTCCGATAGATCCACAGGTGACCCTGCCGGATCCTGACAGCGCCGCGTTTGTTGACCTTCACCGTTTTCATCGCGGGATACTGTTACATGAAGCAATCACTTTGTCACCGGGCGCCTCCTTGGAGTGCGGCGGCCCGGCGCCGCTTTGTTACATCGACAGTCATTGTGTCGAGGATCGCACTAACAAAGCGGTGCCAGGCCACCGCACTCCAAGGAGGCGAGTTCAGCTGGAACAAATTGCGAGCCCGAATTGCGCTATGCTAGGCTTCGACCGCTTCATTCCATCATGACAACCAAAACAAAAGACGAGCGACGAACGCGTTTCGAAACTCCTTCCGGGATCGAATACCCCGTCGACTTCAATCCTTCCAATACAGATCCAATCAATTACGAAGACGATTTGGGTTCTCCCGGCGAGTTTCCCTACACGCGCGGCATCTATCCAAACATGTATCGGGGACGACTCTGGACGATGCGCCAGTATGCCGGCTACGCAACTGCGGAAGAGTCCAACGCGCGCTACAAATATCTACTCTCTCACGGCACAACTGGACTCTCGGTAGCTTTCGATTTGCCGACTCAGATTGGTCTCGACTCTGATGATCCACTCGCCGCGGGTGAAGTCGGAAAAGTCGGCGTGGCCATCGACTCGCTCGACGACATGGAACGTTTGTTTGCGGACATCCCACTGGATCAAGTGTCGACGTCGATGACCATCAATGCCACCGCTGCGATTCTTTTGTGTCTATATCTCGCGGTCGCTCGCAAACAAGGCGTTTCGTTCGACAAAGTCAGAGGCACTTTGCAGAACGACATCTTGAAGGAATACATCGCACGCGGTACATACATTTATCCCCCTGCGCCGTCGCTACGATTAGTGACCAACATCTTCGCGTTCTGTGCCCGCGAAATACCCAACTGGAACACGATCTCGATTAGTGGTTATCACATTCGTGAAGCCGGATCGACCGCTGTTCAAGAAGTCGCTTTCACCATCGCTGACGGAATCACGTACGTCGAAGCCGCGTTGGAAGCCGGACTGGAGATTGATGATTTTGCTCCCAGGCTTTCCTTCTTCTTCAACTCGCATAACAACCTGCTTGAAGAGATTGCCAAGTTTCGTGCTGCTCGAAGAGTGTGGGCGCGTATCATGCGCGAACGTTTCAAGGCGCGCGATCCTCGCTCGTTGATGTTGCGGTTCCACACGCAGACCGCAGGCTCTTCTTTGACGGCACAACAACCGGAAGTGAATGTCGTCAGAACAACGATTCAAGCTCTCGCTGCGGTGCTCGGTGGAACACAGTCGCTACACACTAATTCGATGGATGAAGCACTGGCCTTGCCGACCGAAGCCGCGGCGCGGGTGGCTCTGCGAACCCAGCAGGTTATCGCACACGAGTCTGGCGTGACAGATACGGCTGATCCACTTGCCGGCTCTTACGCAATCGAGCACCTTACAACTGAGATTGAAGCTCGCGCTAACGACTATTTGAAGAAGATTGATGCGATGGGTGGCATGCTGCGCGCCATCGAAACAGGTTACGTGCAGCGTGAGATTCAGGAATCAGCTTACCGTTATCAGCGAGCCATCGAATCTCAGGAAGAGATCGTGGTTGGTGTAAACAAATTCCAGGTCGATGAGGATCACCCACTGGCAACCTTGCGGATCGATCCCAAATTGGAGAGTGCTCAGATTGAGCGAGTGCGCGCTGTTCGAGCAAAACGAAACAACGAAGTGACCGAAAGTGCATTAACGCGACTCGAGCAAGCCGCGGCAGGCGACGACAACCTGGTCCCTTACATTCTCGAGTGTGTTGAGACCTACGCTACGGTAGGTGAAATTAGTAATCGTTTGCGACGCGTTTGGGGTGAGTACAGAGAAACTTCGACAGTATGAAAGGTGGCTTCACTGCATGAGACGCATAGCGTTGTCTGCTCTTCTTGTTCTTCTAGTTATCTCAACAGCTTTCAGTAATCCACCGTCGCCTCCCAGCCCGGAGGATACAGTTCGTCAGTTCTACACCTGGTATCTTCATGGCCTGAACAAGCACGTTCCGAACCCGCTAAAGAATCGAACTGTTAGCCTGAAGTACTTAACTCCGGAATTTCTTCGACGCGCGCCGCGTCTTGCGAAAGAGACAGACGCAGACGCGATCATCTGCGCGCAGGACTTTGATGAGGCGTGGGAGAAGAATGTCAAAGTCGACGCGGCGACGATTAATGGCAGTCGGGCCACAACATTTGTACAGCTTCATGGGCCCCAAATGGATTCTCTTAAGTTGAAGATAACTCTCAAAAAGACTACTGCCGGATGGCGAATCGATGCGGTGGACTGTGGCCAGTAGTCGGAGGCGCCGAAGTGTTGTAGGGTCAGTACCACAACGCGGTAGCGTGTGGCTCTACGCGGCTTCGCCGCTCTCCCGTGCGGAAAGCCTCTGGCTTTCCGATATCGGGTCACAACTTTGGAGGCTTCGCCTCGGCGGCATAGCCGCAACGGTTTCGGACAGTGAACGGAAAGCCAGAGGCTTTCCGCACGGAAGACGGCAAAGCCGCGAGGAGCCACACGCTACGCGCTGTGGTAGGGCCCGCAGGAGGACTCGATCTTGTTGAGGTGGACATCTCTCGTGTTGTTGTTTCTCTCGCTGGCGCCGTCGGCTTTGGCCCAAACCATAAAAACCTACCGCGGAAGTCTCGGCAACAAACATATCGAAATGCGTTTGACCGTCGAGGGCAACAAAGTTACTGGAAGTTATTTTTACGACCAGTTCAAACAAGACATTCCGTTGGAAGGGGCTTTCGATTCAAAAGGCACGCTTCAACTTACTGAAGGTAAGGGAAAGACCAAAACAGGAAAGTTTGTCTGCAAGAATCAGCTGTCAACCGTTGAAGTCAGTGAATGTGAATGGTCTCGAATGGACGGAACTGGTCAGGCGTTTGTCTTTCTCACCGAGCAGGGAATTCAGTTTAAAGAAGCAATCGCGTTGACTCCCAAGGTCCTCAATGATCGGAAACTAAAAGCGACGGTTTCTTATCCGCAGTTGACGTCTCAGGCTAGTTCGCCCGCGATTGAAGGTTTCAATAGCCTGGTTGAGAAGCTTGTTCAGAAATCAGTAAAAGATTTTGCCGAGAATCGCGATTCGACTTCTGTCTTCGAGATTAGCTACAACGTCCTGCTTGGCAGTGACAATGTGGTGAGTGTCGAGCTGGAAGAGTACTTTGATGGCGGGGCGCATCCTACTGAACATTTCTCGACCGTCAATTACAGCCTGAAAGCCAACAAGCAACTGACTCTGGCCGATGTCTTCAGACCCGGCGATGAGTACAAGCAGGCAATTGCGGAGTTTGCGGCAAAGGACATTAACCGGCGAGCGGATGAGATAGAACGAGCAGACGCCCAGCGCGAGAATAGACAACCGCAGAAACGAGACGAGCAGTTGATGACAGACGATCAACTACCGGAAATGGATACCTGGGGCTTGAGTCCAAAAGGCTTTGTTGTCTACTTTGATTTCCCGCATGTAATGGCAGTGTTTGATAAGACGGTTGTGCCGTATGGAGTGCTTGCCCGGCACCTGAGTCCGACGGGTGTCGTTCCAATTGTGAGATGAATTGAATAGCGGAGCCTTAGACGGCGGCGGCTCTGCCGCATCCCGTGCGGAAAGCCTCTGGCTTTCCGGTACGCTCAACTAAAAGAGCGAGGCTGAGCCTCGCTTCAGAATGTTAGTCCCGTGCGGCATAGCCGCAACATTTACAACAAGCAGAACGTCAACGCTCAGTAACCGAGTACACATGAATCGTCGCCAGTTTACAAAGATCCTTGGATTAAGCGCCGCGGCGTTAACTATGAGTCGACCAGCCGGGGCTCAACCATCCGTAACCCCTCAGATTTCGATCACGATGGACGACTTCAACTGGCAGAATGCCGTCTACCAATCTGCCGCCGCACGCAATCGATCAATCCTCTCCACGCTGAATGCACATTCGATCAAAGCGGCGCTCTTCGTCATCGGCCGCAACGTCGAGAACGAAGAAGGACAACAACTCTTAGGCGAGTGGAACAATGCTGGTCACTTGATCGGAAATCACACCTACTCGCATCAGAATCTAAATTCGCCCTCGATGAAGCTGGACACTTACACAGCTGATATCGCGAAAGCCGAAACGCTGCTCAAAACATTCAGTCGCTTCCAGAAATACTTTCGCTTTCCAATGCTCAAGGAAGGTGACACAGCCGCAAAACGCGATGGGGTACGAACCTTTCTTTCGGAACATGGATATCGCGTTGGTCATGTGACAATCGACACGTCTGATTGGGTCATAACTTCACGACTTTCAGATCGACTCGCGAAAGATCCCTCGGCCGACGTGAAGCCTTTCCGAGACTTCTATCTCGAACACATGTGGGACCGGGCGCAGTATTATGACTCGCTGGCTCGACGTGTTTTAGGTCGACCCGTGAAGCACACGATCCTGATGCACTACAACTTGCTCAACGGACTCGTCCTCGGCGACCTGATTGAAATGTTCAAGTCGAAAGGCTGGAAGTTCATCGATGCGAGTGAAGCGTTAGCGGATCCAGTCTTCTCCGCCAAACCAAAAGTGCTGCCAGCAGGCGAGAGCATTGTTTGGGCGTTGGCGAAAGCTAACGGGACGATTGCGTCGTTGAAGTATCCGGCGGAAGATGGGAATGATGTCGTTGAGCAGATGAAGAAGCTGGGGTTGTGAAAGTTCAAAAGATATTGAGGGGAACTATGCGAAGACCGAACAGTGTGGCCGCGTCAAGCTTGATCCTTGCACTCATGTTCTTAGTGACGGGATCTCAATCTGCAACTCTCACTAGAAGCAATCAAACGCACCCAGAATGGAGCAGGTACACGGCCCGAAATGAGGAATTCTCTGTACTGCTTCCCGAGCTACCGGCGATGAATACTTCCGTGGAAACAGTGAAGGTTGGAACCAATCGGCGGATTCGCGTCCTGGGTGCCTACATGGATGGCGTTGTCTACTCAATCTATACCTTTGAGAATCTGACAGACCAATCGCTGGACGATCTGATCCGGAGGAATTATTTTCTTCAACGACAAGACAATCAGATTGAATCTCAGCGTGAGCTTTCACTAAATGGTTTTCACGGGCGAGAATTTGTCGTTACGAATAGAAATAGTAGCGACGTCTTGCAGTTTTGGAAGACAGCCAAAAATCTTTACGTCTTAAGGACGGTCAGTCCTAAGGATAGTTCCACGTCGACTGCTGATTTTTTCTCGTCATTACTGCTTGGACCCAAACAGACGGGCGAGGAAGTCAATGATGGACCGGGAGCTCAGTTTGACGAGCCAACTCCAGCTGTCGCCAATCCTGACAACTCGAAGGAAGCCCTGCGAATACTCACTGGTAAAGATGTGACCCGTAAGGCCATCGTGGGTAGCAAGCCAGAACCTTCCTACACTGAGGATGCGCGTCGTAATCAGATCACTGGCACTGTTGTACTTAAGGCGGTGTTTTCCGGCAAAGGCCGTGTGACTAACATCACTGTGGTCTCAGGACTACCAGATGGGTTAACTGAGCGCGCCGTCGCTGCCGCTCGTCAAATTCGTTTCATTCCCGCTGCCAAAGACGGGCAGTACGTTTCGACCTGGATGCAACTCGAATATAACTTCAATCTGTACTGACCCAATCAATGTCGCATCTTCTGGAAGTAAACAATCTGAGAACGCACTTTCCCACCCGCGCTGGATTGGTGCGTGCTGTTGATGGCGTAAGCTTCTATCTGGATCGTGGCGAGTTGCTTGGCCTGGTCGGTGAGTCTGGCTGCGGAAAGTCGATGACCGCGCTGTCGGTCATGCGTCTCATCGCGCCTCCGGGAAAAATCGTTGGCGGTGAGATTCTTTTTGACGGCAAGGATCTTTTGAAGTTTTCGGATTCTGAAATGCGACAGATGCGTGGCGACGACATCGCGATGATCTTTCAGGATCCAATGACGTCGCTTAATCCCGTGTATACCGTCGGCGAACAGATTGCCGAAGCGTTGCGCCTCCATCGCAAGTTGTCTCACAAACAAGCAAGGCAGGCGGCGATTGAAGCGATGAGAGAAGTTGCGATTCCTGATCCAGGACGCCGCGCCAGTGATTACCCGCATCAGCTTTCCGGTGGGATGCGTCAACGCGTAATGATTGCGATGGCGTTGGCGTGTAATCCGAAACTCCTGATTGCCGATGAGCCTACGACTGCTCTTGATGTCACGATCCAGGCACAGATTCTCGAACTGCTCGATGACTTAAGGAAGCAACGCGAGCTTGCTGTGTTACTGATTACGCACGATCTCGGTGTTGTGGCAGAGGTCGCCGATCGAGTCGCGGTAATGTACACGGGAAAGATAGTCGAGGAGTCACCGGTTGATGAGTTGTTTGCGCGACCAAAACATCCGTACACGGAGGGGCTGTTGCGGTCTGTGCCTAAGTTGACGAGTGAACACGTAATCAAGCAGGAGCGACTGGAAACGATCGAAGGAACCGTTCCACGCCCTACCGATCTTCCGCCTGGTTGTCACTTTGCGCCTCGCTGTTCGCATCGAATGCCTCGTTGCATTGAAGGCGAGATTCCGCTTTATCACATTGAAGGTGAGGTAAGCGTTCGCTGCGTGCTCTACGATCTTGCCGCTGTCGCCGCGGATCACCAGGTGCAGTAGCCCGACTGTCAAGGAGGGCTCAACGTCGGGTAGTTGTTGATCAGCGCAACCCGAGCCCTCCTTGACAGTCGGGCTACTGCACCGGTCGCTACTGCACCGGTCGCTACTGCACCGGCCGCTACTGCACCGCTCGCTACGAAGAGGTAGCACAGAGAAGATTGAGAAGATGGCCCAAACACTAGTCAGCGTTAGCAATCTAGTAAAGCACTTTCCGGTTGAAGGCACGGACGACGTGGTGCGTGCTGTCGACGGAGTTTCGTTCGATATCTACGCCGGTGAAACGCTCGGACTAGTTGGCGAGTCGGGATGCGGAAAGTCCACAGTTGGTCGTTGCTTGTTGCGCCTGATTGAACCGACTTCAGGAACAGTTAACTTTCTTGGTCGCGATGTGCTGAAGTTAGACCGTGGAGACTTGCGCCAGTTGCGACGCGAGATGCAAATAATTTTTCAAGATCCTTACGCGTCACTTAATCCGCGCATGAAGATAGGCGACATTATTGGCGAGCCTTTGGTGATTCATAAGCAGGGGACCAAGTCCGAACGCCGCGAACGGGTTGCTGAGTTGCTGCGACGTGTCGGTTTGGATCCCGATTACATGAGTCGTTACGCTCACGAATTCTCGGGTGGTCAGCGGCAGCGAATCGGTGTTGCTCGCACCCTGGCGTTGAATCCACAACTTATCGTTGCTGACGAACCTGTATCCGCGCTTGATGTTTCGGTGCAGGCCCAAGTTGTGAATTTGCTTCAGGAATTACAGGAAGAGTTTAAGTTAACTTACCTGTTCATCTCGCATGGTCTGGCGGTCGTCGAACACATTTCGACTCGCGTTGCAGTCATGTATCTGGGGCGGATTGTCGAGGTAGCAAGCGCTGAAGATCTGTACGCTCAACCGCTCCACCCTTACACGCAGGCGCTGTTGTCGGCGATTCCGATCCCGGATCCCAAACAGAAAAGAAAGCGCATCATCTTGCAAGGCGATGTCCCAACACCAATCAATCCGCCTTCTGGGTGTCGCTTTCGAACGCGGTGTCCGATAGCGATCGAAGACTGTGCTCACATCGATCCTGAGTTACGTGAGATTTCACCAGGTCATGAAGTAGCTTGTATTCGAGTTCCAGGCTGGGACGAGGCCAAGGCAAAAAGTACAACTAACTGATTAGGCAAAACATTACTAACCTGGGTTGCGTATCAGTTCCGTATCTCAATCACTTCGACGGAGTTTATCTCCCCGTCTTCTTGTAGGAGGACTAAAACAAATGAGTGAACCGGCCGATAATTTTCAACCACCGCCACCACCGCCGATGCCAGACGCTCCGACTCCTGCGCCACGGCCGACAAAGCTGAGGCCAATCGGCATTGCCTGCTTCGTAATCGGTCTAATTATTCTCGGTCTATCTATCGCCAAGGTTTTGCCTGGCGTGATTGGCAGTGGCGGGGGCCTGGCGTTTCTCGGAATCGTTTTGTTTGGGCTTAGTTTTGTTCCGCTTCCAGTGATCGAAAACGCAGGTGCGCCAATGTCACCAGTTCAGAAGCTGTTGGGCATTTTTTATGAACCTTCGAACGTCTTTCGTAATCTGCGTGCGCATCCGCGTTGGCTCGCTCCTTACGTGGTGGTGACCATACTCAGCCTCGTCTACACGATCGCATTTACGCAGCGGTTGACGCCGGAGAAAATCGTCAATTACCGAGTCGATAAGGTGGCGGAGATGCCAGCGCCGTTTACACCGCCGCCCGATCGCATCGAGACAATGAGAACGGATGGGGTTGATGAACTTAAGAACCCTGTGCGTAGAGTCGGAAGTGTGATCTCGCTATTTGTCGCGGTGTTTTGTTTCACCGCAATTGTCTCCGCGCTCTACATGCTGGGAACACTTGCGTTTGGCGGTCGAATGAATTTCTGGCAGGTATTGTCGACACTGTTTTACGCTGCAGTTCCAATCATCGTGATTCAAAAGCTGCTCGGGTTGGTGCTGCTGTATCTGAAGAGTCCGGATGATATACATCCGATCCTGGGCCAGGAAACACTGGTCCAGGACAACCTGGGTGTGCTCTTTTCGCCTGCCAATCACCCGGTAATATTCGTACTTGCCACGGCGATTGGAATCTTGTCGTTCTATGGTTTGTGGCTAAAGGCGACGGGGTTGAAGAATGCCGGGACTCGAGTTAGTAGTAATACCGCCTGGGGCGTGGCGATAACTTTCTGGGTAATAGGCACGCTGCTCATCACTGGTCTAACCGCGTTGTTCCCGAGCTTCATTTCGTAAAGAGGATCTAATACAGAGAACTGAGCGCGGTGGCGCCGAGTCGATCTCAATCAGAGACATTGACCAAGCGCTACCGCGCTCAGTTCTCTGTGTGCTCTGCGTTTCTGAGTCCTCTGCGTTTAATAAGGCCAGCAAGTAGTTAACGCAGAGGGCACAGAGACGCAGAGCACACAGAGAGATTCTGCTTTTTCTTATTCGTAGCGCAGCGACTCGATTGGATCCAAACCTGCTGCTTTCCAGGCGGGCCATAATCCAAAGATCAATCCGATGCCGACACTGGCAACTAAACCACCGATTGGAGCCCAAAGCGGAACATAGGAGGGGAGGAAGATTCGCAGCAGTAAGGTGAACCCCCACCCGATGGAGAGTCCGACAACGCCGCCAAGCCCCGTCAATGTTGCGGCTTCGATCAAAAACTGCCACATGATGTCGCTTCGTTTGGCGCCTATTGCTTTGCGTACACCGATCTCTCGGGTGCGCTCAGTGACCGACACCAGCATGATATTCATCACACCAATGCCGCCCACCATCAAGCCGACTGAAGAGATCACCACCATCGCGATTGCCAATCCACCGGTTATCGACCGGAAGTTGTCGAGAATGCTTTCAGACGTTTCCATGCCAAAGTTATCGGCATTTGCAAATGGTACCTGGCGACGAACACGCAGCATGTCGCGGACTTGATCCTTGGCTTCGTCCATCATGCCGATTCTGCCGACGGCAAGAATGTAGATGTCGTCAGCGTTTGGTTTGAGCTTCTGAGCGACACTGAAAGGAACGTATATGACGTTATTCTGATCGTCGCTTCCTCCACCGATGAGAAACTGTTCGCGTTTCTCAAGCACCCCGACGACACGAAACTCATTTGTGCCAATTTTGATCGTTTGACCTACGGGCGAGCCAACTTTGAAGAAGTCGTCAGCAACCTTCGAACCAACAACACAAACCTCCTGGTTGGTATCGTTTTCTGTTTCCGTAAAAAACCTTCCGTCGGAAATTACCTGGGTGCCAGCTTTCTCAAAGTCGGGAAGTGTTCCCTGCAAAGCGACTTGAGCAGATGTTTTGCCACCACCTGAGACAAGCAACTTGCCGCCAAAGAAGCCGTTTGTGATATCGAGAAACGGGACCGATAGTTCGACGGTTGGCAGGGTGGCAAGCGCGATCGCATCATCGTAAGTCAATTCCTTGCGCATCCGCTCTTCACGTGAGAGACGCCCGATATGGATACCAGGGTTGAACTTGCTAATGTAGATCGACCTCGTACCAAACGACTCGACCTCGCGTTTTACCGACACGTCAATACCGCTAATGATTGAAGCGATAAGCATGACGGTGATGATGCCTATGACCACGCCAAAGACGGTTAGAAACGAACGCAGCATATTGCCACGTAACGTTGATAACGCCATCTTGAGGTTTTCGTAGATGTCGCTTCGAATAATCTTCATATCAGTGACCTTTGGTTGTACGGTCTTTGACCCACGATCAAGAATCAAGGACCTTTTTTCAGTCAGCCCTTAGCGCTTCAATCGGATCGAGTCGCGCAGCCTTCCATGCCGGAAAGATGCCCGAGAGCGCACCGGCACCACCAGACGCAACGAGTGCGAGCGCGATCGCCAGCAACGAGAGATAAGTGGGGAAAAATACTGCCGTCACAACCTTACCAATAATCCACGCATTTAAGATCCCAATTGCGCCTCCCAACGATGCCAGCGTCACAGCTTCCACCAGGAATTGTTTCAGAATGTCGATTTGTCGTGCGCCGAGCGACTTGCGTATCCCAATCTCCTTCGTCCGCTCGGTGACTGAGACGAGCATGATGTTCATGATCACGATGGCGCCCACAATCAAGGCAATGCCCGGCACCAGCATGGCGACGATGAAGATCGTCCCGAAGATTCGATCGCGTAGTCCAGTAATTGCATCGGGTGTAACGATCCCGAAGTTGTCCTTCTCGTTTGGCTGCAACTTGTGTCGTGCGCGCATTAAGAATCGCGCTTCTTCGACGGCATCGTTAAAGAGTTCATCAGTTTTCGAAGTAGCGATGAAAAACAAAGAACGTTGTCGGATGAGCCCGCCGTAGTTCACAGCGTAGGTTTTTAACGGAATGACGATGAAATTGTCCTGCGGAATTCCAAAGACGGTTCCCTTGGCAACTTCAACTCCAATGACGCGATAGGGAAGTCCCGCGATAGTGATTTCCTGACCTACCGGGTTACCGGCCGGAAAGAGTTTGGTTGCGACATCCGCGCCTACATATGCCACCCGTGCGGCACTCTCATCTTCTGGTTCAGCGATAAAGCGACCGTCGGCAACATCTCGGTTTTCTATATCAACGCAATTGGCGGTTGCGCCCGAGACGAAGACGTCCTCCAGAATCTGTGTGTCGCGTTTCACGATCACCGGTGTTCCTCGTGCTTTGGCCCCAATCTTACCTATTAGAGTTGCACGTTGTTTCAGGTAGTCGTAATCGTCGAGCGTCAGTTCCTTATTGCGTCGCTGAGCTGCAGCGATCGTGTCTGTGTCTTTGAAGTCCTCGAGTGGGTTGAATCGTTGGATCGTGAAAGACTTGGCTCCAATGCCCGCGATCTTCTCGTCAACGTAGCGGTTGAATCCTTGTATCAGCGAGACAACGACGACAAATGCCGTGACACCGACGATCATACCTAGGAGCGTAAGGGCGGAACGTAGTTTGTGCTGCCAAATTGCGGCCAGAGCAAGTTTCAGGGTTTCGATGAATTTCACGGCGTTACTACGGTTTGGCTAAGAAAATGGTTGCAAATGTCCGATATGCTTCAGCTTGTTGCTGAAAATTCTAAGACAGCATATCGAGTAAACGAACGCAGGTACGGAAAAACGCTGCGGGCGAGTTTTGTATCACAGCGACAAGCTAAAGCATATCGGACAGAGCATAAAAGACATGGTTCAAATCGCATAGCCCGCACTGACTTCCAGGGCTTCACCTGTGATGCTGTCGCCTTCTTCTGAGCAGAAGAAAACAACGGCGGCGGCCACGTGCTGGGGATCTACCATTCTTTTTAGCGCTGTGCCTTCGACGTAGGCACTCTTAATTTCTTCGGTGGACGCCCCCATCTCCCGCGCTCTTCCGGCAATAACTGCGGTCATCCGATCACCGGCTGTCGGTCCGGGGCAGATCGCATTCACTTGAATATTGTGTGGGCCGAGTTCTTGCGCCAGCGACGCAGACAAGCCCAGCATTCCCCATTTTGAGGCCGAGTAAGGGGAGCGCAAGGCATACGCCATTTTGCCGGCGACCGAACTGATATTGATAATTTTTCCAGACCTACGTTCAACCATCTGGGGTATCACCGCTCGCGCACACAAGAACGCTCCGGTCAGGTTTACAGCCAGCACTTCGTCCCAATCTTCACGGCTAAGATTTGTAACCGGCGCTGTCGGTCCCGCGATGCCGGCGTTGTTAACGAGAATATCGACTCGACCAAACGCTTGAATCGCGCTGTCGAACATTTCGCTTACCTGGGATTCACTTGTGACATCGGCTAGGGCGACGACCGCTCGTCTACCCAAAGCCTGGATTTCAGCCGCGGTTTTTTCGAGGACATCTCGTTGGCGTCCGCTGACCACGACATCCGCGCCTTCGCGCGCCAGGGCAAGGGCAATTTCTTTCCCAATACCGCGACCACCGCCAGTAACGACGGCGATTTTGTCTACCAGTTTCATCTGACTTGGTTACTCCCAACGAAGAGCGTCGATTGGATTTAGTCGCGCCGCTTTCCACGCCGGCCATAGACCAAAGACGATTCCCACGGCCGCAGAAATTCCGACGCCGACGGCAATGGCCCACATTGGCACGTAGGCTGGTAACGGTGAGTACTTGTTCATCAACAGACTGGATATTTCGCCAACCGCGAGTCCTGCCAGGCCGCCTATTGCAGTGAGCACTACTGCTTCAATCAAAAATTGAGAAAGGATGTCGAGCCTCGTGGCCCCAACCGCCTTGCGAACACCAATTTCCTTTGTGCGCTCCGTAACAGATACGAGCATGATGTTCATCACTCCGATCCCACCAATCATCAAAGCGACGAAGGAGATCGACGTCAACACGAGTGCCGTTGCCCCAGTCAACTGGTTGTAGACATCCAGCAGCGAGTCTTGTGATGAAACGCCGAAGTCGTTTTTGGCACCGAGTGGCACGCGCCGTCTGCGCCTTAGGATGTCAGTGATTTCGTCCATTGCAGATTTCACAAATGCACGATTCTGAGGTCTGACTACCATGAAAAACACGACTTCGGGGAATGGACCTTCCGCATAGTACTTGTCGAACGTTGAGATGGGAACGAATATGGAGTTGTCGCGAGATTGTCCAAAGAAGTTACCCAGTGGCTCCATTACGCCAATCACTCGATACGGATTGCCGTTTATTCTAACGTCTTTATCAACCGGATCTTCGTAAGGAAACAAAGCGGTTTTGACGTCGACTCCAATGATCACGACATTCGAGCGATCCTGCATATCGATCTCGTTGATGAATCGTCCATTTGCGACGTACTGCGTGTGAACGAACTCGTAGTAAGGAGTCACACCGAGAAGAATAGGAGTGTCTGTCTGTTTATCCTGGTATCTGACCGTCGATGAAAGCTTGCGATGTATCGGCGACACTCCTGCGATCGATGGCGCTTCACGTCGGAGTGCCTCGACATCTTCCATTCCAAGATCCTTGCGATGAATTTCATCTGGACCTGGTGGTCGACCAAAACTCGGGTCGAACTTGGAAATAAAAATTGTGTTGGAGCCCAGTGATTCGATCTGATCGGCGAATGCTTTGTTAAGTCCCTGGATGATCGACACCATAAAGATGACCGTGAGGACACCGACGCTGACACCGAGAATGGTCAGCGACGAACGCAGCTTGTTAGTGCGCAATGTATCAAGCGCCATGTAAGCGGATTCTTTGACGTCGTCTAGTCGCATAGTTTGTGGCACAGACTTCAGTCTGTGAGCCTCACATTCATGGGTGACTACAGTTCCATCGCCAGGATTCCTTCGACAGTAAGTTTGTGATAGTGAGTCCACACAGACTGAAGTCTGTGCCACCCGCTATTCCGCCCTCAGTGCTTCGATCGGGTCCAGTTTCGCCGCACGCCATGCGGGCCATAGTCCACTTATGATTCCTACCACCGATGAAACCCCAACGCCGA
>Ga0207675_100002860_pt1 | contig 16985 bp, 14 predicted proteins | sample KBSSwiS42_FD_184305 | JGI IMG/M metagenome (GOLD analysis project Ga0207675, IMG submission 184305) | Switchgrass rhizosphere microbial communities from Kellogg Biological Station, Michigan, USA - KBS Switchgrass S4-2 (SPAdes) (version 2) | ecosystem: Host-associated > Plants > Roots >... | reverse complement strand
CAACATCCCGTCGGCCGCCGACGTCGAGCGGATCACGCGCCGGCTGCGCTCGCTGTCCCAGCGGCTGGAGGGGATCGAGGACGCGATGGACCGCCTCGAGGAGCGGGTGGCCAGCGCGTCGGGCGACGCCCGGCTCAGCCGGATCGAGTCGAGGCTCGACGACATCGCCCGGGATATGGCCGCCCTCGCCTCGTTGCTCGCTCCGGGTGGCGAGCCGATGCCGCGGGCGCAGGAGCGGCTCACCGTCAGCGACTCCTGACGGCCGCGTGGCCCGCCTCGCCGAGGCGGACGCCCAGCTCGGCCAGCTCGTCCGTGCTCATCCGCTGCGACCCGTTGGAGGAAGGCATAGCTGCGCCGCGGGCACCGCCCGCGGCTTGCCCGACGACCGCGACGTCGCTCACACCCAGCACGCACGCCGCCGCCACCCCGCGGCGGGCGGCCACCTGCAGGATCGTCGCGGCCTCCATCTCCACGGCCACCGCGCCCCGGTCCACCCACGAGGCGGGGGCCTCGACGCGCGGGTCGTAGAAGAGGTCGCTGGTCACGACGGTGACCGGGCGAGCGCCCGCCTCGACCAGGCCTGCCAGGAGCTCGGGGTCGGGCTCGAGCGGCGCCTCCGCCCCGAGCGCGGCGCTCGTGCCGTCGGCCGGCAGCACGGCCGCCGCGGCGAGCAGGGCGCCGAGCCCGAGCTCGGGGTCGAGCGCGCCGCAGGTCCCGATGCGCACCAGCCGTGTCGCCCCGAGCGCGATCAGCTCCTCGGTCACGATCGCGGCGCTCGGGCCGCCCATCCCGGTCGCCTGGACCGTCAGCGGCTCGCCATCGGCAGCGATGCCCGTGTAGCCCCATAGTCCGCGCGCGTGATTGAACATCCGAGGCGTCGGTTCGAGCAGCGCCTGCGCGACGGCGAGCGCGCGGGCGGGGTCGCCCGGGAGCAGGACACGCTCGGCCAGCTCGGCGGCCGGCTGAAGATGATTGGGTCGGACGTCGTGCTGAAGCGACAAGAGAGAGGCGCGGAGGGTAGTGGTCGCGATTACAGCGCCCGGATGGCGCCGCTGTCATCAGGGGGCGGGCAGGATGCCCGCGCGAGCTAACCTGCGGTGTTGCCTATGTCCAAACCCGCCGACAACCTCCGCGACGCGGTCGAGCGCACCGTCGAGGCGACCCTCGGCTCGGCGGAGAAGAGCCGCTCCGCGGCCCAGGGCGCGCTCGACGACCTGGTCGACTCTGTCGAGGAGTTCCGGAAGGGCGCCGAGGAGCGGCTCACGCGCGGGCGCCGCTCGATGGCCGGGGCCATCGAGGGCCGCCGCCCGGCGACCCACGACGACATCAAGGAGCTCCAGGCCGAGCTGCGAGCGATCGGCCGCCGGCTCGACCGGATCGAGGAGCGGCTGCCGAAGCGCCGCACCAGCAGCTCGTCGAAGCGCAGCACCAGCTCCGGCAAGCGCACCACCAAGTCGTAGTGGCCGGCCGCCGGGTGCTGATCACCGGCGTGGGGAGCCACGTCGGGAGCCTGCTCGCCCAGCGGCTCGAGCGCGACCCCGACGTCGAGCACGTGGCCGGGCTCGACACGCGCGGGCCGAAGGTGGACCTCGACCGCACGGAGTACATCAGGGCCGACATCCGCGACCCGGAGATCGGCCGCCTGATCCCTGCCACCGAGGTGGACACGATCGTCCACGAGCAGATCGTGCGCCAGCCGGGGCCGAGGATGTCGCCTCCTGCGATGCACGACGTCAACGTCATCGGGACACTCCAGCTGCTCGCAGCCTGCGAGCGCGTGCCGACGCTCCGGACCATCGTCGTCCGCGGCTCCGCGGGCATCTACGGCGCCGAGCCGCATGCGCCGCAGTTCTTCAGGGAGGAGATGGCGCAGCTGTTCCCGCAGCGCACCCGCTTCCAGCGCGACGTCGCAGAGATCGAGAACTACTTCGAGACCTACGCCCGCCGCCATCCCGGCGTGAGCTGCACGATGCTGCGCTACCAGCCCGCGATCGGCCCGGGTCTCCGCACGCAGATCACGCGCTACCTCTCCCAGCCGGTCTGCCCGACCTACATGGGATTCGACCCGCGCATCCAGCTCGTGGACATCGAGGACGCGCTCGAGGCGCTCGTCGCCGCGGTCCGCAACCCCGTCCGCGGCGCCGTGAACGTCGCCGGCCCGGGGACGATCGGCCTCGGCCGGATGATCAGGCTCGCCGGGCGGCGCGCGCTGCCGATCGCATCGCCACTGTTCGGTGCCGTGACCTCCGCCGGCCAGCAGCTCGGGCTCGACTCGCAGTCCGAGGACTTCCAGCGCCTGCTCCGCTACGGGCGCGGGGTGGACACGAGGAGGCTCACGGACGAGGTGGGCTACACGCCTCGGCACTCGACGGCCCAGGCGGTCGAGACGTGGGCGCACCGGGCGAGGGCCGCGGCGTGAATTCCGCCACCGCCATCGCGTTCATGCGCCGGCTGCGCGCCGGACTCGACTCCGGCCTCGAGCTGCCCGACGCGATCAGCCGCGGCGCCACGGCACTCCCGCGCGACGCGCGCGAGACCCTGAACCGGATCGTGGACCGCATGGAGGGCGACTACACGGAGGACGAGTGGGGCTTCGACGAGGAGTTCACCGAGCTGGTCGAGCCCTTCTTCGCCTTCCTGTACGAGACCTGGTGGCGCGTCAAGGTCGAGGGCGCCGAGCGCGTGCCCGCGCACGGCCGCGCGCTCCTCACCGCCAACCACGCGGGCATCCTGCCCTGGGACGCGACGATGATCTCGCTGGCCCTGCTGCGCGAGCACCCGCTGCCGCGCAACCCGCGCTTCCTCGTCCTGAACTGGGCCTTCGACCTTCCCTGGGTGTCCAGCGGGATGAGGAAGGTCGGCGGCGCCGTGGCGTCGCCCTTCAACGCGATGCGCCTGCTCGAGCAGGACCATCTGGTCGCCGTCTTCCCCGAGGGCGTCAAGGGGACGGGCAAGCCGTACTCCGAGCGCTACCGGCTCCAGCGCTTCGGGCGCGGCGGGTTCGTCGAGATAGCGCTCCGCACCGGCGCGCCGATCGTGCCGGTGGCCGTCGTGGGGAGCGAGGAGATCTACCCGAAGCTCGCGGACCTGCCCTGGGTGGCGCGCCTGATCGGTGCGCCCTACTTCCCGGTCACGCCGACCTTCCCGCTGCTCGGCCCGCTCGGCGTGATCCCGCTGCCGTCGAAGTGGCGGATCGAGTTCCTCGACCCGATCGAGACGGCGTCCTACGGGCCCGAGGCAGCCGAGGACCGGACGCTCGTGTTGGAGCTTTCCGAGCGGGTTCGCGACCAGATCCAACAGGCTCTCTATGCGAACCTCGTCAAGAGGGGTCCTGCCTTCATCTAGGCGACGGCGCTCGCCTTCACAGAACCAGTCAACGCGGCCGATATCTGAAGGTGATGTGTTGCCTTGGCGCAAGCACCGGGCGCAGACCGGTGCGCCGCGATGGTGTCTTCGCCGGCCTGCTGGCGGCGCTTGCGCTGCTGCTCCTGCCCGGAACGGCCGTCGCCGCTCCCGGCGACCCCTGGGTCGCCTACGTCGCGAACTCGGTCGTGACGAAGCAGTCGGCCGCCGCCCCGGTGATCCTGAGGGCAAACCCGGCAACGGGCGCCCTGGCCGAGATCTCCCGGAACGGCCCCCAGGGCGACCTCTTCCGCCACCCGTACGACATAGCGGTCGCCGGCGACGGCAGCCTGCTCGTGGCGGACATGGGCGCCTACGCGACCAGCACGGACCACACCCCCGACGGGCGCATCGTCCGCGTGGACCCCGTGACCGGCCGGCAGTCGATCGTTGCCTCCGGCGAGCACCTCGTTGACCCCGCGGCCCTGACGGTCGCACCGGGCGGGCTCATCTACGTGGTGGAGAACGTGGGCACCGCGGGCACACCCGCTGTGATCAGCGTGAATCCGGCGAGCGGAGCTCAGTCTGTGATCGCTCAGGGCGGGGAGCTCTGCTACCCGTTCGGCATCGCGTTCGAGCCGCGCGGCTCGCTCGTGGTGACGAGCTACGGCGACTTCAGCGACGGCACCACCGTCGTCAACTGCGCCTACGACTTCGGCGCGCTGGTCCGGATCGACCTCGCCAGCAAGTCCCAGTCGGTCCTGTCCCGGAACGCCCCGGAGTGGGGCAACCTGTTCCGCAACCCGCTCGGCGTGACCGTCGACCCGGCCGGCCGCATCCTCGTGGTGAACCAGAACGGCGGCACGGCGTTGATGGGCGTCGACCCGAACACGGGCGTTCAGGACGCCGAGTCGCCGAACACCGGCACCGACCGATTCGTGGTCCCGCAGCGGCCGGCGGTCACCCCGGACGGCGACGTGGTGGTGAGCGACTTCACGCTGGACGACCTCGAGGGCGGCCTCGTGTCCGTGAACCTGTCGACCGGCGCGCAGAGCATCCTCCGCCAGGACCGCGCGCTCTTCAACAACCCGCTCGGCCTGGCGATCGTCCCGAACCGGGCGCCCGCGGCCGCGCTGTCGGCGGCGCCGGCAGTGGTGGCGGGCGGCCGCCGGGTGAGCTTCGACGCCTCGGCCTCGAGCGACCCCGAGGGCCTTCAGCTTCGCTACGACTGGGACCTCGACGGCAACGGCAGCTTCGAGACGGCCGGCGGCACCGCCCCCACCATCACACGCGCGTATACGGGCACGACCACGCTCACCGCGCGCGTGCGGGTGAGCGACCCGCACGGCGCGTCCGGGGTGGCCGGCGCGGTCGTCCGCGTCGACTCGATCCGCCCGGTGCTCTCCGGGCTCGCGATCCGCGGCTCGACGATCACCTACCGCCTCAGCGAGGGGGCGCGCGTGACGATCCAGCTTCAGCGCAAGGTGCGCAGGCGCTGGCGCGCGGTCCGCACGCTGCGCCAGAACGGCGTGGCCGGCAGGAACCGCCTGCGCGCGAGCTCGAAGGCGCGCGCGGCGGGGCGCCGGCGGCGGGTGCGCTACCGCGCCCAGGCCTTCGCCGTCGACGCCGTCGGGAACCGCTCGAGGGTGGTGCGGCTCCGCGTCTCGGCCGCGGCCGCGAGGAGGCTGCGCCGCTAGAAGTGCACGCCGCGGAGGAGGTAGGCCATCGCCACCGCCTCCGTGGACATCTCGCCGTCGTCCTTCTTCTCGTCGGCGGGGGCGGGCTTCTTGTCGCCGTCCTTGTCCTTCTTCTTCGCCGCCGAGGAGTCCGGGAACAGGTTGTAGGCGGTGTTGAGGACGATGTCGACGGTCTTCGGTGAGATCGCATAGAGCACCTCCCCGAAGGTGCCGAGCCGCGAGGCCATCCGCTTCGGCTTGTCGATCATCGCGTCGCAGAGCATCTGCGCGGCCTCGTCCGGCGTGAGCGTCGGGAAGGCCTTGTAGATGTCGGTCGGCGCGATCATCGGCGTGCGCACGAGCGGCATGTAGACGGTCGTGAACTTCACGTTGTCCTGGACCACCTCGGGCGCCGTGCAGCGCGCGAACGCATCCAGCGCGGACTTCGACGCGACGTAAGCCGAGAACCTCGGCGTGTTCGTCTGCACGCCGATCGAGCTCACGTTGATGATGTGGCCCGACTTGCGCTCGCGCATCCCCGGGAGGAACGCGAGGATGAGCTTCAGCGCGCCGAAGTAGTTCAGCTGCATGGTTCTCTCGTAGTCGTGGAAGCGGTCGTAGCTCCGCTCCACCGAGCGGCGGATCGAGCGGCCGGCGTTGTTGATCAGGACGTCGACCCCGCCGTGCTGCTCGAGCACCTCCTTGGCGAGCCGGTCGATGTCCTCGAGGTCCGAGAGGTCTGCGGGGTGCACGTGCGCCGTGCCGCCGAGCTCCTCGATCTCGGACGCGAGCTCCTCCAGCTTCTCGCGCGTCCGCGAGACGAGCAGCACCTCGCCACCGGCCTCGCCGACCTTCTTGGCCGTCTCGAACCCGATGCCGCTCGAGGCGCCGGTGATCATGACCTTCTTGCCCTTGACGGAGCTGGCCAGCGAGCGCTCCCGGAACAGGTCCGGGTCGAGGTTGCGCTCCCAGTAGTCCCACAGCCGCGGCGCGTAGGTCGACAGCGGCGGCACCGCGATCCCCGTGCCGCTCAGGGCGCGCTGGGTGTCGCGGGCATCGAACGTGCACCGGAAGTCGCGGTTCTCCATCGCCGCCGGCGGGATGCCGAGGTCGCGGTAGAGCTGGTGGCGGATGCGCTTCACCGTCGGCAGCGCCGCGAGCCCCGCGCGCACCTGCGGCGGCACCACGTTCGTCATGTTCTGGTCGATCCGCATCGCGAACTGCGGCGCGTGCGCGGCCTTGGCGAACTCGTTGAGCGTCTGGCCGACGGTCATCGGCTCCGGGTCCACGAGATGGAAGGTGTCGCCCGGCAGGTCGTCGTCCGCCAGGTGGGCGATGTGGTCCATGGCGCGCGCCACGAAATCGACCGGGACCAGATTCGTCTGGCCGCCCTCGGGCCCGGCCAGGGGGAACCACTCCGGCAGTGCGGTGCGCAGCCTCTGGAGCAGCTTGAAGAAGTAGTAGGGACCGTCGATCTTGTCCATCTCGCCGGTCTCCGAGTCGCCGACCACGATCCCGGGGCGGTAGACGAGCGTCTTCGTCTCCACGCCCTCCCGCACGAGACGCTCGGACTCGTACTTCGTGCGGTGGTAGTGATGGGGCAGCTTCTGCCCCTCGTCGAACATGTCCTCCTGGAAGACGCCCTTGTAGTTGCCGGCCACCGCGATCGAGCTCACGTGGTGGAAGCGGGCGACCTCGTGCCCGTTCGCGAACTCGACCACGTGCTTCGTGCCGTCGACGTTCGCGCGCTCCGAGGCCTCCTCGTCGGCCTCGATGTCGTAGACCGCCGCCAGGTGGAAGAGGTGGTCGATCTTCTCGTCGAAGCCCTCCACTCCGAGGCCGGGCTTAGAGAGGTCGCCGGTCACCGGCTGGATGCGCCCCTCGGGTGCGTCGAGGCGCTGGATCAGGGCGTCGAGCTTGCCGCGCGAGCCCTCTCGCACCAGCGCGTAGATGGTGCCCTCGCGCTTCAGCAGCTCGGCGACGAGATGCCTCCCGATGAAGCCCGTCGCGCCGGTGACGAAGTAGTTCAAAGATCCTCCCAGGAGATGATGCCGAGAGTCTATGTTGACGCCGCTCGCCGGGCGCGCAACACTTCACTCAGCATCTGTAGAGACCGGCTGACGCCTCGGCGACACCGGCCTACGAGGCGGGCCGTGTGCCCGCACGCAGCGGCGGAGTGAACCCTTCCACTCCGCCGTTGCTCTCAAGGCACGCTAAAACCTGAGGTGCCGTGGCTGAGAGCCTGTCGTTGAAGGAAGCCGCCGAGCGGGTTGGCGTGTCCCCGGACACCCTGCGCCGATGGGCGCGCGCCGGCGTGATCCCGGAGGTGGACGGGAAGGGCGAGTGGACCACCGGCGCCGTCGCCCATGCGCGGATCGTCGCGCGGCTCCGCGACCGCGGCCACAGGCTCGAGCACATCAGGGACGCCGGCCGGAAGGGCCGGCTCGCCTACGGCTACATCGAGGACATGTTCGGCGACGACGAGCAGAGGCACTCGCTGGCCGAGGCTGCGGAGCTCACCGGCCTCGAGCCGGCGCTGATCGAGCGCTTCTGGGCGACCCTCGGGCTGCCGGCTTCAGGGCTCGACGAGCTCAGCGACGACGATCTCCAGGCGCTCCAGTACGTCTCCTCGGTGCTGGCCGCCGGCTTCCCGCTCGTCGCCTTCCTCCAGCTCTGCCGCGTGTACGGCCAGGCGCTCTCGCAGATCGCCGACGCCGAGGTGCGGCTCTTCCACCTGTACGTGCACGAGCCGCTGATCCGCGAGGGCGTGCCGGGGCTCGAGATGGCCGAGGAGATGGAGGGGCTCGCGAGCGCACTGCTGCCGCTCGCGTCGCCGATGATGGACTACGTCCACCAGCGCTTCCTCCAGCACTTCGTCGAGCAGGACGTCGTCGGGCACATGGAGTCCGAGCTGGAGGACGAGGACATCGACCTCGGTCGCATCCGGGTCGCGATCGCGTTCGCGGACCTCGCCGGCTATACGCGCTTCACCGAGGAGGAGGGTGAGGAGGAGGCGCTGTCGTCGGTCGAGCGCTTCGTCGAGGGAGTCACGGGCACCCTGCCCGACGACGCGCGTGTGGTGAAGACGATCGGCGACGCCGTGATGGTCGTCGGCCAGGACATCGTCGCTCTGGTGGACTGGGCGGTGGGCTTCACGTCCCTGTTCGAGGAGCGGCCGGAGCCGCGCATCGGGGTGCACTACGGCACGACGCTCTACCGCGACGGCGACTACTTCGGCCGCGACGTGAACCTCACGGCGCGCGTCGTGGCGCGCGCCCGCGGCGGCGAGGTGCTCGTGAGCGACGCGGTGGTCGACGCCGTGAGCGGCTCCTCACACCTGAGCTTCGAGCCGATCGGCCAGGTGAAGCTGAAGGGTTTCGAGCAGCCGCGGCAGCTCTGCCGCGCGGTCCGGCGGGAGGAATGAGCGAGGCCGCGCTCGAAGCCGCACGCGAGAGCGGCCTCGTGCGGCCGGGCGAGCCGCTGCTCGTGATGGTGTCCGGCGGGGGCGACTCGGTGGCGCTCCTCGACATCGCCGAGCGCCTCGGCGCCTCGGTCTCAGCTCTTCACGTGAACTACCGGCTGCGCGACGACTCCTCGCTCGACGAGGAGCTGGTGCGCCGGCTCTGCGAGGAACGCGGCATCGCGCTGACGGTCGAGCGGGTCGAGCTCGGCGGCGAGGGAAACCTCCAGGAGCGCGCGCGGAACGCCCGCTACGCGCTGGCCGAGGAGCTCGCCGAGGACGACTACGCCGCGGCGCACACCGCCTCTGACCAGGCCGAGACGGTGCTGTATCGCCTGGCCGTCTCGCCCGGCTCGCGCGCGCTGCACGGCATGGCGCCGCGGCGCGGGCGGCTGGTGCGGCCGCTCCTGGCGGTGACTCGCGAGGAGGTGCGCCACTACCTCCGCAGGCGAGGACTCGAGTGGCGCGAGGACCCCTCGAACGCCGACCGCCGCTTCGCGCGCGCCCGCGTGCGCCACGACGTGCTCGACGCGCTGCGCGAGCTGTCGCCCGCGGTCGAGCGGACGATCGCCGAGACCGCCCACCAGCTGCGAGACGAAGCCGAGGCCTTGGACGCCGCCGTGAAGGACGCGCTGAGGGAGCTGGGCCACCCGACCTCGCTGCCCGCCGTGAGCGGCGGCGCCGCGATCTCACTGGTCGCGCTCGGCGAGCACCCGCCCGCCCTGCAGCGGCTGATCCTGCGAGCGCTTGCGGAGGAAGCGGCCGGCGGCGCCGGGCCGCGGCCACTGTCTCGGCGCGAGACCGACGAGATCCTGGCGCTGGGGGACCGAGGCACCAAGTCGCTCGACCTGGGCGGTGGCCTGCGGGCTGTCGCCGAATACGGGACGCTCCGCTTCACTCGCTCCGGCGACGCCGAGCCGCCGGAGCCGGTGGAGCTGGCCGTGCCCGGCAGGGCGCGCTTCGGCGACTGGGAGCTCGAGGCACGCCTCGGCGGCCCGGGCGACGTGGCGGTCAAGGACCTGGCCCCGGCCGTGACCGTCCGCGCGTGGCGCGACGGCGACCGCATGCGCCCAGCCGGCCTCGGCGGGTCGAAGTCGCTCCAGGACCTGTTCACGGACCGCAAGGTCCCGCGAGCGCTGCGCCGCACCCTGCCCGTGGTGGAGTCGGGCGGCGCGATCGTATGGGTGGCGGGGGTGGCGGTAGACGAGCGCTTCGCGGCCGAGGAGGGCGCGCCGGGCTCGGTGGCCCTGAGCGCCCGGTCGGCCTGACAAACCTAAAGGGACTGTCCCTTTATGTTCCAGGACGTCTTAAAGGGACAGTCCCTTTATGTTCCGAAGACGCGGTCGCCGGCGTCGCCCAGGCCCGGGCGGATGTAGGCGTTCTCGTCGAGCTCGCGGTCGATCGCGGCCGTCCAGATCTGCACGTCGGGGTGGGCCTGGGTGACGGCCTCCACGCCCTCCGGGGCAACGACCAGGCACACGAGCGCGAGCCGGGTCGCGCCGGCCTGCTTCAGCTTGTCGAGGGCGTGCACGGCGCTGCCGCCGGTGGCGAGCATGGGATCCACCAGAAAGACGTGCGACTGGGCCAGCGTCGGCGGCAGGCGCTCGTAGTAGTCGATCGGCCGGTGCTCCTCCTCGTCGCGGTACACGCCGACGTGGCCGACGCGGGCGCCCGGCAGGAGGCGCAGGAATCCGTCGACCATGCCGAGTCCCGCGCGCAGCACCGGCACGATCGTGATCTCGTCCGGGAGGCGGTGGCCAGTGGTCGGCTCGAGCGGCGTCTCGATGTCGACCTCCGTGACCGGCAGGTCGCGAGCCGCCTCCACAGCGAGGATGGCCGAGGCCTCGAACAGCGCCTGGCGGAAGTCGCCGTGACCGGTCGCACGGTCGCGCATGACGGCCAGACGGTCGGCCAGGACGGGATGATCAACCACCACAAGTCGCTCCGACATAGGCGCGACGATAACCTCGCGGCGCACTTGGATGCCTCCATGCGCAATGTCGAGCTCAAGGCGCGCGACCCCGATCCGGCGCGCACGCTTGAGCGCGCGCTCGCTCTCGGCGCCGAGGACATCGGCGTGATCAGGCAGCGCGACACCTACTTCGCGGGCGCGCGCGGGCGCCTCAAGCTGCGCGAGCAGGAGACCGACGGGCCGCCCCTGTTCGACGAGCTGATCGAGTACTCGCGCGCGGACACGACGGACGCCCGCACGAGCACCTACCGGCGCGTGCCGGTGGCCGACGCCGCGCCGCTGCGCGAGGCGCTCGACGCGGCATACGGGGCGGTCGCGACCGTCACCAAGCGGCGCCGCCTCCTGCTGTGGGAGGGCGTCCGGATCCATCTCGACGACGTGGAGGGGCTCGGTACGTTCCTGGAGCTCGAGGCGTTGGCCGATCGAGGCTCGGACCTGGGCGCCGAGCACGAGAAGGTCGAGCGGCTGCGGGCGGAGCTCGGGGTGGAGGACGAGAACCTCGTCGGGGCGAGCTACGAGAACCTCGTCCGCACCGCGGCCGGAGGACGGATCGAGCCCGAGGGGGACTCGGCCTCGGCCGAGGAGCTGCTCACGGCGGCGGAGCGGGTGACGCACACGGCGCACGCTCCCTACTCGCACTTCCCTGTCGGCGCCGCGCTGCGTGGCGGCGACGGCCAGGTGTACGTCGGCTCGAACGTCGAGAACGCTTCCTACCCGCAGGGGCAGTGCGCCGAGACCTCGGCGATCGGGGCGCTGATCGCGGCCGGACAGACCGAGATCACGGAGGTCGCGGTGGTCGCCGAGCGGATGGACTTCTGCCCGCCCTGCGGCGGCTGCCGGCAGCGGCTCGCGGAGTTCGCGCGCCCCGACACGCCCGTCCACCTCGGTCGGCCGGGCGGCCCGCGCATGACCACGACGGTGGGCGAGCTCCTTCCGCTCGCGTTCGAGCTCGAGCCGCCTGGATGAGCCATCAGGACGCCGCGAAGGTCATGACCGAGCGCGCGGGCCTCGAGCCGCGCGTCGGGATCGTCCTCGGGTCGGGGCTGGGCGCGGTCGCCGACGCGGTGGCCGACGCGGCCGTCGTCGACTACGCCGACCTGCCGGGCTTCCCGCGTCCCACGGTCGAGGGTCACGGCGGCCGCGCGGTCCTCGGGCGTATAGGCGACGTCCCGGTCGCGGTGCTCCAGGGACGCGCGCACGTATACGAGGGCGGCGACCTCGACGCGATCCGCACGCCGGTCCGCGCGCTCCACGCCGCCGGCGCGGAGATCCTGGTGCTCACGAACGCCGCCGGCTCCCTGCGCTCGGAGATCGGCCCCGGGCGGCTCATGCTGATCACCGACCACATCAACCTGAGCGGGACGAATGTCCTCACCGGGCCGAACGACGACTCGATCGGCCCGCGCTTTCCGAGCCTCCGCGACGCGTACGACCCCGAGCTCGCCGAGCGCCTCCGAGCCGCCGCCGCGGAGCTCGGCACCGACCTCGCCGAGGGCATCTACCTCGCCGTGTCGGGCCCGACCTTCGAGACGCCCGCCGAGATCCGCGCTCTGAGAATTCTCGGAGCCGACGCCGTCGGCATGTCGACCGTCCACGAGACCGCGGTGGCGCGTCACGCCGGGTTGCGAGTGGCGGCCGTATCCGCGATCACGAACCTCGCCGAGGGGATGGGCGCCGAGGCGCTCAGCCACGAGCAGACCCTCCGCGACGCCCAGCACGCGGCCGACGCGCTCGCCCCGCTGCTGGTCAGGTTCGTCGAGGAGCTCGCGAGCTGATGTACGTCCCGGATCTGATCCGAGTCAAACGCGATGGCGGCGAGCTGAGTGTGGACCAGATCCAGGAGCTCGTGAGCGGGATCGCGGACGGCTCGGTGAGCGACGCCCAGGTGGGCGCGCTCGCGATGGCGATCGTGCTCAACGGGATGACCGGCGCCGAGCGGATCGTCCTCACCGGCGCGATGCGCGACTCGGGCGACGTGCTCGACTGGTCGGACGCCGGACTCTCCGGCCCCGTGCTCGATAAGCACTCGACAGGCGGCGTCGGCGACAAGGCGAGCCTGCTGGTGGCGCCCATCGTGGCCGCGTGCGGCGGGGCCGTCCCGATGATCTCGGGCCGCGGCCTCGGCCACACGGGCGGCACGCTCGACAAGCTCGAGTCGATCCCGGGCTACGACACGACTCCCGACCCCGAGCGGTTCCGCCACGCCGTGGCAACCGCGGGGCTTGCGATCGTGGGGCAGACCGCCCGCCTCGCGCCGGCCGACCGCCGTCTCTACGCGATCCGCGACGCGACCGGGACCGTCGAGTCGATCCCGCTGATCGTGGCCTCGATCCTGTCGAAGAAGCTGGCGGCGGGGCTCGACGCGCTCGTGATGGACGTGAAGGTGGGCTCCGGGGCGTTCCTGCCCGATCGCGAGCAGACCGAGATGCTCGCGCGCGCGATCGTGGAGGTCGCCACCGGCAACGGACTGCACACAACGGCCCTGCTCACCGACATGGACCGAGTCCTGGGCCGCACGGCCGGCAACGCCGTCGAGGTCCGCGAGTCGATCGACCATCTGACCGGGACGGCGAGCGACGATCGCCTGCGCGAGGTGACCCTCTCCCTGAGCGCGGAGCTGCTCGTCCTGGGCGGCCTCCACCCGGACGAGGCGGCCGCGCGCAGGGCGGCGGAGGAGGCGCTCGACAACGGCGCAGCGGCCGAGCGCTTCGCGGCGATGGTGGTGGAGCTCGGGGGCCCGGCCGATTTGCTCGAGGCGCCTGACCGGCACCTGGGTGTGGCACCGGTGACCGTGGAGGCTGACCCGACGGAACCAGGGATTGTCAGCGCCGTGGATGTACGAGCCGTCGGGCTCGCGGTGGTGGGACTGGGCGGCGGCCGCACGCGCGAGACGGATCCGGTGGACCACTCGGTCGGGCTCACGCAGGTGGCGGCGCCGGGGGAGGAGGTGGCCCCGGGCGGCCGCCCGCTGGCGGTGGTGCACGCCGCCGACCAGGTCGGCGCCGCCCGCGCGAAGCAGGCGTTGCGAGCCGCCTACGAGCTGAACGGCGAAGCACCGAGGGAGCCCCCGCCGGTGCTGGAGATCCTCCGGTGATCCCCAAGGCGGAGCTCCACGTCCACCTCGAGGGCACCGCGCCGCCGGACCTCATCAGGCGCATCGCCGAGCGCAACGGGCTCGAGCTGCCCGAGGGCCTGCTCGCCGAGCCCGACCGTTTCGCCTACCGCGACTTCCTGGACTTCCTCGACACCTACGACAAGGCCGCGAGCGTCATCCGCACCGCGGAGGACTACCGCGACATCACGTACGAGTACCTCGTGAAGTGCGCGGGCGAGGGCGCGATCTACGTCGAGCTCACCGCCTCGCCGGACCACGCGAAGCTCGTCGGCCTCACCGACGAGGAGCACGTCGAGGGCATCGCCCGCGGCATCGACGACGCCCGCGACGAGACCGGCATCGAGGGCCGCATCCTCATCTCATGCGTGCGGAACTTCGGCGTGGACCCCGCCATGCGCGTCGCGCAGTACGCCGCCGGGCGCCCGCACCCCTACGTCGTGGGCTTCTCGATGGCGGGCGACGAGGAGAACTACCCCCCGGCGGCCTACGCGGACGCGTTCCGCCTCGCCGCGGACGCGGGCCTCGGCTGCACCGTCCACGCGGGCGAGTGGGCCGGCCCGGAGAGCGTGCGCGGCGGCCTCGAGCTGCCCGTGAGCCGCATCGCCCACGGGGTGCGCTCGATCGAGGATCCGGAGCTGGTCGAGGAGCTCGCGGAGCGCGGGATATACCTCGAGTGCTGTCCCACGAGCAACGTCGTCCTCGGCATCTATCCGAGCTACGAGGAGCACCCCCTGCCGACGCTCAGAGAGGCGGGGGTGAGGGTCACGCTGGGATCCGACGACCCGCCCTACTTCGGCGCCTCGATCGGGGGCGAATACGAGGTCTGCAGCCGGTACTTCGGCTTCGGCGACGACGATCTGACGAGCATCACACGGACGGCCCTGGAGGCCGCATTCTGCGAGGAATCGCTCAAACAGGCGTTAATCCAAAAGTTGTAGGGTGGCGAGTTCCTGCCCCAACGAGGAGACTCAACCGTGCCTAAGACGTTCCGTTTCTTGATACTCGCGCTGCTTGCCGCGCTCGCACTCGGAGTCGCCGCCTGCGGCGACGACGACGACAGCGGCGGCGGGGGCGGAAGCACCTCGACTACCGAGGCGAAGTCGATCAAGACTGGCCTCGTAACGGACATCGGCGGTCTCAACGACCGCTCATTCAACTTCCTCGCCAACAAGGGCCTCGAGGACGCCGAGTCTCAGCTCGGCACCCAGGGCCGCGTCTTCATCTCGAAGTCGAACGGCGACTACATCCCGAACCTGACGACCTCCGCCCAGGGGCAGAACGATCTGACCATCTCGGTCGGCTTCCTCATGGGTGACGCAACGGCGACCGTCGCGACGAAGTTCCCGAACAACAACTTCGCGATCATCGACTTCTCGGCTTCGGCGCTGAAGGGCAAGCCGCAGAACGTCGAGGGCCTGCTCTTCAAGGAGCAGGAGGCCGGCTACCTCGTCGGTTACCTCGCGGGGCTCTGGGCGAAGGACAACAACGCCACGACGGTGTCGTCGGTCGGCGGTCAGAAGATCCCGCCGGTGGACCACTACATCGCGGGCTACCAGAAGGGCGCGAAGGACGCCAACCCCGGCATCAAGGTGCTCAACGCGTACTCGCAGGACTTCGTCGACCAGGCGAAGTGCAAGGAGATCGCGCTCGACCAGATCTCCCAGGGCTCGAAGGTCGTCTTCCAGGTGGCCGGCCAGTGCGGGCTCGGCGCGCTCGACGCTGCCAAGGAGAAGGGCGTCCAGGGCATCGGCGTCGACGCCGACCAGTCCTACCTCGGCCCGCACATCCTGAGCTCGGCGCTCAAGAAGGTCGACGTGGCGGTGCTCGACGCGATCAAGCGCGCCCAGGCGGGCGACTTCAAGGGCGGCACCGACGTGATCGCCACCGTCAAGAACGGCGGCGTCGGCATCGGCAAGATCAGCGCAGAGGGCCAGAAGTACGCCGACCAGATCAAGCAGGTCCAGGACGACATCGCCTCGGGCAAGATCTCGGACATCCCGGACACGGTCAAGTAGCCAGGAGTGCAGCCAGAAGCCCACGCTCTCGAACTACGCGGAATAACGAAGAGGTTCGGTCCCGTCGTTGCCAACGACGGGATCGACTTCGACCTCCGCCCGGGCGAAGTCCACGCGCTGCTCGGTGAGAACGGGGCTGGCAAGTCGACCCTGATGTCGATCCTCTACGGGCTGTACAGCCCGGACGAGGGCGAGATGAGAGTCAATGGAGAGCCGGTCGAGGTCGATTCGCCGGCGAAGGCGATCGACCTCGGCATCGGCATGGTCCACCAGCACTTCATGCTCGTGCCGGTGATGACCGTGACGGAGAACATCGTGCTCGGCGAGGAGCCGACGCGCGGCGCGCTCCTCAACGTGCGCGAGGGCGCTCGGAAGGTGAAGGAACTGTCGGACCGCTACGGCCTGGCGGTGGATCCGAACGCGCTGATCGAGCAGGTGTCCGTGGGCATGCAGCAGCGCGTCGAGATCCTCAAGACGCTCTACCGCGACGCTCGCATCCTGATCCTCGACGAGCCGACGGCGGTGCTCACCGCACAGGAGAGCCACGAGCTCTTCGAGGTGCTGCGGGCGCTCAAGGCCGACGGCGTGTCGATCGTCTTCATCAGCCACAAGCTGAACGAGGTGCTCGAGATCTCGGACCGCGTGACCGTGCTGCGCCGTGGGAAGCGGATCGACACGGTTCCCACCGAGGGCGCCACGGAGGCGAGCCTCGCCAGGCTGATGGTCGGACGCGAGGTGCTCCTCCGCGTGAACAAGGAGACGTCGAAGCCCGGCGACCCGGTGCTGGAGGTCGAGGACCTGCACGCGCGCGACCAGCGCGGCCTCGAGGCGGTGAAGGGAGTCTCGTTCACCGTCCGCGGTGGCGAGGTGGTGGCCATCGCGGGCGTCGACGGGAACGGTCAGCTGGAGCTCGTCCAGTCGATCGCCGGCGTGATCGAGCCCGACTCGGGGCACGTCAGGATCGCTGGGAAGGACGTGACCGGACGGGGCGTGCGCAGGACGACCGACGCGGGCCTGGGCCACATCCCCGAGGACCGCCATCTGTATGGCCTCGTGCTCGACTTCACGCTGGCCGAGAACCTGGCGCTGCGCGAATACCGCCACCCCCCGATCTCGAACCACGGCCTCCTGTCCGTCGGGCAGATGAGCGAGCGGGCGCGCGCGCTGCTGAGGGAGTACGACGTCCGCGGCGGGGGGCCAAGCACGCTCGCAGGCGCTCTCTCGGGAGGGAACCAGCAGAAGGTGGCGGTCGCGCGTGAGATCGCCAGCAACCCCGAGCTTCTGATTGCGCACCAGCCGACGCGGGGGCTCGACGTCGGGGCCATCGAGTTCGTGCACGGACGGCTGCTTCAGGAGCGCGCCCAGGGCCGCGGCATTCTGCTCGTCTCGCTCGAGTTCGAGGAGA
>Ga0207675_100002858_pt1 | contig 16987 bp, 14 predicted proteins | sample KBSSwiS42_FD_184305 | JGI IMG/M metagenome (GOLD analysis project Ga0207675, IMG submission 184305) | Switchgrass rhizosphere microbial communities from Kellogg Biological Station, Michigan, USA - KBS Switchgrass S4-2 (SPAdes) (version 2) | ecosystem: Host-associated > Plants > Roots >... | reverse complement strand
ATCGAGTTCATCTTCGGGTTGGGGCAAGCGCCGAGCGCGCTCGAGCGCGCCATCGACGGGCTGCGCGTGGGGCAGAGCCGGCGCGTGCAGCTGCCGCCCGTGGAGGCCTTTGGTCTGCGCGACGAGGCTGCGTCGATCAGCGTGGACGTGAGCGAGCTGCCCGAGGGCGCAGGCCCGGGCGACGAGTTCGAGGCCGATCGCGAGGATGGGGAAACCGTGTTCCTGCGGGTCGTCGCCTTGGAGGACGGGGTGGCTCGCCTGGATGCCAATCATCCGCTCGCGGGTCAGCGGGTGACACTGGAGCTGCAGGTGCTGGAGTTGCGCACGGCGAGCTCCGCAGAGCTCCGCGCTGCGGAGCTGGCCTTGGCTCGAGCGGAGGCGGCAGACGCCCCGCATGTGCTCGCTTCGAGCCTGTTACGACGAGATCGTTCGAACCCAGCCGGATCCGCCTGAACCAGAGGGCCTGGCGTGGCGCCAGACGAGCGGATAGGTTAGGGGGAAAATCTGGAGAATCGCATGAGCAAACCCGAGGAATTCAAGTTCGACAGCAGAGTGCGCGAGCGCCTGCTGCGTAGCCGCGCCCTCACCGCCGTAGACCTCAAGCGTCATCTCGACGCGCTGCCGGATCTGGAAGGCGAATACGACGTGTTGAACGATACGCCGCAACCGGCGGTCACGCCGGCTCGCGACCACGCGGATGAGCCGCTGGTATTTGACGGCATCCGCCGCTTGCAGGCCCTGTCGTCCGAGCCGCACCCCATGACGCGGCCGAGCCCGGTCGCCGTTTCTCCGAGCGCGCCGCAGCCGCCGCGCGAGCCGCCGCGGAGCCTGGGCTCGCTGGATGCTGGGCGCGGCCCCGCGTTGCGTTCCGCTCTGATGGAGTCGGAGATCTCGGGAGTCGGCGCTGGCGCGGTGTCGGCGGCGCTCGGAGCCATGGCCGCCGAGGCGCGCAGCGCCGCTGGTTTCCCCCCGCCGCAGGTGGTGCCGCTGCCGCCGCCATCGGCGCCCGAGGAGCCACAGACCCCGGTGACGCTACGCTCCGAGGCTGCGCCGGAAGCACCAGGTGAGGACGCGAATGCGGTGGCCGACTGGGAGGCACCGTATCCGGACAGTGAGGACATGAAGTGACCGGGTCCGGTCCCGAGGGACGCGAAAGCGAGGAGCTGCCGGCGATCGATTTCGCCACCTTCGTCTTGTCGCTGAGCCACAGCGCTCTGGTTCATCTGGGAGACGCTCCCGATCCCTCGGGCGGTCCCGCGCAGCGGGACGTGGCCATGGCCAAGCAGACGATCGATCTGCTCGCCGTGCTGCAGGAAAAGACGGAAGGCAATCTGACGGGAGAGGAGGAGCGCTTGCTCGACCAAGTGCTCTACGATCTGCGTATGCGCTACGTCGAGGTCGCGCGCTCGGCGTGAGCCGCGGCCGGCTCCTGTCGCTCGTTGTGCTACTCGCCGGGGTGCCCGGCTGTGAACGATTGCGCGAACGGTTCGGGCACGCTGGAGCGCACGAGCCGGCCCCGCTGGTGGTGACGGTGCCCCGGGGTCCCGAAACGGTGATCCTGCCCGGCGGGGTGCAGGCACCGGCCAGCTTTGCCGATCTGGCCGAGCACGCGGCGCCCTCGGTGGTGTTCGTGCGTACGAACCAGACCCATCGCTACGGCACGCGGCGAGTGCTCGGGCGTGGCCTCGGCAGCGGCTTCATCATCGACCCGGACGGGTTGATCCTGACCAACCATCACGTGGTGGAAAACGCCGCCCGCATCGACGTGATGGTGGGCAAAGACCGCCGGCTGCGTGCCACGATCGTGGGCGCGGACCCGCCGACGGATCTGGCGGTGTTGCGCATCGACGCGCGGGGCTTGCCAGCGCTCACGCTCGGGGATTCGAACGCGCTACGCGTGGGCGACTGGGTGCTGGCGATCGGCAATCCGTTCGGTCTCGCGAACACCGTGTCCGCCGGCATCATCTCGGCGAAGGACCGCACCACGGAGGACGTGCCCGGCCTCGACCCGCGCGGTTTCTACAGCTTTCTACAGACGGACGCGAGCATCAACCCCGGCAACTCCGGAGGGCCGCTGCTCGATCTGGGCGGCAACGTCGTGGGCGTGAACACCGCCATCAATGTGCAGGCGCACAAGATCGGCTACGCGATCCCCATCAACATGGTGCGGGAGCTGCTGCCGAACCTGATCGGCCAGGGCCACATCGAGCGGGCGGCGATCGGAGCCGTGATTTCCTCGCTCAAGCCCGTGGACATGCCGCGCATCGGCGTGGACAGTCTCAAGGGCGCGCTGGTGCGGCAGGTCAGCGAAGGGGGACCCGGCGCGCAAGCGGGGCTCGCCATCGACGACGTGATCCTGGAGTTCAACGGTCGCGAGATCCCGGGGCCGTGGGCGCTGCGCTGGGCGATGAGCCTCGCCGGCGTGGGCAGCGTGGTGAAACTGGTCGTGCGGCGAGCCTCCGGGCAATTGCTCGATCTGGAGGTCAAGCTCGGCGACTCCTCCGCGCTGCCCGCCTTGCCCGAGGAAGAGCCCCAGCCCTAGCCGGCGACGTGGCGAGGGCCCAGGGGTCACCCTTCGGGGGCGGACTTGTCCAGGTCCAGTATCTTCGCGTCGCCCACGTAGCTGCGCGTCTCATAGCGCGTGATCTTGCCGATTTTTTGCACGATGCCGGCCATGCGCTGGGCTTGCTCGAGGATCACCTCGGCGGCGGGTCGGTGGGCGGCGTCGCTCTCCAGCTGCCGCAAGAGTAGCTCGGCGTAGCCGATCACCGCCGTCAGCGGCTGATTCAGCTCGTGCGCCGTGGTGCCGGCGAGCTCCGCCAGCGCCAGACCCTTCTCCCGCTCGCGCAGCTCTTCCTGCGCGGTCTCGAGACTCGATTCCATGCGCAGCTGTTCGCGGATGTCGGTGAAGACGCCGACCGAGCCGATCGCCTTTTCGCTATCCATGATCAGGGCCGCGGACAGCTTGACCGGGATGGTCTCACCGCGTGAGCCCATCATGTCCACGCGATAGTCCTCCAGGCGTCGCGGGCCGCCGTGCCCTGCGCCACGGATCCGGCGCATCACCTGGCGCGCGACGCCGCTCGGATACAAGCGCTCCACGCTGAACTTGCCGATCACGTCGCTTGGCTCGTAGCCGAAGATGCGCGCTGCGGCGCGGTTGAACAGCAGCACCCGACCGGTCAAATCCGCGGACACGATGGCGTCGACGGAGCTGTCAATCACACGCGCCAGGAACTCCGTGGTGCGGCGCAGCTCGATTTCGGTCGCGCGCTCCAGCGTGACGTCGCGGAACATGAACAGCACGGCGCGCTCGGCGCGCAGCACCGGACTGAAGGTGACGTTGAGGATCAGCTCGCGTGGCTCCGCTTCTGCGCGGGCAGACCTGGGAATGAAGCGGATGTCGATCCCGCGCGGATACACCCCGGCGCGAAAGCCGCGGACGATCTTGGCAGCTCGCCCGATCTCCCGGCGGCTGAGGAAGCGCAGCACGCCCGCGCCGTCCAGCTCGGCGCTGGAGTAGCCGCTGATCTCGCTGGCGCGCGGGTTGGAGAACAGGATACGGCCGGCGTGATCGACCACCACCATGCCGTCGGCCGCGCTCTCGAAAAAATCCGCATAGCGCTGGAAGAACTTGATGCGGTGCTCGACGCGCGCGCGATGCAAGCTCACCTGCCGCTTTTCGTAGGAAAGCGACTCGCTCATCTGCGCATTGCGCAGCGTCATGGCCGCGGCATTGGCAATCAGCTCCAGGAGCGAGCGGTCGTCGGCGCTGGTATCGCGACCGGGGCGAGGGAAGACATATAACACGCCGTGTCGCCCTCCGTCATAGTCGATCGGTACGATCACCACGCGGCGCTCCAGGGCAGGGGGCAGCCCGGGCAGCTGCGTCACCAGTGTTTCACCGGTAGACAGGACCTGTTCGATCTCGGGGTGCGCCTCGAGCTCGATGACTTCGCCATCCAGCGCGGCGACAGCGCTGGCCGCCGCCACGTGTCCCACCGAATCACCCGCGCGAGCCAGGATGATTCGGCACTCCTCAGCCTCCAGGCTGTCCGTGATGCAACGAATCACGGCCTGCAACGCTTCCCGTTGGTCCTGGCTCCTGGCCAAGAACCGGGTGAGCGCGACTAGAGCCTCCAACAGACGCCCACGCTGAAACGATGCCACGAAGCACCCGCGCAGGCAAAGCAGGCGTGGCGCGAGAGCGCGCTGGCAGCCCCGCACGGGTCGCCAGAGAATTTAAGGCATTTCTGCGCTCCGCGGGCAGTCCGGCCGTCGAGCCCTGGGCGAAGGGACGACCCTTGTGCTCGCTGGACCGAGGACTACAGTCGCCCCGAAAATCTCGCCGAGGAGCAAACCATGCGCATCTCTCCGTTCGCCGCCCTGCGTCCCCAGCCCGAGCTCGCGGCTCGCGTGGCCGCGGTTCCCTACGATGTCGTCAACAGCGAGGAAGCGCGCCGCCTCGCGGACGGTAACCCACTGAGCTTTCTGCATGTTTCACGCTCGGAGATCGACCTGCCCGCCGACACGAACCCGTACTCCGACGCGGTGTATCAACGCGCGCTCGCGAACCTGCGCCAGCTGGAGCGCGAGGCTTTGCTACGCGAAGCGTCGCCGAGCACGTACGTGTACCGGCAAGAGACCACGCTGCTCGGCCAGGCCGTGCGCCAGACGAGCCTGGTCTGCTGCGGCCACGTGGAAGAGTACGCGAGCGGGATCATCAAGCGACATGAGAAGACGCGCCGCGACAAGGAGGATGATCGCACGCGCCACACGCTGACCCTGCGCGCCAACGCCGGGCCCGTGTTCCTGATGTACCGAGACCGCCCCAGCATAGACCAGCTGATCGAGCGCGAGACGACGCAGGCGCCGCTCTACGATTTCGTCGCCGTCGACGGCGTGCGTCATCAGGTGTGGCGCTGCTCCGACGCAAAACCGTATGTCGAGCAGTTTGCTCGCGTCGAAGCGTCGTATATCGCCGATGGTCATCACCGCGCAGCGTCGGCGGCGCGTACGGGCCAGGAGCTGCGCGCAGCCAACCCGCACCACGATGGCAGCGAGGAGTACAACTGGTTCCTGTGCGCGCTCTTTCCGGCGTCGCAGCTGACGATCTTGCCGTACCATCGCGTGCTCAAGGACCTGAACGGCCTGTCGCCGGCGGGCCTGATCGAGAAATTGAAGCAGGTGGGCACGGTGTCGCCCACCAGCCAGCCCGAGCCTCCCGCGCCCGGCTCGTTCTGCGTGTACGTGGACAAGCGCTGGCATCTGGTCAGCTTCGCGGCTCAGAGCATCGACGCGAGCGACCCCGTGGGCTCCCTCGATTACTCGCTGCTCGGCGAGCGCGTGCTCGCGCCCATTCTCGGCATCGGCGATATCCGCTCGGATCAGCGCATCGACTTCGTGGGCGGGATCCGTGGCCCTGGGGAGCTGGTCAAACGAGTCGACAGCGGACGCGACGCGGTGGCGTTCTCGATGCACGCGACCACCATCGAGCACCTGCTGCGCGTGGCGGATGCCGGTCAGATCATGCCGCCCAAGTCGACCTGGTTCGAGCCGAAGTTGCGCTCCGGGCTGCTCTTGCACACCCTCGATTGAGGCACTTGCGCCCGAGCGGCCGCGCGTCGATCGAGCGTGGTCTCCGCAGCGGCCGCTCGGTCTCGCGGCGGGGCGGAACGGTTCTTGCTCTGAGCGGGCGGAGGTCTATGCAGGTCTTGCTTCGCTTTCTGGCCGGAGTTTCGCTGGGTGGTTTGGTCGCGTGCGCTGGGGATAGCCAGGAGGGGGCGGCGTCCACGGGAGCGGGCACGTTGCAGGCAGGCACAGACAGCTCGTCCACGCCGGCGGGCGACTCGGAGCGAACACCACCCCCGTCGTCCAACCGCGGCCCCGCCGCGCCGGCGCCCGGCACCGCCAGCGGGGGGAGCGCGGGCAATTCGAGCAATCTGGGCAGCGCGGGCAACGCACCTGGGCAGCCAGAGCGCCAGCAGGGGGACACGCCGGACGCGTCGTCGAAGACCGGTATGCCGCTGCCGGATCTGATCCTGGATGAGGCATATTTGCTCGATACGACCCGCTTCGACATCCAGAACATCAATGACCCATGTTTGGTGCAACAGGGGTGCGCGACCGGCCTCGGGGATCGCCGGGTGGTGCGCTTTGGATCGCGCATGGGCAACGTGGGCCAAGCCGACTTCGTGCTCGGCGAGCCGGAACAGGCCAATCCCCTCTGGACGCTCGAGACCTGCAGCGACAGGTTCAGCTTGGGCGGCTTCGCCCGCTACGAGCTCAGCGACGCGGCCACGGGGCAGCAGGTGCTGGTCGGCACCAAGAGCGAGTTCTGCATGACGGACGCGGAGGAATGGATCCCCGAATCGGGCGCCAAGTGCCAGACCTACAGCTGCAAGAACCAGGGCATCCGCCCGGGCTGCGCCGACAACTACGGGACGGACCTGCCGTGCCAGTGGCTGGACGTCACCGACGTGCCGGCAGGAGTCTACGACCTGCGCGTGACGGTCAATGCCGCCCGGGCGATCCCGGAGCAGAACTACGCGAACGACAGCGTTCGACTGCGGCTCCGGATCGACGCTTCCGGCGGCAGCGTCGAGCCTTGAGTGAGCTGGCGCGCCGCTGTGCCAGTCCGTCTTGCAACGGCGCCACGGCTCGGCAATTCCGTCACGGAAAGCGCCTGCTCAGCCTTCGGCGGGAGAAGGTTACGGCCCACGGGCACGGTGTTTGCACCTCATGACTCCATCATGAGGTGCATGACTGGATTGCGTAGCTCGAGCCGGAGCCCAGGCTGGACTCCGTGGCTCATCGCCTGCCTCGCTGCGACGGGTTGCGAGCTGGTGAAAGGTATCTTCAAAGCGGGAGTCTGGACGGGTGTGATCGGGGTCTTTGCCGTGATCGCTCTGCTGATCTGGGGCTTGACCAAGCTGGCTCGCCGCTGAGGCGAGCGCTGGCCGTGCCGCGAGCTACTCCGTGAGCTGCGCGGGCGCGTCCCGAGCCGTGATGCCCTTGGCAGCGAGCAGCGGCGTGAGCTTCTGCTTGTCACCCACGATCACCACCTCCAGATGATCCGGCGTGAGGCGCGCGCCCTCCGCGGCGACCATGCGCTGGTCGACCTCGAGGATGCGGCTGGCGAAGCGGCTCTGGTAGTCGATGGGCAGAGCGTCCACGTACAGCTCGGTGGTGTCCCCCAGGATGCGCCGCACGTGCTCGAGATTCGCCCCGAGCTGATGGATCAAGTCCGTCTTGGCACGATCGAGCTCGTCCGGAGTGATCGACTCGGGCTTGGCCGCGGCGAGTCCCCGCAGCTCCAGCTCCAGCTGTTCGAGCGCGTCCGCAGTGTTCTCGGTCTTGATGCTGCTCTGGACCACGAAGGCGCCAAAACGACGCGTGGCGATCGCGGTGGAGCGCACTCCGTAGGTGTACGCATGCTTCTCGCGCAGGTTGAGATTGAGCCGCGAGGTGAATAGGCCGCCGAGCAAGTTGTTCATCACCTGACGCGCCTCGTAGCCGACCGCCGAGCGCTCGGGGAAGGCTTGCCCGACGAACAGAGAGCTCTGAACGGCATCCGGACGATCGACGAGCCAGACGGTGGTCTGTGTCGGCGCCGGCGGCAGCTCGAGCGCGGGCAGGGGCGGTGGCTTGCGCGCGGGCAGCTTGCCCAGACCTTTTTGCGCCAGCTCGGTCAGGCGCTCGAGCGTGAGGTCGCCCACGGCGAGCACTGCCAGATTGCCGGCGACGTACCATTGCTTGTGAAACTTCAGCACGTCCTCGCGGGTCAGCTTCGCTACGTCCGGCACGCTGCCGCGCACGGGCGCGGCCACCACCGGACCGAGCAGCGCGCGCATCCCTGCCAGCGAGGCGAGACGGCCCGGCTCCTGGCGCTCGCTGCGCAGCGAATCCAGCCACTGGTGCCGGATGCGCTCCACGTCTGCCGCCGCGAAGCGCGGCTGGGTGATCACCTCCGCGAGCAGCGCCAGGGCAGCTTCTGCGTCGGAGGGCAGTACCTCTACGGAGAGGCTGCTGCCGTCGCGCCCGGTGTCGAAATCGATGTTGGCGCCCAGGGCCTCTGCCGCCTCGGCCAGCGCCAGGCCGGTCTTCTGCTGGGTGGCCTCTGTCATCAAGCGCAGCGTGAGCGCCGCGAGGCCGCTGTGGCCGGGCGTGGAGGTGGAGCCGCCTGCGAGCGCGTTCACTGACAACGCGACCGTGCCGGACTTGCGCGGCACCAGCCACAGTTGCACGCCGTTCGGCAGTGTCGCCATCTGGGCTGGCGGATACTCGAAGGCGTGCGGCGCGCCGGCGGCGGGACTGGTTTGCCGCCAGCTCTGGTCGCTGCTCTCGCTCGAGCCATTGGCTCCGCTCGCGGCGTTCGGGCTCTCGCCGCCCTTGCCGGTCGCGCTCGCGCAAGCGAGCGCCAGCGCCAGCAGTGACCAGCTCGCCACTCGGGCTGGCGATTTTCTGAACTCGAGCTCGAGGCTCATGGCGCTTTGCCTTTCTCGGTCTTGCTCGCTGCTTTCTTCTCGGGGCTGGCGCCCTTCGCCTCGGGCGCCGCTTTGGGCAGCGTCACCACGGTGAGGCGCTGCGCTGGTGTCAGCTGCGTCTGCACCATGCGCTGCACCTCGTCCGGCTCCACCCCGGACAAACGTTGCATCTCGCTCGGCAGCCGCCCCGGGTCGCCGAGATAGTGATTGAGCTTCTGCAGCACCCCGGCGCGCCCCGCATCGCCCGAGCCACCGTTCAGGAGCTGCAGCGAGCTCGACAGCTCGACCACGATGCCCTTCTTGGCGCGCACCAGCTCCGCGCTCGTCGGACCCGTGCTCGCCAGCTTGGTCACGCTCGCCTCGAGCGCGCGTTCCACGCGCTCGACGGGCACGCCGCTCGCCACCATCACCTCCACCGCGAGCACGCCCGCGTACTCGTTGTCGTCGAGCCAGGACTCGACCTGGGTCGCGAGCTCCGTCACCACCAGGTCCTGATAGAGCCGCGAGGCCTTGCCCGAACCGAGGATGTGGCCAGCGAGCTCGAGCCCCGGCTCCTCTGCGCTGAAGGCGGGGGGCACCAGCCAGGCCATGGTCACCTTGGCCAGCGACACATTCTCCGGCACCTCGAGCCGCACGGGCCCCTGGCGCGCTGGCGTCACGAGCTTGCGCCGCTCCGGCTTTGGCCGCTTGCGCAGCGGACCGAAGTAGCGCTGGATCATCTGCTTGGCGCGCTCCGGCTCGATGTCGCCCGCCAGCGTCAGCGTGGCGTTGCTGGGCGCGTAGTAGGCGTCGAAGAACGCCTTCACGTCCTCGAAGCTGGCGCGATTCAGATCGTCGATCGAGCCGATCACGTTGCCATGGTACGGGTGCCCCGGCGGGAAGAAGGTGTCGTACATCGTGAGCTCGCTCGGACCGTAGGGGCGGTTCTCGTAGCTTTGCCGGCGCTCGTTCAGCACCACGCCGCGCTGCACCTCTAGCCGATCCGGGGTGAGCGCGTCGATCATGAAGCCCATGCGATCGCTCTCCAGCCAGAGCACCAGCTCGAGTTGCTCGCTCGGCACGGTCTCGAAGTAGTTGGTGCGGTCGAAGCTGGTGGTACCGTTGACGTTGGTGCCGCCTGCCGCTTCGATCAGCGTATCGAACTGCCGCCCCGCGTACTTCGAGCCCTCGAACATCAGGTGTTCGAACAGGTGCGCGAAGCCCGAGCGCCCGGGCGGCTCATTCGCGGGGCCCACGTGGTACCACAGGTTCACCGCCACGCGCGGCAGGTTGGGGTCGCGGTGCAGGATCACCTCTAGCCCGTTTTCCAGCGTGTACTTCTCGAATGGGATCTCGAAGGCGCTGCTCCCTGCTCCGTCAGTGGTGGGTCCGGGCTGGCTCTCCTGGGCAGCCTCCCGGCTGAGCTCGCGAGCAGCCGCGATGCCAGTTGGGTCAAACCTCCCTGGGCTATGACTAGCGGAGAAAGCGAGCAGCGCCAGCAGGGCGCTCGAGGCAATCGGCCTGATACGCACGAAGGACATGCTCGACTTTTACACCGAATCAGCGCACGGGATACAGGCATGCGCGGGGATTTTCGCGGCTTGCACTGGATCTCGACGCAAGGCTACGCTCGAACACCATGAGCCTACGTGTGGCACCGGCGCTTTCAGCCGAGGATCGGGCGCTCGGGCGAGCGATCCGGCACGCGGTGTTCGTGCAGGAGCAAGCGGTGCCCGCCGAGCTCGAGCTGGATGGGCTGGATGAGGCGTGCCAGCACTTCTTGGCGCGCGTCGCTGGGCAGGCCGTGGCTACGGCTCGCGCTCGCAGCACGGCGCGCGGCTGGAAGATCGAGCGCGTCGCGGTCATTCCCGAGCAGCGCGGCCGCGCGGTGGGGGCGGCCCTGGTGCGGTACGTGCTCGGCGCTGCACCCGAGGGCTTGGCCGTGTACGTGCACGCTCAAGAGAGCGCGCTCGGCTTCTGGCAGCGCCTGGGCTTCGTCGCCGAGGGCCCGGGCTTCGTCGAGGCCGGCATTGCACACCGCCTGATGGTCTGGACGGAGCGCGCGACACAGCCAGCAGGTTGATCGGGGCTGGAGCGTCAGGAGGCGGCGTGAAAGCTCGCGTCGTAGCTGGCATCTTCGATTTCGAGCGCGGCCCGCGTCGGCAACAGCCGCAGCCGGCAATCCAGCATCACGGCGACCTCTTCGGTGCGCTGCATGCCCAGGCTCTGCTCGTAGCGGCCCGGGTGCGGGCCATGCGGAACACCGCGCGGATGGTGCGTGAGGCTGCCACGCTCCACGCCGCGCCGTGAAGAAAACTCGCCCTCGACGTAGAACAGGACCTCATCGATGTCGACGTTGCTGTGCGGATACGGGCAGGGGACGGCATCGGGATGAAAGTCGAGCGGGCGGGGCACGAAACTGCAGATCAGCGCCCCGGTCGCCTCGAACGTGCCGTGCCAGGTGGGCGGCAGATGCACGGAGCTCACCCGCGGCTGAAAATTGCGGATGGGAAACGCCCAGGGATAGACGCTGCCATCCCAGCCCACCACGTCCAGCGGACTGTGCCCGTACAAGAAGCGCTGGCGCGTCTCGCCCGACTTCACCCACACCTCGCGCACTCCTTCGTCGCGCGGCCCTGCGAAGCGGGGCCGCCGAAAATCGCGGTGGCTGTAGGGAGCGTCCATGCGCAGCTGTCCCACTGCATTGCGAAAGGCCTTCGGAATCCCGACCCCGTCCAACAGCTCCAGCGACAGGTAGTGCTGCGCTTCGTGCGCGTCGATCACGACCCGATACAGGATGCCCTTGGGTATGCACACGTAGTCGCCCGCCTGAAAATCGAGGTCGCCGAGCGGCGTGCGCAGGCAGCCGCGGCCCGAGAGCACGAACCAGAGCTCGTCCGCTCCGGCGTTCAGCTGATAGCTCGCGTCGTCGCGCGTGGGCTTGCGGCAACCGAGCACCAGGTCGGCGTTGTAGAGCAGCGGCGTGGGCACACCGGAGTGCTCGCTCGCCAGTGCCGCAGTGCGGTAGTGGCGGCGCGCAAAACCGGGCCGCAGCGAGCCGGCTCGGTCCGTGCCGGGCGGTGCCTCGCCGAGCGGGGCGAACAGCGGGTCGCCGGCTGCCTGCAGCGCCTGGGGGCGGTGTTGGTGGTACTCGATCGTGAACGGTCCTTCGAAGCCCTGCCGGGTCAGACAGTGCTCGTAGCGCAGCTGCCCGTCCGCAGCGCGCAGCGCCAGGTGCGGCTTGGCAGGCAGGTCGCCGAAGCACAGGCGCTCTAGCACGCCGGCTCCTCTGTGGGCGCAGTACCAGCTGGCGCCGGGGCTGCGCCGGGGCCGCGCCCTTGCTCGCGTTCGATGCTCTCGAACAGCGCGCGGAAGTTGCCTGCGCCGAAGCCCTGGTCGCCCTTGCGCGAGATCAGCTCGAAGAAGAACGGCCCGGCTTCCGCGCTGCCGTACAGACCGGCCGAGTCCTTCAGGAAAATCTGCAGCAGGTAAGCGCCGCGCGCCTGGCCATCCACCAGGATGCCGAGCTCCTCGAGCTCGCCGATGTCTTCGGCGATGCGCTCCACGCCCTCGCGCCGCAAGCGTTCGGGCAAGAGCTCGTAGTAGGCGTGCGGGGTGTGCATGAACTCGACACCGCGCGCGCGCAGCCCGCGCACGGTGCCGAGGATGTCCGGCGTGGCGAGCGCCACGTGTTGCACGCCATCGCCGCGGTTGTCCTCGTGGAAGATGTTGATCTGCGAGTTCTTGAAGGCCGGTCGATAGGGCTCGTTGTTTGCGAACTTGATGCCGGTCGCGGGATCCCACATCACCAGCGAGCGCAAGCCCGAGCCGTGGGCGTTTTCGCTGACAGCCCGGGGCGGCGCGGCCTCTGCCTTCGTGACGTCTCGAGTGTGGAATTGGACCTCCCAGAAGCGCTGGAAGCCCATCACGTGCTCGAGCCAGAGCAGGGCAGGGCTCATGGTCTGAAAGTTGGAGGTGACGTGATCGATGCCCGAGAAGCGGAAGCGGTTTTGCCCGCCGCGCGGCGCCGCGTACGGCTGCAGGCCGGGAAACAGCTTCGGGTAGTCGCGCCGCTCCATGAAGCGGAAGGTGGTGTCGCCGAAGGGCGTCGTGATCGAGAAGCTCTTGAGCCAGCCCCCGCCTTCGTGCGTGGTTTGTATCTCGCTGATCGGGTTGCCGCCACGGCGGTCGAGCTCGCTGAAGGTGTGCTCGATGTCTTCCACTTCAAAGGCGAGCGTGCCCACGCCATCGGGGTGCCGGCCCAGATAGCGCGCTGCGCGCCCGCCGGCTCCCACCGGCTCCGAACAGACGATGGCACAGCCGCTGGCCTCGAACACCAGCGAGCGCTGGCGTCCTTGGGCCGTGAGCTCCGGGCTGCTCGCGCCGGTCTCGGCGAAATCCAGGAGCTCGGTGTAAAAATACCGGCTGCGCTCCAGGTTGCGTACGTAGTAGTGCAGGCCGAGCAGTCGCTTCAGGCCGAGCCGGTTGTCGGCGATCGGGTTGGGTTGGGTTGCCGTCATGGCGCGCTCACCTCCTGTTCGATGGCTCCAAAGATGCTCTGGCCCTCGGCGTCCAGCATCTCGATGCGGATCGAGTCGCCGACGCGGAGAAAGGGGGTACGCGCTGCGCCGTGGGCCAAGAGCTCGCGGGCGCGGCGCTCCGCCAGGCAGGCGACGCCCGCGCTCTCGTCAGGGTTCGAGACGGTGCCGCCGCCGAGGATGGTGCCGGCGCTGAAGGCGCGCGTCTTGGCGATGTGGGCGATCAGATCGTGAAACGAGAAATGCATGCCGACCCCGGCGTCCGGCGCGCCGACTCTCTGCCCGTTCAGCGTGCAGAGCAGCCGGTGGTGCAGGCGACCGCCGCGCCAGGCGTCACCGAGCTCGTCCGGGGTGACGGCGAAAGGCGAGAACGCGGTCGAAGGCTTGGAGTTGAAGAAGCCGAAGCCCTTGGCGATCTCGGCCGGAATCAAATTGCGGTAGCTCCAGTCGTTGGCGAGCATCAAGAGCCGCACGCTGTGTTCGGCTGCCTGAGCGGAAATGCCGCGCGGCACGTCGCCGAGCACCACGCTCACCTCCGCTTCGAAGTCGAGCCCCCACTCCGCGTCGGGCAACGGGAACGGCGCGTATGGACCGAGCAACACGCTCGAGCCGCCCTGATACACGAGCGGGTCCGTCTCCAACGTGGCCGGGGGCTCCGCGCCGCGCGCGCGGCGCACCAGGATCAGGTGATTGAGGTACGCCGAGCCGTCGACCCACTCGTAGGCGCGGGGCAAGGGCGCGAGCCAGCCGTCGCGCAGCGCTTCCGCACCGTCGCCCGCGCCTGATTCGAGGTTGTGCGCGAGCTCGCGCAAGCGCGGAGCGCAGTCCTGCCAGTCGTCGAGCGCGCGCTGCAGCGTGGCAGCGACGCCGCTGGCGGGCAACAGGCGTGTGCCCGCGCGATTCACCACGACCAGCTGGCCATCGCGACTGCCGTCGTCGAGAGTTCCGAGCTTCATGCGGATTGCCTGCGCTGCTCGAGGTAGTCCAGCCCGAGCGCGATCGGATACTTGCCCCCGTGGAAGTGCTCGAGCTCGAGCAGGCGAGCCCGCAGCTCGAGCCCGAGGGCGCCGTCGGCCCGCCCCAGATCCGTCAGGCACTCGAGCAGATTCCAGCGCAGCAGCCATTCGTGGGGCAGCTGCGCTTCCAGCACGGCGTGCACGGCTTCGATGCGCTGGCCGCGCTCGCTCGCAGGCTCGCTGCGCAGGCTCGCCGTGGCGGCGTACAGGGCGTCGAGCTGCGCGTGCCGCGGCGAGTGCGGCCGCCTCTTGGGCACCCGTGGCCGCTCGGCGCGCGGGGCGGAGCGATCCACCGTGCCCAGCGGCGAGACGGCAGCGCAGCTCGACCCGGCGCGCGCGCTGAGCAAGCGCTCCGCGAGCGGCACGGGATAGGGGCCGGCATGCAGCAGCGGAGGCTGGCCGGGGCGCTGGATACGCACGTCGCAGAGCCACAGGCAGCTGCCGCCGGGCACCGGCGGATCCGTCAGCGTGCCCTGCAACTCGACGCCGGAGGCGTAGCGCAGCTGGAGCGAGCGAGCTCGACCCGCCTGCGGCGCGGCGCGTGCCGCCAGGTAGTGGCGCGGATCGGTGCCGTCCGCGAGCGGCCCCACGGCGACCAGGTAGGGTGAAGCCAGGCGCGTCGAGCAGCGCCCCGACTCGACCAGCGCCGCGTCCGCCTCGAAGCTCAGCCACAGGCCGCGCGCGCCACCGGAGTCGAGTCCGCCCAGCTCCGACAAGCGGCCAATGATTTCCGTGCCCCCGCTGAGCTGCAGCGTGCAAAGCTCGCGGCTGGCCAGCGCCGTGCGCACGGCCGTGACCGCGCCGCTGCGGAAGGCGAGCGTGCTGCTCACTTGTTCGAGCACCTCGTGCAGGTGCTCGAAGTCACGCGCCACGAACAGCTGCGGCTGCGGCCGCGTGATGTCGTAGCCCACGTCGACGCACGCGGCGGACAGCGGCAACTTGCGCACCGCCGAGCCGTGGCAGAAGTGGCTCTCGCCGAGGGAGGACAGGAGCCCCGCGCCGTACAGCCGATAGTCGGACGGCGTTCCCACCAGGCCGTACTCTGCCGTCCACCAGTAGAGCCGTGCCAGCCGCGCGGCTTCGCTGGGCGCGTCGAGGGCGGCGACCGAGTCGTTCAGCTCCGCCTCCGCGGCTCGTATGTCGGGCGGCAGGCTGTCGCGCGAATCCTTCAGGTCCGAGAGCACGCGCACCGCGCGATCGACCCGGGCATCGGCCGGGCTCGCGAAGGCGCGCGACGCGATCTCGCCCGAGGCGCGGACGTACGCCGCGTAGCGGGGGTCGATCAGGATCGGCGCATGGCCCGCGGCCTCGTGGATGATGTCGGGGGCCGGGGTGTAGGGCAGATGATCGGGGGTGCGGATCTCGGCCGCGATCGGCAGCACCCCGAGCGACTGAAACGCGGTGAAGGCGCGCGGCGGAATGAACCCGTCCACGCACACCGCGCGCCAGCCGATCGAGTCGAGCCGGCGGTTCATCTCTCCGATGCTGGGGATATGCTCCGCGGAGATGCCGCTCTCGGCCAGGCCGCGTACGTACGAGGGGTGCGCCGTGCGGGCCAGCCGGGCATGCAACTGCAGCAGCACGAAGCGCCACACCGCCTGGTCGATGGCCGAGTAGCGGCTCACGTCCTGCTCGACGATGAACGGCTCGAGGTAGTCCGGAATCGAGCCGCTGGGGATCGAGCTCGGGGGAGAGTCAGACCCGGAGCTGCGGCTCTCCGCCTGCCTCGGGGCGCGCCGGGTTTCCACCTGGGGATCTTAGCGCAAAAAGCGTGATTATCCCTGCGAGTCGCGATATTCAGCATTTCGCCATGAGAGCGTGTCGCAGCTGGGCCCTGGCGCTCTGCGCGGTGGCAGAGGCATGGGTCGTTCCGTCCCGAGCGGAGCCCGTTTCCGCACCGGCCGGCGTTCCGGCGGCGAGCATTCGGGCAGCCAGTGCTCCAGCGGTCATTGCACCGGCAGCGAGTGCCGGCGCTGCGGAGCGGGCTCCTTTACCGAGCTACTTCACGGTGGAGCTGGGCGCAGCTGGTGCCTTGTTCGCCGATGGCGCCACGCTCGCGAGCGTGGCGGAGCTGGAGCCCGTGGCGCACGCGGCGGCCGAGCACGGCGGCTTTGCCGGAGCGGTGTTGTTTGCGGACGCGCGTGCCGGCGCCAGCGTCCAAGCCGTAGCCGAGTTGCTGCGGCGCGCGGGCTTTTCGAGGCTGGTCGAGGCACGGCGCAGCGCTCCGCCGGAGCTCAGCGCCCTGGCGCGCGCCGAGCGCGAACGCGCGCGCCGAGCGCGGCAGCGTTTGATCGCTGCGGGCGTGATCGAAGGCGATGCGCCCGCGCGGCGCAGCTCTGGTCGCGCTCCGGGCGAGGCACCGGGGCGCGACGGCGCCGGGCGCGACAAGGGGCAATCGGTGGAGTTGCAGACGGTGGGCTTGTACCTGGCGGGCGCTGCCAACACCGAGCCCACGCGCAAGCAGCTGGTGAAGTCGTTCGAGCGCAACTTCGCCGCCTTCCAGCGTTGCCACGCCGAAGCGGCGGAGCACACGGAGAACGCCTCCTTCGGTGTGGACCTGCTGGTGCCCAAGGAGGGGGGCAGGGCGAAGGTGCGACAGACGCGCACCCGTCTCACCGGCAAAGGTTTCCAGGCTTGCATGGAGCGCGCGTTCCAGGCCATCCGCTTTGAGCCATTACCCAGCGGGCGGCCGGAAATCGTTTCGGCAATCATCCGCAGGGTGTCCGTGTCCAGTCCCTCTCCCTGGGCGACGGAGATCGCTCCGAGCACCGGCGACAGCCGCTCTGACCAGGCATCGTCGTCGTGGGTCAGCTCGGTCTGGAGGAACTTGCGGTAGATGCCGGACAGGCCACCGCTCGGCAGAGGTCGCGCCCGCCACGCACTTTGCCAAGCACTCCTTGGTCCCGGTGCAGTCGTCGCGCGAGATGACCAGCCGAAGCCGCGCAACCCCCTGCTCCGCCACCATCAC
>Ga0207675_100002857_pt1 | contig 16988 bp, 17 predicted proteins | sample KBSSwiS42_FD_184305 | JGI IMG/M metagenome (GOLD analysis project Ga0207675, IMG submission 184305) | Switchgrass rhizosphere microbial communities from Kellogg Biological Station, Michigan, USA - KBS Switchgrass S4-2 (SPAdes) (version 2) | ecosystem: Host-associated > Plants > Roots >... | reverse complement strand
CGCGCGGTCGACAGATCCCAGTTGGACCGGAACTTCGCGCTCTTCATGGGCGCGTTGTCGGTGTGGCCCGCGATCTGGAAGTTCCTGTTCGGCAGCGCCTTCAGCACCTCGGTCACCTGCTTGAGCGCGTCCTTGCCCTCCGGCTTCAAGTCGGTCTTGCCGGGATCGAAGAGGATCTTGTCGCCCAGGCGCACGATCATGCGGTTCTCCCGGATCTCGACCTGCAGCTTGCCGGCGTCGGTCAGCGTCTTGAACTGCGTCACCAGCTTGCGGAACTGGGCCGCGCGCGCCTCGGCCTGGGCCTGCGCCTTGCGCAGCTCCTCCATGCGCTTCTTCGCGGATTCCAGCTCGCCGCCCAGGGTGCCGCGCTCGGTCTCCAGGCGCGAGACGTCCTGGCCCAGCGACTCCAGCTTCTTGGTCAGCACGAGGACGCGGGCGTCGCGCGCGTCGACGTCCGCCTTGTGCGCGGCCTTTTCCTTGTCGAGGGCGGTCTGCGTCTCGGACAGCTTCTGCTTCTGCGCGTCGCGATCCTTCAGCGCCGCGTTGTGCACTTGCTCGTCGATGCCGCAGCCGCTGCCCAGTGTCGCGACCGCCGCGACCATCATCGCAGCAAGCCAGGTATCCGTTCTCGTCATCGCGTTCCTCCTTTACCGCGTGGGGCCGGGCGTCCCGTCGACGCCCCGTTGAAAACTCGGTCCACGATTGCGTCCAGTGCGCCGGCGTCGAGCGGGCTCTTGCCGTCGAAATCCCAGGCCAGGTTGGCGGCCAGGCGCGCGCGCGCCTTGTCCTTGGCGTAGCCGAGGCGCTGCAGCAGGGCGGCGCGCTCTTCCAGCTCGGTGCGGTACATCGCCTCGCGGCGCGCCTTCTCGATCTTGGCGCGTTCGGGATTCCGCCGCGGGTCCATCCAATCGAACGGCGCCTTCGCCATGGGCCGCTACTTTACCTCAGAACGTTTGGCGACCTGCCAAAGTCGCTCCAGCTCGTCCGGAGACGCGTCGCTGACAGCGCGGCCCTCCGCCTCCAGCGACAGCTCCACGTGACGGAATCGTGACGAGAAGCGGTCGATCGAGCCGCGCAGGGCCTGCTCCGCGTCCAGGTTCAACCGGCGCGCGAGGTTGGTCAGCGCGAACAGCACATCGCCCAGCTCGCGCTGCATCGCCTCGCGATCGCCGTCCGCGCGCGCGGCGTCGAACTCCGCCAGCTCCTCGTCGACCTTCGCGCGTGGTCCGTCGGCGTCCGTCCAGTCGAAGCCGACGGCGCCCGCCTTCTCGCCGGCCCGGGTCGCGCGCAGCAGGGCAGGGGCGCTGGCGGGGATGCCGTGCAGCGCGCCGTGCTTCCCCTTCTCGGCCTTCTCGGCGGCCTTCAGCTTCGCCCAGTTCGCCAGCACCGCGTCGGCATCCTTGGCGACCGTATCGCCGAAGACGTGCGGATGACGGCGCACCAGCTTGGCCACGATGCCGCGCGCGACGTCGTCGATCCCGAACTTACCTTCGGCGAACCGCAGCTCGGACTGGAAGACGATCTGCAGCAGCAGGTCGCCCAGCTCCTCGCGGTGATCGTCGACGTCCCCGGCGGCCAGCGCGTCGACCACCTCGTAGGTCTCCTCGACCAGGTACGGGACCAGCGTGGCCAGCGTCTGCTCGCGGTCCCAGGGGCACCCATCGGGAGCCAGCAGCCGCTGCATCAGTCCGACCAGCTTGCTGACCTCGGCGCCGGTCTGCTTCCCCGGGAGGGGCGTCAGATCGGGCAGGGCTGGTGAAGGCTTTTCCGCCAAGGCGTGCGCAGTCTAACCTCGATTGCGCGCATTGAAGCTGCGCCGGGCGCGTGCTATCTGCTTTTCGTTGCCTGACAAGGGGACGCCGGCACCGCGCCCAGCCGAGACGGCCACAGCCGTGACGGAGCGCCTGACCCTGGAGGACAACCGCGTCGCGCTGGCCCTGTACGGCGAGCGCAACGGCAACCTCAAGCTGATCGAGCGCGAGACCGGCGCGCAGCTTCACGCGCGCGGCAACGAGCTGACCATCGTCGGTCCCGACGACGGCGTCGCGATCGCCCGCAGCCTGGTCGAGCAACTGTACGCGATGGCGCAGGGGGGCTCCCCCATCAGCCCGGAGGACATCGGCCGCGCGGCGGTCGCGCTGCGCGCCGACGCCGGCGTCGATCTGCGCGCCGTCTTCCAGGACACGATCCTGGTCGCGGGCCGCGCGCGCCCGATCGCGCCCAAGGGGCTGGCGCAGAAACGCTACGTCGACGCCATTCGCGCCCACGACATCGTGTTCGGGATCGGACCGGCGGGGACGGGCAAGACCTACCTGGCGATGGCGCTGGCGATCCGGGCGCTGATGGAGAAGCAGGTGAAGCGCATCGTGCTGACCCGCCCGGCGGTCGAGGCTGGCGAGCGGCTCGGCTTCCTGCCCGGCAGTATGGAGGAGAAGGTCTCACCTTACCTGCGGCCGCTCTACGACGCGCTCCACGACATGATGGACTTCGAGAAGGCGGACCAGCTGGTGTCGCGCGGCCTGATCGAGGTCGCGCCCATCGCGTTCATGCGCGGGCGGACGCTGAACGACGCGTTCGTCATCCTCGACGAGGCCCAGAACACGACCAGCGAGCAGATGAAGATGTTCCTGACGCGCCTCGGGTTCGAGTCCAAGGCCGTGATCACGGGCGATGTCACGCAGATAGACCTGCCCGACAACCGGCGTTCGGGACTGACGGAGGCCATCAACCTGCTCTCGGGAATCCAGGGGATTGCGTTCCGTTACTTCACCGAGGTCGACGTGGTGCGCCACCCGCTGGTCCAGCAGATCATCAAGGCCTACGACGCGAATAAACCCTCCCCGGCCAGGTGAGGTAATCTGCCGGTCGTGACGCAGGGGGCGGAAGCGCAGTCGGCCGACCGGGCTCGTTACGAACTTGCGGAGCTTGTCGAAACCGCCCGCGCGCTCGCGTCCGAGCGCGATATCAAGAAGCTGCTCTCGCTGATCCTGCAGAAGTGCCGGCAGGTGACGGGCGCCGACGCCGGCAGCGTCTACGTCGTGGAGGAGGAGGGCGGCAGCCAGGCGGAGTACAAGCCGGCGCCCAAGAAGTTCCTCCACTTCATGCTGTCGCAGAACGACTCCGTGAAGGTCGACTTCAAGGATCGGATCATGGACATCGACGACAAGTCGATCGTCGGCCAGGCGGTCCTGTCCAAGCAGCCGATCAACATCGCCGATCTCACCAAGCTGGAAGCGACCCCGCAGACGCGCACCCTGCGCCACAACCGCAGCTTCGACGACACGACGGGCTACCGCGCGCGGTCGATGCTGACGGTGCCGATGCTGTCCGCCGATCGCGAGGTCATCGGGGTCGTCCAGCTGATCAACAAGCGCCGCGAACCGGGCCAGCCGCTGAGCGCCGACGACGACGTCGAGGCGTTCGACCAGCGATCCGAGGAGCTGGCGCTGGCGTGGGTCGCGATGGCGGGCATCAGGCTGGAGAACGCTCTCCTGTACGACGAGATCCGCACCATGTTCGAAGGATTCGTCGAGGCTTCAGTCACTGCGATCGAATCGCGCGATCCGACGACGTCGGGGCATTCGCGGCGCGTCGCCACGATGTCGGTGGAGCTGGCGAAGAAGGTCGACGCCGTCGCGGACGGGCCGCTCGCCGGCGTTCATTTCACGCCCATCAACCTGCAGCAGCTGGAGTACGCGGGCGTCCTGCACGACTTCGGCAAGGTCGGCGTGCGCGAGCGGGTGCTGGTGAAGGCGAAGAAGCTGTACGAGGAGGACCTGCGCAACATCAAGCTGCGCTTTGCGTACATCAAGAAGGTGCTCGAGGCCGAGCACGCGGAGCGCAAGCTGCGCGTGGCGCTGGAGCTGGGCAAGTTCGACCTGGCGGCGCGCCTGGCCAGCATCGACGCCGAGCTGGGCCGCCGGATGGACGAGGTCGACGACGCGCTGTCGTTCGTGGGCCGCGTCAACGAGCCGACGGTGCTGGAGCAGGGCGGGTTCGAGCGGCTGGTCGAGATCGCGCGCCTCGTCTACATGGCTCCCGACGGCGAGCTGCGGCCGTATCTCGAGGCCGAGGAGGTCGCGGCGCTGCAGGTGCGGCGCGGCAGCCTGACCGAGGTAGAGCGCGTGGAGATCGAACGCCACGTCGTCCACACCACGAAGTTCCTCCAGGAGATCCCGTGGGGCCGTCGCTACGCCGACGTGCCGCGCATCGCGGCCGCGCACCACGAATATCTGAACGGCAGCGGCTATCCCAACCGGCTGCCCGGGAAGGACATCCCCGTCGAATCGCGCATCATGACCATCGCCGACATCTTCGACGCGCTGACCGCTTCGGACCGGCCGTACAAGAAGGCGGTGCCGATTGACCGCGCGCTGTCGATCATCGAGAGCGAGGTGAAGGCGGGGAAATGCGATCCCGAGCTGTTCCGGGTGTTCGTCGGCGGCGAGGTCTACAAGCGGGTGATCTGACCGTGCCCGTGACGATGCTCGTCCGGGGACGAGCGCAGGGGATGCTCGACGGCGGCGCGCGGCGGCAGCTGACGGCGCGCGTGCGCGGGGCGCTGCGGGCCGTGGGCCGAGGCCGATCGTCGGCGTGCGTGGTCCTGACCGACGACGACGAGATCCGGAAGCTGAACCGGACCTATCGCAAGCACGATCGCGCCACCGACGTCCTCAGCTTTCACCTGCAGGAGCTGGCGGGTGAGGACGATCCGGCCGGTAACGGCGTCGCGCTGGGCGACATCGTCATCTCGCTGGAGACCGCGCGGCGGCGCGCGCCCGGCAAGCGGCTGCTGACCGAGGCCGAACGCCTGGCCATTCACGGCCTGTGTCACCTCTTCGGCCACGACCACAAACGCCCGGCCGAAGCGAAGGTGATGTTCGCTCTCGAACGCCGCCTCCGCCGCCTGAAGCTCTGATCCCCTCTCCCGCGAAGTGGAGAGGGTTAGGGTGAGGGTCCGATCAGAAGCGAATCCCGTGCTTCGCGCGGTAGACGAACCACTTCCACGTCAGGTAGCCGGCGCCACCGGCCGCCGCGACGATGCCGAGGGCCGGCAGGCCCACGACGCCGAGGACCACCGTTCCGCCCCACGCCGCCGCCGCATACATGCCCTTCTTCTTGGCTTCGCCGCGCTCACGCGTCATCAGCTCGGACATTTGAAAACCCCCGTTCAGTCCCTAAGATGCCACCGGACATGAGCCTGCGCCACGCCAAGATCGTTTGTACGTTGGGTCCGGCGACGGACGACGTCAAGGCGATAGGCGACCTGATCGACGCGGGGATGGACGTCGCCCGGCTGAATTATTCGCACGGGACGCACGCGGACCACGCCCGCCGTCTGGCGGCCGTCCGCGAGGCGGGGCTCGCCCGCGGCAAGCCGATCGCCGTGTTGCAAGATCTGCAGGGGCCGAAGATTCGTACCGGCCAGGGCGCGCCCCCCCAGATCAGCGACGGCGCGACGATCTCGCTGGTCGCCGGTTCTGCGGGCAGCGTCGGAAATGTCGGATCGTCCCCATCCATCGCCGTCGACTATCCGGGCCTGGAGGCGGACCTTCACGCCGGCGACATGGTGCGGCTGGACGACGGGCGGATCGTCCTTCGCGTCGAGAAGATCGACAAGGGCCGCGTCGTTTGCACGGTGGTACAGGGCGGCGCGCTGCGCGACCGGATGGGCGTTACCTTGCCGTCGCGCCGCGTCCGGCTGCCGGCGTTGACCGAGCAGGACCGCCGCGACCTCGCCCACGGCCTGGCCATCGGCGTCGACTACGTCGCGCTGTCGTTCGTCAAGCGAGCGGACGACATCGTGACGCTGCGCGAGGCTTGCAAACACGCCGGACGCCCGACGCCGATCGTGGCGAAGATCGAGACACCCGAGGCGGTCGACAACCTGTGGGAGGTGGTCGCGGCCGCCGACGCCGTGATGGTGGCGCGCGGTGATCTGGGCGTCGAGCTTTCACCCGAGCAGGTGCCGGTCGTCCAGAAGGAGATCATCGGCAGCTGCCGCTTGCAGCAGACGCCGGTGATCGTCGCCACCGAGATGTTGCAGTCGATGGTCGAGTCGACGCGGCCCACGCGCGCGGAGGCCAGCGACGTCGCCGCAGCGGTGTTCGAGGGAGCGGACGCCGTCATGCTGTCGGCGGAGACCGCCACCGGCAAGCACCCGCGCGACGCGTGCGCGATGATGGCGCGGATCATCGACCAGGCCGAAGGGAGCCGCTTCTATGCGCCGCCGCCGTCGGAGCCGGGGCGGTCGACGCGCGAGGCGATCGCGCACGCCGCCTGCAGCATCGCCCGCGAGGTGGGCGCGAGCGTGCTGGTCGCGTTCACGGAGACCGGGACCGCGCCTCGCCTGATCTCGAAGGCGCGCCCGAGCGTGCCGATCGTGGCGTTTGCCAGCGACGAGGCGAACCTGCGGCCCCTCGCGCTGTACTGGGGCGTGGTTCCCCGGTTGCTCGCACTACCCGAGATCCCGGACGTCGACACGCTGGTCGCCAAGGTGGTCGAGACGCTGCTCGAGCAGCGTCTGGTTGCGCGCGGCGACAGGGTGGTGATGGCGTTCGGGGCCCCGGTCGGCTGGCGCGCGCCGACGAACGCGATCCGCGTCGTCGACGTCAGTTGACGGACGTCAGTTGAGAAAGTTCGACTGCGTCAGCTTGAAGGGCGCGATCTCGGCGTCGAAGCGGTCACCGTCGGCCGTGACCATCTGATAGCTGCCGCGCATCGATCCGGACGGCGTCGCGATCATGCACCAGCTCTGGTACTCGAATTCCTCGCCGGGCTGCAGGACCGGCTGGGCGCCGACCACGCCTTCGCCGCGCACCTCCTGCACGTCGCCTTCCGCGTCGGTGATGATCCAGTGGCGGCTCTCGAGCTGGGCGGTGATCGTGCCGCGATTGGCGATGTTTACGGTGTACGCGTAGGCGAATTGCCGCGCCGTTGCTGACGATTTTTCGGGGATGTACTGGCTTCGAACCGTGACCAAAATTCCCCGTGTCTGCGCGGACGACATCAGTCCCTGGTAGACAACGTGCCAAAAGCGCGCGATGCATTCAAGGGGAGGGTCGAATGAGCTTGAAAGACAAACGTTGTGTTCCTTGCGAAGGCGGTACCCCGCCCCTCGACGAGCTGACGACCCGCAAGCTGCTCGGCCAGGTGTCGGGCTGGGCCGTGACGCCCGAAGAGGGTAAGGCGCGCCTGCGCAAGCGCTTCGAGTTCGTCGACTTCCTGGCGGCGATGGCCTTCATCGACAAGATGGCCGCGGTCGCGGAGGAAGAGGCGCATCACCCGGACTTCTGCGTCCACTACAGCCGCGTGGACGTGACGCTGTGGACGCACGCCGTGGGCGGGCTGTCCGAGAATGACTTCATACTCGCGGCGAAAATCGACGGTATTCTCGCGTGATGCAAGGCCGTATCGCAATTGCCGGCGCAACCGGCTCGATCGGGACGGCGCTGGCGGCGTCGTGCGCGCGTGACGGGATTGCCGTCTCGGCGCTGGTGCGCGACACCGCGCGCGGCGCCGAGCTGTTGCCGTCGGCGAAGCTGTATGCCTGGGACGCGACGCGCGGCTCGCCGCCGGTCGAGGCGTTCGAGGGCGTCGACGTCGTGGTGAACCTGATCGGCGAGCCCCTCGCCGACAAGCGATGGAACGACGCGCGCAAGAAGCAGCTCCGCGACAGCCGGGTGGTCGGGACCCGCGCGCTGGTCGACGCGCTCCGCGACCTCCCGCGGCGCCCGCGCCTGCTGATCTCGGCGTCGGGCTGCGGCATCTACGGCGACCGCGGCGGGGAGATCCTGACGGAAAGCGCTCAGCCGGGAACGGGCTACCTCGCCGACCTGGCGCGCGATTGGGAGGCCGAGGCGATGCGCGCCGCCGACGTTGGACTGCGCGTGGTGCTGATGCGCAGCGGTGTCGCGCTCGCGAAGTCGTCCGGGATCCTGCGCAAGATCCTGCCGCCGTTCCGCCTGGGACTGGGCGGACCCGCGGGCAGCGGCGGGCAGTGGCTGCCCTGGATCCACATCGAGGACCACATCGGTCTCATCCGGCACGTGATGTCCCACGAGGCCGTGTCCGGGCCGCTGAATTTCGTGGCGCCCGAGCCGGTCACGAACGCGGAGTTCGCGCGCGCCCTCGGCGAGGTGCTGGGCCGGCCCGCGGTGCTGAAGGCGCCTCTGTTCGCGCTGCGCGCGCGGTTCAGTTCGCAGCTGGTCGACGAGGTGATCCTGGCGAGCCAGCGCGCGATGCCCGTGCGCACGCTGGAGACCGGCTATTCGTTCCGGCACCCGTTGCTGCGCGAGGCGCTGGCCGAGGTCCTGGAGAAGCGGCCCCGCGATGAAACCGCCCCGGCCGCGACGACCACCTAGCTAGCGGACTTCGCCACTCGCGCGGATGAGCTGGCGGCCCGCCGGCTCGGGCGTTCCCTTGCGCGGACGATCGCGCGGAGCAACCTTTAACCGAGGGTGGGCTGATCGTGCTCGGTGCGGGAAAGCGGGCTCGTTTCACGGAGGAGACGCCCGATGCGCTATCGGCGCGCCGCCGGTTGCGCGTCTATTTTCTGGCGGCGGCGCTGGCGGCGCCGCTGGCCGCTCTGCTGATCGCCTCGCTGGCGCGGTCGGGTGGCGTCGCCTGGCTGGCGGCGTGTGTCGTCGCCGGCGTGCTGGTCGCGGTCGCCGCGTCGGCGCTGGCAATGCGCCGGGTGGTGAATCCACTGCATGGAATCGCGGAAGGACTGGCGCGGTCTGCCTCGAACGCCGACCAGCTGAAGAGCGCGTTCGTCGCGAACATGAGCCACGAGATCCGCACGCCGCTCAATTCCGTGCTGGCGCTGTCGCAGCTGCTGCGCGACGGCGTCGCCGGTCCGCTCACCGTCGATCAACGGCGCTACCTGGAGATCATGACCCGCAACGGTCACACGCTGCTGCACCTGATCGACGACATTCTCGATCTGTCACGCATCGAATCGGGCCATATGGTCGTGGACACGGAAGACGTCGACCTGGCCCCGCTGATCTCGTCCGTCATCGAGGCGCTGTCGCCGCTCGCGACCGCCAAGGATCTGAACATCAGCGTCAAGCTGCCCGACGAGATGCCGCTCGTACGCTGTGACGTCGATCGGGTGCGCCAGATCTTGACCAATCTGATCGCAAACGCGATCAAGTTCACCGAGGCCGGGATGGTGCGCGTGACGGCTGGGGTGAGCGCGACCGGGGTCGTCATACATGTGACGGACACGGGGATCGGCATCCCGGAGGCGCAGCTGGGCCATATCTTCGAGGAGTTCGTACAGGTCGATCAGACGCTGGCCCGGCGGCAGGGCGGCGCCGGACTGGGCCTGGCGATCGCCAGCCGCCTGGCGCGCCTGATGGGGGGCGACCTCTCCGTCTCCAGTGTCGCTGGCAGCGGTTCCAGGTTCAGCCTGACTCTTCCGCGCGCCGCGGAGGGCTCCGAAAACCGGAAGGTTTCATCTTCGTCAACGAATCAACAGACCGTCGATGATATTCGCGCGGAGGCGTATGCTCGGGGCCCCCGGCGAGGTCCGACAACGGTCTTGATCGTGGAAGACAACGAAGACAACCTGTTCACCTTGCGGCAGATGCTGGCACCGTTCTCGTTCGACATCGCGGCAGCTTCGACAGGCCGGCAGGCGATCGAGTACTGCCGCAGGCAGCTCCCCGATCTGGTGATCATGGACGTTCAGATGCCGGGCATGTCGGGGCTGCAAGCGACGGGCGCCATCCGCGCCTTGCCCGGCGGCGGCGACGTTCCGATCGTGGCGCTGACCGCGCAGGCGATGGCGGGCGATCGCGAGCGCATCCTCGAGGCGGGATTCGATGCGTACCTGGCCAAGCCGGTTCCGCCGCGCGAGCTGCGCGCGACGGTGACGCGTCTGCTGGAGATGCACCGGCCGCCGGCGGCCGGCGTCTCGGCAAGGGGGGAGCAACATGGCGCGCATACTCCTCGTCGATAACGACGCGGGCGATCGGCGCGGGGCTGCGCGCGCGCTGGGAATCCGCGAACAGGAGCTGGAACAGGTCGAATCGATCGCGGCGGCGCTGGTGCGGGCGGCCGAGGCCGGCCACCCGTTCGTCCTGGTATCGCCCGCCAACCTGGAGGCGGCGCTGGCGGCCCGTCCGTCATCCAGCGGCGACTTGCTGCGCGAGACCTTCGACGTGTTCGAGGACGGTGTCTGCCTGCTGGCGCGCAACGGGGCGCTCAAGGTCGCCAACGCGATCGGCGAGCGGCTGTTCGGCAGCGCGCTGAAGCAGGAGCTGCAGGACGTGGCCAGCGAGGCCACCCGGCGCAACGCGATCGCCGACCGCAGCCTGACGCTGAACGGGCGCGCCTTCGCCGCGCGCGCGTATCCGCTGTCGGAGCGGGGCGTGGTCCTGTACATCCGCGACGCGACCGACGAACGCGAGCGGGAGATCGGGCGCCTGCAGTCCGAGAAGATGGCGTCGATCGGCATGCTGGCCGCGGGCGTCGCGCACGAGATCAACAACCCGGCGGCGTTCGTGCTCGCGAACATCGAGGCGCTGACCGGCCACATGCGCTTGATCGAGGACAAGCTGCGCGAGCTGCCGAACGCCGACGCGGCGCACGCCTCGCTGTCGAACCTGCTGTTCGAGGCGAGCGCCGTCCTGCAGGAATCGAAGGAGGGCATGGCGCGCATCCAGCGGATCGTCCGCGACCTGGGATCGTTCTCGCACGCCGACGAGGACGTCAACGTCCCGATCAGCGTCAACACCGCCGTCGAGTCCGCGCTGACGATGCTGCGCAACGAGCTCAAGTACCGCGCGCGCGTCGAGCAGGACCTGCGCGCCAGCCGCCCGGTGCTGGCCAGCGCGCCGCGCCTGGGCCAGGTGTTCCTGAACCTGATCTCGAACGCCGTGCAGGCGCTGGAAGAGGCCAACGTGAAGCGCAACCTGGTGCGGGTGCGGAGCTTCGACGAGGGCGAATACGTCGTCGTCGAGGTGTCCGACAACGGCCCGGGCATCGCGCCCGATGCGGCGCCGCGGATCTTCGAGTCGTTCTTCACCACCAAGCCGCGCGGGATGGGGACCGGGCTGGGATTGCCGATCTCGCTGGGCATCGTCCGCAGCCTGGGGGGCGAGATCATCGTCGATAGCCGGCCGGGGGAGGGCGCCACCTTCCGGGTGCGCATCCCCGCCACCGCCGCGGCGCCGGTGGCGCGGACCCCGCTTCCCGATACGACGCCATCGCGGATGGTCTCGCGGCGGCGGATCCTCGCCGTCGACGACGAGGCGCTGCTGCTGAAGGCCTATCGCCGCATGCTGAGCGACGCTCACGACCTGACCGCCGCGCTGGGCGGGCACGAAGCGCTGAAGGTGCTGGAGAAAGACCCGCGCTTCGACGTCGTGCTGTGCGATCTGCAGATGCCCGAAATGTCCGGGATGGAATTGCACGCGGCCGTCGTCGAACGTTATCCCGCGCTGGCCGACCGGTTCGTGTTCATCACCGGCGGGGCGTTCTCGGGGGACGCGCGACGATTCCTCGAGGATTCGGTCCCGGCCGTCATCCAGAAGCCGTTCAACGTCGACGAGCTGCTGCGGCTGGTCGACACCATCGGTTCCGGGGGCGGCAAGCGCCCCAAGTCGGCCGGGTCCGCGCAGAAGCCGCCCGGGCTGTGACCTGACCGTGCGGGAACGAAAGCTGGTCGTGGCGGCGCTGGTGCGCGAGGAGGGCCGCATCCTCATGTCACGGCGGCGCGCCGATCAGGCGATGCCGAACCTCTGGGAGTTCCCCGGCGGCAAGGTCGAACCCGGCGAGCATCCCGAGGCGGCGCTGGTGCGCGAGCTGCGCGAGGAGCTCGGTTGCGGCATCACCGTGGACGGCATCCACGAGGTCGTGTTCCACGCCTACCCGGACTTCGATCTCTACATGCTCGTTTACGCCAGCCGCATCACCGAGGGCCGGCCGCGCGCCGTCGACGTGGCGGAGGTCGCGTGGGTCTCGCCCGCGGCGTTGCCGGCGATGGATCTGTTGCCCGCTGATTACCCGTTGGCGCGGAAGCTGGCGGCTGCTTCCGGCCGCTAGGTCGCTGCGGCTTGGTTGCCAAGCTCGCTGCCGAAACGCGACGAACGAAACTCCGCTCGTAAGCGCCCCGCACCGCGCCACTCGATCGGACCTCGCGTCCGCTTACGTGCTTTTTCCGGCGCGTGGGCTGCCGTCTCGAATTTGATCGCAGCCCACGGGCCGGAAAAAGCGAACGCGCGTCACGCGAGTTCCAGTGAGAAGGCGACGTTCGAGACGCGCGTCAGGGGAGTCCTGCGCCGAAGGGCTCAACGGAGTCGGCGAAACGGCAGCCGATTCGCTATCAGGCGTTCGCCGAATCGTCGGCAGGTGACGGAGGTTCGACGGGCGATTCGTCGTTCGAAGGCTGGGCGGAGGCAGCCTCCGGAGGAGGCGAAGCTTCCACCGAGCCGGGCCCCGGGTGCGCGTTGCGCAGCGCCTCGCGGGCCGCGGCGCGCTCCGCCTCGATCAGGTCGCGCTTGCAGGCGCCGCACAGCGACGGCTGGGCCCACGCGCCCAGGTGCGTCTGCAGCTGGCTCTCGGGCGGCCACGGAATCTGTGTCGAGCAGCCCTTGCAGGCGATCTCCAGCGTCTTCTTGTCTTTGAGGAACTCGCTGCAGTCCTCGCAGCGGCGCTCCGGCGGCTTGATGACGCGCTTGCGCTTCTTCTTCTTTTTGTTCGAGGGCGTCACCGCCGCCTCCGGAAGCACACCCGCCGCGACCGCCGCCGCCGCCGCCACCATGTCCACCGTCGACGTCACGGCAGGCTCGCCGTCTTCAGGCTCCTTCAGCTCGGGCCGCACGCCGGCCGCCAGCTGCGCGGCCTTCGTCCAGGTCCACGTGCCGGTGCAGTTGTCGGTCCGGCAGGGGACTTGCCTGTCTTCCAGCTCGACGATGTTCTTCGAGCAGTTCTCGCAGTACTGCGGATAGGGATCGCCGGTCTTGCCGCGCACGGCGCGCGCCAGCTGGCCGCCGCGCTTGTCGATCCAGACGCCCTTGCATCCGCTGCGGCGGCAGGGACGCTCGACGTCCTGCAAGCCCCGGTAGATGGTGTTGCAGCTCTCGCACATCCGGTGCGGTGCCTTGGGCGTCGGCTTCCCGGCCAGGCACGCGTCCAGCTGATCGCTGCGCGTCCAGGTCCACGTCTTCTTGCAGCCCGACGTGCGGCAGCGAACCTCGCGATCGGCGATCGCGCCGAAGTCCGCCTTGCAGCGGTCGCACATTCGCCGCGGCGGATCGTTGGTCAGGCCGGACGCGTACGCCTCGATCTGCTCCAATGCGCTCCACGACCACTTCTTGTCGCAGCCGTTGATGCCGCAGCGGACCGGGCGATCCTTCAGCTTGCGGAAGACGCCCTCGCACTGACCGCAGCGCTGCGTGGGCAGGGGAGGCTCCACCTCCGGCGCGCCCGCCAGCAGCTGCGCGCGCCGCGTGAACGCCGACGTGCGCGTGCAGCCCGGGACGGCGCAGGGGATGGCCTTGTCGGTCAGCCCTTCGAGGCGGCGCTCGTCATCAGCGCACAGACCTTGCGGCGGCGGGCGCTTGGTCGCGAACGCCTCCATCTGCTGCATCACGGGCCAGGTCCAGGTTCCCGTGCAGCCCGGCCGGTCGCACGGCCGCTCGACGTCCTTCGTCTTCGCGTAAGCCTCGCGGCACGGGTCGCACATCGACGACGCCGGATCGGATGGGTCGGGCGCGCCGCGGCCGCCGAGCTTCGACATCTTCTTCTGCGCTGACGCCATCGACAGCCAGGTGCGCGTACACCCCGGCACCGAGCACGGGGACGTTTTCGCCCCCAGCCGATCGGCTAGCGTGAACCCGGCAAGACCCATGAGGGGCCTAATGCTGACGAAACACTGGCCGGCACGCAAGCGCGACGTGGAAACAAGTGTGTACCCGGGGTATCGGCCTTGCTTGCGCCCGAGCGGTGGCGAAGGTAGACAAGCGGCACCCACGCCATGCAGATAACGATCGAGGACCTCTCGCCCGTCGAGAAACGAGTCGAATTCGAGCTCCCCTGGGCGGACGTGGTGCCCAAGCTCGAAAAGGCTTATGACTCGCTCCGTCGCGGGGTCCGGTTACCGGGCTTCCGCCCCGGCAAGGTTCCGCGGGCGCTGATCGAGAAGATGTACAAGCGCCAGGTGGAGGACGAGGTAGCCCGGGATCTGGTCGAGCACTCGCTGGGACAGGCGATCCGCGAGAACCAGATCCAGCCGGTCGCGCCGCCCACCGTCGAGGAACTGGAGATCAAGTCGGGCGCGCCGTTCAAGTTCACGGCGCGCGTCGAGGTCCGGTCGCAGGTGACGCCCAAGGATTACGCGGGCGTGCCGCTGACCCGCCGGCCCGCCAGCGTGACCGACGAAGCCGTCGCGGAGGCGCTGGAGGGCTACCGCCGCCGCCTGACCGAGTTCAAAGCGGTCGAGGGCCGCACCGAAACGAGCGACAGCGACCTGCTGCTTGTCGAGGTCTCCGGGAAGGTGGGGGAGCACAAGCTCAAGCGCCGCCAGATGGCCGTCGACCTCGAGAACGACACCGAGGGCGCGCTGCCGGGCCTGGCCAGCCGCCTGCGCCGCAAGCCGATCGGGGGAGAGCCGATCGAGGTCGACTACACGATGTCGGGGGAAGGGCTGCTTCCGGAGCTGGCGGGCAAGCAGGTCCACCTGCACGTGACCATCAAGGAAGTTCGCGAGAAGAAGGTCCCGGCGCTCGACGACGAGATGGCCAAGGACACGGGCGAGGCGGACACCCTCGAAGGGCTGCGCGGCAAGGTGCGCGACCGGCTGGTCGAGGGGGAAGAACGGCGGATCAAGGGCGAGATGACGCGCGCGCTGATCAAGGAGCTGATCAAGCGCAACGAGTTCGCGGTCGCGCCCGCGCTGATCGACCGGTACGCGACGCTGCTCGTCAACCGCGCGAAGCAGCAGCTGATGATGATGGGCATCGACACGGAGGGCATCGACGACGCGAGGATGCGCGACGAGATGCGCGCCGAGGCCGAGGAGGAAGCGCGCGGATCCATCCTGATCCAGGCGATCGCCGAACGCGAAGGCATCACCGTCACCGACGCGGACCTACAGAAGCGCATCGCCGAGCTGGCGGCTGGCCGCAACGAGAACCCGAAGCAGCTGCGCGCCGAGCTGGAGAAGGACCAGCGCATCCATCAGATCGAGGGCCAGATCCGCGAACAGAAGGCGCTTGATATGCTGATCGCGCAGGCTAAGATCACCGACGAAAAAGCGCCTTCACTGATCGTCACGCCTGAAGAGGCCCGGAAAGAAAAAGCCGCGAAAGCGAAAAAGGAACCCAAATGACCGACGAAGCCCCGCCCGCGATCCGCAACTTCATCATCCCGACGGTCATCGAGCAGACCCACCGGGGCGAGCGCGGCTGGGACATCTTCTCGCGCCTGCTCAAGGACCGCATCATCTTCCTGGGCACGGCCGTTGATGATCAGGTCGCGAACATCATCATCGCGCAGCTGCTGTTCCTCGAGAGCGAGGACCCGGACAAGGACATCATGCTGTACATCAACTCGCCGGGCGGCATGGTCACGGCGGGCATGGCCATCTACGACACCATGCAGTACGTGCGCCCCGACGTGGCGACGTTCTGCATGGGGCAGGCGGCGTCGATGGGCGCGTTCCTGCTGGCGGCCGGCGCGAAGGGCAAGCGGTTCTCGCTGCCGCACGCGCGCATCCTGATCCACCAGCCGCTGGGCGGCTTCTCGGGTCAGGCGACCGACATCGACATCCACGCGAAGGAAATCCTGCGCACGCGCGACAAGCTGAACGAGCTGCTGGTGAAGCACACGGGCCAGCCGATCGAGCGCATCAAGTCGGACACCGAACGCGACTACTTCATGAGCGCCATCGAGGCCAAGGAATACGGCCTCGTCGACGACGTCCTCGTCCAGAAGCTCGCGGCTCCCAGCGGCAAGTAAATCGTCAGGACGTCGCTACCAGCTGACGTCCAGCGACAGCGCGCCGAGCTCGGGAGTGACGGTGGGGAGGACGCGGACGCGCGGGCCTTCCGGCACCGGCCGCCATTCGACGACGTCGTGCCCGACCATTCCGGCGATCAGCATGGCGGCGCCCGCCGCCTGGAGGCCGCTCCATGCGACCCACACGACCGGCGATCCGCGGGAGCTCTCTGGCGCCTGCCACCACGCGAGCAACGGACCGGCCACGGGGACGAGGATGAGTGGGGGTTTGGATTCGACCGGGTGGTCCGAACTGCACAGACCGCAGTTGTCTTCGTTTCGAGCGCTCGTCACGAAGAACCCCGCCAGGACCGCCGCGCCATAGCTGACACCGAATGTGACCCCTCCGGCGGCCAGGAACCCGGCTCTCTGCTGGTGGACGACGTGAGGTTCCATGATCGGTGGCTCGTCGGGCGCCGATTGTGCGCGTGCAGGAGCGGCCGCTCCCAGGAGGGATCCGACTATCGCTGCGACGATGGCCCGGCTGCGCACGGATGAACGCAAAGGCAACCGCTGTGCCGCGCCCAGGCCCGCGTCCGTCAGGCGCCGAGCCGTCGAAATTTCACCACTCGCCCGACCGATCGGGCGCCGGCTGACTCCAGCGCCGTCAGCCGCCGCCCGACACGAAAGTCATCGCAGCGCGAGCGTAGGGACGTGTGCTACCATTTTCGATAGTGCCGACCGAGCGCAAGCGCGACGACCACGGGAGTCTCTCCTGCTCTTTCTGCGGGAAGAGCCAGAAAGAGGTCAAGAAGCTGATCGCAGGCCCGACGGTCTACATCTGCGACGAGTGCATCGGCCTGTGCAACGACATCATCGCCGAGGAGATCGAGAAGGAGGAGCAGAGCTACGGGGGTGACAACATCCCCAAGCCGGCCGCCATCAAGAAGATCCTCGACGAGTACGTGATCGGGCAGGAGCGGGCCAAGAAGATCCTCGCGGTCGCGGTCCACAACCACTACAAGCGCATCGACTCCAAG
>Ga0207675_100002856_pt1 | contig 16992 bp, 8 predicted proteins | sample KBSSwiS42_FD_184305 | JGI IMG/M metagenome (GOLD analysis project Ga0207675, IMG submission 184305) | Switchgrass rhizosphere microbial communities from Kellogg Biological Station, Michigan, USA - KBS Switchgrass S4-2 (SPAdes) (version 2) | ecosystem: Host-associated > Plants > Roots >... | reverse complement strand
GAGTGATCGCGAAGGGCGTTGATTAGGGCGTCGTTGCTGAAGTAACGGCGGCCGCGCGCGATGATCACAAAGTCACCAACGGTTAGTTGTCTTAAAGCGTCAGGATCCGATAAAGAAACGCAAACGAGATCGGGTCTCTGATCGCGTTGTGCGTAATACGCAGCGAGCGTCGGACTCTCACTCGCAACGCGCGCTCCCGCCCGTGCGCGCTTAACAACGTCGGCAATCACGTCGCGCATAATCGCGTCATAAAACTCATCATGCGGAAAGTAGTAACCAGCCCACTCCGTACCACCGCCAAACGAGTTCGTGTACAGGCGAAAATGTGGCGACGCCTGAATCGAATTAACTACCGAACTGATAATCACAACGACTGCCAACGCCGCAGGCACGTAGTGTTTCAACCCTGCCGTTACATTCAGCGACGCGATCCGATTTGCCAGCCAACGTCCCGTGAACTGAATTCCCAAAGCGCATGTGATTAGCACCGCCGGCAACACCGTTGTGTAGTAGCGCGTGAACTTGCCGCCGGGGAACACGAACGCGATCACCCACAAGTACAACCAGAAGAGAATGAAGTAACGCCCGTCGCCGAGCTTTTTTCGAAACAACAACGGCAGCCCGGCAAGAAAAGCAACCACGGTCAACAGCGGCAGCTTAACGGCCGTGAATACAAAATAGAAATAGACGGGTATGCCGTTGAGCCAGTCACTAAAACGCTGGGTGTAGAGCTGGTTCATGAACTCGTAGCCATCGTGACTGACGCGTTTGCCACCGGCGAAGAGTCCCATCTGCCGCCAGGTTTCCGGCAACAGAATCGTCGGACTTAGGACCAGAAACACAAGGACCATGATCGCGAAGAACTTGACGAGGCGTTTCTTACCCAAACGCCAACGTGTCTGGGGCAGTTGCTGAAACATCCAGTAGTAACAGATGCTGATCGCGAACAGGTGCGGCACATATTTCGACGCGACCATCGCGCCGTAGCAAGCTGCCGTGGCCCAGTAGTACTTATTCGGATTCTGATCTGTACTTTCAGCGACGCGCTGGCCTCGCAACCAAAAGACATTTGCGAGCAGAAAGAAGAAAAGCAGGAACGTGTCTTCCTTCGCTATTCGACCGAAGGCGATGGCGGTCGGGTTGAACGCCCACAACGCAGCAGCGATGAGCGCCACTTCCGCTCCAAAGAGTTCCGCTGCGATTAAATAGATCAGGAGTGCCGTCAGTGCGCCTGCGATTGCGCCGGGAAGGCGCAATGCGGTCTCAGGAGCGATTTGCTCAGAAGGGCGTGAAGCAACTAACGAGTTCCACTTTTCAGCGGCGATAATTGACGCTGTTTGCAGCGCCTTCATCAGCATCGGGTGTTCGCCGTTTGCGCCGGAAAGACCATGCGCCCGGTAGTCCGCAACCGCATTTAGTTTGTTTAGTTCGTCTTCGCTAAGTCCTTCGGCGCTGAGACCTGTAACCCGAAAACCAAATCCTGCCAGGATCAGGACCACAAGCGCTGCAAACACAAGCGCACGGCTATTTGTTAGAACACCACGGCCGGCAAACAATTCAGGTCTTAGCCCGGCGGTGACGATCGCTTCAGCTCTTGCGGACAAGCCAGCTCCTTTCAACAAAAGGCGAAAGGTTAGCGAAAACGTCCGGTTAGTGTCAAAAGCCATCCACAGATTACCCGTATTGTGTTAAGAAAAGAGCCGTGTCGCATTCCCCCGCAGATAAAACCGAGACACTTGCACGGCGGCTTGGGCTATTCGACGCCACGATGATCGTGATGGGCGGGATCATCGGGTCGGGGATCTTCATGAACCCGTCCGTAGTCGCGCGCCAAGTCCACACGCCATTTCTAATCTTAGGCGCCTGGACCATTGGCGGTTTGTTTGCCCTCACGGCGGGATTCATTTGGGCTGAACTCGCGGCGAGACGTCCGGACGTCGGCGGACAGTACGCATATCTCCGCGAAGCGTTCCATCCGGGTGTCGCATTCATCTACGGTTGGGTGCTGCTGCTGGTAATTCAAACCGGCGGAATGGCCGCAGTAGCCGTCACGTTCTCGCGCTACTTTGTTGAGCTGACATTCATTCACATCCGCTACGAGTTACTCGCAGCAATCGTTCTCGCTGTGCTGACGGTCATCAACTGCCTCGGCGTGCGCGCCGGAAGCACAGTGCAAAGCGTGTTGATGGTTCTGAAGATCGTCGCATTGCTTTCGCTCGTGGCCTGCGGGCTTCTGCTGACTAAACCGGCAACGAATCCTGCGCACTGGTTGGACCAACCACCTTCAGTTGATTTGTTGACTGCGTTCGGCGCTGCGTTGGTGCCGGTGATCTTTGCTTACGGCGGTTGGCAAACGGCAACATTTGTCGCGAGCGAGATCAAGGAACCACGCAAGAACCTTCCGCGCGGTCTAATACTCGGCGTGATAGGAGTCGTCCTGCTCTACCTCGCGGCGAACATTGTTTACATCACGGTGCTGGGGACCTCGGGCCTTGCTGCTTCAGCGGCTCCAGCATCCGATGTGATGCGCAATGCGCTCGGCGATGCAGGGGCGCGCGCGATTGCTGCCGGCATCGCGATCTCGACCGTTGGTTTTTTGAGTCAGAGCATGCTCACCGCCCCGCGTGTCTATTTCGCGATGGCGCAAGACGGCCTGTTTTTCAAGAGCGTCGGCACAGTGCACCCGCAAACACGCGCGCCGATCGTAGCGATCGCATTACAAGGTATACTCGCGATACTGATTGCATATCTCGGGACTTACGATCACATTCTCAATTACGTCGTCTCTGTTGACATCATCTTTTTCGGTTTGACAGCCTGCTGTATCTTCGTTTTTCGTAAGCGCGCACAGGACGAAATGGCCGGGGCAGTAAGAGTTCCCGGCCATCCGTTAACAACAATTGCATTCATCGCGATCTGCTGGTCAGTGGCTATCAATACGGTTTACCGTTATCCCCGCAACACGCTAATCGGCATCGCAATCATGTTGGCTGGATTGCCGGCGTACTGGTTTTGGAGAGCAAAAGGAAATAAGAGGAAATAGGGAATGACTGCCGCACGAGAAGTGATGACATCGTCTTACATGAACTGGGCCAAGACGAGGTCGAGTGCAAAGTTCAATCTGGCAACCAGTGGAATGCCAAACGCGAGCATTCGCGAACTGCGTGTGTCTCTTGACGATCTCGAGATAACAGACGGCGGTTATGGTTATCGGCCACTGATCGATCGTATCGGAGAACGTTATCGTGTAGCGCCGGAGTCGATCGTAACAGCCGCCGGGACGACGTTTGCGAATCATCTCGCAATGGCGGCTTTGATAAAGCCAGGGGATGAGGTGTTGTTTGAGGCGCCCGCGTACGAGCCGATGCTGGCGACCGTTCGTTATCTCGGAGCCGGCGTAAAACGGTTCACGCGGCGGTTTGAAGATGGATTCAGTGTTTCGCCTAAAGAAGTGGAAAGCCGCGTCAGCAATAAAACACGCCTGATAGTTCTGACGAATCTTCACAACCCGAGCAGTGTTCTGACAGACGATTCCACGTTGAAAGAGATCGGTGAGATCGCGCGGCGCGTTGGCGCCCGCGTGCTGGTTGACGAGGTTTACATTGAGACGTTGTTTGAAGACTTGGCCCGCACCTCGTTTCATCTTGGCCAGGAATTTGTTGTAACGAGCAGTCTGACGAAGGCGTTCGGGCTTAGCGGTCTGCGCTGCGGCTGGATTTTTGCCGAGCCTGAGCTGGCGCGAAGGATGTGGTTACTGAATGATCTGTTCGCCTCAACGCCGGTACACTCGGGCGAACGTTTGAGTGTCCTGGCGCTGGACCAACTGGCTGCGCTGCGCGAACGCGCGAAGACGTTGCTGGACCGAAATCGAAGGTTATTGAACGACTTTCTCGACACGCGCGAAGAGTTAGAAACGGTGAGGGCGGAGTTTGGAACGGTGATGTTTCCGAGGGTGCGAAACGGTAATGCCGATCGACTTTGTCAGTTGCTTCGTGAGAGTTATGAAACATCGGTGGTGCCTGGAGCTTTCTTTGAGTTGCCGGCGCACTTTCGAATCGGCATCGCCGTGGAAACAAACGTCCTGGAAGAAGGATTGGTTCGTCTGGGCAGTGCCCTTGATGAGATCGGCGGTTAATTCTTCTTCGCCCGGCGCTCGTCGACGATCAACCAGTCACGCACTTGCTCAGCGGCTTCGATACCGACGGCCTCGGTAGTGATTCTGATCGGCGTGCCGGTCGGCCAGTTGTCCCTCTTTAACATTGGACCACCGACAGCCTTGTAGTAGACGTTTCCCTCAAATTGCTTCTTGCCCGTGCGCGGCGCGAACACCAGCACCTTCACTTCCAAATCCGGCGAGTTCAGAATCAACGTGCCCTTCTGAAACTCGTCAACGTCAAACTGCACCAGGACCACGATCGCTTCACTTTCACTTTTGGCGCGCTTCACTGCGGCGTCGTGCTTGAGATCGCCCAGCGAGGTGACGCTGACGTTCTTGAACTCGCTGAGTCGATTGACGAAGTTCGCGAAGATAGTGTCTTCGCTGAGCAGGTGTTTCGAGCTCAGTTGTTTCGCAACGACGAGAGACGTCTTACGGCTAAGTTCTCTGCCATTGGCGATGGTTTGTTTGTCATCGGTATCGGGGGTAACGACCGGTGGTTGCGCGGGTTTGGGAGCGCGTCTGCCGGATTGGGCCGCGGTTTGAGTAGCGAAGAGCAACAGCAGACTTGAGGCGGCAAACAGGCCTCGTTTGTGGCAATTTCGCTGAAAGCCGGGAAGCACTCTCATGCATTTAATCTCCAGCGTTTTGTCACCCTTAGAAGCCGGGTCAGTTTATATGGTTGCTAGGTAGCGGCTGCGAGCGCGCGAATCGCTTCACGCGCGTAGTACGTCAGAATGATGTCGGCGCCGGCGCGTTTGATGCTCGTCAGTGTCTCCATCATCACGCGATCTTCGTCAATCCAGCCCTTCTGCGCCGCGGCTTTAATCAATGCATACTCGCCCGATACGTGATATGCCGCTAGTGGCACATCGAATCGATCGCGCACCATCTTCAAGACGTCGAGATAAACAGTCGCCGGTTTGACCATCAGGATGTCGGCGCCTTCGGAATAATCGAGTTCCGCTTCGCGCATGGCCTCACGCGCGTTTGGCGGATCCATTTGATATGCACGCCGGTCGCCAAACTCAGGCGCACTCTGCGCCGCTTCGCGAAACGGACCGTAGAAGCCGGATGCATACTTCACGGCGTAAGCCATGATCGCTGTATTTTCAAAACCTGATTCATCCAACGCATCACGAATCGCGCCAACTTGTCCATCCATCATCGCTGAAGGCGCGACAATGTCAGCGCCCGCCGCGGCCTGACTCGCCGCCGTGCGCGCCAACAACTCGAGTGACTCGTCGTTCAAAACTTCTCCACCGCGCACCACGCCACAGTGGCCGTGCGAAGTGTATTCACATAGACACGTGTCGGCGATGATGATCAACTCCGGAACTGACCGGCGAATCGCGCGCGTTGCGCGTTGTACAATTCCATCCTCCGCGTAGGCACCCGAAGCGAGTTCGTCTTTCGACTCCGGCAGGCCAAACAGAATGATGCTGCGAACACCGCTGTCGTAAGCGGCTGAGGCTTCCTTCGTCACTTCATCGACCGACAGATTGAACACGTCTGGCATCGACGAAATCTCGCGCCGCACGGCATTGCCGGGACACACAAAAAACGGCAGCACGAAATTGTCAGGCGTGAGTCTCGTCTCGCGCACGAGTGAGCGCAAAGCGTTATTGCGGCGGAGTCTACGAGGGCGATGAATCATTGCATCACAAGAAGCACAAGAGAAAACAAAAAGGCACCAAAACCAAAGAACGACACAGAACCAAAGAACTACTCAGAACAAAGCTACCAACGATGATATGCGGGATGTCCCGGCTTAACAGCGACGAATGTGCCGCGACACGTAGCGCAAACCTTATCGTGCGCGATCAACTCGCCTTCGACAATTGCGCGATCTTCTGTTGAATCAACGACGCGCGCGACGAGTCTAACGGGACGATCGGTCGGCGTTGGCCGAAACAGTTTGATGGAATATTCGGCCGTGACGGTGCATGGCGGCTTATCAGCACCGCTTTTGTTCATCAAATACCACGCCGCCGTCCAGTTGCAATGACAGTCGAGCAGCGTTCCGATGATACCGCCACTCAACATACCCTCAAACGCTTCGTATTCGCGGCTTGGCTGCCACTCGGCTGTAACCTTGTCGCCATCGGGAAAACTGCCAATGTGCAGACCCTTCGGATTGGCTGGACCACAACCAAAACACGCGAGGTTAGGAGCAAACGTTTCCTGAATACTTTTTGCCGTCATGCGTTTGTGGCGTTTGCTCGTAACGATTGGCGCAACTTGAATCGCTGCACTTTGCCCGTCGCTGTGTAAGGCAATTCCGAAACGAAGACGTAGCGCCGTGGTTGTTTGAAACGGGGCAACGAATCGGCTACCGAATCGCGTAACTCCCGCTCCAAACCTGTCGAGTCGGATTCTACCTCCTGTGCGACGACAAACGCACATGGACACGGCAGTCCACCGGCATTAAAGTCCTCGACTACCGCTGCCCGAGCGACTCTTGGATGCCGTAGCAACACACCCTCGACCTCCACCGGCGATACCCATTGTCCACTCGATTTGAAACAGTCGTCGCTGCGGCCCATGTGGAACCAGTAACCATCCGTGTCGCGGCGATACAGGTCACCGGTCCGCACCCAATCATCGACAAACGTGCGCGCAGTCTCTTCCGGCCTTTCCCAGTAACCAAGCGCGGCACTGTCGCCTTTGATCCAGAGGTTTCCCTCAGTGTTTTCTGGCGCTGCTTCCCCATTCTGATCCAAAAGCCGTGCTTCATAACCTCGTAGCAGTGTTCCGCTACTGCCGTAGCGCACGTCGTTCTCGTGGTTGGACATGAACATGTGCAGCATCTCGGTTGAACCGATGCCGTCGAGCAATTGCACGCCGAATGTTTGCTCCCACTTCTCACCGAGATGGGCAGGCAATGCTTCGCCTGCTGAAACACACAAACGCAAACTCGAGCAATTGAGTGGTTCCTTGTTGCGATGATGTTCAAGCAAAAGGTTGTAAACCACCGGGACAGCAAAAAAGATCGTGGGCCGCGACTCCGCCATGACTCGCGCGATCACGTCCGGAGTGGGTTTCTCGCGACATAGAATTGACGTCGCACCATTCAGCAAGGGAAACGTAAAACTGTTTCCGAGACCGTAGGCAAAAGGAAGCCGTGACGAAGAGAACAGACGGTCTTTGGTAGTAAGGCGGAGCACTTCGCGGCAGTAGGTCTGGTTCGTATAAAAGATATCGGCCTGGCGGTGCATTGCGCCTTTGGGTTCGCCAGTGCTGCCGGACGTGTAAAGAATGAAGGCCGTGTCATTCTGGCTCGGAGAAGGGAAGTCTATCGGCTCGGCCGGCGTGTTGGCATTCGTCAGATGCTCCACTTGAACGATTTTTCTCAGTGAGCGCAGTTTTTCGGGCGCATGTGTCGGCAAGGTATGGCAGAGATCGGGCTCGGCGAGGGCTAATGTGGCACCAGAGTTGTGAAGGATTGAACACTGCTCATCCAGCCGGAGCGCCATGTTAATGGGAACGGCGATTGCCCCTAGCGAACACGTGGCGACGAAGGCTTCCACAAACTCAGGAGAGTCGTGTAGGAGCAGCGCAATACGGTCGCCGCGTTGAATTCCGAGTGAGGTGATAGCGTGGGCTGTTCGCAGAGTGGCCAAGCGCAACTCGCCATAAGAGATTTCCCGCCCGTCGCACTGAATCGCAAGTGCGGCCGCGTCATGAGCAAAAACTGCTTCGAACAGGTTCATCGCGGAAGTTATACTCCAGTAAGGCCCGCATGGTCACCCGGCGTCGTGGGCCGCCTGCCGGATCATTCGTGAGTCACTATGGAACTTATAGTCCTCCTGATTGTGCTGCTCTTTATTCTGGGCTTCTTTGCGCTCGCTGGGTGGTTAGTGTGGGTGGCGGCGCGTTGGGTCTTCAAACCAGACCCACCGCTCGTGATTACTGATCGAGTTGACGATCTCGCCATCTTCGAGCGCCAACTCAGGCGCTTCTACACAGAAGGAAAGGTCACGGACGAAATGTACGAGCACATCATGGCTCGTATCCGCGACGAACGCTCCCCTCGACCGAAGCCTGAACCAGCACGCCGGCCCGCACCGCCGCCCGCACCGCCGCCCGTACCGAAGCCCATTACAGTTAAAGAAGAAGTTGTCGTTGAATCTGTTGTCATTGAGATCGAACGTGAGCGACCGACTGAACAAATCCCTCCCCCTCCGATACCTCCACCAGCACCCCCTCCGCGAGTGCGCAGGCCCTTCAGCGAAGTGCTCAACTCCTTTATGGAAGAAAGCAACATTCGCTGGGGCGAGATTATCGGCGGCTTGCTCATCATCGGCTGTTCGACAGCACTCGTCGTCAGTCTCTGGGCGCAAATATCGCAGATCCCCGTACTCAAATTCTTAATCTTTACAACTGTCACCGCCGTTCTTTTCGGTATCGGCCTCTACACCGAACATCGCTGGAAACTTCCGACGACGAGCCGAGGCATTCTCACGATCGCAACCTTGCTCGTGCCGTTGAACTTCCTCGCCATCGCGGCAGTGTCAGCCAGCAACACACCCGGTTCACTCGTGATCGGCAGCGAGTTAGTGGCGCCCGCGGTCTTTCTCTGCCTGGTCTATTTCGCCGGCCGCGTGATCACACCCGGTTGTGCGCACATTCTCTCCGCCGGCGTGCTTGGTTCTTCAATCGGACAACTGCTCGTGCGCCACTTTGCCGGACCGGATTCATCTCCAACGCTGCTGATCGTTCTGGCTGCGTTTCCCGTGGCCTGTTACGTCGTAACAGTCGGATTCGCGCTGCGTCTCGTGCTTGCCGATCGCGAGATCGACGAGCGTGAAACTTCAACCGTCTTCACGATTCTCGGCGCCATGAGTTTCGCCGCGCTGCTGCCATTCGGGTTGTTGCTTTACAAGTCCGGACCGCTGCCGATGACGATGATGTATTTGGCGCCGATCGTCACGCTCTGGGGCTTACCCCTGCTCGCGACCGGCGTTGTGCTCTGGCGTCAAATCAAAAACAGAGAACTCGTTGCGTCTCGTACTACCGGAACAGCACTGGGAATTCTCGGCGCGATGATCGTGCTCGCGGGAATGATGCTGGCGTGGCCCAACCCGGCGAGCATCGTTCCGGCTGCGTTACTAAACTTCGCGATCTTCACTGCACTGGCAATTGCGTTGGAGCTACCCGTCGCGCATCTGATCGCTGCGAACTGTTTGGCGTTGGCTTATCTCGTTGCGTTTCACGTTTCTGCCGGACATCTCTCGTGGAGAAATCTTCGCGTCGTGTCACTGCTCGACGTGACGCTTTCGATCAGCAGCGGCCAGGCGTTGGCGGGCGCTGTTGTAGTTTTCCTTATCGCCGCCGAGTGGCTCACAACGCAAAAGCGAGCGCGCGACAGTCACTACTATCTGATCGCTGCGTATTTCGTGGCGGTCGTGAGTCTCACGTTGCTGGCATTCTTTGGCGTCTGGACTGCTGAGAATCATTGGCTTTGGATCGTACTCAGCATCTATTCACTCGGTGCTATCTGGATCGCGTGGCGACAGAAACGGACTGAATTCACTTACGCCGGTTCTGCACTACTGCTCTTCGCACTAGCCGATCTGTTTTCGAGATCCGTCTTGATCCCTTTTCCCTGGCAGACTGCCTTGCTGGCTCACGCGACTCTTTGCGCCGCATTCGCCATCGTCGCCGGGCGTTTTAGAGTTCTTTCAAAACCACTCAATAACAGTGCATTGATTACCCTCGTGTTTGGTGTCGTAGCACTATTTCAGGCGAACACCTGGGAAGTCACAGCAATGCAGGCGCAGCGAGTTTTTTGGATTGCCGCAATCCTGTTGCTTTTGCTGTGGCTCAATCGACGCCGCGTTATCCTCCACGCGTTTCAAATAGCTTTGATTTGCGCCGTGGTGCTGACGGTCAAAGCCGCGTTGCAGCAGTTCGAGTGGTACTCATACTTGCCGCTCGCGTTCATGCACCCCTCTGCGCTTCAAATCTATGGAACCGTTCTTACACTGCTGTGTCTCACGTGGGTAGGTTTGCGATTCCTTGTAAGGCGTTCGTTAGCAACTGAAGGTTCGACGGCAAAAAACGGTTGGTTGAGTGATGCGGCGAGACTACTCGAGCCTGACTACTCGATCGATCGCATCTTGTCGTGGTGGTTGCTGAGCGCCTTCTTGTTGTTTGCGTTCTACGGTTCGTTTTCCGGCTTGATGCTCGAGTTCGGAAGCGGCAGCAGCAGCAGCTATCCGCCTTTCAACTTCGCCGGTTTCCCACACCAGGAAGCGCTGGCAATAGGATCGTGGATCGTGCTCGGTCTTCTGACCGTGCTGATGTTGGCGAACGATCGTATTTCGCGCGATCGGCGCGAGCGCTATTACCTAATGGGCGCGGTGCTGGCGCTTTTCGCGGCGGTCCCGTTGATAGCCGGACGGTTTGAGCATCAACTCGTAACTGCGACAGTCTGGCGCTGGCTCGCCGCGTTGTTCTTGTTGGGCGGTTCAACCTTGCTTTGGTACCGCCGCGACGAATCGAAACAGGCGCGTCTGTTTTTGATCGCGCTCACGGTTGTGCCGCTCGTGTTATGGACCATCTATCCGGTTTACCAGCAGTTCTGGCCCTTGAAGATGCCGTTTCACGGTCCGTTCACCGGGATCTTCGCCTGGGCTGGCGATGAGGTTCTGTACGGTGGACCACTGGTAATCGTTGCGCTCGTGATGATCGGTTACGCGTTGCGCGGGCGCATGCCGCAGTACGCGATGTATGGCGGACTCTTCATCAACGCCACTGTTTCGCTCGTACTGTTCGTGGCAGCCATCGCGGCTAAAGCCGCGCTGGACCGGGTCCTGTTGATTCGTTTGGCGCAACTGAACGCCATCACGTTCGCTGTTTACGTGTTGCCCTGGGTGAGCACGCGCCGGCTGTGGTTCTCGAAGTTGGACCAGCAACGGCAGAAACTGGCTGATGATCTGTCTGATCTACAAGTGGGTCTGGCGTTGAGTCTGAACGTTTACTTGATCCTGTCAGTCGCGCTCCGGTTCGTTGTCGAACCCGAACCGGTCAATAACGGTGTAATCGCCGGCGGCGGTTTGCTGGGTTGGTTGGCATTGGTGAGCGCTGTTGTGGCTACAGCGTGGCTCACGCGAGCGCGCGCGCGTGTTATGCCGGCGTGGCTACTTGCAGGTGCATTGATGGGCGCGAGCTGTTTGGTCGGTTTCGGCGTGGCTCGCAGCGACGGTTGGCTCGGATTGCGAGTGCTGACTGTTTGCATGACTGCGGCGGCATGGTTGATGTTGCTTGCAGCCGATCGTGATCTGCAGTGGCAAAGGCGTTGCCGGCAGTTTGCGGCTGGTATCGGCGCTCTGGCCGCTTTCTTGAGTTTATGGATTTCGCCCCAAAGGGATGCGAGCGGCTGGTGGTCTGTCGGTCCCATGCTGGCGTTGACCGCATTGTTTGCAACTCTGAACTGGCAGACATTGCGCCGCAGATACCTTTACGCCGCCGGCGTGCTCTTCAACCTCGCGGCGTCCGTCGCCTGCTTCTTGATATTGCCACGGATTTTTGCGCTCTGGGGCTTTTTCGCGGTCAACATCATTGCCGGTTCACTGGCGAGCATTCTGTGGTTGTGGTTGGAGCTTCGCTCACGTCGTTTGCGCGAAGACGGGCCGGCGCGCAGTACAGTGTTTTCATTCCACAACTGGAATGTCATCGGTTGGTCTCTGCTGTTGGCGGTCATTGTGCTCCTGAGTTTTTGGTTACCACCAGTCAATTCACCGATTTGGGCCATGCCTAAGCTGCACTGGTTAGCGGTGGCTTCGGTGCTGGCGCTGATGTTTGCAACGCTGTGGGACAAGCACGCGAAGTACGCTGTCGCTGGACTGTACCTGCTGGGATTGTTGGCTGGTGCGATGCTGCTCTACCATCTGAGCCCGCCGCAACTGTCGTGGTATGTCACATTGCTTCTAGCCACTTACGCGCTTGTAGCGGCCGTGCTTTGGCGCCGGCGCGCAGACCTCTTGGCGTTTGCCAGTCGTTTTGGAATACCGCAACGGATCGAACCCACCGCGACGGAGCTCACGTGGCTCTCGGCGTTCACCATACTTGCGATCGCCACAATCACAGTGCTCGCTTACTGGCTCGTTCTCGATCTTCCGGGTTTTGCGTTGCGTGTCGGCGCCGCCCTCGCAGTCGTGGCGCAAGTGCTGACATTAAGCTTGCTGGCTGAAGGAGTCTGGCAGCAACGGTGGCGACAAGCAGCGGTTGCCGTGTTCGTTGTCGGTGTGACTCTCTTTGGTTGGTCGTGGCTGACGCCGGTCATCAGCGGCACCTGGCTGAATCGCAGTGTGATCCTGATGTTGCTGATGTTTGGTTTGACTGCCCTTTACGGACTGCTACTCGAGCAAGCGAAAGCGTATTCGGCTGATTGGTCCGACGCCGCGAAGAATGCCGTCCCGGCGTTGATCGGCGTGGGCGTACTCGCACTGTTCTTCTGTTTAGGAACAGAGATCTTCTATCAACTGAATTTCGGTGCGGTACGCATCCATCCGGTGCCGCTCACTGCGATTGGATTGACACTCATTGCAGCGACCGTGATCCCGGTTTTATTCGCGCTCTCTCCGCAACACGACCCATTATCCCTTTCGGAACGCGGCCGCATGAACTACGTCTACGCCGCCGAAGTCATGCTGGCGTTGCTGTTTCTCCACATTCGCCTCACGTTGCCATGGTTGTTCACTGGTTTTATCGAGCGCTACTGGCCTCTGGCAGTAATGGTGATCGCTTACCTCGGCGTGGTGACGAGCGAATCGTTGCGACGTCGCAAGCTCCTGGTGTTGGCCCAACCGTTGGAAAGGACGGGAGTGTTTCTACCACTGCTTCCGGTGCTTGGGTTTTGGTTGGCGTCGTCTGAGGTGGATTTCTCCTTGCTGTTGTTCGTCGTGGGTGGACTCTATGGTTTGCTTTCAGTCCTGCGACGCTCGTTTGTGTTCGGGATGATGGCTGCGGTCGCAGGCAACGCCGCGCTGTGGTACATGCTGCATCGCACCGACAGCTACCAGTTTCTCCAGCATCCGCAGTTGTGGCTGATACCGGTCGCGCTGTCAGTGCTGTTGGCGGCGTATCTGAACGAAGACAATTTGACTGAGGACCAGATGGCCGGTGTGAGATACCTATCGCTGGTTACGATCTACGTTTCTTCAACCGCAGACATCTTCATCAACGGCGTGGCGAACTCGCCGTGGTTGCCATTGATTCTCGGCTCGTTCTCGCTCGCCGGCGTGTTTGCCGGAATCATCTTCCGCATCCGAGGCTTGTTGCTGTTGGGATCGGTGTTTCTGTTGTTGTCGATCATCACCATGATCTGGTACGCGTCGGCGAACCTCGGTTGGACGTGGTTGTGGTACGTGGCGGGAATCGTTACCGGCGCCACGATCATCTTCATGTTCGCGGTGTTTGAAAAGAAGCGCAGCGAAGTGCTGCGCCTCGTAGAAGGTTTGAAGGAATGGGAGCGTTAATTCCGCGGATTATTTCTCCGCGAGCTTGCGTCCCGCGTTCAGATTGTCCCAGTTCAAAATGGCGTTGAAGACCAGGAAATAACTGCCCTTTGTTTGACCGCGCCAGAACGGATTAGTCGAGAAGAGCAGCACGTGTCCGTTGCCTGACGGCACGTCAATAATTGCGGCGCGTTGCGCGATCTCGTCGCCACCATCAAGCAATCCCGAGACAAACAATTCACGACTGTCTGCGTAACGCAGCACTACGCGCGGGCGTTGGTTCGGTGGTATCAGACCAATCGCATTGCGCCGTTGTTCATCCGTAACAGGCGGGGCCTCCCATGGTTCGACTCTCGGCGGTGGCTCCGGAAGTTCTGCGGGAGGACGTCCCTGTGGCACGTCAGGATCGTCAGGAGTGCCGCGACCAGTCGCGCGCGGTTGCGTTCGTGGACCACGGCCACCGACGCCGTTGTTGATGTTGAAGATTGGTCCATTCGAACAGTACATCGCGAGCGAGTCGCTGTAACCGTACGCAATCGGACTACCAGCATCAACCATCTTCGTGCGCAGGATTGCACCGACAGCTCGCAAACGCGACGAACGATTCACTGACACGCCTGCCGTAAAACCATAGTTGATCGCAAAGTCTGTAGTGTCGTCTACCGCGATAAACAATCCACCTTCTTTCACAAACTTTTGCAGGTTCTGCAAACCACTCCAGCCAAGGCCGGGCCGCATGTCGTCAGTCTCATCAATGCTGCCAAGATTGGGGGTGAGCGTGGTCTTCTTCCACGGCAACGGGTTACCGTACATCGGCAGGCCATTGATAATTGCCTGGCTGCCACGGCCGACCGGCGCAAATAGAATCACGTCGTACTTGCTCTTCAGATTCGGATCCCGTGAAACGTCTTGGGTGCTGATGTAGGCGAACGGCACCTGCAAGTGGTCGAGTCCGATTCGATACCAGCCTTCATCCTGCGTGCTCAACCATGTGTGCATCACGGCAATGCGCGGCGCGCGAATCGGATGTGTTCTTACCGAAGGAGCATCGTTAACCGCATAGATCTGGATCCCGAGTTCGTCAGCAACCCGGCGCAGATCGTCACCGTTGGCGCGGCGAATGATAAATGAACCGCGATTGAACTTCCTGCCCGCGGCTTCGAACGGCTCTTCAGCCGCATCCATCTCGACGTCTTTCAATCGATAACGAAAGGTTACGAGTGCGTTGTCGGCGTTGTGATTAACGAGGAAGACAGAACCGGCATTCTTGATGCTGCCAGGTGAGCGCACTTCAGACGTGACGCGTTCCATCGACGCCTGCAACACTTTGACATCCGTTACCCGCACGACTTCTACGTTTGCGAGTTCGCCCATGGTCCAGGCGGTGTCATCGTAGATGTCTTGTTGCGGATCGTTTGGGGCCCAGTACTGATAATCGAGCAAAGCATCGGCGATACGGCTGTACGGCTGGTCTATGCGAACGATGTAACTGCCCGCAGGAAATGTTCGATCTTCAGTTTTCGGTGTTGGCGTAGGAGACGCCGCCGGACTTGGGGACGCTGCCGCAGTCGCGGCTGCGGACGGCCGCGGACTGGTAGCGGATCCGGGCTTCTTCTTGACCGCCACTGTGAACGGCGCTGTCGCCTTGCTGATCTCAACGCCTTGCATCTGAAGAGTTCGGAGCAATTCAGCCTGGTTGCCTAATCTTGGGTCATCACCCGGCAACACGTAAGCGGCCGGGCCCTCATTCTTTGGTTTATCGATCGAGCGTTTGCTCTTGATGTAAAAATTTTTCAGAAACAGTTTGCTGTTCGCGCCGAAGTAATGAAGCGAAGTCAGCAACGCGGTCTGCTGGTAGTTGTTGTTGTTTCGCTGCGACCATTTTGCTTTCGGCAAAGGCGGATTCTGCCTGTACCACGTGCGTTGATATTCGCTTGGCGACAATGTGCGTTCGACAGTGTCGGCGCCCGCATTACCAAATGTTTCGTACAAACGGCTGATGCCGTTGTGCGTCGCCGCGATGAACATCAGGTAGCCCGGCGACCACGTGTCGAAATTGCCGTGAGCAAAGACGCCCGGCATGCCAAACTTCGTCATCTCTGACACGTTGTTCCAGCCGATCATCTGCCATTCATCAGTAAGAATCGGATCGACCCACGCGTTGTATGGACCGTCGCCGATCGTGTTGTCGTAAAGGTACGGAACCGACTCGTGCAGGTCATGGAGCACTTGCGGCTTCCATGAGAGATACGTGTTCATCACGTTGCGAGTGAGTTTCAACGAAAGTCCGATCGCGTCGCGGTTGTTGTCGTGTGCGACATAGTGGCCCCAGTAGATCAGGTAAGGCCAATTTTCGTTTGGATGAGCGAGATGCCAGTTGTAAACGTCGACCATGCGATTGCGGCCGTCAACTTCCACGACAGGCGTAATCAAAGTCAGGACGTTGTCGCGAATGAACTTCACGTAAGGGCTGTTATCGACTACGAGCCGATACGCCAGTTCCATCAATGCTGTTGGTGAACCTGTTTCCGGCGAGTGAATCGTGCCGGTGATGTAGTAAACGGGAAACGACGCGGCTACCAGCCGATCAGCCTCGGCCTCGTCCATGTTGATACTTCGCGGATCGGCTAACTTCGTCAGCCGTGCACGGTTTTCTTCCAGACGGTTGATCAGTTGTTCGGAACCGATGGCGACCGCGATCATTTCGCGGCCCTCTTCCGTGGTGCCGATCGAGTAGACCTTCACGCGCGGACTGGCGCGCTCCAACATCCGCATGTATTTGTAAACGTCTTCGGCGTACGGCAACTTGCCCGGCGCGCCCGCGACGTCGCCGAGGACGGCCTTTGGATTAGGCACATCCGCTGAGGCGGGCAAGTAGTCGGTCAGGGGCGAGTTGAAGTACGGCGCAGTTGTATACTCGCGAATCTTGTTGGTGTACTCCTGATCGATCGGCTGATTTGGATCACGGCCCGGCTTGATTTGGGCGTCAGCGATCTTCAGGAAAGTTGTCAGAAAGAAAATGGAGAGAAAGAGCGACCGGAAGGGGCGCGAAAGGGTCATATAGTTTTTTCCTCGGCAGGCTTTTAAGCTATTGGGAACAGTGAAGTCAACCGTGTAATCTGTCAGCGATGCCTGATTCGATCAAGAAGAACAAAGCTGCCGGTGGGGTGCCGGCGATAATCGCTACTATCAAAAGTCTCTCATCCGAAACGGGACTGGTTCGCGGTGTGCGAACGTTGTTGAAGGTAAACCAGTCGGGTGGCATTGATTGTCCCGGTTGCGCGTGGCCGGAACCTGATCGCGAGCGCTCACATTTTGAGTTCTGCGAAAACGGCGCGAAACACATTGCAGACGAAGCTACGACGAAGCGCG
>Ga0207675_100002854_pt1 | contig 16993 bp, 16 predicted proteins | sample KBSSwiS42_FD_184305 | JGI IMG/M metagenome (GOLD analysis project Ga0207675, IMG submission 184305) | Switchgrass rhizosphere microbial communities from Kellogg Biological Station, Michigan, USA - KBS Switchgrass S4-2 (SPAdes) (version 2) | ecosystem: Host-associated > Plants > Roots >... | reverse complement strand
GTCTTGCCAATAGAATGATCTATTGGCTGCGCCGGTCGAGCCCAATCTGTCTCGCCCAGTCCTCCGCCATAATTCCGCGTCCTGATGAAATATCCGGGCCAAACCGTCTGCTACACTGAAATCAATACCGCTTTCGAAAACAAAACCACGATGTTGAAGGGCAAATCCGTCATTGTCACCGGGTCCACCAGCGGCATCGGGCTCGGCATCGCGCGCGGATTTGCCGCGCAAGGCTGCAATATCATGCTCAACGGATTCGGTGACGGCGCGCAGATCGAAAAGCTGCGCGCCGCCCTGGCTACCGAGCACAAGGTCACCGTCGTGTATTCGTCCGCGGACATGTCCAAGCCGCTCGAAGTGGCCGCGATGGTCGATCAGGTGGGCAGGCGCTTCGGTTCGGTAGATGTGCTGGTGAACAATGCCGGTATCCAGCATGTCGCTCCTCTGGAGGAATTTCCCATCGAAAAATGGGACCAGATTCTGGCCATCAACCTTTCCGCTGCTTTTCACGCCATGCGCGTCGCGCTGCCGGGAATGAAATCGCGCAAGTGGGGCCGCATCATCAACGTCGCGTCCGCGCACGGGTTGGTGGCTTCGCCGTTCAAGTCGGCGTATGTCGCCGCCAAGCACGGGCTGGTTGGTCTGACCAAAACGGTTGCGCTCGAAACGGCGGGCACGGGCGTCACCTGCAACGCAATCTGCCCCGGTTACGTGCTGACGCCTCTGGTCGAGAAACAGATCGAAGATCAGTCCAAAGGCCGCAACATCTCGCGCGAGGCCGCAATCAATGACGTCATCCTTGAGCGGCAGCCGTCGAAGGAATTCGTGAAAGTCGACGAAATCGCCGCCCTCGCCGTGTTCCTCGCCGGCGATGACGCCGCCTCGATTACCGGAGCCGCCTACTCGATAGATGGCGGCTGGACTGCGCAGTAGCGGCGCGCAAAACAAAGTCAAGATCTCAACACGGAGACACGGAGAAAAGAAGGAGATCACGGAGACAGAGCGCGGGGTCGGAGAGTTATTTGGTCGCGAATAACCGTGCCGGTCGAATATGCTGATCGGCAATAGTTCTTGTGTCGTATTTCTCCGTGTCCTCTGTGCTCTCCGTGCCCCCGTGTTGGGTGTGGGATTGAGTATTAGCGCGGCTTCGTAGCCGCGAACAGCGCGAGCGCGCAGCCGAGCGCAGCCACGCCAGCGGCGAACACGCCGAGTCCGGCAAATCCTCCGGCGGCGATCAGCGTGCCGCCGACCGAGCCTGCCATCAACCAGCCGAGGCTGGCCATCGTGATGTTCAGGCCGAATAGCGCGCTGCGGATTTCGCTGGGCACTCCGGCCAAGGTGGCCATCAGCGACGGCCGCCCCGCGGCATTCACCAGGGAATAGACGAATCCCAACGTTACCGAGGTCACGATGCCTGGATGCCATGTGAGCAGAGGCAGCGCGACTAGCGCGGTCAGCGCGGATCCGATGGCGAACACACGTGGGCGGGAGCGCGTGCGATCCGCGATGCGGCCGCCGATGATGTTGCCGATCAGATTGCCTGCCGCTACCAGGCCCAGCACGAGGGCCAAGGTACCGAACGGGGTGTCGTAGGTGTGCTGGAGATAGGCCGGCAGAAAAATTGCAACGATGGCGAAGCACAGGCGCTCGGTGGTTCCAGCCGCGAGCAGCGCCATCAACTTCGGTTTGAAAAGCAGCGCGTAAGGCGGCTTCCGGCGCTGCGCATGCGGATGTGGCGGCGGGTCGGCGGGCGTGACCAGCTGCACGGCGACCGCGCATAGCAACAGGCATGCGCCATGCGCCGCGATTGCGCCGCGCCAGCCGCCAAGCATGCCCAGCAGCGTGACAAGCGGCACGCCAAGCACCAGTGACAGCGATTGCCCCGTGATGACCCAGCTCATCGCGCGTCCGCGCATTTCAGGTGCAGCGTGTTCGGAAACGACGGCGTAAACCAACCCCATGAAGGCCCCACCGCCGACGCCACTCAGGACTTGCCACGTCACCGCGGCGCCGTAGCTGTCCGATGTGACGAATCCCAACCGCATTATCCCGATCAGGAAGATGCCGCCCACAAGGATCATGCGCCGTCCGAAACGATCCGCGATCACGCCGGCGACTAGTGAAGCCGTGCCCCAGGTAAGCGCCTGGAGTGAAAACAAGTGCGCGACCGCAGGTAGCGTGGTCGAGAGGTCGCGGCTGATCAGGTTCAGAAACGGCGCCAGGCTGGCACCGGCCGATGTGACGAAGAACACGGCTGTGCACAGCGTGATCAGCATCCACAACAATCGACCTTCGGTCATGTGATCAGTGAACGGTGAACGGCAAAAGGTGAACGGTAACGGGTGAGCAGGAAACAGTGGGAAGTAAAAGCAAGAAGGGAACCGCGTGCGCGATTCCCTTCGTGATCAGTCTACCCGATTCAGCTACACCGAAACCGTCAGCGAATGCGAAACCAAACGGCAAAACGGGCGGCGTGCACCAAACGCGCAATGGGTGGCACCGAATTGGTGAAGGTGCTACAAAATATCGCGCAGGTCAACGAACCCTATCGGTTGCCCGACACTGCTATCGACCGGCATCGGGTGGTTTGGCCGCACCTACCTGCGTCTGAGCCCGCGCCGCCTTACTTCACCGGCGCGCCCAAAGCCTGCGGTGTGCAGGCCGATGCCGCCGTCGCCGCGTATCAGGGCCACGCGAACGATCTCGCCGGGTTGGAAGCGCACACTGGTTCCGGATTCCTGATCCAGCTTCATACCGAAAGCGGCTGCGCGATCGAACTTGAGGGCTCGATTCACTTCGAAGAAATGCGCCGCGCTGCGCACCCGGATTGCATGGGTTGCAGTATTGAGGACATCGAGGCAAACGCTTTCGCGTACCGCGTCGGAATGGGAGACGCGCGTTGGCGGGGATATGCTCGCGGTCAACGTGACGGCGGCAGCCTCACTTCTTGCAGGAAGGTCATGAACCCTCGCTACCAGCGTATCACCAGTTGCCATGTTACGGACTCCATCGAGATGTAGTTTTGCCTTTGACGAAACACATCGCAGGAACCGTGCCCGCGTTTGGAAACGAGCGGCTGGTTTTCCTGATGGAGTCAACGCCCGCGCGCAAAGCATAGGTGGCTTTACCTTTCCTGCTTCCTGCGCAGGAACATATACAGATAAAAAAAGGCGCACTCATGTGCGCCTCTTTTGATTTGTCCGTGCGTCAACCGAGTTTCCTGACAACCTCCGAAACGACGACTTCCTCGAGAAATTTGTCGCGCATGCGGCGGCCGGTAATGACTTTCTTTTTGACCACGGTGTCCTGCGTGCGCGGCCGCGCGAGCGCATCGACGTAGTCGGCAGCGTTGGTAATGACCGGCTCGATCGGGCGTATTACGATCTTTTCCATGGGCGGGGAGCGATCCTGAGGTGGAAATCCGAGAGCACGCTATCACGGTGTTTTTGTGCAAATGTGACAGTTTATTGACAGCCTCGTTCGATTCCGCGAAATGACGGAACGATCAGGTGTTTACGGTAGAAAATTTTTTTGGCGAGCTCGCCCGATTGCCTGCTATTTGCACAGCCCAGTAGCGTAGGTGGTTGCTTCATTTGCTGAAGATGCGCCATAGTGCCGTTCCGAAGCCTGCAATCGCCCACCCGTTGAGTGTTGCCGCCGCCAGTACGAGCGTTCCAATAATCCATGTTGTCGCCCCGTGGCCCCGCAATGCCAGCCAGGACAACCGCAATCCTGTAGCGGAGAAGGCCGGCACGATCAACAGCAGCGGCAGCATCAGAAGGTAGGCGAGCGTCGAGTTCGAATCCAGCGGAACGCGGCCGAGCATGTTCGCAAACCAGAGTGTCGCCAGCCCAATCGCGAGAGATGCGAAAGCGGCGAGCATGGGCGAGCGCCGCCACCATGGCCTGATTTCTTCCTCGCTATCGGTAGTCGCGCCGAATTCTTCCGGCAACTTCAGGCTCCGGCATCGAATCTTGCGCGAACGGCCTCTATTCGCTTGCGATTTACGCCAAGATCGCTGTAACCCAGCCGCGAAGCGGAGCGCACATGGATAATCTGTCCGCCGGGCGGCAAATAGAATTCGACATCGTCGACGAAGCCCAGCAGCGCGCTGGCATATTCGACATACAGATAGTCCGGCCTGGTCTCGACAATCCGGGTGTTCGGCGTGCCCTCGACGATGGACTTCAGCGTATTCATTGCGTGCTCGCGCGTTCCCTCGTAGCGCAATGGAGCGATTTGGTGGTAGCCACCGGTGGCCTGGCTTGAAACCGCGTTCGGCGACGACGGAGGCGGTCTGAGATTTCCGTTTTTGACGCCCAGATCGGTCGGGCGCTTGCCGCTCAACAGTCCCATGGGTTTCCCCTCTTACGTTGTGTACGGTGCACTATCGTGGCACATCTGGCATGATCGCCGGCATGCTCAGGCAAAAATCCCCGAAGTATCGTTCCTGTCCGACCTTGTTCCTGCCGGTACTTTTTCTGGCTGCGTGCGCGTTCGCGATCGGCGAGGATATTGTGGAGGATCCGGCGCTTTCAGCCGGCAGCTTCACGATCATGCGATTCGATAGCCAGGCATTCTCCGAACCTGCGTCCGTGCTGACCTCGAAGCAACGGCAGATCTTCATGGCCGGGCGCAGCGTTTTCAATCGGCAATGGGCGGCGGTCACCTCCCTGAACGGAGACTGGGGGCTGGGACCCACTTTCATCGCAGATCGCTGCAGTGGCTGTCACGTCAAGTCCGGTCGCGGCGCTCCGCCGCAATCACCTAGCGAGCAACTCGTTTCTACGTTGGTGCGTCTGAGTATCCCGGGTACCGACGAACATGGCGGACCTCGGCCGCATCCTAACTACGGTGACCAGATACAGAACCGCTCGCTGGACGGGCGCAACGTGGACGTTGCGTCCAACGGCACTCCGGTGCCGAATGAAGCCGACCTGTTCCTGGACTGGGAAGAATCCACAATCGCGTTCGAAGATGGCGAAACGGTTACGCTGCGCAAACCGAAGCTGCGTATCGAGAACCTGAAGTTCGGCGAACTGGGCACTGAAACCATGTTCTCGCTGCGCATCGCGTCTCCGGTCTTCGGTACCGGGTTCCTGGAAGCCGTTCCGGAAGAAACGCTGCTTGCCATTGCGCAGAAACAGCGCGCGCAAAATTTCAACGGCAGGCCAAATCGCGTATGGGATGCCGCGAACAAGCGCATGACGCTTGGCCGCTTCGGTTGGAAAGCCAACACGCCGAACCTAAAGCAGCAGATTGCCGCGGCCGCACTTGGTGACATGGGCGTCAACTCGAAGCTGTACCCGGAACAGAACTGTCCGCCGGTGCAGACCATCTGCGGCAGGCAACTGCCGGGGAATTTTCCGGAGATCATCGACCATGAGATCGATGCGGTCGAACTCTGGCTGCAAGGTCTTGCCGTGCCCGCCCGCCGCGACGTTGCGGACTCCGCAGTCAGCCGCGGCGCGCTGTTGTTTGCCACCGCGCAATGCGCCGTCTGTCACGTACCCGCTATGAAGACTGGCGCGGTTGCCAATCTTCCGCAGCTTTCGGGACAGGTATTCCACGCGTATACCGATCTGCTGCTTCACGACATGGGCGATGAGCTTGCCGACGGGCGGCCCGATTTCGCGGCGGGGCCGCGCGACTGGCGCACGCCTCCGTTGTGGGGGTTGGGTTTGTCCCAGGTGGTGAGCGGCAGTACGGCGATGCTGCACGATGGCCGCGCGCGCACAGTAAGCGAAGCTATTCTCTGGCACGGCGGCGAGGCGCAAGGATCGCGCGCAGCGTTCCGCGGCATGTCCAGGGAAGACCGGGACGCCCTGGTGAAGTTTGTGGAAGCGATCTAGCTCTTAAGCGTTGAGCTGGCTACGGATAACTCGAGACGGTTGTTTTGAGGCCGCGCAACAAGTCTAACTGCGAGTCCTTGCCTTATTGTTTCTTTCCCGAGTCGCCAATCCAGCGACCGAGCGGAACGCTGATGTAGAAGCCGAATGCAGCGACCTCATTGTAATTCGCAACCTTCGGAAAATAGACAGCGTTCAATTTGACGGGGCCCAGGTCGTAGGTGACCAGGGGAAACATACCCACGAAAGACACGCCCTGGTTGTAGGTTTCACTGTGCATCGCGGCCACAGCGCCCCCGATCTTCCATTTTTCGCCCAATTTCAACTGGTAGCCGAGCGACAGGAACTTTGCCCAGTTGCTGCCGGAATCGTAGTACGCGCCGAGCTCGGCAAAAGCGACACCCCGCTTGGTATCGTGAAAATCATAATGCAGGCCCAATCCGGGATTGACCTGGTTGTCCAGGTTCTCCTTGTGAACCTTGTCGCGATCGGGGTGGTAAGCCAGACCGTAGATGTTGAGGTCGAGCTTGTCGGGATCGAAATGGAAACCGGTAGACGGTTTTTGGTCCGACGAATTCGCCGTCGCGTCGGATGCAGCAGGGTCAGCCGCTTGCGCAGTCGCCGCACAGGGAACTGCCAATGCGAGGGCGACCATGATGAATTGCAATCGCGACCACCACACCGAACGATGGGATTCAAGAGAACGGGTGGTCAAAAGGGCACGAGCGTACAAAGCAACTCCTTGCGTTGGGCCAGAAAACGTATCAGGTATTTCATGTAGCGCAAGGAACGGGCCACAAATCTGAATAAGACGCGGAAACAGCAAGATATACAAAGATTTGTAGGAAAATTGCTACGATCGTGTAGTTGAATAGTGCCATTTTTGGGCTGGCTCGGCTACGTTCCGCGGCCAGTGGCTGTTTCCATACGAGGCGACACGTGAAGGAGGAGTCCGCAGTGCCATCACACGGGGGGAGGACTGCAGAACCAGACGGTGCGGGCGCTATCGTTTTTGGCGATGGTCTTGGCCCTGGCTCCTCGCTTTGGCGTTGCCGCAAGCGTCGAGGAACAGTTCAATGGCAATACGACGCCCTGATCGGAAAGGATTGGCAGTCACTCGACCAAATCGGGGGCGACGAATTCGTCTATAACACCAACACCGCTGGCGGCGCCTCGACGACCAAAAGCGCTTTCGTCGATCCAATGAAATCAGGTGCAGCTGTTGTGAGGAGAGTGACCAGCGACGAGGCGACGGTGCGTCGGTATGGCGAGGTTGCATTGGTGACAGGGACCGCACACGTCGATGTCACGCTGAAAGGCGAGGACAAGACGCTGCACTCGCGCTATCTGCACATCTGGAGGATGGTCAGGACTGGAAACTGGTTGCGCGCCAAGCTACTTATTTGCCCGAGAAGAAATAGCAAAGGGTGGACGCGGTCGAGAGACCACGACACGCACTTGCTTCCGCGCCTTCAGGCTTTCAGTGCCCGGTAGAGAAACGGCAGGCTGGTGTCCATCCGGTAATCGACATCGGAGTGGTCATCGTCGAATTCCTCGTAGGCGTGCCGGATGCCGGCGGCTGCCAGACGCTTGGACAGGATGCGCGAGCCGAACTGGATGTGGTACTGGTCGCGCCAGCCGCAGTCGATGTAAATACCGCGTAGCGACTTGAGGTTGTCGCGGTATTTTGCAACCAGGTTGATTGGATCGTGCTCGCGCCACTTGCTCCAACGCTTTTCAATGAGCTCGCCCGATTCCAGGTTGAACGGCACGCGAAAGCCAAGCGGCGCTCTTGGGTCCGGATCATAGGTGGCCGCCATGCAAAGATTCATGATGCAGTGGCCTTCCGCTCCCGACAGCTTTTCCTTCTTCCAGGCCTGGGCAAGAAAGCGCTTGATGCGCCCGTCGTCCATACCTTCGGGGAGCCCCTTCCGGTTCGATTCTCCGCGCGCATCATAAGCGCCGGGTTTGCGCTTCGGCGTGCGATGCTTCGCAAGTTCGTTGAGAGTGTTCGGCCAGTCGTGCCAGTAGACGAAATCGAAATACGCGTCGCCGGAATGAGCGGCGATCGCTCCCCAGAACTTCGCGTATTTCATGCCGTGGATGATGGAGCCATAGCCGCCGGATGATTTGCCGAAACAGCCGCGATGCTCGCGGCTCGCCAGCGTACGGAATTCACGGTCGACGAATGGAATGATCTCGCGCGTCAGATAGTCCGCGTAATTGCCGATCGCGGACGAGTTCACGTATTGGTTGCCGCCGAGCGCCGTGAAGCAGTCCGCAAACACGAATATGGCCGGTCCCATCTTCTCCTCGCGGATGAGCCGCGCCGCGCGCTCCGGCACGTTGTCGCCGAAGGGCTTCCAGTTGGTGTGTGAAAGTCCGGAGCCGGTGAAGCCGACGAGATCGTAGAGCACCGGGAAGCGCCGTTTCGACCCGTCGTCATAGTGCGGCGGCAGCCATACCGCTACCTTGCGCACGTGGGGGTCGCGCAGCGGATTGTCCTTGAGGATCTTCGAGCTATGCTCCAGCACGACCAGCGTGCCGGCAGGACCTTTGGGTCGTTTGAGCGCCATCGCGTTTGCGTCGAATGATGACGCGGGATTGTGTCACGACCGGCGAAGAGATTCACTCCACGCGGGCAAAAACAGGCGGTGTCTTGTGTACTGCGTCCGGGCTGAGTCTGAAAAGGCTGGCGTCGCGACTATTTGCAGGTCGGAAAAAACGGTTGCAGCAACGGTCCATAGCGAAAGTCGGTGAACTCGCAGACATTCGCGAACGAGCCGTAGCAATTCTCCTCCGACTCCACCTTGCAATACTGGTCGCCCGTGCGCACTGCCAGGGGCGTGAACTTTGCCATGTTCTCTCCGCCCTCGGGCCTTACCACCAGATCGCCCCTCGGAGTGGTGAACAACACCACCAGATAGGGGAAGTGCGGGTCGGGTGTGTCCGAGCAGCTGCAGGCGTGCGACTCCACTCGAAAATCATCAGGGGAGAGTTCCTTGATTTCCGCAGCCGAGAATCTGTCGTTAATCCAGCGTGAGATGGCTTCGAGACTGTTCGCCGGAACCGGTTCGCGTACCTGTTCGAGCGCCACGGCCTGATCTCGCGCCCAGACTTCGCCGGGGACAAATGCCAGCACCAACGGTCCGAACAAGATGGGCAACGCAACCGACCTGATCGTCTTTCCCATCCGCGTGCCCAGCTGTGGTGAATTGTTTACCATCGTCCTTCCCATGCTTGCTCCGGATACTTCCAATCGCTTCGCCGCGCCGGGTCGCCCGCGGCAAGCGACCCATGCTCTACACATGTTTCCATGAATCTATTCCTCAAACGCCCAGACCGGGAAAAAATATGCGGGAGGCATGCATAAGAAGACATACAAATTGCGTGCCCGTTCATGCGCACGGCGCGAAATATTGGTTTTACCCTCGTGATCCCCTTGGCATATGCAGACGAAAAATGCTGGACCGGCTTCTGGTACATGGGACATGAAGCAAGGAGTCGTGGTTCCACGGTATGACGGTTGCTAGTGCGGGAAGAAATGACGAAGAGATCGGATCAGTTTGGTTTTCCTATGCCTTCGCGCTTTACGGAGAAGCAAGCGGTTATCTCACACGTTGGCCACCGCGCCCGCGACGTAGCCGACAATCCATACCGTGCCGATGCCGGCCACAATCAACAGCGCTTGCTGCATCGTCGCTGCGAAATCCCGCCGTTTGTGCAATCCCGGGATGAGGTCGGCCACCGAAACGTAGATCATGCTCGCCGCCGCGATGCTCAGCAGCGGCGCTATGGCGTTGTGCATGGTTTGCAGCGCGTAATACGCGAAAACGCCACCCACCACCATGGCCGCACTGGCGAGCATGTTGAATGCGAGCGCCTGACGCTTGCTGTACCCGGAGTGGAGCAGGATCAGGAAGTCGCTTACTTCCTGCGGCACTTCGTGGGCGACGATCGCCAGGGAGGTGATGATGCCCAGTTCCAGACTCACCACGAACGAGCCGGCGATGATGATGCCGTCCACGCAGTTGTGAAAGGTGTCGCCCACGATCACCATGGTCGCAATGCGTCCATGGTCGTGGGCGGGAAGGTGCGTTTCGCCCGGCTCCTCGTGGGAGTGACGCCAGAGCACCAGTTTCTCCAGCACGAAGAACAGCAGGATGCCGAACAATACGGTGGCGGTGACGCTCTTCACGCTGGTGGACAATTCGATGGCGTGGGGCAGGATCTCGAGGAAAGCCGCGCCGAGCAGCGCACCGATGGCGTAGCTGATCAGCATCGGCAACTGCGCCGGTCCCGCACGCAAGGCCAAGGCGGCGGCGGCGATTACGCTGAGGATGCCGCCAGCCAGCGTAGTGGCAATGATCCAGGCAAGAATGGGCATGGGACGATCGCTAGAAACGGGTCGGGCCACTTTAGCAGACCTGTCCATCCCATCGGCATCTGCGCAAACGAATACCGTCCGATCCCTGCGTTGCGGCGCAGCACCGGACCAATTCATTTCCACTTGTAAACTCGCTGCAACCGCCGCAGACTTCTCCGGCAAGTCCCAATAAAAAGTCGCGATATCTTCTGCAAAGATGACCGGGGGAGGTCATGGCGGATAACGAAGGCAGGGGCGAAGGGTCGGGCAGACGACGCTGGCGGCATATCACCGTGGCGCTGGGGGTTGCATGCGTCCTTGTTGCAACCGCGAAGCTGTGCTGCTTCACAGTCGATGCTGGCGACTACGCGCTGGTTACCGAGTTCGGAAAGCCGGTGCAGGTCGTCATGACCGCCGGCCTTCGCTTCAAGCTCCCCTACCAGAGTGTGCGCACTTTCGACAGCCGCCTCTTCGTTTACACCCCGGCGGCGAGCGAATTCCTCACCGTCGAAAAGACGCCGGTCGTGGCCGCCGGCACGATTCTCTGGCGCATAGCCGATCCCGAAAAATACTTCCAGACCGTTTTCGACCGCAACGGGGCGGAATCGAGGCTCGGCGACATCCTGTTCGCGGAACTGGGTGCGGCGATCGGGCGCAATCGCCTGGCCGCATTTTTTTCGATGGAAGCGGAGCAGTTCAAGTCCGAAACGATCCTCGCCGAAGTGAGCCGCAAATGTCGCGAGATCGCGCTGCGCGATTTCGGCATCGGGGTAAACGCCGTGCTGCTGAGAAGTTTCGATTTCCCGAAGCAGAACCGGCCCCCGCTCTATTCGCGCATGAAATCGGAACGCGGGCGTCTGAGCATGAAATTCCGCTCCGAAGGCGAGGAGGAAGGTCTCAAGGTGCGCGCGGCGGCGGACCAGGAAAAGAGCCGCATTCTCTCTGAAGCGCTGAAGCAGGCGCAACAGACGCGCAGCGAAGGCGAGGGCAGGGCCGCGCGGATTTATGCGGAATCGCTCGCTAAAGGCCCGGATTTCTACGCATTCGTGCGCACCATGCAGGCCTCGCGCAATCTCGTACCCAAGGGAACCACCCTGATGCTGCCGGCCGATTCGGAATTGTTCGGCCTGCTTCAGGACAGCAGCCATTACGACCGCACCGGCGCGAACCGGAAAACAGGCGCCAGGCGGAACAAGTAAGGGGACGGCATGCATGTCGCCGGACCCCCACAACCAGCAGCACTAACGACAAGAGGAGGTAGTCATGTTTTCGCTTCATAGTTTGGCGTCACCACGGTCGTGGTTGCTTGCAACCGTGTGCAGTTTTGTTCTTGGCGGAGCGGCCGTCGCGGCGGAAATCAAATACGATCCCGGCAATGACGTGAAATTCACCTATTGCTATTCGCATCCCCCCGTAGCACGCATCAAACCGGGGGACACCGTGGTGACCAGCACGCGCGACGCGTCCAACGACGTGTACGGAGTGAACGACAAAACCCTGTTTCCCAAACTCGACCTGACCAAGGTCAACCCGCAGACCGGCCCGTTCTACATCGAAGGCGCCGAGCCCGGTGACACGCTGGTGGTGCACCTCGACAAAATCGACTTCAATCGGGAATTTGGCTGGGGCGGTTCGATTCCCTACTTCGGCGCCCTGGCGCCGGAATACAAGACCATGATGATCACGCCGCCGGTGCCCGATCGTCTCTTCGTCTGGAAAATCGACCGCAGCCGGCGCGTCGCCACCATCGACCTGCCCAACAGCAAGATCGGCAAGGTCGAAGTGCCGCTGCGCCCGTTCTTCGGCACGATTGGCACCGCGCCGGGGGGCAAGGAATGCATCAGTTCTCTGGTTCCCGGGCAGCACGGCGCCAACATGGACTTCAACGAAACCGTGGAAGGCACCACGTTGTACTTTCCGGTGAACGAGCCGGGCGCGCTGTTCATGCTGGGGGATGGGCACGCGGCACAGGGCGATGGCGAAATCGATGGCGCCGCCATCGAGACTTCGTTCAATGTTCGCTTTACCGTGAATCTGATCAAAGGCAAGCGCATCGGCTGGCCGAGGCTCATCAATGACAAGGTGGTGATGTCGATCGGCAGCACCCGGCCGCTGATGGACGCACTGCGCCTGGCATGCTCCGATCTTATCAGCTGGATGGTGGAGGACTATGGCTACGACAAGTACGAGGCCCTGCAACTGCTGGGGCAAGTCGCGCAAATCAAGATCGCCAACGTGGTGGACCCGCAGTACTCGGTCGCCTGCATCATCGACAAGAAGTACCTGAAGTGAGGCCCGCATAGAACACACGCGCCAAACTGGCGGGCGGCTTTGCGGCCGCCCGCAGGCGAAAAAGTCATGACCGAGTTCCTTCTGCGTTTGCTGTGGGAGACCTGGAACATTTTCAAGCAGGCCTCCGTGTTCCTGCTGTTCGGTTTTTTCATCGCCGGAGTGCTCGCCGTCTGCGTTCCGGAAAAGATGCTCTCGAAACTGTTCCGAGCCGGCAAGGTCAAGTCGGTACTGTGGGCCGCGACTATCGGCGCGCCGCTGCCTCTGTGTTCCTGCGGCGTCGTACCCGCTGCGCTGGGTCTGCGGCGGCAAGGCGCGACGCCGGGGGCAACCGTGGCATTCCTGATCGCCACACCGGAAACCGGAGCCGATTCAGTCAGCTTGTCGTACGCGTTGATGGATCCGATCGTCACGGTGTTTCGTCCCGTGGCGGCGGTGGTGACTGCTGTGACAGCCGGTCTTCTGACCAATCTGTTCGGTACGCGCAAAGGGACGGAAGATCTTGCGCATCTTTCCACTAGCGGTACTCACACCGAACTCGCGCATGGGCATGATTCAGACGTCGCCCATTCGCACGCGCACGATCACGCGCCTGGGCCGACCACCGCAGCGCCCGTCCATGGCCGCGGCGCCAGAACGTGGCTCGCACTGAAGCGCGTCCATCACTATGCGTTCCGCCAACTGCTGGACGACACCGGCTACTGGATTCTGTTGGGGATCGTGTTGTCCGCCCTGGTCGCGGCCGCGTTGCCGCCCGTATTCTTCGAACGCTATCTGGACAACGAACTGGTTTCCATGCTGGTGATGCTGCTCATCGGCATCCCCATTTACGTCTGCGCCAGCGAGGCCACACCGGTGGCCGCTGCGTTGGTGATGAAGGGTCTGAATCCCGGAGCCGCGTTGGTGTTTTTGCTGGTCGGTCCTGCCACCAACATTGGCAGCATGGTGCTGCTCACGAAATTTCTCGGCGCCAGGATCATGGCGATCTATCTCGGCGCGATCGGGGCGGTCGCCCTGATGGCCGGCTTTGCGCTCAACGGGGTCTACCACGCCTGGGGATTGGACCCGCGCGCGACATTCGGCACCGCGACCGCCTTCCTTCCTGAATGGCTCAAAGTGGCGAGCGCCCTGTTGCTGATGGCTCTGCTCGCGCGCAGCATGTGGCGCACGCCGGTGCCGGCGGAGTGGATCTGGCTGCGCGACCGGTTCGCACGGCTGTCCGGATTGCGGTTGACCACAGCCCGGCTGGCAGGCGCCGCGGCGGCGGTGGCGGCCGTGCTCTATGCAGGCAGCGGCTTTGTCGCCGTCCAGCCGGGCGAAGTCGGCATGCGCACCCGCTTCGGACAGATCGTCCCGCCGGCACTCGAGCCGGGATTGCACTACCGGATGCCATGGCCGTTCGAAGCGCACCGCATCGTGCGCAAGGATGAAGTGCAGCGCATCGAGTTCGGAATGGTGAGCCAGGCGCAACCGCTGGCCTCGGCGGAGCGGCAAACCACCGCTGCGGGTTGGAACCCGTCGATTGACCGTGGCATGGTCAAGGGCGCGTGGTTCCAGAAAGAAGCGGGACCGGAAGAACCGTTTCTGCTGACGGGTGACGGCAATCTGATCGACCTGCGTTGGGCTGTGCAGTATCGGGTCAAGGATGCGCTCGCCTACGCCTACCGCGTCGCCGAGCCGGGCGCCCTCGTGCGCAGCGTGACCCTGGCGGCCTTGCGCAGCGTCGCCGCGCGCACCGGCATCGATGCGCTCTATACCGCTGAACGCAGCGGTGTCGAGCAAAACGTGAAGCAAGCCCTGCAAGGCACGCTGGACGAAACCGGCAGCGGCGTCGAAATCATATCCTTCCAATTGTTGTATGTGCATCCGCCGGCAGAAGTTCACGATGCGTTCCGCGACGTTGCCAGCTCGCAGGAAGACAAGCTGCGCACGATCAATCGAGCCAATACTTTTGCGGTGGAAACCGTGAATCAGGCCAAAGGGGAAGCGGCTGCGATGATCGAGCAGGCCCAGGCGCTGAAGCAGCAGCAGGTATTGCATGCGCAAGGCGATGCCGACAACTTCACGTTAAAGCTCGGTGCGTACCGGCGCGCGCCCGAGCTGACCAAGTTCCGCCTGCAGGTGGAGAGCATCGAGGAAACCCTGCCCGGTCTGCAGAAATTCATCATGCCGGATGCGCGCGACATCAAGGATTTTGACATGTGGCTGCTGCAGCCTGCGGGCGTCCCGCGGAACAAGTAGATGGAATCCGCCAACGAAGTCATGCCGGCATCCACACCGCGCTTGCGGCGCGTGGCAGCGGCACTGTTCGTGATTGGGTTGCCGATGTGGGTACTGGTCGCCAGCCTGTTTGTCGTTGACGTTACACAATACGCACTGGTGAGCCGCTTCGGTGCCGTGCTGCGCACCGTGGACGAGCCCGGACTGCACGTCAAGGCGCCGTTCGACACCATCGTTAGCGTGGACAAGAGCCTGACCTTCTCGCGCCCGGGCCAGGCCGAATATCTGACCGTGGACAAGAAGAACGTCATGGTCGAGACGCTGATGACATGGCGCATTGCCGATCCGCAGCGCTACCTCGTCACGCTGGCAACGCGCGCCGCGGCCGATGTTCGGCTCGCGGATGTGTTGCTGGGTGAAGTCGGCGCCGTGCTGGGCGCGCATCCGGCTGCGGCGCTGATCGCGCCCGACGGAAATGCCGAGCGCTTCCGCGGCATCGTCGCCGAGATCCGCGGACGTGTCGGCGCGTTCGCGCGCGGCGCTTACGGCATCGAAGTAATCGACGTCGAATTGCTGCGGCTGAGCCTGCCCGAGCAGAACCGCGCCCCGGTGTTCGAGCGCATGAAAGCCGAGCGCGGCAAGTTGGCAAAGGATTACCGCACCGCCGGCGAATTGCAGGGACGCAAGATCGTCGCCCAGGCGGATCGCGAGAAGAGCGACATTCAGGCCGCGGCATACGCACAGGCACAACGCATCAGGGCCGAGGGCGACGCCGAGGCCACGCGCATCTATTCGGCGGCATTCAGCAGGAATGCCAACTTCTACAAGTTCGTGCGCACCCTGCAGACGTACGAAAAAATCATGGACGAAAACACCACGCTGTTTCTGCCCGCCGAGGCAGAGGTGCTGCGCGTCATCGCGCCGCTGCCGCGCCAGGGAGCGGCTTCTCCCTTACCGCTCGAATCGACCACCGCCGGCAAGGGGAACGTTCTTCCCAAACCAGAATCCGGCGCGATGCCGCTCGCAGGCGGGTCTTCCGGACGGAGCCGGACGCTGCAATGAGCGGGCGCGAGATTCTCGGTCGCGCCGGAGCCCTGCGCCAGAAAATGCGGCGGTATTCCTGGGTCGGCATACTGGCGGCCGTGCTGCTCGGCGCTTATTTCGCGTCCGGCTTTTACGTGGTGAATGCCGACGAACACGGCGTTGTGCGCCGGTTCGGCGCCATCGAGGCACGTGTCGGTCCGGGCATGCACTACCGAATGCCTTGGCCGGTGGATCGCGTGGATGTGCTCAAGACCACCAGCGTCATGAAAATCGGCGTGGGATTTGCACTGCGCGACGGCGAATCGTCGGCGCCGGCCGGCGTGGAATTGCTGACGGGCGACACCAATATTCTCAACGTCGCGCTGGTGGTCCAGTACGCCATCCTCAATCCCGCGGATTATCTGTTCCAAATCGACCGGCCACAAACCCTGGTTTCGACGCTGGCCGAAAGTGTGCTGACCGAAACCGTGGTCGGCATGCCTATCGACGAAGTGCTAACCACCGGCCGGCTCGCGATCCAGACGCGAGTCAAGACGAAGACTCAGGAAACGCTGGACCGCTACCGCAGCGGCATCCAGATCGCCTCGGTGAGCATCATGAATATCTCGCTGGACCCGTCGGTAGCCCAGGCCTTTCAGGATGTCGCCGATGCCATGGCGGACCGCGAGAAGGCGCAAAACGAAGCGCGTGCCTATGCCAACGACCAGATTCCGCGGGCGCGCGGCGAGGCCAGCCAGACCGTGAGCAGCGCCAGGAATTACAAGCAGCAACGCGTTGCCGAAGCCGTTGGCAACACCACCCGTTTCCTGGCTTTGCTCACCGAGTATCAAAAGGCGCCGGAAGTAACCCGCTCGCGGCTCTACCTGGATTCCATGGAAAAAATCCTGCCGAAGGTGAAGCTTTACGTCATCGATTCGCAAGGCGGGCGCGTGCCGGTCAACCTGCGCGTAACGACGCCGCCCGCTGGCGAAAAATAACTTACTGGAAGAATAGCCCGCGCCAAACCCTTCGAGTGCGCCTTCTGCGGCAGCCAAGGACGAAGTGCGCCGGCGTTACCGGCAAGCCGAGCCGTGGAACTGACTCAGTCGTCGGCCAGCGGACTGATGAGTGTTGCCAGCACCAGAAGGACGAATCCGGCCAGGTGCAGGACAAAACGCAGCACGTGCGAGGCTTCCCATTTACTGCGCCAATCTTTCCAATCTGCCGGAAGCGTGTCAGCCGTCCA
>Ga0207675_100002851_pt1 | contig 17005 bp, 16 predicted proteins | sample KBSSwiS42_FD_184305 | JGI IMG/M metagenome (GOLD analysis project Ga0207675, IMG submission 184305) | Switchgrass rhizosphere microbial communities from Kellogg Biological Station, Michigan, USA - KBS Switchgrass S4-2 (SPAdes) (version 2) | ecosystem: Host-associated > Plants > Roots >... | reverse complement strand
TCGAGCCTTGCCCGGGTAGCCGAAGAACCTCTCGAAGTTGGCGTCGTTGATCGGCTGGGCAGCGTTTCGGTCGGTGGCTTCGAGCAGGGCATCCAGACGCGCTCGCGCACGGCTGAGCGCCACTGGATCTTCCGATGCCTCCAATTTCTCAACGAGAGCTCGCGCCTCGGCGATTTCGATGCGTAGCCGCTCACCGGCTTCGGTAAAGGTGAGCAGATCGTGGTCGTCTTCGTCCAGCTTGTCGCGCTCAGCTGAGAGGACCTGCGGCGATGTCTCTTCGTCGGGCACCCTGCTCCTCCTTGAAAGACCTATATAGTTATATGTTATGCCGATAGGCTGCCCGGGCGAGGACCCAGTCAGCGACGACGATACTCTCGAGATGGAGGAGCGAAATGGGTGACAGGCTAAAGGGCAAAGTTGCGTTTATCACTGGTGCTGCGCGAGGGCAAGGGCGCGCGCATGCCGTTCGGATGGCCGAGGAAGGCGCCAACGTCATCGCCGTCGATATCTGCGCGCAGATACCCTCCAACCCCTATCCGCTCGCCACTGAAGAAGATCTCGATGAGACCGCTAAACAGGTGAAGGACACCGGGCGGGCTATCCATGCGGCCGTCGCCGACGTGCGGGAACGAAATCAGTTGCGCGACGCGCTCGAAGCGGGCGTCGCGGAGTTCGGCCGCCTCGACATCGTGGTCGCCAACGCGGGCATCCTTCCGATGGCAATGGGCGACCCGCACGCCTCGGACTTCAGCGACGCCGTCGACGTCGATCTCGTCGGGGTGATGAACGCCGTCGCAGTGGCCGACCCCCATCTGGGCGAGGGCTCATCCATCATCATCACCGGCTCCACTGCCGCGCTGATGCCCGGGGCCGTCAACAATCCGGTCACGGGTCCCGGCGGGGAAGGTTACAGCTGGTCGAAACAGATCGTCGCAAAGTACGCCGAGCAGATGGCGCTGCATCTTGCCCCCCGATTCGTCCGGGTCAACTGCATCCACCCGACCAACTGCAACACGCACCTGATACACAACGACGGCATCTACAAAATGTTCCGGCCGGACCTCGAGCATCCCACGCGCGAGGATGCAGAGCCCGCGTTCACGTTTTTCCAGGCGATGCCTATTCCCTATGTCGAACCGGTCGACATCGCCAACCTCGGAGTCTTCCTGGCAAGCGATGATTCGCGCTACATCACCGGTCAGCAGATCCGGGTGGATGCGGGCTCGTTGCTCAAATTCCCCGGCGGCCCGCCCGGAGCCTGAGGGCGAGGCGCTTCACAGGGCCGACTTCTCGAGGACGTGCACGCCGCACGCCGAACCGAGGCCGATCACGTGGGCCAGGCCAACTTTGGCGCCGGGAATCTGACGGTCGCCCGCCTCGCCGCGCAGGTGCGTCGCGATCTCCCAGATGTTCGCGATGCCCGTCGCTGCAATCGGGTGGCCTTTGGACTGCAATCCGCCCGAGACGTTCACGGGTAGTCTTCCGTCACGCCACGGCGCTCCGGACTTGAAGAAGTCGACGGCGCCGCCTGGCTCGCACAGCTGCAGGTTGTCGTAGTGCACCAGCTCGGCGGTGGCGAAACAGTCATGCAGCTCAACAAGATCCAGATCCTCTGGCCCGATTCCGGCTTGTTCGTAGGCCGTCGCTGCGGCCTGTCGGGTCAGCGTGTTGACGTCCGGCAGCACCTGACAAGCCTCTTGGAACGGATCGCTGGTGAGCACCGAGGCGCTGACCTTCACCGCCCGCCGCTGCTGCTCGGTCGACAATGTTCGCAATTTGGTCTCACTGACCACGACGGCCGCGGCCCCACCGTCACAGTTGGCCGAGCACATCGGTCTCGTGTTCGGGTAGGCGATCATGACATCGTTCATGATCTCCTCGAGCGTGAAACGCTTGTTGTACGCGGCTTTTGGGTTCAGGGTCGAATGCGCGTGGTTCTTCTCCGAAATCGAGGCGAACAGCTCGAAGTCGGCGCCGCCGTACTTGTGTCCGTATTCCATGCCGATCTGCGCGAACACTCCCGGCATCGTCTCGGTGCCCACACGTCCGTCGAGCGCCGCCACCGCTCCGTACCGCCCGTCGCGCACCCAGTGTCCACCTTCGGCGGCGCGAGCGTTGCCGGTGAGCAGGCCCGCTCCGGCCAATTTCTCGACGCCGACGGCAAGACCCGCGTCGGCCTCGCCAGCCTTGATCGCCATGATGGCGACGCGCAGAGCGGTCGCGCCCGTGGCGCACGCGTTGGCGACATTGAACACCGGTACACCAGTCTGTCCGATCTGCTTTTGAAGCAACTGACCGAACCCCGGTGCGCCCATCAGGTTGCCCGCGCCGATCACACCGATGTCTGCAATCGTGACTCCGGCGTCCTGCAGCGCACCGATCGCTGCTTCCGCGCCGAGGTCGAGCAGATCCTTGTCCTTGTGCTTGCCGAACTTCGTCATGTGGATTCCGAGAATCCAGACGTTTTCCGCCATGTCCGTCTCCTGATCCCAGCTACTCGGCGGGCTCGAAGCCGAACCCGAGGGCTTGTACTCCCGATTCGTCGACCCCGACGGGGACCGTGGTCAATCGCACCTTCATGCCCGTGCGCACGTGTTGCGGGTCGGGTGAAACATTCACGATGTTCGACCGCACACTGGTCCCGTCACAGTCGACTATTCCGGCGACGAACGGAACCTCGACGCCCTCGGCAGCGAAGTGGACGATCGTGAAGGTGCGCAGTGTGCCGATGTCTGCGATCCGGACGCTGCGGAAGTCTTGTCCGCCGCATTTGGCGCAGCCGCTGCGCCGGTCGAAGTACCGCGCCTGGCAGTGCGTGCATTCATTCGCGACGAGATACGGCCCGTCGTCGAGCATCAAATAGTCCACAAGCGGGATGGAGTCCACGACCCTCCTTTGTTCGGCAATGAGGATGCACTGAGGATACGCATCGACGCACGCTGACGATCAGCCGCACCCCGCTATAGAGTATCCTTTAGATCGTTCATATTCTGAGCGTATCTGAGCGTCCTTGCGGAAGGCGGTTATGGCACTCCCCTCACACATTCGTGAGCGACTGACGCTGCCCGCCATCTGTGCGCCGATGTTTCTCGTCAGCGGCCCAGCACTGGTCAGCGAAGCGTGTAAGGCAGGTTTGGTCGGCGGCCTGCCACGGCACAATGTGCGCACGCTCGAGCAGTTCGACGACTGGCTCAGCGAGATCCGGCGAGACCTCGACGCCCATCGCGACGCTCATCCGAGCGCGCGGATCGGACCGCTCGCCGTCAACCTCGCAACCAACCTGCCCCCCGATGTGCTCGAGCAACATCTCGATCTGCTCGATCGCCATGACGTGAAGATCGTGATCAGTGCCGCCGGTAACCCGGCCAATCTGATCAAGCACGTGCACGACCGTGGCGGCGTGGTCTGGGCCGACGTGACATCTGTGCGATTCGCCGAGAGCGCCGCGGCGGCCGGCGCGGACGGTTTGACGTGTATCGGTGCCGGTGGCGGCGGGCACTCCGGCACGGTCAGCCATCTCGCACTGGTGCCCCGGATTCGGGAATTCTTCGGCGGGACGATCATCATGGCCGGCGCGATCACAACCGGTGCAGCAGTCCGTGCCGCCGAGATTCTCGGTGCGGATCTGTCGTACCTCGGCACCCGATTCATCGCGACGCAGGAGTCCGAGGCAGCACCGGAATACAAGCAGATGCTCGTCAACGGTGGATCGGCGGCACTGCGCTACACCGGTGCCATTTCCGGCGTCCCCGCGAACTGGTTGGTGGACTCCATGCAAGCCCTCGACCTGGACCCGGACAACCTGCCGACTCCGGCCGGCGCGATGCGTCACGACCACCTGCCGAAGCATGTGAAGCCGTGGAAGAATCTGTGGAGCGCCGGCCAAGGGATCGAGCTGATCACCGACGTTCCCACGGTTGGCGAGCTCGTCCGAAGGCTGCGCGCCGAGTATGCCGCTGCGTGTGCGGTCCCGAACATGGCCGATGTCGCCCGTCTGGTCGACGAAGCACTGGCATAACCAGCCAGGCCGTCTCCAAATAGAGTGCACTCAATCGCGACGCGCGGAGTAGTCTAGGGCCACCGACCTCGTTGTCGGGTTCGTATACTCGAATGCCGTCTGGAGAACAGGAGCGCGCCGTGACCGCAGATGCCCGGCTGCCTGTCCCGGCGGCGGTGGACAGCAGGGATGTGAACAGCCGGGGTCGCCCGCACGAGGTGAAACTGGCGCGCAGGACAGCCCGCCAAATAGAGGACGACATTCTCGCAGCCAACCTGCCGGTCGGGCACATTTACGCTTCCGAATCCGAACTGCGTGAACGCTATGGGGTCAGCCGTGCCGTGCTGCGTGAAGCCATCAGGTTAGTCGAGCACCACGGACTCGCGGTGATGCGGCGAGGCCCGTACGGCGGTCTGGTCCTGCGCGCCCCCGATGCCAGCGCGCTGACCGACGCGGTCGTCGTCTACCTGGAGTACGTAGGCACGACCGTTGAGGACCTACTTGCGGTTCGATGCCTACTCGAGCCGCTGGCCGCACGCCTGGCCGCCCAGCACCTCACCGAGGAACACATTCAAACTCTTCGCCAGACTCTGGTCGAAGAACGGTCTTCCGGCGAGCTGACACCCGACAGCCGCGATCCACTGCACAACCTCCTGGGCAAGATCGGCGGCAACAGGGTCATCGGCATCTTCATCGACGTTCTCGTGGAGCTCACGTCTCGTTACGCGAGCATTCCGCGTCCACCTGTCGGGAAAGCCGCCAAGGATCTCGGCGACGCAGCCGACAGGGCCCACGAACGCATCGCCGAGGCCATCATCGCAGGAAACGCGATGCTCGCCGAGCATCGGTGCCTGACGCATTTGAACGCGGTACGTGACTGGCTGCTGTCCACGCGACAGGATCCGATACAGCGCCGCCGCACCTCTGAGATCGTCATCCCCGCCAACGGAGGAACGCAGAAGCTGGCCGAGGCTGTCGCGCGCCAACTCATGGCTGAAATCTCCGCCAGTCAGATCCCGGTCGGAGGCATCTTCGGCTCCGAACCCGAACTCCAGGCCCGGCTCAATGTCAGTCGATCGGTCTTCCGGGAAGCGGTGCGGCTCCTCGAATACCACTCGGTGGCCCGGATGCGCCGCGGGCCGTATGGCGGCCTCGTCGTGACCAGCCCCGACCCGTCCGCCAGCATCGAGGCGATGGCGGTGTACCTCGACTATCAGAAGGTCGAGGCGGAGGAACTGCGCGTGGTCCGCGAGGCGCTCGAGTTAGGCGCCCTCGGACTGCTGACGCAGCGCAACGCCGACGCCGCGCTGATGATGGAGCTTCACGCGGCGCAGAAGGTGGATCTCCAGACACCCCCGGACGAGGTCGCAGGGCTGTCGCACGATTTCCACCTTCGACTCGCCGAGCTGACCGGAAACCCCGTGCTCTCCCTGTTCCTGCGCATCCTGCTCACGGTGTGGGATCGCCACTTCGCCCGCCCGGCGCCCTCCGAGGACCGGGCAGCCACGATGGCGGCAGTGCAAGCCCATGAGCGTGTCCTCGACGCCATCGCTGCCGGCGACCTTCCGCTCGCACAGCACCGGATGCACCGCCATCTGGAAGCGCTCGATCACTGGTGGCACTGATCCGGAGCGGCTATTCGTCGCGGCGATTCTCGGTCTCGAAATCGGCGGCGACGTCGGCAGGCGGCCGTCCCCTGAATCCCGGAAATCTCGCGGACAGCCGAGACCACTGCACCGCGTCCCGCTTGCTCAGATCTGACTCGACAGCGAAGTAGCCCATCATGGTGCGAACCCCTTCGGGATGAAGGCTCGCGACATGAGTTGCGACGGCGAGAGCGGCCTCGTCGAGCTTCGCGGCAGGCTCGCACAAGTTGACCAGACCGATGCGTTGCGCTTCCGGCCCGTCCAACGTCCTGTTGAGCAACAAGATCTCCTTTGCCTTGTCCTGCCCGACCAGCCTGCTCAGCCGGGCCGGGCCGCCCCAACCCCCGAGTGCGAGACCGAAACGAGGCATATGCATATCCGAGATCGCGGCGGTATCGGCGGCGATGCGCAGATCGCAAGCAAGAACCAGTTCGAGGGCTCCTGTGGTGCATACGCCGTCGATCACCGCGATCGACGGGGTGAGCATGTCATCGATCTGATTGGTCACCACGTGGCCACGGGGCTTGTCCGTCCCCACGGTCTTCAGGTCGAGTCCGGCGCTGAAGCAGGGTCGCCCGTCGCGCCGCGGAGCGCCGGTAAGGAGCCAGACGTGGACGTCAGGATCACGCTCGATCCGACGGGCTGCATCGTCCAACTCGTCCATCAGTCCGCTGTGAACGGCGTTGGCGACCTCAGGCCGGTTCAGGACGACACGCACAACATGAGGGGCCGGGACTTCGTAGCGCAGGAATTGGTAGTCGGTCATCGACCGGCCCTTTCATAGGTGTATTTCACCTGGCGAGGTCAGGTCACCGCGCCGTCGATCTTCAGCTGAATCAACTCATCTTCAGTGAGGCCGAGCTCGCTCAAGACGTCGTCGGTGTGCTCGGCGAACTGAGGCGCGCGGGTGATCGACACCGGCGTCTCGTCGAACTGAATCGGGTTGGCCACCAGCTCGCGCGGCACCCCTTCGGCGTCGACGACTTGCGCGATCATGCCGACCTCGCGCAACGCAGGATCGTTGCCGAGTTCCCAGGCGTTCTGCACGATCGACCACTGGCCCTCGCCTCGCTCCAGCACGTCGGTCATCTCTTTCAGCGTCCGGGATCCGACGATGTCGGCGACCAGTTCTGCGGCCTGCGAGGCGTTGGCCATCAGCTTCTCGGTCGTGTCGAACCGCTCGTCGGCAGCCAACTCCGGCCGCCCGGCGTTGGCCACGAACTCACCCCAGTAACGCCCAGGCTGCAGCATGCAGAGCTCCACCCAGCGGCCGTCCGAGGTCTTGTAGGCGCCAACGAGCGGATTGGTCGCCGAGCCGTGCTTCGGCTTCTCGGCCACCGGAAGTGGCCCACCTCCGAGCAGGGCGAGGTTGACCGAGAATTGGGTGGCCCATGCGCCGACACCCAGCAGTGATACATCCAGCACCGACGGTTCACCGGTGACTTTCCTCGAATAGAGCGCGGCGGCAATGCCTCCCGCGATCGTCATACCGCCAATCGAGTCGCCGTAGGCGCCGGCGGGCATCCGCGGCACGCTGTCCGCGTCGGGGCCGACCAGCCCTTCGGCGCTGCCGCCGCGCGACCAGAAGGCCGTCTGGTCGTAACCGCCTTTGTCTGCGTCGGGTCCGCGTCCGCCGAACCCGCTGCCTCGCACATAGATGATGTCGGGATTGATCGCGCGGATGTCGGCGACGTCGATGCCGAGCTTCGCCCGTGCCTCCGGAAGGAAGTTCGTGAGGAACACGTCGCTTGTCCGCACGAGCTCCTCGAGGACGCGGCGCGCACCGGGTTTCTCCAGCGCTAGCCCGACGCTGCGTTTCCCGCGGTTGGGCCCTTCCATGATCGGGAAGAACGATGTTCCTTTGCTCGCCACGTCAAGACCGAGCAACCGAATCAGCCCGCGCTGGGCGTCGCCGCGCTCGGCATGTTCGACCTTGATGACGTCGGCGCCCCAGTCCGCCAGAACGGCCCCCGCGGCCGGAACGAAGGTGAATTGAGCCACCTCCAGGATCCGTACGCCCTCCATTGGACGATGCATCGAACCGCCTCGCTTTCCGTCATTGAGTACACGAAATATAGGGCGAGCCTACAGGCTCACCCCGCTTCACCACAGAGGCCTGTCAGTTGCCAACGCCCAGGATCCGGCGCAGCAGCGGCTGCAGTCCGGTGTCGTGCGGGTTCGGTCCGAGATATCTCCGCACAGTTATCACCTCGCCCACCTGCGGGACGTCCTCAGGCATGTCATCGACCAGCACCGCGGGTGGTCCGTCCACCAGTTCGGCGGGTAGGTCCCATGGCTGTGACGGACCGTCACGCACCTTGTCGAAGGCCGCGTCGACAAGATCACCGATGCCGGTGTCCTCGGCCCTGCGCCAGGCGTATTCGGCTCCGCCGGCACTCCACAGGAGCACCGCGACGCCCCTGTCGCGAAGCGCCATGAGAAGCTCACGGGCACCGGGCCGCAGTGAGCGTCCGGTGACACCGTCGATCAGTGTGCCGTCGACGTCGAACAGCCAACGGACGGCATCGGAGGGCGCGTTCACGATCCCGAACCCGTGAGGAACTTTCGGCTGCCGGGGAAATCCGCGCGCGGCAGACCCAGCGCGTGCTCCGCGATGAGGCTGCGGAAAACCTCGTTCGTTCCACCGTAGGTCGCCGCGCCCTGGGCATAGCGGTGCGCGAAATCCACCTGGCCGTCAGCGATCGCGCCTGCCGCCCCGTACGACAGAAGCCCGACTGGGCCAAGGAGATCGAGCAATTCGGCGGCACCGTCGTTCAGTGCCTCCGAACATTTGACCTTGCCCGCAGGCCCGGGAGTATGCAGTGCGGCCTCGAGTTGAACCGCGACGGCACCGATGCGGTAGCGCACCACGGGATCATCCGCGGGTAGGGTGCCGTCGGGCCCGGGAGTGTTGGCCCATGCGGTGACCGCGTCCAGCGTCCAATGCATCTGACGGGCGATGTTGATCCCGGCTGAAATGTCCTTCAAGCCAGTAACATCGGCGCCGACACCGTGCTCGACGTCCAGCGGTCCGTGCAGTACTGCCCAGCCCGCGTTGACGTCGCCGATGCGGTAGTCGTCAGAGATCCGGACGTCATCGTAGAACACGGCGTTGGTGCGCTCGCCGCTGAACGCTCGCAGGCCCTTGATCTCGATACCCGGCGCGTCGAGGGGCACCAGGAACATCGTCAGCCCCTTGTGCTTTGGCAGGCTGGAATCGGTTCTGGTGATCAAGAAGGTGTACTTACACATATGGGCACCGGTGGTGAACATCTTGGCGCCGTTGATGATCCATTCGTCGCCGTCTCGCACTGCCCTGGTCTTGGCGCCGGCGATGTCAGAACCCCCGTCGGGCTCGGTGTAGCCGAGGCAGCATCGCACGCTGCCGGCCGCGGCACCGGCGAGCACGTCGTCGCGGATCGCGTCGGAAGCGTACTTCTCAACGGCCAGGATCACCCATCGCGTGGTCTCCCACAACGTCCACGGCAGCCCACCTTTCATCAGTTCGAGTTCGACGATCCGTGCGCCCAACGGGTCGAGTCCCGCTCCGCCACGATCGGCCGGCCACTCCGGGAAGATCCAGCCTCGCTGCCCCATCGCGAGGTGAACGCCCTCGTCGAAGTTGTCACCGGTGTCATGCTCGTTGGCGCGCACCTCGTCGGTGATGTGTTCGTCGACGAACGCGCGCACTTCCTTTTGCAGCGCGCAGTGCTCGTCATCGAGTTCGATGATGCTGAAATCCACGGTCGGTCCTCTCCCAAGTCAGCGTGTCGGCGCGGTCGTCAGCCGGAGCTCGCCGACGCGCGCCGCATCCTGGCGAGGATCGCCGCCGGCAAGCGCCCAGCCTTTGGCGCGAAGGAAATACAGGCTCGCGTCGGCTTCGACGGTGAACCCGAGACCGCCCTGCACATGTTGGGCAACGGTGACACCGTGTGTGGCGACCTGCGCCGCGTACGCGAGAGCGGCGAACTGCAGCCCCGGTTCGGCGTCTGGGTCGTGGTCGAGAAACCACGCCGCCCGTCGGAAGAGGTTGCGCCCACCGGCGATGCCGATCGCCACATCGGCGAGCGGGAATGACACGCCCTGCAGCGTGCCGATGACCACACCCATCGTGCGACGGCTCTTGACGAATTCCAGCGCCGGCCCCAGTGCGCCCTCGGTGAGGCCGATCAGTGACGCCGCTGCGAGGACCTTCCACTCGCGTACCGCGCGCGCGAACAGTGCACGGCCGTCGGCAGCGAGCAACGATCGCTTCTCCGCCGACGCATCGACGATGGCGTAGGGCAGGCATGCCTGGTTCGGGAGGAGGGCGCGGGAGCCGTCGGCGGTCACCATCACCAGCTGGTCGCCGTCGAGTCCCACGATGGTGTCTGCGACGGCAGCGCTCGAGACCAGTGTCGGCGCCGAGAGCGACGCGAACGCCATACCGAGAAGACGGCCGCCGTCCATCGCGTCCGCGACAATGTCATCGGCGCCGCCCGCTGCAGCGAGCAGGCGGCTGGCCACCATGTGTTCCACCAGCGGCACCGGTGCGAGCGCCCGGCCGAGTTCCTCGGCGACCAGGCTGAGTTCGACGATGCCCGCCCCGTCGCCACCGGACTCCGCCGGCAGCGGCATCGACGTCACACCGAGTGCGAGCAGCTTGCTCCACAACTGCGCGTCGTAGCCGAGCGGCTCGGCGGCACGCACCACCGAAGTCGGACACTCTTTGACGAAGAACGCGCGAAAGGCGTCCTGTATCGCTTCGTGGTCTTCGTCGAGGCTGAAGTCCAGCCGTCGCAACTCAAACGGATCCATTGACTCTCAATCTCCAGCGGTGACCATTCGAAGCACGCCGGCTCGGTCCACCTTGCCGTTCTCGGTACGCGGCAGGGCGGGTACTCGAACGATTCGACGCGGAATTTCATAGCGCGCAAGCTCATTGCGCAGGGCGGTCTGCAGATCTGCGATCGGCCCCAGCTCGTCGTCGGCGACCACGACGGCCACCGGCACCTCACCGAGCCGTTCATCGGGCGCACCGGCGACCGCACTGTCGACGACTCCGGGGAGCTTGTTCAGCGCCGCCTCGACGACGGCCGGGTACACGTTGAAACCCCCGCAGATCAACATCTCTCGCAGGCGCCCGCGAACGAACAGGAACCCATCGGCGTCCAATGTGCCGAGGTCGCCGGTGTGCACCCAACCTTGCGGCCCCGGCGAAATCGGACGGCCGTCCTCGCCGATGTAACCGGCCATCGACCCTCCACCGCGGGCGACTATCTCCCCCAGCTCCCCAGGGCCGAGATCCGCGCCGTCCGGCGAGACGATGCGCACCTGGACCCCCGGCGCGATCCGGCCGACGGTGCCCTCGGGTCGTCGGCCTGCCGCGACGTCATCGGGGCGTTCGAAGGCGATCGCGCCGGAGAATTCAGTCTGCCCGTAATTGCGCAGCACCGGCAGCCCGTACCGACGTTCGAATTCCACCCGCGTGGCGTCCGGGATCGCAGCGGTGCCGACGGTCACCGACCGCACGTCGCCGAGGTCGCGCTGTTCGGGCCAGCGGGCGAGGTCGTACACCATCGCCGGGGTGAGCCGGAGGACGTTGACGCCAAACTCGTCGACCAGGCGCAAGGCGACCTTGGCGTCGAACTTGGGGACGATCAGCACCGGCTTGCCGACATACCAGCCGGACAGGACGCCCAGCATCCCCGCCATGTGCGCCATCGGGGTGAACATCGGAGACAGCCGGCGCGGTGGGTCAGCCGGTGAACGCCCCTCCTCGGGGAGCCCGCTGCCTAGCGCGATGCCCTGTAGCGAGCGGCTCAGCGCATCGACTGTCAGCACCGTGCCCTTGGGCCTGCCGGTGGTGCCCGAGGTGAACACGACGAGAGCCTCGTCAGGTTCGGCGGGCGATTGGCCGGGCGCCAACGTGGCACTCACACCCTGCCTGCCAAGTACCGCGTCGCAGAAGGTCTCACGGACACGGCGTTCGGCCTCGGCGTCGGGCAGCAGGGCGCCGAGGAGGACCGCAGACGCACCGCTCTGCCATACCGCGCAAATGCGGGCCACGCTGTCGTTGTCGTTGCCGGCGTGCACCGCGACCCGGCGGGCGCCTTCGGGGATTTCCGCGGCGTGCCGAGCGACCTGCTCCGAGAGGTCCGCGAAGGTCCAGGACCGACCGTCCAGTTCCATAATCGCAACCGCCGTAGGCGCGGTCTCGGCGGTCTTCTCCACGACACTGCGGATATAGCTAGCTTGCCGACCTTCTGGGCTTTTCGGTGCGAGGTCGGAAATGGTGTCTTGGTCGGTCATCGGGGCATCGCCGGATCGCGTGGAAGGCCAAGAACCTGCTCGGCGATGGTGTTGCGTTGAATCTCTGCTGTGCCCGCACCGATGGTCGATGCGCGGGTGCGCAGGAAGCCCCACACCCAGCGACCCTTCTGCACGGCATCCGGATCGGCCCTGCCGAGCACGCCGGCGTCACCGAGCAGATCCACGGCGAACTCGTGCAGCTCCTGCTCGAAGGCGGTGTTGAACAGGCGAGACGTCGACGATGCTGGACCGGGTTCGCCGTGGGCGATGATGTCAGAGATCGTGCGCATACCTGTGTAGCGCATGATCCTCACCCTCACCTCGAACTGCGAAAGGCGCTCGCGGACAAGCGGATCTGCGGCAGCACCGAGGTCCTTGGCCAGCGCGATCAACTCGTCGAGCACCCGCCGGTACTGCGAGGCCTGGTTCATCGCACCCGCGGCGCGCTCGTGTCCAAGGCTGGTGCGCACCAGTTTCCAGCCGTCGTTCTCCTCCCCGACCCGGTCGGCGACCGGCACTCGCACGTCATCGAAGAAGATCTCGGTGAAATCGGCCCCGCCGGTGAGGTCGCGCACGGGTCGGACGGTGACACCCGGTGCGTGCGCGTTGATGATCAGGTAGGAGATGCCGCGCTGGCGCGCGTCCGGCGAACCCGTGCGCACCAGGGTGAACAGCAAGTCCGCGATCTCGGCGCTGCTACTCCACACCTTCTGTCCGTTGACGAGGTACTCCTCGCCGTCGCGGCGCGCGGTCGTCCTGAGCGCGGGCAGGTCGGACCCGGCTTCGGGCTCGGAATACGCTTGCGCCCATACCTTTTCACCCCGCAGCATCGGCTTCAGCCAGCGCTGCTTCTGCTCCGGCGACCCGTATTTGACGATCGTCGGTCCGGCGATGCCGAGCCCGGTCGCGAGAGGTCCCGGCACCCGTGCCCTGGCATACTCTTCCTGGTAGACGACCTGCTTGCTGAAGCTGAGATCCATCCCGCCGTATTCCCGCGGCCACGCGGGTCCGGCGAAGCCAGCATCGAAAAGGGTTGCCAGCCAATCCTTCTGCCAGGCAAGCCGCTTGCCGGGGTCGCTTGGCCTTCGGCCGGGGTGATTGTCGGTGAGGAACGTTCGCAGCCGCGCACGGAATTCGTCGTCGGTCTCGGTGTCCGAGGCTTCTGATGAATGCCGGGCGGCGTATTCGGTGATGCTCATCAGGTTCTCCTTCGACGCACGGTCAGATGCCGACCAGATCGGCCAGTCGCGACCGGTGGTGCGTTGGCGAGCCGAGTAGTCGTTCGCCGGACTTGGCCCGTTTGAGGTGCAAGTGCGCATCGTGCTCCCATGTGAATCCGATGCCGCCGTGGATCTGGATGTTGTCCTTGGCCGCACCGGTGTAGGCAGCGGCACAGAAGGACCCGGCCACGGCCGCCGCGAGCAGCAGTTCGTCGACGTCGTCACGCGCAGCGGCCGCACAAGCGTGCAGCGACGCCGAGCGGGCGGCCTCGACCGCGACCACCATGTCCGCACACTTGTGCTTGATGGCCTGGAACGAACCGATCGGTCTGCCAAATTGCACGCGGCTGCCGGCGTAGGAAACCGACGAATCGAGGCAGGCCGAGGCGCCGCCCACCTGTTCGGCGGCAAGCGCCACGGTGGCGAGAGCCAGCACCTGCCGAAGGAACTCTTCGCCAGTCGGTCCTACCTGAGTGCCCGGGGCCGAGGTCAAGTCGACGCGTCCGAGCCGTCGGGTCGGATCGAGCGCGTCGAGGCGCCGTCTCACCACGCCCTCGGCGTCGCCGTCGACCGCGAAAAGCGCTGGGCCGTCTGGTCCCTTGGCGGCAACCAGCAGTAACGCGGCCGAGTCACCGTCGACGACGAGCGTCTTGCGGCCGGTCAGCTCGAAACCTTCGCCACTGCGCCGAGCCGTCGTGACCATCTCCGCGATCGTCGGACCTCGTCCTTCGCTGACGGCCACAGTTGCGGTCAACGTGCCATCGGCGATGCCAGGTAGCCAGCGGTGCATGGCCGCCTCGTCCTTGCTTGCGACCAGGGCCTGGCCGGCCAACACGACGGTGCCGAAGAAGGGCCCGGGGAGCAACGCGCGCCCGAGCTGCTCCTGCACCACACCGAGCTCGATCGGGCCGAAACCCGAGCCGCCGAAATCCTCCGGGATGGCCAGTCCCTGCAGACCGAGCTGGCCGGCCATCTGAGTCCACACGTCGGCATCGAGCCCATCGGGCGATTCTGCCCAGCTGCGAACCGAGTCACTCGGCGCCTTCTCGGCGAGGAAGCGGCCCACCACATCCCCGAGCTCGAGCTGTTCGGCCGTCAACGTCATTGTCATGTCATCACCGTCCCTCGAACCGGGGCGGGCGCCGCTCGCGCAACGACGCGATGCCCTCTTTGAAGTCAGCACTGCGCAGCGAAATCTCTTCTGTCAGCGCCTCTTGCGTGAGCGCCTGGGCGAGGTTGGCGTCGAGATGGCGATGCAGCATGGTCTTGGCCAGGCCGACGGACACCGTGGCCGCTGCCGCGAACTCGGCGACTACTTCCTCGACGCGGTTGTCCAGCTCGTCGTCGGAGACGAGTTCGGTGATCATTCCCCAACGTTCGGCGCGCTCGGCGTCGACCGGCTTGCCCAGGAGCACCATCTGCTTTGCCCTGGGCAACCCGATGAGCCGCGGTAGCAGCCATGTCGAGCCGCTGTCCGGGGTGAATCCCCGGCCTACGAAGGGCGTCCAGAACTTCGCCGTGTCGGCGGCCACGATGTAGTCCGACAGCAATGCCAGGGTGTTACCTAGACCCGCCGCCCAACCTCGGACGCCGACCACCACGGGCAGCTGCAGTTCGCTGAATGCGCGAACCAACTCGTGAGCGCCGAGATTGATTCCGCGTTGGAGGTGGCCGATGCGCGGACGGACCGGCCGCTCCTGTCCGTCGGTTCTCTTTTCGCTATTCGCCTCAACAAGATCCACGCCAGTGCAGAAATTCTTGCCGACCGCGGTCAGAGCGACGACTCGGAACTCGTTGGAGCGCCCGGCTTCCTCGATCGCATCGCGCAGCGCCGTGATCGTGCTCGCGGCCAGCGCGTTGGCGGCCTTTTCCCGAGCTATCGTCAGTCGCAGGACGGGTCCGTCGCGATGGACGCGCAGGCCGGTTGCGTCCTCGGCCACCTGTGCATCTGTCTCAGTCATGCCGCCCGCGTCCCCGGGCCGCACCCGATTTCCAGACCGATCACCTGCTTGATCACCTATCCGTTGACAGCCGTCCACGCGTGGTCGCAACGGCTATTGAGGATACTTTAGACGATCGAGGCCCATGCTTGGCAAGCGGGCGAGGCGTCGGCTCGGGGGTCGATCGGTGCACTCAATGTGCGTCAACACGTGGCCCGATGAGTGATGACTGCTGGCCATCGGCTGTGATTGCACCATGCGGGTGATTGCGGATACTTTATGGCGGAGGGGCACGTCTGCTGCCGCCACCATCATCTCTGGAGGGCAAATGAAAGTTCGGATCAATCCGGACAAGTGCACCGGTCACGGCCAGTGTGCGGCGAACGCTTCGGAAGTGTTCGAACTCGATGATCTCGGATACGCCATCCCCTTCGACACCGTCGTTGATCCTCAGTCGGAGGCACAGGCACGGCTCGGCGCCGCGGCCTGTCCCGAGCGTGCAATCGAGATTCTGAACTGATTTACGCCCATACCGCGGCCGGGGCGCTAGAGTATGCTCAATGCTGCGCCGCAAGTCGCAGGTGGCAGTGTTGCCAAACAACGAGGAGCTGCACCGAATATGACCAACGTAGAGACCGCAGCCAACGACTTGTACGAGGGCGTACCGGTGGTGGACTTCAACCACGGCGTGGAGTCGCCTGTCCTGGGTCACGCGCAGAGAATGACGGAGCTGCGAAAGCTCGGTCCGATTCTGCGCAGCTCGGCGGCTCAGGGTTTCTGGGTGCTGACCGACGGCGAGATGGTGCGCGAGATGCTCGCGGATCCCAAAACGTTCTCCAGCTCGGCGACGGTCCCGACGATGCCCGATCCGCCGTACCTCTGGATTCCGCAGATGCTCGATCCCCCGGAGCACACCGCCTGGCGCCGGCTGCTCGCACCGTACTTCTCGCCGGGCAATCTCGCGAAACTCGATGCGTCGGTTCAGTCGCGCTGCAACGACCTGTTGAACGAGGTTGTCAAACAGGGCGGTTGCGCGTACCGCCGCGACTTCGCCGACCGGTATCCCACCTCCATCTTCCTCGACATGTTCGGTGCGCCGATCGAGGAACTCGAGATGTTCCTCACGTGGGAGAAGCAGGTCCTGCATGCAACGCCGGAGGAAGATCCCGATAGCTCGCGACAGGTCTCAGCGATGATGGAAGTAATGGGTTACTTCAGCGAACTCATCGAAAAGCGCCGCAAAGATCCCCGCGATGACATCGTCTCGCACAGCCTCACCTGGGAGATCGATGACAAGCCGATTCCCACCGAACAGCTGCTGTCCTTCTGCCTGCTGATGTTCCTGGCCGGCCTGGACACGGTGTCCATTCAGCTGACCTACTCGACATGGCACCTGGCGACCCATCCCGAGGATCGCCGTCAGATCGTCGAGAACCCCGAAATCATCCGCACCGCGGTGGAAGAACTGCTGCGGCTCTATTCATTCGTCCCGCCGGGCCGGAAAGTCGCGCGCGACATAGAGTTTCACGGCGTTCCGATGAAAAAAGGCGACATGGTCTTCGCGACGGTTTCGTCGCCGTCTCACGACCCGCGCACCTACCCGGACCCGATGCGCGCACAGCTGGATCGCCAACCCAATCCGCATCCAGCGTTCGGCCTCGGCCCACACCGGTGTATCGGTGCCGCACTCGCACGCCGAGAACTTGTCATCGCGATGGAGCAGTGGCATCAGCGGATTCCGAACTACCGGATCAAAGACGGGTTCGTGCCACTGGAGCGCGGTTCAATGCACGGCATCAAGGAACTCGAGCTCGAGTTCGCCTGAGTCGCCCTACATCCGCGGCCATGGGAGCAAGCGACGGAGTTCGTAGCGACCCGTTTCGACGAGCCTCGAATACACCTTGGTGACAG
>Ga0207675_100002848_pt1 | contig 17022 bp, 11 predicted proteins | sample KBSSwiS42_FD_184305 | JGI IMG/M metagenome (GOLD analysis project Ga0207675, IMG submission 184305) | Switchgrass rhizosphere microbial communities from Kellogg Biological Station, Michigan, USA - KBS Switchgrass S4-2 (SPAdes) (version 2) | ecosystem: Host-associated > Plants > Roots >... | reverse complement strand
ACGTGTCACCGAGAAATATGATTGGGATTATGTCGTCGATCGTTACGAAGAGTTGTTTGCAAAGATGGCGGGGCAGCCTTTGCCGCAAAGTACGCGGCAGGAATTTGAATTATCGCCAAGCGCAGAAAAGGCGAAGTCGCTCGGCCAGTCAGCATCAGTATAGTCCGCGGGGCTAAACCCTACCCAACCGAACTCCACGTCCACGTTCTCTCGTCCGAAATGACCGCTTGCCCTGAATAAATTTGTTTGCGGTTTCAATTGCAGTAACAACTAATATCCCACCTTACAGTGATTTGCCTAAATTTTTGTGCGAGCGAGTTGCGCGAGAATTGTAACTGGGGTTATTCTCCGTTCGCTCTAAGACGTTGCAAAGGTTTTGGCTAGTCCGGGCATTTTCAAAACAAGCAGTCAGACACACTACAAATTAGTCGCCAGTGAGAGCATCAGTGGCAATCGAAGATTCTTAATTGGCGAACGCTAGCGGAAGCAGATGCCGAACGCTAGTTGATTCGCTTAGAGCAGCAGCAACGACTCAAGCGCGATTTCCGCGAGGCCGATGACATCAACAGCCGAAGCAGGTGGGCCAGACGTTTCGCCGGGAGCCGTTGAGCCACCACTTATGTGCTGACCGCTACACGGCGGCGTCTCGATTTGCCCCGGAACGCAAGGCGGTGCAGACGTCTCGCCGGCGAGAGCTGTTACGGCAAGAATCGACATCAAGCTCAAAGAAAGAACGAGCCTTTTCAGATTCGTCATGTTTTTCTCCTTAGCTGAACAGGTGTTGCGAGTATTCTAAATCCGCGGCTAAGCGTATTTCCGCCGGTTGATGGGGTTAACCAATCAAAATGGGACACAGAGGCTTTCGCGGCGCAATAATCTTATCACTCATGTAGAAAGGCTGACCTCACATGAAGTTGGCTTCCCAATTCACAGGGCGTGAAAACCAGGCTCCCAAACGCAAAGCGAGCGAACGCGTAGAACTTAGCTGCCGAATTGCTAGGCAATTTGAAAAAGCTGGTGACTACCGCGCGGCGTCTGAGGCGCTTGCTGACTTCTGGCCGGATCGAAGTGTTCCGCCAAACACTCAAGATCTCGAGCCGTCGGCTCAGGCACAGGTCTTTTTAAGGGTCGGTAATGTGGCTGGATGCTTGGACAGCACTGAACAGATTACCGGCACTCAAGAATTCGCCAAAAACCTCATTACGAAAAGCATCGAAATCTTCGAAAGGCTCGGACGGGATGAGAATGTGGCTGATGCTCGTATTGATCTCGCAATTTGTTACTGGCGCGGTGGTGAATACGATGAAGCCCGCGTGCTTCTCAAACTGGTTTTAGAGGCCCTTGATGACACGCAAAAGGAGTTGCAAGCAAGAGCGTTAGTTGCCAGGGCTATGGTCGAAAAAACTGCAGGACGATATATTGACGCCCTCGGCTTATTTAAAGACGCAAAGCCTTTCGTTGATGAAACGGACGATCATGCGCTCAAAGGTTCATTTCACAATAGCTTGGCGACTCTGCTCAACTGCCGTGGCCTCTCAGAAAACCGAGCGGACTTCGTAGATCAATCATTGATCGAATTTGCTGCAGCGGCTTTTCATTTCGAACAAGTTGGGAACACCCGTTATCTCGCTACCGTTGAAAACAACCTCGGGTTTCTCTACTTGACCATCCGGCGTTACCAGGATGCGAACGAGCATCTCGATCGCGCACGAAAACTCTTCATGAAGTTGAAAGACGTCGGCACGGTCGCGCAAGTTGACGAGACGCGGGCGCGAACGCTACTTGCCGAAGGGCGTCTGCGCGAAGCAGAGCGAATGATTAAGGCCGCCATTCGAGTGCTCGAGAATGGGGGTCAGCAAGCGGTGCTCTCTGAAGCGCTGACGACGCACGGAACAATTGTTGCGCGCCTGGGCCACCAGGGGCGGGCCGCGCTCTTGTTGCAGCGCGCGATTGTGGTTGCGGAAACGGTTGGTGATCGAGAGGGTTCCGGCCGCGCTCACCTGACGATCGTTGAGGAACTCGAAGCCCAGACTCCTTTGAAACAACTAGCCGGGATCTACGGTGCGGCAGTTGACCTGCTCGACCAATCGCAAGATCCCGCCACCAGCAAACGGTTAATTGTCGGAGCGCGGCGAATCATCGAGGCATTGCTGAGTGAGGAAAGGCGTGAATTCCGCGATCTGGAAGGACCGTCCTGGGACGGGTTTTCGATGCGGAACGAGATAGTAAAAATTGAAAAGACCCTGATCCAGCGAGCGTTGCGTGATGCCGCCGGATCCGTAACCAAGGCTTCCCAACTACTAGGGTTCCATCATCACCAGAGCTTGATCAGCTTACTTAATAGCCGCCATCGTGAAATGCTCCCGCAACGATCCGCCGTTAGACGTCGTCACCGCCATCTTTTTTCGAAACCGGCCGGCAAAAAGAAATCTCCCCCCGTGAGCGTGGAGAACCAGATTTCTGTGCTGCACGTCGAAGACTACAAACCCGTCACGCGACTGGTGAAAGAAATCCTCGGCGGTCGTTACCACGTACAGTCGTGCGTTAGCGGAATGGTCGCCCTTGAGTTGCTGCGAACGAGCGAACGTGTCGACCTGCTGATTGTCGATAATAATTTGCCTGGGATTAGCGGACTCGAACTGGTACTGCGCGTCCGAAGCATCGTGCAGCGTCGGAATCTGCCAATCATCATGCTATCCAGCGACGATGTAGAGAAGGAAGCCTGGCGCGCCGGTGTCGACGCTTTCCTGGAGAAATCCAAAGCCGCAAAAGATCTCGCGGGAACGGTCGATCGGTTGTTGACAGAAAAGGAGGAAGACGCCTAATCGTCCTCGGCGCACTGGAAACATTCGGGGTGCCTCTGTTGAAGTACGCGCATCTTGCGCGCGGGTTCACCGGCACGGCACGGCCGTGTCATGACTGGAAATTTCACTACGCAGTTTTCTGGAAAAGTTTTTCGCAGAGAGCATCAGGCTGACTGCTATATCGTCAGCCTTCGAGCGGTCGCGAGGATCGACGTACCTCCCACTCCGCGACGCGACGGAATACGTTGATGCAGGGTCTCGCGACCGCTGGGTTTTATTACTCACCAATACAAGCAGAGCGGTTCGGCCCGACACAAAAACGCTCCTGGAGCCGCTCTTCCTTCACGGAAGGTTTTACCATGGATGTCACTTGACGGCTTTAATATTCGCCGGTTTCGCGAACAGCGAATCGGGGATTGGTTTGTTGAATTCAATCGATTCGTAATTGATGCGGCTGGTCTGCACGCCGTTGCGGAAGTGGTCGATAACGAACGGTGCGTTGATTCCACCTACACCGATCAGCCTGAATAATCGATCTTCCTCCGTAAACTCTTCCATCTGTTCAGTGTCAGGATTCTGAATCTTTCGCTTGTAGATAATTTTTGCCGGCGTTCCTTCAATCGCGGCAAATTCGTATTCAATCCATGAACCGTCTGGGTACGTGAGCTTGATCGTTTCGTTGCGACGACCTAGCGTTGATTCTCGTCGTCCAACATAACTCAATGTTGCGGCTTCCTGACGCCACCAGCCGTGCAAGAGATTTTCCATGCTCGTGCGCATGCCGGTGCGAAAATCTTCGACCTGTTTTGGCGTCTGGTCCTTAAGAGTTTTCGCCGCCGCGTCGAACAACCAACCCTGCGTCTTATCGTTTGTCTGAATGATGCGATTGCCGCCGCCCGTGAATTCCGTACGCTCGCGATCGGGATATGAAATGTAGTCGATGAATTTCACGGGCACGCCCGGCGCGCCGCCGGGGTACTCAGTGAAGAACCCGCGCGCGGTCACAGTTTGGACTTTGACATACGCATCGCCGCCAACTGCCTGAATCGCTTTTTGAAGGATCTGTTCAGCCTTTTCGTCGGGTTTCTCAGCGGGTTGAGCTTGCGCGGCGGCCGTTGAGACAAACAGTAGAATTGCTGCGGACACGAAGGCGACTTTGTGAAGCAACATAGACTTGGGTCCCGGACGCACGGATTACAGCACAGAACGCAAGAAAGCCTCAAACCCGAAGGCTTGAGGCTTCTGTTTTCCACGCGACATCTTTGTTAGCCGCCATTCGATTGAATGATGGGTTTGTTACTCGGTCGCACGACAATCTCGGCATCTTCCGCAGTAACGCTGAACCGCGACGACTCTTTCCACATATTTGTGATCGGCAATTTCACATGTTCGTCGATGTAGCGCTTCAAAAAGCGTGCGCCGTACTGCGTGCTGTAACCCTTTTCAGTGACGAAATCGATGGCCGTGCTCGTGACCTCGAATGACTTGCCCTGACGCTTCATCTGCCGGCGAGTCTTGTCAAGGTAAAGCTGGGCAATCTGCTTCACTTCGTCCATCGTCAATGGCGAGAACACCACAATCTCATCAATGCGATTGCGGAACTCGGGCGAGAAGCGCGTCTCAGCCGCTTTCATCACTTCTTTTTTGACCTGACGGAAGTCGCTCGTCGTCTTGGTGCCGAAGCCGAGCGGCTTCTCGAATTTCTTGAAGCTCTCGGAGCCCAGGTTAGACGTCATGATCACGATCGCGTCAGACAAATAGACGCGGCGTCCGCGGCCATCCGTCAGCCAGCCTTCGTCGAAAGCTTGCAGGAACAGGTTCATCAAGTAAGGTGCCGCCTTTTCGACTTCGTCGAGCAGCAGCACTGTGTAAGGATTTTCACGCAGTTGCTCAGTGAGAATTCCGCCACGCTCGGATCCGACGATGCCACGCGGCATGCCGATGAGTTTCTCAATACTGACCGTGCCGTCGCTATACTCAGACATGTCGAGGCGAATCATTTTGTGGTCGTCGCCGAACATGAACTCCGCGACCGCCTTCGCCAACTCAGTTTTGCCGACACCCGTAGGACCCAGAAACAGCAACACGCCGTCAGGCTTGTAGTGCGATTCTTTCAGGGGGCCTTTATTCAGGCGCAGCCGCTGCGCGACGGCTTTGATTGCATCTTTCTGGCCGATCACGCGCTGCGCAAGCTGAGCTTCAATCAACGCGAACCGATCGCTCGTGTCGCGAAAGATCATGTCGCGCGGAATGCGTGACTCCTGCGAGATCACCTCGATCACGTGCTCAGGTTTGACGACCATTGCATGCGGCTCGTTGATTTCAACTTTGACCGCGGCCGTGTCGAGCCAGCCGATTGCCTTGTCGGGCAAATGCAAGTTCCGAATGTATTTCGGCGCCATCTCGAGCGCGGTGTTGATAGCTTCGTCAGAGATCTGCACCGAATAATTCTTTTCAAGTCGCGGCCGCAACCCGAGCAGAATCTCGCGCGTTTCGCCGATCGATGGCTCGTCAACCTTCACCAAACGGAAACGTCGCGCCAGCGCTTCATCTTCGCCGATATACTCCTTGTATTCGTTGAGGGTGGTCGCTCCGATGATACGCAATTCGCCCTTTGAGAGCGCCGACTTGAACATATTTGCCGCGTCCGACGAAGTTCCAAGCGCGGCACCGGCGCCGATGATTGTGTGCGCCTCGTCGATGAAAAGAATCAGGTTGTCGCGCTCTTTTACCTCGTCGATGATGCCTTTAATTCGCTCTTCAAACATGCCGCGCAACATTGTGCCCGCGACGATCCCGCCCATCTGCAACTGCACGATGTGCGAGTTGCGCAAGCGCGCGGGAACTTTCTCTGGCTCGAGTTCGATCAGTCGCGCGAGACCTTCGATTACCGCGGTCTTGCCGACTCCCGGTTCGCCCACCAGCATCGGCGAGTTCGCGCGTTCCCGATGGCAGAGAATCTCGATAATTTGTTGAATCTCTTTTTCGCGGCCAATGGTGGGCGGAATCTTGTCCATGCGCGCCATGCGGTTCAATGACACGCCAAAATGTTTAAGGTAAGCCGGGAGCTCGAATTTCTTTCGATACTGCTCGTCCTGTTTTTCGCGCTCGCTGATATTGGTCTTGATGCTGTCGGCGACTTTGTCAGGCTTGGCGCCGAGTCCGCTCAGAACTTCAACCAGCAGACTGTCGTCTTTCGAAAGGACTTCGAAGATGTCGGTTGATTCGATCGTTTTACGACCACGCGAACGCGCGCGTTCCATTGCGCGCTTGAACAGGTCGGTAGTGTCGGGAGCGATGCGAAAACCTTTGCCGACGTGCTGGCGCGCATTGTCCAGCCGGCGACTGATTACGCTCGTCACCGCATCGGGATCGACGGACAAGCTGCGAATGGTTGAGTTGAAAAGATCGGCCTCTTCCTGTGCTAAAGCATGAATGATGTGTTCGACGGTGATGTAATTCTGGTCGCGACGACGAGATTCGCCGAGGGCCTTTTCCAGCACACGCTGACCGCTGTCTCCGAATTTGTCTTTGTATGCTCCCAAGTCAACCATGTGCTCCAACTTTCTCCGCTCGTTACCTTGATTTTCTCTTTGCAGGTCCCGTGTCAACCTTCGTTTGATGCCGAGAGCATATTCGCCGTTGCGTTTTCGTGCAACAGGATAATTCCCGAGTTCGAACAAGCAAATCGCTTGCCAACAAACAGTTTCTCACAAAGCCGCGTCACGCGTTGTAAAAAGTTATGCGGCGGCTGCCACTTTGTTGGCTGCAAACACCATTTCGTCATTCCGCGCAGAAACCGTGACAGTTTGACCCGGCTGGATTTCGCCGCGGAGTAATTTCATCGCCAGCGGATTTTGAATCAGTGTCTGAATCGCGCGTTTCAGCGGACGAGCGCCGAAATTCGGATCGTAACCTTCGCGTGACAACAAATCTTTGGCCGAATCGTCCAGGACGATTCCGATATTTCGCTCGTGCAGCATCTGGCGCAGGCGCTCCAATTGCACGTCGATGATTTGACTGATCTGCTCACGCGACAAACGATGAAAAATCACGATATCGTCGATGCGATTGAGGAATTCAGGTTTGAAGTGCTCCTGCAAAACCTGCGTGACCGCTTCGCGCACTTGCTTCTCGTCATCGCTAACTGACTGAATCTCGCGCGAGCCCAGATTCGAGGTCATGATCAAGACCGTGTTCTTGAAATCGACGGTGCGACCTTTCGAATCCGTCAGACGCCCGTCATCAAGAATCTGCAGCAACACGTTGAAGACATCAGAGTGCGCCTTCTCGATTTCGTCGAACAAAACGACGCTGTAAGGACGACGGCGCACTGCTTCGGTCAACTGCCCACCTTCCTCGTAACCTACATAGCCCGGAGGCGCGCCAATCATGCGCGCGACGGCGTGTTTTTCCATGTATTCGGACATGTCGAGCCGAATCATCGCGCGTTCGTCGTCAAACAAAAATTCGGCAAGTGCCCGCGCCGTCTCGGTCTTGCCAACACCGGTCGGTCCCAGAAAAATGAACGAGCCGACGGGGCGATGGGGGTCTTGCAGTCCTGCCCGCGCGCGACGCACCGCATTCGCGACGGCTTCGAGCGCTTCGTCCTGCCCGATGACGCGTTGACGCAGTCGCTCTTCCATCGTCAGAAGCTTCTGCATCTCGCCTTCGAGCATCTTCGACACCGGCACGCCCGTCCATTTCGCCACCACTTCCGCGACGTCCTCTTCGTCGACTTCTTCTTTGAGCGTGACGCCATCGCGTTGAAGCTCTCCGAGCCTCGCTTGCTCGAGCTCGAGTTTTTGCTCCAAATCCGGGATCTGCCCGTACTGGATTTCCGACGCGCGCCCCAAATCGCCGGCATTTCGGGCTTGATCCAACTGCAGCCGCAACTGCTCGAGTTCGGCCTTCGCCTTGCGAATGTGTTCGATGATGTCTTTTTCCGATTGCCACTTTGCCTTCATGCCGGAAGACTGCTCTTTCAAGTCGGCGATCCGCTGTTCGATTTCGTGCAGGCGCGCCTTTGAACGTTCGTCCTCTTCGCGCTGCAAAGCCTGCCGTTCAATCTCGAGTTGCATAATCTCGCGCTCGAGCTGATCGATTTCCTGTGGCAGCGAATCAATTTCGATGCGCAGACGCGACGCGGCTTCATCAATCAAGTCAATTGCCTTATCAGGCAAAAATCGATCGGTGATGTACCGATTCGAAAGCGTCGTCGCCGCCACGATGGCGGAATCTTTGATCCGAACTCCATGGTGAACCTCGTAACGTTCTTTAAGTCCCCGGAGAATCGCGATCGTGTCTTCCACGGTCGGTTCGCCGACGTAGATTTGTTGAAAGCGACGTTCGAGCGCGGCATCCTTCTCGATATATTTCTTGTACTCATTCAATGTCGTCGCGCCCACGCATCTGAGCTCACCGCGCGCCAGGGCCGGCTTCAACATGTTCGAAGCGTCGATCGCGCCTTCGGCAGCGCCGGCGCCCACCAAGGTGTGCAGCTCATCGATGAAAAGAATTATCTGGCCCTGTGCATTTTCGATTTCCTTCAATACTGCTTTGAGACGATCTTCGAATTCGCCGCGATACTTTGCACCCGCCAGCATCGATCCGAGATCGAGACCGACCAAGCGCTTGTTGCGGAGAGTCTCCGGAACGTCTCCTGACACGATGCGTTGCGCGAGACCTTCAACGATTGCAGTCTTGCCGACGCCGGGCTCGCCGATTAACACCGGATTATTTTTTGTGCGGCGCGAAAGCACCTGGATGGTGCGGCGAATTTCGTCATCGCGGCCGATCACGGGATCCAATTTGCCCTGGCGTGCCAGGTCGGTCAGGTCGCGCGCGTACTTGGCCAAAGCCTGATAATTTGTCTCAGCGTTTTGGTCTGTGATGCGAACGCCGCCGCGCGTTTGTTCGATAACCTTTAGAAGATCGTCGCGATTGACGCCATGTTGGCGGAGAATCTTGCCGGACTCGCCCGTTTTCTCATCGGCAAGCGCCAGCAGCAAATGCTCGGTCGAGACATACTCGTCCTGCATCGCGTCGGCCTGTTTTTGTGCGGCGGTGAAAACCTGACTGAGGCGTGAAGAGAAATACTGTTGGCCGCCTTGTACACGCGGAAATCTTGCGACCGCGGCCTCGCAGTCATTTTTGATGACTTGAATGTTCGCTCCGAGTTTTCCGAGCAATGGACGCACGATCCCCTCCGGCTGATCGAGCATCGCGCAGAGGAGATGTTCCGGTTCAACCTGCTGATTCTGATTGCGTTCGGCCAGCTCGATGCCGGCCTGAATCGCTTCTTGTCCTCGGAGTGTGAATTTGTCTAAACGCATGATTCAAAGTTAGTCACTAGTCATCGCCAGTTTGGTGCAATTCTGTAACTTCGTGTGCCGCGAAAGCAAACGGGGCAACTGACGACCTCGCCAGCGCCCCGTGAACCGTTTAATCGAAAGTTGTTAGCTCTTAGCGGCGTTAGCTTTCGTTTCGATCGTTTTGGGCGCTTCGCCTTCGCCCTTCACTTCAATGCGTCGGGCCTTTGTGTCCTCGCGTTTAGGAATCGTTACCCTCAGCACGCCGTTGCGGTAATCCGCGGTCGCGCCTTCGCCGGTGATGGTGTTCGGCATGGTGAACGATCGTGTGAAACTGCCATACGCGCGCTCGACGCGATGATAGTTGTCAGTGTCTTCCTTCTTTTCGAAGCGACGCTCGCCGCGAAGCGTAATCACGTTGTTCTCGATCGACAGATCGAAATCTTCACGGTTCATCCCCGGAAGCTCAGCTTCGAGCACGATCTGATCCTTGTTCTCGTAAATATCAACGCTCGGATGCCATGAGCCGCGCGCGATGCCTTCGTCATCGAATGTTCGTCCAACGTTGCCGGTAAAAAGCCGGTTTACCTCGTCCTGAAGACTTCGCAGATCCCGAAACGGATCATAACGAGTAATAGTCATTGTCTTGCAACCTCCTGCACCTAGAAAATTGAAGCTCCTAGCGGTTTCTCGCCATGAGCACGGCGGCATAATAATATGTGAGCAGAGCATTGTCAACCACGCCAGAGATTCCCAGAAAGAGGCAAAAAACAGTGGAGAAGTCTCTGTTACCCGAGGCCGAAGAATCTCTTGATGGATGAAAGAAGGCCGGCTGATTCGGCTTGTGTCGCTTGGGTCGCTTGCTGGGAGGTAGCCTGAAGACCAGCGCGACGCTCGGCGATTGTCCAGCTAATCGCCTCGGCCAAATCGGGATCGGTTTCGAAGAGGTGTTTCATTGCGGCGTGACCGATTTCCAGGACTTCAGTTTCTTCGATGGCGACGACGTTCGCCGTTCGGGGCTCGCCGGTGAAGAGGGCCATTTCTCCGAAGAACGCGCCTTCGCCTAACACGGCGACCGGTCGCGGCTTGCCACGGTCCGAGACCTGCACTTGAACGCGGCCGTTGTGGACCACAAACATTGAAGAGCCCTGATCTCCGGCGCGAATCACTAATTCGCCGGGAGCGAAGACATGGCGTGATGCCGCGCTCGCCAGTTTCTCAGTCTCTTCGACTGAAAGCGGAGCAAAGATATCGACGGCAGACAGTCTCTCGATGATCTCTTTCTGCGGTCCGGTAACTTTGGATTCCGGCGGTCTTCGCTCAAGGTGGAGCGTCCGTGTCGGAAATGCAAAAGTGATGTTGGCGCGCCGCAGGGCGTACCAGATAAGCTGCCGCACGAGCGCGTCGGTGTCGTTATATTTCGCGTAATCCTGAAGCCAGTATTTCACTTCCCAATCGACTGAAGATTCCCCCAGGTCGCGGATGCGCACAATAGGCGTTATTTTCTGCGAAACATTGTCAGCTTCCCGGATCGCTTCTCGCACGACGTGAATCGTTTTTGCCGGCGAATCGGAATAGAGCGTGCCGAAGAAAACGATCCGGGCGTTTAGGTTTTCCCGTGGACAAACTTCAATCGACTCCTTCGCAGCCATGCTGTTGCTGACGAGCACGATGTGATTTTGAAAAGTGCGAATTTTTACGGCGCGCCAAGTAATCCCTTCAACTACGCCAGTATGTCTCTGCGGCCCAACCACGATGACATCGCCAACCTGAAATGGGCGATCGGCGTGGAGGGAAATTCCGGCGAAAAAATTTCCCAACGTGTCCTGTAACGCCAGACCAATAATGACGCCGAAGATCGCGGAGGTTGTGAAGAGTGCACCAAGGTTAACTTCCGAATAGACCTTGTTGAAAATGAGCACGAATACAATGGTGAAGGCAACGAGGGTGAAGATGTTGCGTACCAGACTCGGCGCTTCGTAACCACGGCGCAGGCGAAAGACGAAGTCAAACAGGAGGGCATTGAGAACGCGGATACTCGTATAGACGAGCAACGACAGCAGAATGAGCCACGGAATTCGCCACCAGCCTTCGAAGTAGTGGGTAGTTTCTGGTTTTCCAAAGAACTTGAGGAAGCTAAAGGCGGCCGCACCGACGACTGCGGTCGAAGCTAAATAGAGCAGAATGTTGGTGTTTTTTCGTGAATTAGCTGTCACGCGAAGTTCTCGGGTCGAATGTGACTGCGATGAGCGGGTGTACTTTTATCACAACTGCGGATGTTCGCGAGAGAGAATTTCGATAGGCCGTCCGGGCGCGCTAACGGAGGATCGCAACCACAATCAGCAGCAACGATGATGCAGAAACGATCAGCGTTGTCGTCCAGGCGGCAAGGTTGTAAAGCGGTCCGTTTACGTGCCGTCCCATCAACTCACGATCGTTCACGAGGCGTAAGACTGCGATCAGAATGACGGGCAGGAGAACTCCGTTGATGACCTGCGTAATTAGAAGTACGCGGATTATTGGCAGGCCGGGCAGCATGCCAATCAGAGCGCCGAGCGCGACCAAAAACGTAAAAATACCCAGAAAAGTCGGCGCTTCGCGGAATGTGTTTGAGACACCTTTCTCAAAACCGAATGCTTCGCTGATCGAATAAGCGGTTGCCAAAGGCACGACGCCCGCCGCCATCATCGACGCGCCGAACAGTCCGATCCCGAACAAGAGTTGGGCATACACACCCGCGAATGGCCGCAATGCGCGCGCGGCTTGCGCGGCTGAATCGACATGTTCGCCCTGTACGTTCAATGTCGCCGCAGTTGAGATGACGATGAAGAAAACGATCGCAATCGCGAAAACCGTGCCGATCCAAACATCAGCTTTCGTCAAAGCATAGTTCTCAGTGCGCACGCCTTTCTCAACCACCGAAGACTGAATAAAGACCTGCATGTAAGGCGAGATCGTGGTACCAATAATCGCGATGAAGGTGAAGAGATAGAGCGGCGATAATTCGAACGATGGGTGGACCATTTCCCGGGCGACGGTGGGCCATGACGGATGGGCCATGAACGCGGAAACAACATAGCCAAGGAATACCAGTGACATGACGAGAAAGACCCGCTCGACGCGCTGATAACTTCCTCTCACGACCAGCCACCAAATCGCGGCCGCGGCAATGGGCACTGAGAAATAGCGCGCAATGCCGAACAATTCCATCGCCGCCGCAATGCCGACAAATTCAGAGACGGTCACGCCGGCATTCGCAATCAGCAGCGCAAACATGATGAGCGCTGTCCAGCGCACGCCAAAGCGCTCGCGAATAAGATCCGCGAGGCCTTTACCGGTGACCGCACCCATGCGCGCGCACATCTCCTGAACAATTCCGAGGCTGATTGTCAGCGGAATCAGCAGCCAGAGTAGTTTGTAACCATGGTCGGCGCCGACTGACGCGAAAGTGGCGATGCCGCCGGCGTCATTCCCGGCGTTAGCAGTTATGACACCGGGTCCAAGGATTGAGAGGTAGAAAAAGATGCGCGGCCGCCGCGCGACGGTGCGACGCACGCCTTGGGCGCCCCGCATTAGCATGCGGCGGCCAGCGGTGCCAACGTTGGTGCGCGGTTCTGACACTCGGAGGGTCCTCAGTCATTTTCGATTTCAGATTTTTGATTGCCGATTCACGCCAGCAATCTTGGCAATCTCTGTCGCCAATCTCTGGGCAAAAGAATTTCGATCGCATCGTCGAACGTGACGATGCCCAGTATGTCGCCGATTTCGTCGACTACCGGCAGTGCGAGCAGATTGTACTCAGCAATCTTTTGCGCGACATCGTCGGCGGTATCGTCAGGATGCGCTACTTGCAATTCAGTGCGCATCACGTCCGCGAGCGGCAATGAGGGATCGGACAGAATCAGACTCCGCAACGCGATAACGCCGACTAGATTCCATGATTCTTCCCCCGCGACAACGTACAAGTAATAAATCATGTTCGGCGTTTCGGCCATTTCGCGCAGCCGCGCGAGCGCTTCGCCCACCGTTAAATCGCGCGGCAGCGTGACAAATTCCGTCGTCATTAACCCGCCCGCCGTGTCGTCTTCGTAAGGCAGCAACTCTGCAACTTCGGACTGCTCGTCGTCCTCCATCCGATTAAGCAAGTCCTCCGCTTTGTCTTCAGGAAGATCACCGAGGACGTCGGCGGCTTCGTCCGGCGACATGTGCTCAAGAATGTCGGCAGCGCGTTCTTCGTCCATGTCACCGAGAATCTGTGCCTGGCGGGCAGCGGCCATTTCCTCGAGTGTTTCCGCGGCGGTCTCATCGTCGAGTGATTCAACGATTTCGGCTCCTTGCTGATACGAGAAAGCTTCCGCGAGTCGCGCGATTTCGACGGGATGCAAACGTGCAAGCTTGCCGCGCGACGATTTCAACTGCACCGTGGCGGCGTCAGTCGCGAGATAGCCGACGTCCGCCCAGTCGATTACTTCAACCGGGCGTCCGCGGCGCATAAATGCGGGTGAAAGTCTGCGCCACAATCCGGCCAGACTGACGTCGGCGCCGGTCACGCGCCATTCGCCGGCGGCTTCAATTATCTGCACATCATTCACGCGCACTACGCGTTTGCCGGCCGCATCAATCAATTGCTTGTCGAGCACGTCGCGGGCCAGGAGCACCTCGCCGTCGCGTCGCGTGAATGGTCGTAGATCGAGAATGTCGGAGTTCAGACGCACACCCTGCTCGCCGAAATGCGAGATACGCCATCGCGGCAGAAAGAAATTTCGGCGACGGTAGCGCGCGACAAAGCCGGCCACCGGCGGATGATCGTCTTCGCCCAGCCGCACGATTACATCGTTCAGCGTGGCGACACGCTCGCCTTCGAGATCGACAATCGGTCGACCCAATACTTGCGACAAGTACAGCATTGATTAGATCCGCGCTCACCAGAATCATAACAGAGGAAGACGGAATCGCCGGCAATAACCAGCGAAAAAACGAGAAGTTTTTGAGCGCGTCTACTGCGAGGAATTCTCGGTGGGTTTTCGAAAGTTATAACGAAGCAGCACGCGCATGGGAATTGCCCGACCGTTGCGCATGGCCGGAAAGAAGTGCAGCTGTTTGACGGTCGTCAGCACTGACTCGTCCAAACCGTATCCCGCCCAACGCGCGATGTCGACACGGCTGACTTCACCTGTTTCATCGACGTCGACGAACACGTCGACGATTGCTTCCAGTTGGGCGTGGGCCGCAGCTTCCGGATACGCAGGTTTTAATCGGCGAAAGGGCCGCGGCGGTCGGGTGCCGTCCTCGGCTTCTTCTGCGCTATCCGACATTGCTTCGATCACAACTCTGGGCTGTTCGACCGCGAGTGCGCGTTCCGCCTTTTCATCTTCGGACGCGCGCCACATCGCTTTTGTGTAACGATCGACCGCGTCAGCGGATAACTCATTAAGCAATGCCTCTTCGGCCGCACCTGCTGACGGCTGACTCACCGCCGGTTTGTCCCAACGCACGAGTCGTCCGGTGCGCGCACTGACGATGAAAATCGAAACATAAGATTCGAAATACGTTGGACCATCCGACGGCGAGCGTCGCAGCGTGTCGGCTTCGCCCAGGATGAAAAAGTCGCAGCCGATGGCTGATCCGAGGTCCCGGGCTTCGTGCAAGGAAAGATTCAACGAGCCACGATAGCCCACGCCGTTCGCGGCGGCCATCACCTGATCGTGATCGACCAGCGCAAGGTTCTGGTTCGCGGAAAGCCGTTTAGTAAGCGCGTCGCGCGCAACGCGCCCAGTCGTGGTTTGACCAAAAGCGAGGAGGGCAACCTGCAGTCTTCGTGTTTCTCCGGCCGACTGTGCGGCAACACTAGTCGTCACGCCTAGCAATAATGAAGCTACGAATGATCTGAGTATGACCGAGAGGATTGGCCGCACAATTCCACGCAGAATCATTTGGTTGGCTTTGGTGGCATCATGCGCAGGAGCACTTGGGTGCCTGCATCGAGTTTCAGTCTTTTGCCCCTCGTCGCCAGGATCGTTAGCGGTGGTGGAATGCTGAGATGCCACGAGATTGTCACATCTTCAAAACCGTAGGCGCCCTGATCGTCGTCAGAAAGTAGCAAAGTTACGTCACCGGGATTCAGCGACGGACGAGCCGGGGCGCCGCTCTTCGGTTGATTGGAAACACGCTTACTCGTTGAAACCGTCGCGTCCGTGTCGGATTTCTTCGGAGCGGCGACCGCGACAATTATAGCCTGCAGCGGAATATCGCCAGATTTCGTTAGGGCATTATCGATAGACAAAGCCAGTACGGATTTCGAGGCGTCTCGACCCTTGTTAGTTACGCCCACGACGTGCCCAACAATCTTCGAGCCCTTCGGAATCACAATTCTTCCGCCCACCCCGACGTCGTTCATCGTGATAAGGGTGAAAGTATCGTCGCGAGCATTGGTGAGCGTGTCAACGGATGTTTCCAACGTGGCGAAAACCTTAGCGACTTGAAAATCGCCGGCTGATTGCGCACCGACGGAACACGTCCACGTCAATGCGACCAGGCTTGACATCACCCATGCGTGAAACCGCTTCATCTGAATCAAAAGCGAGGATGGCCCTTAGATAGCTCGACCGGCGAATCAGTTGCTAAGCGATTGAAAACCACTAACCGGTGGTCGCCGAAAGAGGACGTGAAGAGACAGTTGTGCCGTGGTAGAGGCGATACACCTCTTCTTTCACTTCCGCGGGAAAACAAACGCGATTCAGCTCGTAGCCGCGGCGCAATCCGCGCACGGCTTCACTCACTTCGCCGATTTCGCGAATTTGCGGATGCGCATATCCGTCTTCCACATAGATTCGCCCGTGCTCTTCATCGCCTTCACCGGTGTAATAGCCGTAGTAGGGAACGTCCGTCGCGCGATCTTCGATGAAGTAATACTCGGCGTCGAAGCCGGCGCGCGTTACCACGTCACGAGCGGCGGTAATGAAAGCCCCGCGTTCGTCGATCGGCATGTCGACGTCGATCGCTTTGAACAGCGTCCGACCCACGAACCGGCGGCTGAGATCGCGCAGAATTTCATCGCTGGCGCCTTGCCATTGTTTCAAATGAAAAATCACGTCTGAGTCATCGATCTGAAGATGCTCGCTGATCGTCAGGGGCTCGCGTCTCAGGACCTTCGCGAACGCTGCGCCTGGTGCGTGCCAAACATCGCCACCGTTCGTCGTAATCTCCAGCGCGCGCCGCAACGCTGAACGGAGCACCGCTTCGGCGGATCGCAAGGTGCGATGAAAATAAACCTGACGGAACATGTAGTAGCGCGCCTGCAAATACTCTTCGACTGCATAGACCCCGCGCGCGGCCACAAACACGCGATCGTGCGCCTCGTCAATTTGCAGCGCGTTGATGATCCACTCAAGGTCATACAGTCCGTACTTCGCGCCGGTCATCAATGAATCGCGGAGCAGGTAATCCATCCGATCGACGTCGAGTTGCGACGAGACAAGCTGCGCCAGCGCCGCCGGTTTGAAATCACCGGCGATGATTGACGCTACCCGCTGCGGTAACTCGCGGCTGTGTGAGGCAAGCGTTTGGCACAGTGTGGTTTCTACAGAAGTGATCGCGGCAATTGTCAGTCGCTCATGGTGAACGCCGAGCGTCTTTTCCATCGCATGCGAAAACGGTGCATGGCCCACATCGTGGAGCAAGGCTGCGGCGCGCGCAGCGATTCGATCTTCGGGATCAATCTCGTAACTATCACTCAGCCGATTGAGAATCCGGGTCATCAAATGGGCCGCGCCCAAACTGTGCGTGAAGCGCGAATGTTCCGCGCCCTGGTACGTGTACAGTCCTAGTCCCAATTGTTTGATTCGACGCAGACGTTGGAATTCCGGCGCATCGATTAGCCGAACGATCAATCGGCCCTCGGCGTCGTC
>Ga0207675_100002847_pt1 | contig 17024 bp, 13 predicted proteins | sample KBSSwiS42_FD_184305 | JGI IMG/M metagenome (GOLD analysis project Ga0207675, IMG submission 184305) | Switchgrass rhizosphere microbial communities from Kellogg Biological Station, Michigan, USA - KBS Switchgrass S4-2 (SPAdes) (version 2) | ecosystem: Host-associated > Plants > Roots >... | reverse complement strand
GCGAGTATCTCCGGCGCCGGATTCGCTCCGACGACGACGAAACGCGCGTCCGGATGTGCCGCGGCGATCAGCGGCCAGATTTCGCGCACGAAGAACAGAACGCCGTCGACGTTCGGCACGGTCGCGAGCAAGCCGAAGAACAGCACTGTGCGGCCGTCGGGCTTGGGGTCCGTCGCGCGCGGCTGAAGGCGCTCGACGTCCGCTGCGTTCGGGATGATGACGGTGTTCGCTTGGGGCGCGTCGGCCGCGAGGCGATTCCGGTCCGCTGCGCTGCAGACGCAAACGCCGTCGGCCTCGTTGTATGCGGCGAGCTCTTCTGTCTTGAGCTTCCGCCAGTTCAGCTTTGCGTGCAGCCGCCGGCTGAAAGATCCGGCGCTCGCCGCGATCTGGCGCGCTAGGTCGTAGCCGATGTCGTGCGAGTCGATCACGACGGCCGGCGCCGTCGTTCCGGCCGGCGAGCGGCGCAGCCCGTAGTGCGCGAGGTAGGGCAGGTTCACGAACACGACATCGAAGCGACGGCTATCGAGAGCGCGGTCGAGCGCCGCCTGGAACGCCGGCACCGCGAACAGGTGGCGCTGATAGCTCCTGCGCGAGAGCCAGGACTTCAGCTGCAGAGCGCGGCGGCGCCATCCGGACGCGGGGTTCGGGTTTCGAACGAAGGTGACTTCGCGGCAGTACGCCCGCATTGCGGGCTCGCTTACCGCCGGCGTCTCGTCGTCGTCGTGAAGCACGAGAGCCGTGAGGTCGTGGTCCTTCCCCAAATAGCTGAGCAGGCCGTGCGTGCGCGCCTGCGCCCCGAAACGGGGCGGGCTCGGCGCCATCGGCGACACCAACAAGACATTGAGACGCGAAGATTCCACGGCGGGCCTCGACACTAACGGCGCGGCGGCATTCTACAATGCACGTCACGTCCGTCGTTGCCGCAACGCACAATCCTCGTTGCACGCCGAGCGAGGCCTAGACGAAGAGGGCGCATCGGGTCCTTGACTTCAAGTCTCAAGCAGCCATCGCGGTGTCGTGGGTCTGACACCAGGACAGCAGCGCGTAGATCGACCAAACGCGCGACCAATACAGACCGCGTTTGCCCGCGATGAACGACTTCCACAACGTTCCCACCGTTTCCGGCTGCAGGCCGGCGCGGCTGACCAGCGGCGCGTCGGACAAGAGCCGCTCCATTTCCGGCTGCAGACGCCGCCTCGCCCATTGATCGATGGGCAGCACGAAGCCCGACTTCGGGCGGTCGAAGATGGCGGGGTCGAGCTTCGAAAGCGCGAGGTCTCGCAGAAGGCGTTTCTTGCGAGGCGGCGAGAAGCGTCGCGCGGGATCGATGCCGGCGACCTTCTCGCACAGCGCCCAATCGAGCAGCGGCACGCGCGCCTCGAGCGAGACGGCCATGCTCGCCGCGTCGGTGTCGCGCAGCAGTCGCTCTCCGATGAAGCTCTTGAGCTCGAGTAACGAGATCGAGTGGAGAAGCTCGCTGCCCTCGGTTCCTGCGCGCCATTCGCGCGCCACGTTTGCGGGTAGGCCGAAGTACTGCGCGTCCTGGGCGGCGTGAACGCGCGTCGCGGCGAGCCGCGACTGCGTCTCGCGAGTGAAGAGCGCGTACGAAGTCTGATAGAGGCCGAGCAGGTCGTGGGAGGCGCGCGCGACGTCGGCGATCTTGCCCCACCGCGTCTGCGGCGGTGTTCTTCCCAGATTCCAGGACAGCCCGCCGGCCGCCCGCGATACGCCGTCGATTGCGCCGTCGAGCGCGCGCGGCACGAAGGCGCCGGCACGAAGCATTTTCGGCAGCTCGACGAAGCTGGGATAGCCGCCGAATAGCTCGTCTCCGCCTGTTCCCGCCAGCGCCACGGTCATGCCGGCCTGCCGTGCCGCACGGCTGACGAAGTACGTGTTCAGCGCGTCGAACGTCGGCTGGTCGATGGCCGTCAACGCGTCAGGCAGCTGCCTGACGAAGTCATCCTCGCGCAGCGTCACGCTCGTATGGCGGCTGCCGATCGCGGTTGCGACGCGCGCGGCATACTGCGACTCGTCGAGGCCGGCTTCGTCGAAGCCGATCGTGAACGTGTGCACGGCACCGGGCGCGGCTTCGCTGGCGAGCGCGGCCACTGCGCTCGAGTCGATTCCGCCGGAGAGGAAAATTCCGAGCGGCGCATCCGACACGAGCTGCATCCGCACGGTGCTCGCGAGCTCTTCGCGCAGCTCGTCCTCCGTCGTGCGGCGAGCCTCGGAAGACGGCGGCGTCCAGTAGCGGCGCAGCGTGTAGGTGTTCGCGTCCTGCGGCCGCGCGCCGGGCGCAATCGTCAGCGTGCTCGCCGCGGGGAGCAGCTCGATTCCTTCGACGATCGTCGTCGGGCCGATGACGAATCCTTGCGACAGATACGAGGCGACTCCGTTCGGGTCGAGCCGGCGCGGGACGACGCCGCTCGCGAGCAGCCCGCGTACCTCCGACGAGAACAGCAGAACTTCTTTCCCGAGCGCGCTGTTGCGAACCGTCGTCCAGTACAGCGGCTTGATCCCCAAGTGATCGCGCACGAGGTGCACGCAGCGCGAGCGAGGATCCCAAATCGCCATCGCGAAGATGCCGCGCATGCGCGGTACGACGTCGAGGCCCCAATGCGTGTACGCCTTGAGGATGACTTCCGTGTCGGAAGTCGAACGGAACCGCTCCCCGAGCGCTTCCAGGTCGCGGCGCAGCTCCTGGAAGTTGTAGACCTCGCCGTTGAACGTGATCACGCAGCCCGACGAAGCGTCGATCATCGGTTGGGCGCCGGCGGGGCTCAGGTCGAGGATCGCGAGGCGGCGGTGAGCAAACACGACTTCGCTCGCTTCCGTCGCCCACAGCCCTTCGCCGTCGGGACCGCGGTGACGCAGCGCAACGCTGATGTTGTTGACGCACGCCGCGACTCTGTCGCGACGCGGCATGAGCTCGGCAGCGGGACCTGAGAGGTGGCCCACGGCCCCGGCAATTCCACACATGGGTAGTCTTCTCCGACCTTCAGCGCGGCAGCCGCGGCGCTCGGCCGGGCTTCATGCCGAAGTCACTCCCGCTCGCCGGCCTCGGCAGCTCCGACGATGAGTCCAAACGCGTCCGAGTCGCCCCGGTATTGCGGAAGGTCGGGCGCGGCTGCGGTGCCATCCGCCTCGCGCCGGCGGGCGGTGCCGCGGGCTGCGTCGCGGGCAGCGCTTCGCTCCAGGCGGCAATCTTGCCCGCGGTTCCCAGAGCGGCGCCGAAGATGATGTTGCACATGAAGGACGACAGGCCGACGTCGCCGTAGGTGTGCACCGTATAAGCGGCAAGACAGCCGACGGCGACCATCGCGCCCCCGCGTGGAATGAGCTCCGTCGAGCGCCTGTAGCCGCGCGCGGCGAGAAACGCGGCCATCGGGATCACTCCCCAGATTCCGATGAGGCCGACCAGTCCCGAAAAAACGGCCAACCCGAGCAGCGAGTTGTGCGGCGTGTACAGCACGAGAGTCCAGTCGGCGGCGTAGTTCGACCAGTAGTGCTCCAGCCTGATGTAAGGAACACCCCACCCCGTTCCGAAAAGCGGATTGCCGATCGTCGTCAAGGTATAGAGGAGGTTGCGGATTTCTTCCTGGCGCGTCAGCGAGGAGGGGTCGTAGTTGCTTCCCGCCGATGAAAACGCCTGCAGCGGTGCGAACAAGGCGCCCTCCCTGCCCCAGCCGACGGCGGCGTAGACGATCAGGAGCGGTGCCGCGAGCACCAACCAGCGGTTGATGCGGCTTCGCAGCGGGCTGGGTCCCATCAGCACGTAGATCGCCGGCACTGCCAATGCCAGCTCGACCCAGGCGATGCGCCGATCGTTCAGCACCATGGCGTAGAACACGAACGGGACGACGAGTAGGGCCGTCATCCACGCGGCCTTTCCGCCTTTGACGAAAACCGAGATCCCGATGATCAGCGTCGCCGCGACGAACAGTATGGAGTCGTCGTGGTTCGTGACGAATTCCGGCATCGGATAAACCTTGCCGTACAGGTACGTCCAGTAAAAGTAGATGCAGAGCGTGGCGCGAATCAGCGCCGCGAGAACCACGAGCTTGGCGAGCGTGGCCAGATCGCGCGGAGTACGCACGACCGACATCAGCAGATAGGCGAGCAGTAGGGCAGTCAGGAAGCGCCAGACTTGGTAGTACGCGTAATACGGCGATCCGCCGCGGATCAGTCCCCAGAGGAAGGTGACGGCAATGCACGCGATGCTGATGAAGATCGTGCGGTCGAGCTCGCGCGAGCGCTCCGGCCGCGCGCGAAACGCGGTGAGACAGATCGGCGCGAGCGCGATCAGCAACAGCTGCCAGAGAGACAAGGAGATCATCGGCAACGGAGCGAAGAGCGGCGCGAACGCGACGAATGGGCTTCGCCAACGGCCGAGGTACATGACCGGATCGAACTCGACGTACCATTCGCCGACCAGCGCGGCGAAGAACAGCGCGAAGATGATCGTCGTGAGCACGCTTCTGCGCTCGGCCTGCGCCGGGCGACTCACGGTGTTGGGCTTCAGCTCCACCGGACCCTCAGGTAGTAGAGCAGGGCGAACCACAGAACCGCGTAGATGATCCAGCTGGCTCTGAGAACGCGGCGGTCGCGCTCCTCGTCGCGTCCGTTCACCGCACCCACGCCGATGAGCACGGGCGCTATCAAGATCGACACCATCAGGTACTGGAACACGCTCGCCTCTCCTAGGAGCCGCTGCCGTTCCGGAAAAAGCGCTCGATGCGCGCGACGATGCGTTGCGCCGCGTGGCCGTCGCCATAGGGATTCACTGCGTTCGCCATCGCGTCGTACGCAAGCGAATCGTCGAGTAACTGGCTTGCACTCTGCACGATCGTCCTCGCCTCGGCCCCGACGAGCCGCGCCGTGCCCGCCTCGATACCTTCCGGCCGTTCGGTCGTGTCGCGCATGACGAGCACGGGCTTGCCGAGCGAGGGGGCTTCCTCTTGCACGCCGCCGGAGTCCGTCAGAATCAGCTTACAGCGAGACATCAGCGCGACGAAATTGCGATAGCCCTGCGGCGGAATCAGGTGCACGTTCCCGACTTCGCCGAGCAGGCGTTTCACGGGCCGCTGCACGTTGGGATTCAGGTGCACGGGGTAGATGAACCGATACTTCGGGTAGCGCAGCGCGAGCGTCCGAATTGCCTCGCAGATCTGCTCGAAGCCGCCGCCGAAGTTCTCGCGCCGGTGGCCCGTGATGAGCACGTAAGGCCGCGTGTCCCAATCGGTTGCGATGGCGGCCGCCAGCGCGGCCTGGATTCCGGCGCGCACGCCCGAGTCTTCCTGCCGGGCGACCTCCATGAACAGCGTGTCGACGACCGTGTTGCCCGTGACCTCGATGTGCTCGCCGGAAACGCCCTCGCGCTTGAGCGCCGCCTCGGCGGCTTTGGTCGGGGCGAAGTGCAGCTCGACCATCTGCGAGGCGAGCCGTCGATTGAGCTCCTCGGGAAATGGCGCCAGGATGCTTCCCGTCCGAAGGCCGGCCTCGACGTGCCCGACGGGAATGCGTCGATAGAAGCACGCCAACGAGGCGACGAGCACGGTCGTCGTGTCGCCTTGCACCAGAGCCAAGTCGGGGTGACCGTTTGCGAGCCAGCCGTCGACCTTCTGCATCAACCGGGACGTCAGTCCGGCGAGCGTTTGATCCGGCTGCATGGCATCGAGGTCTGCGTCGGCCGTGAATCCGAGCTCGGCCGCGACCTGCTGAAACATCTCGCGGTGCTGCCCCGTGGCAACGACTCGACACCTTAGCTGCTTGCTCTGCTTTAGCGCTGCGACGACGGGAGCCAGCTTGATGGCTTCCGGACGCGTTCCCATGAAGACGTCAACGGTCTTGCATGCGTTCATCCACACCCTCTGCGCCCATCTGCGCTGCCGTCAACCCCACGCGAAGCCAGAGCACCTCTCGCATGGCGAGCGCGAGGAACTCGGTGTTCGTGCGGAGGTAGCGCTTCCACATCTTGCGCGGTTCCATCGCGAGGCGCCAAAACCATTCCATCCCGATCGATTGCAACAGTCGCGGTGCACGCCGCACGTGACCGGTCAGCACGTCGAACGTGCCGCCCACGCCCGCCATCACCGGAACTCCGAGCGCTTCGCGGTGACGTTCGATCCAGATCTCTTTGAACGGGCTCGGCATTCCTACGAACAACATGTGCGGCTGCAGGCGTGCAATCTCGGCAACGATGCTCTCGTGATCGGCGGGACCGAAGTACCCGTCGCGCCAACCGACGACCTTGAGTCCGGGATACTGGCTGGCGCACAGACGCACGAGATCCTCGAGGACCTGCTTGCGGGCGCCGAGAAAGTAGACGCTCAGGCCGCGCGCGGATCCTTCGGCCAGAAGCTTGGCGGTGAGGTCTACGCCGGCCACGCGCTCGGGCAGCGGCGTGCCGCCGAGCCGCGACGTCCACAGCACCGGCACGCCGTCGGCCACGATCAGGTCGCCGCCGCGGCAGGCTTTGCGCAGCTCATCGTCGCGGCGGATCGTGCAAAGCAGCGCCGCATTCATCGTGACGACGGTATGCGCGGCCCTAGGCTCCGCGCACCAGGCCATGCATTGGTCGATCGTCGACTGCATGCCCAGTGTGTCGAAGGGACAACCGAAAAGCTCGACCCGCTTACTGTGCTTCACGAGCTCTCTCCCCGAAGGCCGGCGTCATCCCCTTGGCTCGCCAGACCGTTTCCTGTGCGTCGTCCAACTTGCGCGTTGCTTCGCGCTTCCCGTAGCGCAGGCACGCGTACTGATACTTGCGTAAGAACTCCCGGAAGCCGGGATCGTCGTAACGCGCCACTCCGCGCGCGGCGCTCGAAGCGTAGCCCCACACCATCGCGATGCTGCCGATGAGCACGGGATGCTTGACGAGGCGGAACGCAGCGCTCGCCAGGAGATACGCCGGCGCAGTGCCCATGAAGTACTGCCCGTAGCCGGAGCGCACTCGACCGGTCCAGATGCCTTTCTGGCTCGAGCCCATCGGTCGCAAGTGAATGAACTTCAAGTCCTCGTCGGCCACGCTCTCGGCGATCCAGCCGAGCATGCGGCAGCGGTGACAATCGATGCCGTCCCACATGACCTGGCGCACGAAGCCGCCGATCTCGCGGAAGCAGCGCACTCGGTAGAACTTCGTCATGCCGACCGACATCTCGTCGCCGCAGACTTCGGGGACCAAGTTCCCGGTGCCTTGCTCGACGAAGTAGGGCTTTCCCGATGACGTGCCGATGCGAGGGTTCTTCTCCATGCGCTGCATGAGCAGCTCGAAGTAGCGCGGCGGCAGATCGAGGTCGAGGTCGAGCTTGCAGACGTAATCGAAGTCGTCGAGCGAGACGGTCTCGAGCCCCGCGTAAAAGGCCTCGATGACACCGGGCCCGACGCTGCGGCGGCCGCGGTTCTCGCGGCGTACGACGCGCAGATACGGCATGCGCGCTTTGTAGCTTTCGAGGATCGCGGACGTTTCGTCGGTCGATCCGTCGTCGACGACGACCCACAGTGCCGGAGGAACGCTCTGCGCCATCACGCTGTCGAGCGTTCGGCGCATGTGCTCGGCCTCGTCACGGCAGGGCGCGATCAGGACGTACCTGCGGTTCCTCATCGGGGCGTGGTGTACTCGGTCGGCAATCGTTGAGCCAGCGTGCGGCAGCGCATTCAAATCATTTGTGTGCGACGGTTCGCCGTCGACTCGTGCCCTCTACGAACGGCCCTCCCGAGCGAGACCTTTCGTCTCGTCCGGCCGAAGCCGTCGATCGTAGAAAAAGACAAATGAGCCTGTCGGGTCGCCCTATCCCTGGGTCACTCTTGTTATACGCGGTGCTACGGGGCCCATTGTCGCCGAAAACGGCTGTCCGTTGCAGTGATGGCCGTCTCACTGGTAGGGCGCCGCCTAGGAGCCTCTGTCCAGCGATTCCGCAGAGCATTTTGGGGCCTTCCTGCGGGCCCCGCTAGTAGCTGTTGCGCCCCCCGACGACGATCCAAAGGGTCATGGCAAGGATCTTGAAGTCGAGCCAGGGCGACCAGTTATTTATGTAGTAGAGGTCGTGGTCGATCCTCTTTCGGAGGTGCTCCTCGTCTTGCATCGTTCCGCGGTAGCCATTGACCTGCGCCCAGCCGGTCACGCCCGGTTTGACACGATGGCGCCGAGAGTAACGATCGACGACGTCCTCGCACATCTTGCCGCCGGCCGTCGTGCGGAGCGCGTGAGGCCGCGGGCCCACGATCGACATTTCGCCGCGTAGGACGTTGAGCATCTGCGGCAGCTCGTCGAGGCTCGACCTCCGCATGAACTTTCCGAGCCGCGTGACGCGGGGATCGTCTCTCTCGGTCAGCTTTTTGGCATCGGGGTCCGAGAACTCCTGCTTCATGCTGCGGAATTTGTAGACCTCGATGACCTCGTTGTTGAAGCCGTAGCGCCTTTGCTTGAACAGAACCGGACCGCGGCTCTCGAGCTTGATCAGAGCGGCGAGCACGAGGAACAGCGGCGTTGCGGCCAGAAGCACGACGACCGAGAAGAGGATGTCGAAGAACCGCTTGCCGATCGCGTCCCAGCCTTCGAGCGGCTTTTCGAACGCGTTCCACATCGGCAGGCCGAAGTGGTGGCTGGCCCGGCCGTGCATGATCTCGTCGTCGAGCATCTCGGGGCACAAACGGACGTTCGCAGGAAGCACCGCGAGCAACCGCGTGACCTCGAGCACCCTCGATTGCGCCGACCAAGGCAGCGCGACGAGAACCTCGTCGAGCGCGTGCTCGCGGCCCCAGGCGATCAGATCGTCGAGGTTCCCCATCACCGGGTACCGACCGAAGCTATTGCCGACGCGCGCAAGGCGATCGTCGAAAATTCCGATGATGTAGTTCCACGGCTCCGCGAGCCGCTCGATTCGATCGATGAGCTTCTTGGCTTGATCCGTCGCGCCGTAAATCAGGATTCGCCGGCCGAGCCTACCCTTGCGCGCGAGCGACCGGATGAATCGCGCGGCGATCGCGCGGAACAGCACGAGCACGACGACGGTGCAGACGATCCAAGCGAGGGCCCAGGTCCACATCGCGGAGAACACCGGCACCGGTTCGAACGCGGAGGCCGCGACCGCCAGCGTCAGGAAGATCAGGAACAGCAGCGCGCCGATCCGCAATGCCTGGCGACTCGGCGCCACGATCGCGGCAAAGTGATACATGCCGGTGGACTTGAGGGCCAGGATCGTGAACGCGCCGAAGACGCCGACGGCCGCCAGGTGCTGAACGAAGGTGAACGAGGCGCCGCTCGGATATAGAACGTGGCCCAGAATGCCGCAGACGAGAATCGCCACGACGTCGCAGACCAGGACCAGGCCGGCCAGGAAGCCCGCCGAGAACGCGCTGCCCTGATTCTGTCCGAGGGACTCGTGGGCGCGCAGGTCGGCGCCGCCCGGCGCTGTCTCTCGATGCGGTTCGGTCTGGTCTGACTCTTCTGCTCTTTGCACTAACATGGTCACGCCGCAGCCAATACATGCGCGGTCATGGCCGGACGTCGATTGTACTTGGTATTGACGAAAACCACTGAAATCCCCCCTTCGAAGGGGCGAGTAACGACCCGAGACGCGGCCGCGACGCCTACTGCCGGGTCATCCGCGAGCGCCGCAGTATGCTTGATAGGCGGGCCGGATGTTGTGATGTCGTTTGCGAAATCTGCCAAGAAGGGCAGAGGCGCCGCCGAACAGGGCTCTTCCTCGCCCCCAGGGGGGGCTTGCTGGGTCTGGGTTGTCGGCCCCGGGGGGTTGCAGAGGGGTCCTTAGAACCGGGACGCCGGTGACGGCACTCGCCGGCGAAGGTCAGGTGACGCGCGACACGCGCCGGCGCACCAGCGAGGCGGCAACGATCAGCGGCTTCGTCATGCGAAAGACGAGCGTCATCGTGGCCAGGTAGACGCCGCCGCAGAGGATGCCGAGCAAGAGGAGCCTCGCCAGCGGCGAGGCCTCGGCCAGCATCGTGTGACCGACGAGAAATCCGACCCCTGCCGAGCCGAGCGCCGTCACGACTTGCGGTCCCACTGTTTTCACGGCTTCCGAAACGCCGATCCCGAGTGGCCATCCGGCGTAAGCGATCGCCGGCACGAACATCAAGTACATGAAGCCCGTATACGCGACGGCGACGCCAAGAGCTCCAAACGGAAGGCCGCAAAACAATGCCACCATCGTGACAGCGCAGTTTACGACGCCCCAACGCCGCCAGCGCTCCGGCCGTCCCGCCGCGACGTGCAACCAGCCAAGAGTCCTCTCGACGACATGAGCCGGGCCGCGCAGCGCGAGAACGCTCAGGATAGTGCCGGCGGCTGCCCAATTGCTGCCGAGCAGCAAGGCGACGAAGTCTTGGCCCACCACCGCGAGGATCGCAAAAGCCGGTGCGGCGAAGTAGATCAGCGAAGACAGCGCCGTCGACCATGCGCGTTGTAACGCGCCCACGTCGCCGCGGAGCTTGCTCAACGTCGTGGTCGCGACGTTGTGCAACGACACGGAGGAGATGTTCAGCGCATTGTCGTATACCAAGAAGGCGTTCTGGTAGTAGCCGAGATCTCGCGGTCCCGTCGTATAGCCGAGCGCGACCCGGTCCGCTGACTTTGCTATGTAGTCGGTGATCGTGAAGCCCGCGATATTCAGTCCGAATCCCAGCAGCTCCTTTACGCCGGCGGAAAACTTGGGACGCTTCGGCCACCAGCCGCAAGCGATCCAGACGCCGAAGCACGTGAACAGCGCCGTAAGCACGAGTTTCCAAACGAGCGCCCAATAGCCGTAACCCTGATACGCCAGGACGATCGCGACCACCGTCGCTGCGAAGTTGGCGCCCACGTCGATCAACGCGAGCGTCCGGAACAGCATCGCGCGCCGCATCAGGGCCTGTTGTTGAAAATACAGCGCGGGCAGCGCGAAAGTAACCGACAACGCGATGGCGATCAGCCCAAGGCGGGGCTCGTCGTAGAAGCGCGCGAGCAGGGGCGCGAACAGAACGGTGATCACCGTCAGGGCAAGGCCTACCCCGCAGGTGATCCAGAAAAGCGCGCTGACCTCCCCCTCGTCGACGCTGCCGCGCTGCGCCACCGCGTCGCGAGTCCCGAGGTCGACGAAGATCGATGCGAACCCGACAACGGCCGAGACCATGGCGACCAGGCCGAAGTCCTCCGGGATCAGAATCCGCGCGAGGATGATCGTCGAAGTCACCTGCACCACGACGTTGACGCCTTGCGCGACCATCGAGACGGCGCCACCACGCAGAGAGCGGCGCTGCAGATCGTGACTTGGCGCGGCGTCGTCGAAATAGGAGCGGCGCATTGCCGGTTTCACCGTTTCGCCGCCTTGTGGGGAAAATGGTGAGCGAGAATGCGACGTTGTAGCAACCTGGTCAAGCAACGCCACCGATCTGTGACACTTTTCAACGCATCGTCCGTCCCGGCGATGGCGCGCAGCGCACTAGGCTTTATTCGTGGTGTCCGTCACAGTAGCCGGCGATCTCGGCGCCTATATAATTGACGCAGTTTTTTTCGCCGACGGGCGAGTCTTGGGTATGCGAACACACTTGGAGAACGTCCTCATCAGTTTGGACATAGGGGGCGCTGGAGCCCTGTTGCGTATGGTCCTGGGCGTCCTCCTTGTGGCGGTCGTTGAGGCGGCGCATCCGGAGACTGGCCTCTGGATGTTGAGTGCGTTGCTGCTGGGAATGCTCTTCGCGATCAAACTGGTAGCCGCAGCCGCCCGTCTAGTGGTGCCGGCATCGCCTCGAGTCCGGTCCCACTGGGAATGGCGACGCACGCTCGCGCGCTACTATGATTCGTATCAGTGGCGAAAACTCCTTTGGTACGGCGTCGGAATCATGATGGGCGGCGCCCTCGCCTGGCCTGCTACGAGCGCGCAGTGGATTCTGGGCATCGCGTGTACAGTGGCAGGAGGTGTCGCCGAAGCGCTCTGGCGGCGGCACGGACGCGGCCTTGCACCGAGTCATAACGGAGCTTGAGCTCCGGGCCTGACCGGAGCTTCCGGCGGCGGTTCTTCACAAATTCGACCATCCAAAGCGCATGACAAACCCATGAGATCAGATAGTGCATTGAAAGCAGGCGACTGGGTCGAGGTGCTGAGCCGCGAGGAGATTCTTCGGACACTCGACGCCAAGGGCTCCCACGAGAATATGCCGTTCATGCCCGAGATGCTTCGCTTCGCCGGGCAACGCTTTCGAGTCTACAAACGCGCGCATCGTACGTGCGACAGCGTTGACTACATCGGTGGTCGGCATTTGAAGCGAACTGTGCATCTCGAGGGTCTGCGCTGCGACGGAAGCGCCCACGGGGGCTGCCAGGCGCTCTGCATGCTCTTTTGGAAGGAAGCGTGGCTCAAGAAGGTGAATGGTCCCGGTGAGCCCGATAGGCCACCTCTCACTGCACAGCGGCCCCCGAGCGAGCCTACGGATGCGGTCCTGTTTCGCAGCACGCGACTGCCCGGAGAGGCGGATGCGGCCGACCCAGAGTACGTTTGCCAGGCGACGACTCTTCTTGAGGCGAGCGTTCCGCTCCGGCGTTCTGATCTCGAGCCTTATCTCGAGGATCTGACGTCGGGCAACGTCGGCCTCTGGGAAATGTTGCGGGCGTTCGCCTTTGTACCGTTCAGCTTCCTGGTCGGTGGCCGATATGGTCTCAGTACGCCTCTGATTGCCCTTTACGACTTGTTTCAAAAGGTCACCGGTGGGACGCCATACCCGGAGCAGAGGCGTGGGACGATTCCGAAGGGAGCCAAGACGCCTTCGCGTCAATTGGATTTGCAGCCCGGGGAAGTGGTGCGAGTCCGCTCGCTTCCGGAAATCCTCGACACGGTGGACGAGACGTTGCGTAACCGCGGCATGTGTTGGCACGCTGAGATGGTGCCGATGACAGGTCGAACTTTCCGTGTGGCCGGTCGCCTCCAGAGGATCATCAATGAGAAGACTGGCAAGATGATCCAGCTGAAGAACGACGTGGTGATCTTGGAGGGTGCTGTCTGCCCTTCGCAGTACATCAACAACTGTCGCCGATTCTGCCCTCGAAGCGTCTACCTGTACTTCCGGGAAATCTGGCTGGAGAGGGTGACGGGACCGGTCAGTGCGCGGGATGATCGCCAGCGCATCGCCTTGTCCGGCAACGATTGACGAGTGTCGGACCTCATTCCCAACACGACCACCGCTATGTCCACCGCCGCGCCACGAATCCTCATGCCGACCATGCGACGGATCAACTCGCACGCGGCATGGGCTTCGCTCTACGAGTTCGAAGACGTCATCCGCGCCGTCGATGACGTGCAGATGTTGGAACTAGAAGCCGGGCCGTGGTTTCCGTCACGGCATCGGGTGGCACGCAGCGTCGCTTGGCACGGCCGGCACCCCGCGTTTGCAAGGATCAACCCAGGGTTGAAGACGGTCGTCGTCGACCGCGAATATGACCTCTTCATCTTCATCTGCATGAACTTGTGGGATCTGCTGTATCTCAACGCTGTCCGCGGGTGGCAATCGCGTTGTCGTGTCAAGGTCTGCTACTTGGCAGAGTTCTATTCGGCGCAAGCGGGTCAGTACGATCACCTTCTGCGCAGGCTCGGCGATTTCGACTACATCATGCAGGCATTTTCCAGTAGCGTACCGGCGGTGAGTCGCGCGATCGGCAAAACCAGCCGCTACCTGCCGCTCGCCGCGGATGTCCTGCGCTTCACTCCTTTTACTGGCATGCCCCGCCGCGTGATCGACGTTCTGAGCATTGGCGGACGCTCGGAGCCCGTGCACGAGCAGTTGCTAAAGGCCGCCAAGATCCGCGATTTGTTTTACGTATATGACACGTTGCCGTCTCCTCTGGTGAAACCGACGAATCCTCAGCAGCATCGTGAGTTGCTTGCGAATTGCGCCAAACGGAGCCGGTTTTTCGTCGCATATGAGGCGAAAGTAGGGAACACTGAAAGCCACGGCCAATCCGAGGTGGGCACGCGATATTTCGAAGGCACGGCTGCCGGTGCAGTGCTGTTTGGGCGCGCCCCGACCGTACCCTCGTTTGGAGCAGAGTTTCCATGGCCCGATCCTGTGGTCACCGTCAAGGCCGACGGCAGCGACGTGGAAGAGGTTCTCGACAGCCTGGCTGGCCGGTCGCAAGAAATGGAGCGCATGAGCGTACGAAATGCGCTCCAGGCTGTCCGGCGGCACGATTGGGGGCACCGGTGGAACGCGATACTGCAGCTGTGCGGACTGGCGCCGCGACCGGCACTCGCTAAACGCCTTCTCGCGCTCGAAACGTTGTCGGGCAGTGCCGCAGGGTTTTCGCCTGCGGCCTAGATGGACCGTGGTTCGAGATGGCGCGCTCTCGGTGTACTCGTTTTCTCCCGTTTGCGCGGCGATCCTAGTGAGCTCGCGCTCGGGGTTATTCGAGAACGTGTGATGTTTCTGAACCCCAGGGAGCCAAGGTCTTGAGTATTTCCTTCGCACCTCGAGAGGTAGAGACGGTACTCTGCCTGGGCGCGCACTGCGACGACATCGAGATCGGTTGCGCCGGCGCGCTCATGGTTCTCGCCGAGCGCTTCCCTCATGCGGTCTTTCACTGGGTGGTGTTCTCGGCCGACGGGCAACGCGAGCGCGAGACCCGGGCTGCTGCCGCTCGCGTATTCTCGCCGCCGACGATATGCCATGTACAAGTCCAGCACTTTCGCGGCAGCTATCTGCCTTATGAAGGCGCCGCCGTGAAGGATGCTCTCGAAGCCGTGAAGGCTCGCGTGCCGAACCCTAGCTTGATCTTCACGCACTGGCTCGAGGACCGGCATCAAGATCATAGGTTGATCGCGGAGCTCACGTGGAACACGTTCCGCGATCACTCAGTACTGGAGTACGAGATTCCGAAATTCGAGGGTGATCTCGGCCACCCCAATGTGTTCGTGCCTTTCGGCAGCACCGTCGCCGAGCGCAAGACGAGCATGCTCATGGAGTGCTTCCCGTCACAGCGCGGCAGATCCTGGTTCACCTCGGATTTGTTCATGGGACTCATGCGTCTGCGCGGGGTGGAATGCGTGAGTCCCGGCAGCTATGCGGAGGCTTTTCATGGCCGCAAGCTCATCCTGTGATACGTGTCGTAGGGCCGCAACGAATGATCGTTTACGATAATAGGCTTATGAAAAGACCACCAATGTCGGCCGACGAACTGGTCGCCGAAGATCTCGAAATTCTCTGCAACAGTCTCAGCGTCGAGCTCGCCAAAATGGCCGGCGGGAGTCTGCTGATTACGGGCGGCGGCGGCTTTCTGGGGTACTACCTCGTGCAAGGCGCGTTGCATTGGAACCGCACGCGCGGGCCTTCCGCCGGCAAGATCGACGTCACCGTGTATGACAACTACGTTCGGGGAGTCCCGGCCTGGCTCGAGGGGCTTCGCGGCAACCCCGACCTTACGCTTGTCAAACACGACATGATCGAGCCACTGCCGAAACGCATTCCGCACTTCGACTGGATTATCCACGCAGCCGGCATTGCGTCGCCGATGTTCTATCGTGCTCAACCGCTGAAGTGCATAGATGCAAACATCAACGGCTTGCGCAACTTGCTCGAATACTCGGTGGCGGAACGCAATGCGCGTCGTCCAGTGCAAGGGTTCTTGTTCTATTCGTCGAGCGAGATCTACGGCGATCCCGCGGCAAACGCCATACCGACGCCCGAGACTTACCGCGGCAATGTATCTTGTACCGGCCCGCGCGCGTGCTACGACGAGTCGAAGCGCTTCGGCGAAACGTTGTGCGTGACGTTCGCACGGCAGGAGAGCATTCCGGTTCGTGTCGCGCGGCCATTCAACAACTACGGCCCCGGTTTGAAGATCACCGATGGTCGCGTGTTGCCGGACCTGGCTCGCGACGTGCTCGCGGGCCGGGATCTCGTGATGTTTTCCGATGGCAGTCCCACTCGTACCTTCTGCTACGCTACCGACGCGATCGCCGGGTACTACAAAGTGCTCGTGCGCGGACGCGATGGAGAGGCCTATAACGTCGGGATCGATCGGCCGGAAATCGCGATCGCCGACGTTGCGGAGCTCGTGCGCTCGACGGCAGCCGACCTCTTCGGCTACCAGGGGCGCGTCGTTCGCGGCGCCGCGCAAGAAGCGGACTACCTCGTCGACAATCCGAACCGGCGCTGTCCCGTCATCGACAAGGCTCGCACCGAGCTCGACTTCAACCCGACCGTGCTCATTGACGAAGGGATCCGCCGCTCGCTGATTTGGTACAGCGGCAACCAGACCGCTGAGGCCGCCTGATGAGAGTTTCGATCGTTGGGACGGGCTACGTCGGCCTCGTTACCGGGGCCTGCCTCGCGGAGCGTGGTCTCGATGTGACCTGCGTTGACGTCGATCGACGCCGCGTCGATGCAATCAACGGTGGGCAGGCGCCGTTCCACGAGGAGGGACTGCCCGAGCTCTTGCGCGCGGTGGTCGGAGCCCGGCTGCGGGCCACAACGGATCTCGCCGCCGCCGTCATCGGGTCCGATCTGACCTTGGTCGCCGTTGGGACGCCCGCCCGAGAGGGGCGAATCGATCTCTCCTATGTCGAGCAAGCTTCCCGGGAGATCGGCGCGGCTCTAGTAAGCAAGAACGGTTACCACGTCGTGGTGGTCAAGAGCACCGTGTTGCCCGGTACCACCGAGGGGCTCGTGCGCACTGCTCTCGAGCAGAGCTCCGGAAAGAAAGCCGGCGCCGACTTCGGCGTCGGCATGAATCCCGAGTTTCTCACCGAGGGCACTGCGATCGAGGACTTCCGAACTCCTGACCGGCTCGTGCTTGGCGGCATCGACGAGCGCACGCGCGAACGCCTTGTCGCCATGTATGAATCGTTTCCGGCGGCAGTCCCGCGGATCTTGACCAATCCCAGCACGGCCGAGATGATCAAGTACGCGTCCAATGCGTTGCTCGCTACGTTGATCTCGTTCTCCAACGAGTTGGCACGGTTGTCGTCCGCGGTGGGGAACATCGATGCGCTCGAGGTGATGCGCGGAGTGCACAAGTCGGCATATCTCACGCAGCG
>Ga0207675_100002846_pt1 | contig 17024 bp, 8 predicted proteins | sample KBSSwiS42_FD_184305 | JGI IMG/M metagenome (GOLD analysis project Ga0207675, IMG submission 184305) | Switchgrass rhizosphere microbial communities from Kellogg Biological Station, Michigan, USA - KBS Switchgrass S4-2 (SPAdes) (version 2) | ecosystem: Host-associated > Plants > Roots >... | reverse complement strand
GATACCCTTGTAAGACAGCGTCGGTCCGAGGTGATTGCCCTCGGCGGTGTGGTTGTAGACCACGTCGAGGATCACCTCGATGCCAGCCTTGTGCAGCGCCTTGACGGCCAGCTTGAGCTCGACCACCGGGTCCTTGAGTGCGTAACGGCGGCTGGGAGCGAACCAGCCCATGGTGTTGTAGCCCCAGTAGTTGGTGAGGCCGCGCTCCAGCAGGAATCCCTCGCTGGTGAATGCGTGCACGGGCATGAGCTCCACCGCCGTGACGCCGAGCGATTTCAGGTGTTCGATGACCGCCGGAACGGTGAGCGCCAGGTACTTGCCGCGCCACTCCGCCGGCACGTCGGGATGCAGCTGCGTGAATCCCTTGACGTGCAATTCATAGATCAGCGAATCGCGCCAGGGCACCGCCGGCTGCCGGTCGTCTTCCCAGTCGAACTTGCCGTCGATTACCCGGCACCGCGGCATCGCCGGCGCGCTGTCGGTGAAGCTGGGCTTTCCGCCGGTGGGATCATCGGCGTCGTAGCCCAGGAGCGATGGGTCGAGCTTCGGCTCTCCCACGATGTCCCGCGCCCAGGGGTCGAGCAGTAGTTTGTTGCCGTTGAAACGGTATCCCTCGCGCGGATCGTAGGCGCCGTGCACGCGGATGCCGTACAGCGTGCCGACGCGCGCCAGTTCCTGCTCGACGAAGCCGTGATGGATCGGCCCGGTGCGGCCCGGCAGTGTCAGCCGCGCGGTCTCGCGCGTGCCGCCGGCGTCGTACAGGCACACCTCCACGCGCGACGCCGCGCGCGAGCGAATCGCGAAATTGACGCCTTGACCCGTCCAGGTGGCGCCCAGCAGGTCGCCGGAGCCGTTGTTCATCCGCGCCTCAGGAACACCGCCGCCAGCGGCGGCAACCGGATGCGCAGCGCATATGGATAACCGTGCACGGTGTGCGCGAAGGCTTCGTAGCCAGGCACGCCGGCGAATCCGGACCCACCGAAGCCGGGAAAGTCGGAATCGAACACCACTTCATAGCGGCCCGCATCGGGTACGCCGAGCCAGTAGTCATCGCGCGGCACGGGCGTCGCGTTGAACACGCACACCAGGGGCGCGTGCCCGGCCTCCTGGCGCAGGAAGGCGAACACGCTCTCGTCGTTGTTGTGCAGGTCCACCCAGCGGAAACCGCCGCCGTCGCAGTCGCTGGCATGTAATTGCGGAAACTCGCGGTAGAACCTCGCCAGCTCGCGATTGAGGTCGCGCAGGCCCTGGTGCGCCGGATTCTGCAACAGCGGCCAATCCAGTTGTTCGTGCTCGCGCCATTCATGCCACTGGCCGAATTCCGAACCCATGAACATCAGCTTCTTGCCGGGATGCGCGGTCATGTAACTCATGAACAGGCGGTAGTTGGCCCGCTTCTGCCACTCGTCGCCCGGCATCTTGTCGAGCAATGAACGTTTGCCGTGCACCACTTCGTCGTGCGAGATCGGCAGGATGAAGTTTTCGGTCCATGCGTACATGAACGAGAACGTGATCTTGTTGTGTTCGTGGCGGCGGTAGACCGGATCCTTGCTGAAGTATTGCAGGGTGTCGTTCATCCACCCCATGTTCCACTTGAAGGAGAAACCCACGCCACCGAGGTGCACCGGGCGCGACACACCGGGGTAGGCGGTGGATTCTTCGGCAATCGTCAGCACACCCGGGTGCTCGCGATGCGCCACGGTGTTGAATTCCTGCAGGAAGGCCAGCGCCTCGAGGTTCTCGCGGCCGCCGTACTTGTTAGGCACCCACTCGCCGGCCTTGCGGCTGTAGTCGAGATACAGCATCGAGGCCACGGCGTCGACGCGCACGCCGTCGATGTGATACCGCTCCATCCAGTACAGCGCGTTCGCCACCAGGAAGTTCTTCACCTCGTGGCGGCCGAAGTTGAAGATCTTGGTGCCCCAGTCGGAGTGCTCGCCGAGCCGCGGATCTGCGTGTTCGTAGAGCGCCGAGCCGTCGAACTCGGCAAGACCGTGCGCGTCCTTGGGGAAATGCGCCGGCACCCAGTCGAGCAGCACGCCGATGCCGGCCTGATGGCACTTGTCGACGAAGGCCATGAATTCCTTGGGCGAGCCGTAACGCGAGGTCGGTGCGTAGTAACCCACCACCTGGTAGCCCCAACTACCGTCGAAAGGATGCTCGGCCACGCCCATGAGCTCGATGTGCGTGTAGCCCATCTCGACGACGTAGGGAATCAGGTGTTCAGCGGCTTCGCTCCAGCTGTAGAACGGCGGTTGCCGGTTCCAGGAGTGTCGCCAGCTGGAAAGATGCACCTCGTAGATGTTGATGGGCGCGCGCCGCCAGTCGGTGACCGCCCTGCGTTTCATCCAGGCGTCGTCGTTCCAGCTGAAGCCCTCCAGGTCCGCGACGATGGAGGCGGTCTCCGGTCGAAGCTGCATGCGAAATCCGAAAGGGTCGGATTTCATGACGATGTCACCGCGCTGCGTACGGATCTCGAACTTGTACGCCGCGCCCTCGCCGATGCCGGGAACGAACAGCTCCCAGACTCCCGAGCTGCCGCGCGCCTGCATGGCGTGTTTGCGGCCGTCCCAGAGATTGAAATCGCCCACCACGCTCACGCGCTTCGCATTCGGCGCCCAGACCGCGAAGTGAATGCCGGCGACGCCGTCGCGGATGCGCGGGTGCGCGCCGAACTTGTTATAGATGCCGTAGTGGCGGCCCTCGCCGAACAGGTGCAGGTCGAAATCCGACAGCTCGTGCGAAAAGAAATACGTGTCGTGTTTGACGACGACGTTGTCGGCGCCGAACTTCACGCGCAGGCGGTACGGCATGAGCGGCCGGCGATACGCGATGCTGCCTTCGAATAGCCCCGCGTCGTGCACGCGCTTCAGCTCGGACGCCGCGGCTTCCGCGTCGTCCTCCCAGAATACCGCGACGGACTCCGCGCCCGGCTCGAACACGCGCACCATGCACAACGGTGTACCGTCAGCGCGCGGGAATTCGTGGTAACCCAGCAGCGAGCGGGGTTCGTGGTGACTGGCGCTCACGAGCGCGCCGATTTCTGCCTTGGTCAGTTTGCCGGTCTTAGTAATGGGGACATTCCTGATTTGCTAGCAAGAGGGGACGCGCCTCAATTTTTCCAGACTCATGAAACGGGTCAACTCGAATGAGGCCCGTCCCTTTTTGCTGCAAATCAGGAATGTCCCCATTAGATCACCGAACGGATGTTCCAGATGTTGTCCGCGTATTCGCGCACGCTGCGGTCACTCGAGAAGTAGCCCATGCCCACCATGTTGAGCACCGCGCGCCGGCTCCATTCCTCGGTCTGCCGGTACAGCGCATCGACCCGATCCTGCGCCGCGCAATAGGCCGCGAAGTCGGCCAGCACCAGGAACGGCTCGCCGTCGGCTGTGAGCCGGTCCACGACCATGCGCGCGTATTCGTTGTCGCCCTGGCTGAACGCACCGCTGCGAATCGTCTCCAGGGTCATCGCGAGCTCCGGGTTCGCCGCGACGATTTCGCGTGGCCGGTAACCATTCGCGCGCGTGCTCGACGCCTGGTCGGCCGTGAGTCCGAAGATGAAGATGTTCTCGGGCCCCACCGCATCGCGGATCTCGATGTTCGCGCCGTCGAGCGTGCCGATGGTGAGCGCTCCGTTCAGCGCGAGTTTCATGTTGCCGGTGCCCGAAGCCTCCATGCCCGCGGTCGAGATCTGCTCCGACAGGTCCGCCGCCGGCATGATGGTCTGCGCCAGTGACACGTCGTAGTCGGGCAGGAACACGCACTTGAGCCTGGTCAGCGCGCGCGGGTCCTGGTTGATCACCGTCGACACATTATTAATGAGCCGGATGATGGCCTTGGCCATGACATAACCCGGTGCCGCCTTGCCGGCGAACATCACCGTGCGCGGCACCCAGTGTTCCTCGGGCCGCGCGAGGATCCGGTTGTAACGCGTGATGACGTACAGGATGTTCAGCAACTGGCGCTTGTACTCGTGGATGCGCTGCACCTGCACGTCGAACAGCGAGTCGACGGACACGTCGATGCCGGTGCGCCGGTCCACCTCTTCGGCCAGCGCGATCTTGTTGGCCCGCTTGATGTCGCGGAACTGCGCGCGGAACGTCGGATCGTCCGCCGCCCAGCGCAGCCGCTCGATTTCCTCCAGGTCGTTTTCCCAGGCGCTGCCGAGCCGCTCGGTCAGCAGTCGTGACAGCCGCGGATTGGATTGCTTGAGCCAGCGGCGCACGGTGATGCCGTTGGTCACGTTCGTGAAACGGTCCGGAAACATCTGCGCGAAACCGGAGAAAATGGTTTTCTGCATGAGTTCGGAGTGCAGCTTGGCCACGCCATTCACCTTGTGAGAGCCGATCACCGCGAGATGCGCCATGCGCACGCGCCGGCCGTAGGACTCGCCGATGATCGACAGCGTGGTCTTGGCCGCGCCATCGCCCTTGAAGCGTTTTTCGACCTCCAGCAGGAATTCCTCGTTGATGCGGTAGATGATCTCGAGGTGTCGCGGCAGGAAACGTTCGAAGAACTGCACCGGCCAGGTCTCGAGCGCTTCCGGCAGCAACGTGTGATTGGTGTAGCCGAAGACCTTGCGGCAGATCGCCCAGGCATCGGCCCACGGCATGTCGTACTGATCGATCAGCAGCCGCATCAGCTCCGGGATCGCGAGCGTCGGATGCGTGTCGTTGAGCTGGATGGCGAGCGAGGTCGGCAACTCCTCGAGCGGGCGTTCTTCGGAAAGGTGCGTCGCGAGGATGTCCTGGATGCTCGCGCTCACGAAGAAATACTGCTGTTTGAAGCGCAGTTCCTTGCCCTGCGGCGTGGAGTCGTCCGGGTACAGCACACGCGAAAGATTCTTCGCATCGACCTGGTCTTCGACCGCGGCCGGATAGTTGCCGGCGTTGAAGTCCTCGATGTGGAACGGCTGCAGCGCGCGGCCCGACCACAGGCGCAGGTGATTCACCGTGGGCGAGCGGTTGCCCGGCACCAGCTGGTCGAATCCCACCGCGAGGATGTCCTGCGTTTCAACCCAGCGCGAACGCTGCGCGCCGCCGACGTCGTGCGTCGTCAATACGCGTCCGCCGAAACGCACGATGTAGCGCGCATCCGAGCGGGGCGTTTCCCACACATTGTGCAACCGTAGCCAGGTGCTGGCCGATTCGCGCTGCGCGCCGTCGGTGTCGATCGATTGCGTGAAGATGCCGTAGTCGTAGCGGATGCCGTAGCCGGTCGCCGGATATTGCAGCGTGGCGAGCGAATCGAGGAAGCAGGCCGCGAGCCGGCCGAGGCCGCCATTGCCCAGTCCTGGATCGACCTCGAGCGCGATCACCGAATCGAAATCGTGGCCCATGCTGGCGACTGCGGTACGCGCTTCGTCGATCAGCTCCGCGTCGATGCTCGACAGGGCGTTTATTAGTGAACGGCCTGGCAGGAATTCCACGGACAGATAACAAAGCCGTTTCACCCGTGCACGGGCCACGCGTCGCTGCGTCGCCAGCCAGCGAGCCGACAGCTCCTCGCGCACACCCAGTGAAAGCGCGTCATAAATGTCTCGCGGTGTCGCGGTGTCGGGCTCCTTTCCCAGGCTGCGAGTGAGCCTGTCGTAGATCACGGAGCGCAGATTGCCGCGCCTGAGAATGGATCCGGCCGTCAGCGTCGGCTCATTCAACACTCGAACTACCTTTCACTCTTCGACGAGACATTTCAGGACATTTCCGATGACGTCCCGACATTGCATGCAAGAAGTATGTCGGGGCCGTTGGACCGGTATGATATGCGCCTCGCGCGAGGGGGCTACAGATTCCTCTCGTCTGCACCACAATGGCTTCGAGTTAACGCGGAATGCACCGACAAGCAATTGGTATTGATATCGGCGGATCTTCGATCAAGGCAGCGGTGGTCGATCTCGGTCGCGGCAGCCTGGTCGGTGAGCGCCGGTCCGTGCCCTCTCCCGCCATGTCCGCCGTGAGCGAAATGCTTCACGCCATGTCCGAAGCCGTCCCCGAGGGTACCGAAAACCTGCCGGCCGGCGTCACCTTTCCGGGCGTCGTGGTGGGCGGCACGGTGTACACCGCCGCCAACGTCGCCAAGTCGTGGATCGGCCAGCCCCTGGCGGAGCCCGCCGCGGCCAAGCTGAAGCGAAAAGTCGTCGCCATCAACGACGCCGACGCCGCCGGACTCGCCGAAGTGCACTTTGGCGCGGCGCGGGGTGTCATGGGGACGGTGCTGGTTCTCAGTCTCGGCACCGGCATCGGCAGCGCGCTGTTCGTCGACGGACTGCTGGTGCCTAACACCGAGCTCGGTCACCTCGAATTCGACGGCATGGAAGCCGAAGCGCGCGCCTCCGGTCGCGCGCGCCTGGAACGCAAGTTCGATTGGGACGGATACATCACCGAACTCAACTACGTCCTGAACCGCACGCATGCGCTGTTCTGGCCGGATCTCATCGTGCTGTGCGGCGGCATCACGGGCGACCATCCCAACCTGGCCGACGACCTCAAGGTTCCATGCCAGCTCAAGCTGGGCGCGCTGCGCGCCGACGCCGGCATCGTGGGTGCCGCTTTCGCCACCACGCTCCACGAGGGTGTGTGGATCGACAAACAGGCCAAGGTCGCCGGCAAGTGATCTAGCGGATCGTGAGCGTCCCCAGCGCCGTGCCCTGATCGTTGCCGTCCTTGTAGGTGACGCGAAAATTGTACGTACCGGAGCGCCACACCAGCGGCGCCTTCTGCCCGCCCTGGAATCCATAACGGGGAAACACCCTGAGCACGTACAGCGTCCGGCTCTCTGTGGGTGAAACCTGCACCATCGATGTGTAGATCTGCAGGATCCGCAGCTGACCTTTCATGTCCTGCAGCTGTGCCTGACGGTAGTCCGGGCGGACCTTGCCAGCGTACGAGTCCGGAACCCACAGGGTCTCGAAGCTCCACTTCGACCCCTTGAGCTCCACGCCTCCATTCGGGTCCGCACTGGGCTTCGGAATCTCGGCGTTGGTCTTGGGTGTGCCATCCGCGTTGCCCAGGTAGACCAGGATGACCGCCTCATTGGCGTTGCCGTCCGCCGCTGTCATCGGAACCGCCGTGGCCTCGATGGGGAGCGGCGCGGCGACCGCCGGCATCACCGCGCCGGCCAGGATAGTTAGTACGCCCGTCGCCAGGATGAAAGGACTTCGGAGTTTCACGTCTGGCCCCTCTTTGTTTGTTGGGAAAGGCGCGACCTTGCCTCTGACCTCCCCGAGGAACAATGAGACCTTTGTCGGAAACCGGGTCCGCATGCATTTTCTGCCACGATTGCCCCACGGCCCCGCCCGCTTCCGGCGAGATCCTGACGCTGCCTCGATCATCTCCCGGGAGCGTCCATGTTCCGCAAACTCTGCACCGCCGCTTTGCTCACGGCGGTGGGCTTTCTCGTAGCCAGCTGCACCGCCGACAAGGGCGGCACCGCCCAATCCCGAATCGCCCCGCCCGACCAGGCTTGGGTGACCGCGGTCAGTCTCCACTCCGACGGCGCGATCTCGCGCTACTCGCCGGTCCGGGTGCTGTTCACCAACGACGTCGTCCCCGACGCGCGGATCGGACAGGACGCGTCGGCCAACATTTCCATCGAGCCGGCAGTCAAGGCGCACGCCGTGTTCGCCAGCAAGCGCGAGATCACGCTTCGGCCGGACGCGGAGTTCGCTCCCGGCACGACTTATCGGGTGAAGGTCCTCGCCAAAGGCCTGCTCGGTCTGCCGCCGGAGACCAAGCCCTTCGAGTTCCAGGTGACCACCCTCGGCGTCGCCTTCGACGTGCATGGCAACGGACTTTCGGTCGACAGCGGGCGCAACGAGCTGATGGTTTTCTCGGGCTACTTGCAGACAGCGGACAAAGAGAGTCGCGAAAAGATCGAGCAGATTGTCACGGCGACGCTGGACGGCAAGCCGGTGAAACTCCTCTGGCAGGCGAACGAGCGTTATTTCAGTTTCACGGTGACGGGGATCCTGCGCAAGAAGGTCGAGCAGGAGCTGATCGTCCACTGGGACGGCACTCCGCTCGGACTGCAGCAGGTCGGCGAGCAGTCCTGGCGCATTCCGGCGCTGGACGAGTTCGCGGTGACGAATACCGAGGTAGTCGAGAACGGCGACCAGCGCCAGGTCAAGGTGTACTTCTCGGACGCGCTCAATGCGCGCCAGGACCTCAAGGGCCTGATTCGCCTGTCGCGCGGTGAGTTCACCACGGGCATCGAGGGCCACATCCTGACGCTCTACGTGAACCAGGACCTCTCGGGCGAGGTGACGCTCGATCTCGAGGAAGGCATCAAAAGCCGCGCCGGCCAGACTTTGATCGGCGAGCGCGAGTTCAAGCTGGGTTTTTTGACCACCAAGCCGCAGGTGCGCTTCGTGGGCGCGGGCGTGATCCTGCCGGACGCCGAGAAGCTCACGGTACCCTTCGAGGCGGTGAGCGCGCGTGCGGTCCGCGTGACGGCGCTGGAAGTGTTCGAGCCGAACATTCCGCAGTTTTTGCAGGTGAACAACCTGAGCGGCACGAATGAGCTCAGCCGCGTCGGCCGGGTGCTGTGGCGCAAGACCATTCCGCTGGCCAACCCGGTACCGGGCCGCTGGACGCGTTATGACCTCGACGTCACCGAACTCACCGCCAAACACCCGGGCGGGCTGTTCCAGCTCACGTTGTCGCTCGCGCCCAAGGACTCACTCTTCCCCTGCGCGAACAAGAATGAAGAGTCGAAGGAGACCACGGCGATCGAAGACCCGGACACCGAGATCGCCAACCAGGAAGACGGCAGCTATTACCAGGCATCCAACTGGGACAGTTACGAAGACGACGGCGAGTACGACGAGGAAACCGGTGAGATGCGCTGGCAGGATCGCGACGATCCCTGCAAGGCGGCTTACTACCGCTACTCGTCCGCTATCCGCGCACAGCGCAACCTGCTGGCGTCGAACATCGGCCTGATCGCCAAGCGCGGTCAGAAAGGCAAGCTGCTCGCCGTGGCGACGGCGCTCGACACCGCCCGGCCCCTGGGCGGCGTGAAGATCAACGCCATCAACTTCCAGAACCAGGTGATGGCGGGCGGCAGCACTGATCCCAATGGCATGGTGGAGCTGGACCTGCGTGGCCAGCCTTTTGCGCTGATCGCGGACCAGAGCGGCCGCAAGGGTTACCTGCGGGTCGCGCCCGGACTGGCCCTCACGGTGAGTCACTTCGACGTCGGCGGCGAGACGGTGGTCGCGGGCCTGAAAGGATTCCTCTACGGTGACCGCGGCGTGTGGCGGCCGGGTGATCCCATCTACCTGACCTTCGCGCTCGAGGACAAGGCGAAGACCCTGCCGGCCAACCACCCGGTGACGCTGGAACTGCGCAATCCGCGCGGCCAGCTGGTGCAGACACTCACGAACTCCAAACCCGTGGGCCAGTTCTACGCCTTCGAGTTGCAGACGGCCGCGGACGCACCCACGGGCAACTGGAACGCCACTGCCCTCGTGGGTGGCGCGAGCTTCAGCAAGACTCTCAAGGTAGAAACCGTGATGCCCAACCGGCTCAAGATCGAGCTGGATCTCGGCGACAAGCCGGTGGTGGAGAGCTCGCCGCTCAAGGGCGTGCTCAGCTCGCAGTGGCTGTCGGGCGCGACGGCCGCGGGCCTGCGCGCCAACATCGAGGTGCGCATGTATCCGGCGCCCACGTCCTTCACCCGCTTCAAGGACTACGTGTTCGACGATCCGGCGCGCACCTTCGACCGCGCGCCGATCACGATTTTCGACGACAAGCTGGACGTCGAAGGCCAGGCGAAGATCGAGAAGGACCTGGAGCTGCCGCACGACGTGCCGGGCATGTTGAATGCCTCCTTCGTCACGCGCGTGTTCGAACGTGGCGGCGCGTTCAGCATCAGCCGCGACACCAAGACGGTCGCGGCCTTCGATCGCTACGTCGGCATCAAGCTGCCCAAGGGCGACATGTCGCGCGACATGCTGCTCACGGATACGCAGCACACCGTTGAAATTGCCAGCGTGGATATCGACGGCAATCCGGTCGCCATCCAGAAACTCGAGGTCACTCTTTATAAGGTGCAGTGGCGCTGGTGGTGGGACCAGAGCGGCGACTCGCTGGCGCAATACGCGCAGAGCCAGGCTACCGGCCAGATTCAGAAGGAGACCGTCTCCACGGGCAAGGATGGCCGCGGTGCATTCAAGTTCGAGATCAAGTATCCCGAGTGGGGCCGGTACCTGGTGCGCGCCTGTGACGTGGGCGGCGGGCATTGCACCGGACGCGTGTTCTACATCGACTGGCCGTCCTGGGCGGGCGCGGCGCGCGACCAGTCGGGACCGGCCGCGAATGTATTGCTGCTCTCCTCCGACAAGCAGGAGTACAAGGTTGGCGAGACGGCGGTGGTGCAGATTCCTGAATCGGCACAGGGCCGCGCGCTGCTGACCCTTGAATCCGGCAGCGCGATTCTGCAGGGGCGCTGGCTGAATACTCTTTCCAGCGATGGCCGTTCCAGCGGGGCAAACCGCATTCAGATCCCGATCACCAGCGCGATGGCGCCTAACATCTATGTGGCCGTGACCATGGTGCAGCCGCACGCGGGCAAGAGCAACGACCGCCCGATCCGCTTGTATGGAGTGATTCCGCTCAAGGTGTCGGACCCGGCGACCCGGCTGGCGCCCGCGATCAGCGCCGCCGCCGAGTGGAAACCGCAGTCGAAGGCCAGCTTCACGGTGAGCGAGACCTCGGGCCGCGCGATGAACTACACCATCGCGATCGTGGATGAAGGCCTGCTGGGACTGACCAACTTCAAGACGCCCAACCTGCACACCGAGTTCTACAAACGCGAGGCGCTCGGAATCTCGACCTGGGACCTGTTCGACGATGTCGCGGGCGCCTACGGCGGACAGCTCGACCGGTTGCTGGCGCTCGGCGGTTCGGATGCCGGCGCCGCCACGAATCCGGACGGCGACAAGTCGCGTTTTCCGCCGGTGGTGAAGTTCCTCGGCCCCTTCTCACTCAAGGCCGGCGAGAAGAAGGCGCACACCCTCCAGCTGCCGCAATACGTGGGCGCAGTGCGCGTCATGGTGGTGGCCGGTGATGGCAGTGCATATGGCTCGGCAGAGAAATCCGTGTTCGTACGCCAGGCATTGATGATCCTGCCGACGCTGCCGCGCGTCATCGGTCCGGCCGAGCAGTTCTCGCTGCCGGTGTCGGTGTTCACCAGCGACGCTGCCATCAAGGACGTGAAGCTCGAAGTGCAGACCGACTCGCACTTCGCACCAGTGGGCGCGGCGACCGCGCAGATTGCCTTCAGCAAACCCGAAGAGAAGCTCGGCTTCCTGACGCTGAGATCGGGCACGGCCCTTGGCAAGGGCAAGGTGCACGTGGTCGCGACCAGCGGCAAGTTCCGCGTGGAGAGCGACGTGTGGCTGGAAGTGCGCTCGCCGAATACCGCGACGTCGCGCTTCCAGAGAGCGGTGGTGGCACCCGGAACGAGCTGGAAAGGCACCCTGCCCCAGTTCGGACTCGCCGGCACGCAGTCGGCCACGCTCGAGGTGTCGGCATTGCCGCCGGTCAATCTGGACGGGCGTCTCGACTATCTCATCCACTATCCGCACGGCTGTCTCGAGCAGACGACCTCGAGCGTGTTTCCGCAGCTCTATCTACCGGCGCTGATCGGGATGGACCAGAACCGGCGGCTCGAGATCGCCAACAACATCCGCGCGGGTCTCGCCCGGTTGCGCAGCATGCAGCATCCGAGCGGCGGCTTCTCCTACTGGCCGGGCATCTGGAACACCGACGACTGGCGCGACTGGCGCAGCGACTGGGGCACGACTTACGCCGGTCATTTCATGCTCGAGGCCGAGAAGGCGGGTTATACCCTGCCCGGCGACATGAAGGCGCAGTGGCTGCGTTATCAGCGCGACGTCGCGCGCAACTGGTACGCGAATGACAGGGATGTGCCGCCCGAGTACCAGAACGACAAGATGTGGCGCGCCGGTGCCCGCTACGCCCAGGTGTACCGCCTGTACACACTGGCACTGGCCGGGCAGCCCGAGATGGGCGCCATGAACCGCGTGCGCGAGCACTCGCTGACGCTGGCGGAGAGCTGGCTGCTGGCGTCGGCGTACAAGCTGGCGGGCAAGCCGGAGGTGGCCACGACACTGGCCGCCACCGAAGGCCGCGTGCAGGCCTTCGTGTTCGCGGATGAGAATCCCTACACCTTCGGCTCGCTGCTGCGCGACCGTGCCGTGGTGCTCATGGGCATGACGCTCATGGGCCGCGACGCGGAGACCGGCCCGCTGCTCGAGGACGTTTCGGCGCAGTTGTCGAATGGCGAGTGGTACAGCACGCAGTCGGTGGCCTTTGCGCTGGTGGCGGTGGCGCAAAACACGGGAGCGCAACCCTTCAAGGGCTTCACCTTCGACTATGGTTTTGCCAAGGATGGCGGCAAGTCGACGACCACGACGGTGAAGGGCGAAACCCCGGTCGCGAACGTCAAACTACCGGCCCCGCCCGCCTCCGGACTGCCGCTGACGATCGCCAATACCTCCGAGCGCAAGTTGTACGTCACCGCCGCGGTGCGCGCGGTGCCGGCGAGCGGCGAGGAAGACTCCTCCTCCAAAGGATTGTCGATCACGATCCATTACGCCAATGCCGACGGCGATCCGGTCGACGTGCGCAGGATCAAACAGGGCACGGACCTCATCGCGCAGATCACCGTGAGGAACCTGAGCGGACGCCCGCTCGACAACCTGGCGCTCACCCAGATGGTTCCGGGCGGCTGGGAAATCCGCAACGACCGGCTCGAAGAAGTCGACACGAGCGGCGAGCGCAAGCAGGACAGCTCGTACCGTGGACAGTTCTGGTGGGTGCCCGGGCCGTGGCGCGGCAACCAGCTGCGCACGGCCGAGTACACCGACATCCGCGACGATCGCCTGCAGCGCTATTTCAGCCTGCGTGACGGCGAGTCGATTTTCTTCGAGACGCGGCTGAATGCGGCGTATCTCGGCAAGTTCTACCTGCCGGGTACGGGCATCGAGGCGATGTACGACGCGAAGATGCATGCACGCGAGAAGGGACAGTGGGTGGAAGTGGTGCCACCGAAATGAACTGGAGGCTGGCGGCGACGTGGAAGTCCTGGCGCGTGCGCGCACGGACTGGGCTGGCCCGTATGCGCAGCCTCTGCACGCGACGGCGAGTGGTTGCCGCCAGCCTCCTGGTTCTCGCCGCATCGTTCGCCGCGTGGTGGCGCATGCTGCCGGACCGGCTGTTCACGGCGCCGGAGTCGTACGTGCTCGAGGCGCGTGACGGCACCTTGCTCAGCGCGCGCATCGCCGCCGACGGCCAGTGGCGCTTCCCGGCCGGCCAGGCCGTGCCCGCGAAGTTCCGCCTCGCGCTGATGGTGTACGAGGACAAGCGCTTCGACGATCACAATGGTGTGGATCTGCTCGCGATGGCGCGCGCGGTGAAACTCAACCTCAGGGCCGGGCACATCGTGAGCGGTGGCAGCACCATCACCATGCAGCTTGCCAAGCTGACGCGCGCGTCGGAGCGCGGGCGACGCGGCTACCGTGAGAAGGCTGTCGAAGCGCTGCTCGCCCTGCGGCTCGAGGCGAGTCTCAGCAAGGGCGAAATCCTGGCGCAGTACACGGCGCATGCGCCCTTCGGTGGCAATGTGGTCGGGCTCGAAGCCGCCTCGTGGCGCTACTTCGGGCGCGAGCCCGCGACGCTGTCGTGGGCGGAGGCAGCGACGCTCGCGGTGTTGCCCAACAACCCTTCGCTGGTCCACGTGTCGCGCAATCGCGAGCGGCTGCTCGCCAAGCGCGACGCGCTGCTACGGCGCATTGCGTCCACAGGTGACCTGTCCGCGCTCGATCTCGAGCTCGCGTTGGCCGAGCCGTTGGTCGGTGAGCCGCATGACCTGCCGGATCTCGCACCCCACCTGCTCGAGACGCTGCGCGCGCAGTATCCGGACCGCCACCGGCTGCGCACCACCCTCGATGCCCGACTACAGGCCAGCGTCACTGCGCAGGCGAATGAACACGCTGCCCTGCTGGCACGCCAGCAGGTGAACAACGTCGCTGCGATCATCATCGACAACACGACATTCGAAGTGCTGGCGTACGTGGGGAATGCGGCGGGCGCCCCTTCCAGCCAGGTCGACATCGTTCGGCGGCCGCGCAGCACGGGCAGCATTCTCAAACCCATGCTGTATGCGGCGATGCTCGAGGACGGCGAGCTCACGCCGCGCATGCTGCTGCCCGACGTGCCGACGCACTACGACGGCTACTCGCCCGAGAATTTCGATCGCCAGTATCGCGGCGCGGTGCGCGCCGACGAGGCGCTGGCGCATTCGCTCAACATTCCAGCGGTGCGCATGCTGCGGGCATACGGCGTGGCCCGTTTCGCGGACCTGCTGCGCAACGCCGGCATGACCACGCTCACGCGCCCGGCGGACGATTACGGCCTCACGCTCATGCTCGGCGGCGCCGAAGGCAACCTCTGGGACATCTCGGGCATGTACGCCAGTCTCGCCAACATGGCGCGCGCCGCCGAATCCGACACCGCGCCGCGCTTCCACGAGCCCACGATATTCGCGGACACACCGGGAAGATCGAAGCAGGAATCGCCCATCGGACCGGGCGGCGCCTGGCTCACGCTCGATGCCTTGCTCGAAGTGCCGCGGCCGGGCGACGAGAGCAACTGGCGCAGCTTCGCGTCTTCGCATCGGGTCGCATGGAAAACCGGCACGAGCTTCGGACTGCGTGACGGTTGGGCCATCGGCAGCACCTCGCGCCACACGGTCGGCGTGTGGGTCGGCAACGCCAGTGGTGAAGGCCGTCCGGGTCTCACCGGCTCCGCGATGGCAGCGCCGCTGATGTTCGGGCTGTTCAGCAATCTTCCCGCCGCCGCGTGGTTCGACCGGCCGACCTGGGCGTTACGCCAGATCGACACCTGCGTGAACGACGGCTTCCTCGCCGCCGCGGATTGCGCGACCGAGCGCACCTGGGTACCGCGCGACAGCCACTTCGACGCGCTCAGTCCTCACAACCTGCGCGTGCATCTCGATGCGGGCGGTGCGCATCGCGTCGATGGAGATTGCGAGTCGCCGTTCGCGATGCGCCACGTGAGCTGGTTCGTGCTGCCGCCGGCCGAGGAGTACTACTACCGCCGCGCACACGCCGAGTACCGACCGTTGCCGCCCATGCGCGAAGATTGTCAGGCCGCCGGCGGCCGCGCCGCGCTCGCGGTGCTGTATCCGGATGCGAATGCACGCGTCCTGATTCCCACCGAGCTCGACGGCAAACAAGGACGCGCCGTATTCGAAGCCGTCGCGAGCCGTTCCGAGGCCACGCTCTACTGGCATCTCGACGGCCGATACCTTGGAGAAACGCACACTTTTCACCAGCAGGCGTTGGACATCGAGCCGGGCGAGCACATACTCACCCTCGTGGATGACACCGGTGAACGCGTCGCACGGCGCTTCCAGGTGCTGGCCACGCACCAGGGCCAATGTCGAGGGTGACGTGTTCGACGGGTTCCAGCTCGAGACGGTAGAGACCGAAGAAGTTTCCGTTCGCCTGCGTCGCGGTGGCTCCGGACCGCCGCTGCTGCTGTTGCACGGATTTCCGCAGACCCATGCGATGTGGTCGAAGATCGCGCCGCGCCTTGCCGAGCACTACACGGTTGTTTGTCCAGACCTGCGCGGTTACGGCGGCAGCAGCAAGCCCGAATCCAGCGACAACCACGAGACGTATTCCAAGCGCGCCATGGCGCGCGACCAGGTCGAGGTGATGAAGCACCTCGGCTTCGAGAAGTTCTTCGTCGCCGGCCACGATCGCGGCGGCCGCGTCGCGTATCGTCTTGCGCTCGATTCACCGGCCAGCGTCGGCAAACTCGCGGTGCTGGACATCGTACCCACCGGCGACACGCTGCGCCGTGCCGACTGGCGCTTCGGCATGGGTTACTGGCACTGGTTCTTCCTGTCGCAGGCGCATCCGCTGCCGGAGAAGATGATCAGCGCGGATCCGATCGGCTTCCTGTTCCGTCATGGCCAGGGATCGTCGGATTTCGAGGCCTACGAAGATTTCCTGCAGAACGCGCGCGACCCGAAGGCCATCCATGCCATGTGCGAGGACTACCGCGCGGCGGTGAGTGTGGATTTTCAGCAGGACCAGGCCGACCGCGGCACGCGCAAGATCGAGTGCCCCACGCTCGTGATGTGGGGTAATCGCGGTGTGATCCCGAAGTGGTACGACCCGGTCGGCATCTGGAAAGACTGGGCCAATGAAGTGCGCGGCGAAGAAGTCGAGAGCGGCCACATGCTGGCCGAGGAGGCTCCCGACGCCACCTACAAGGCGCTGCGCCAGTTCTTTGCGTAGTTAGTCACCTTGAAGCGCGCGGCGATTGACTGCCGGCAAAGGCATGCGCGACGCGGGCTGCACCCGACTTCAGTGACGCGAGCCCCTGCCGCGGATTGACGGCACGGCAAGGGGCGCGCTGCGCCGGCGTACCGCGCGATCTTCGCCGCGCGCGCGTTTCTTCCCGGCCGCCTCCGCCGCTGCCAGCTCTTCGGCTTCCTTGCGTGAACGCGGCGCGGCGCGCACAGCCGCCTTCTCGACGTCGTTGTTGACCAGATAATCGGCCTGGCGCCTGCGATAGCGGCGCGCCGCCTCGTAGTCGCCCTCGCCCTGCACCTGCGGTTTCTTGCGTATCGGCATGGCTTGTCTCCAATGGAGTTGGTGACTGTTCAAGGTTGACGATTTAACCAATAACGGCCCTCGAAAATCCGCCCTGCGGCCCCGTCCTACGAAACAATCAGTTGCCGCGAAGATCCGTACTGAAACTGTCTCGGGCAGACTCCGGTCATACGGAACAGGGACGAACCGGGAGCGCGGAACGAACATGGCCAAGGCAATACCCAGCGATGCCGTGCGGTTGTGGCTCGGCGCACTCGCCGCGACCGGGCTCACGCAAATCAGGGAATTCACCCTCGAACAGCACAAGCTCGATCGCCTGCTGGAGCTGCGCGCCGAGATCGACTCGCTG
>Ga0207675_100002843_pt1 | contig 17031 bp, 13 predicted proteins | sample KBSSwiS42_FD_184305 | JGI IMG/M metagenome (GOLD analysis project Ga0207675, IMG submission 184305) | Switchgrass rhizosphere microbial communities from Kellogg Biological Station, Michigan, USA - KBS Switchgrass S4-2 (SPAdes) (version 2) | ecosystem: Host-associated > Plants > Roots >... | reverse complement strand
GAGCCAGCCGTCGCGGAGCGACGCCGCGGTGGCGGCTTCGTCCTGCCAATAGCCCGCCATGACGTTGTCGCCCCGGATCAAGACCTCGCCCGGTCGTCCGGATCCGGCCGATGGCATGTCTTCGCCGTCCAGGAGTCTCACCTCATAGTCGCCCAGCACACGTCCCACGGAATGGATGAGCCCGGTTTGCACCCGGTCGAGCGCCTGCGGCGGCAGGTAACAGGTGATGGGCGCTTCGGTCAGCCCGTACAGCACACCGATCCTGGGGCCGATGGTCTCGAGCGTGCGCTCGAAGACCACGGGGGGAATGCGTGAGCCGCCGACGTGGATCGCCTGCAGTCGCCGGAGCCGCTCGTCACCCGATCGCAGGTGATCGAGGCAACGCAGCAACTGCGTCGGCACCAGCGAAGTACGCGTCGCGCCCGCTTGCTGAACGAGCAACGCAAATCTTTCCGGGTCGAACCGCCGCAGCACCACCGTGGCGCCGGCGAACAGGTGAGACATCAGGATCACCTGCGCGATGGGCCAGAGCGGCCTCACGTTGAGAAAGACGCTGTCGCCGCCGATCCCGAAACCGTGGATGGTGTTGCGCGCGACAGCCATCAGGTTGCGATGCCGCAACATCGCCGCCTTGGGCGCGCCGGTGGTGCCGCCGGTGAAATTGAGGGTCGCGAGATCGTCGCCGTCGCCCTCCGGCGCAGGCCGGTCGGAGGCCCGTGCCAACAACGCCTCGTAATCGTGGCCGAGACCATCGCCGGAGCCGTCGCCGCCGATGCTGACGATGTGCCTGAGGCTCTCGACCTCATCGGTGAGGCCAGTCACGGCCGGCGCGAACGTAGCGTGTGTGACCAATGCCGTGGCGCCGGCGTAGCGCAGCAGTGCCGTCAATTCCCCGCCGGTCAGGCGGGGATCGAGCGGCACCCGCACGAAGCCCGCCGACATGATGGCGTAGTCGGCCTCGAGATATTCGCGGATATCGGGAACAAGCAGCGCGACGCGATCGCCCCTGCTCAGTCCGAGCCCAGCCAGCGCGTTGCCGAACCGCGCGATGCGGGCGTGGACATCGCGGTAGGACCAGGTGCCGCGATCGTCGATGATCGCGGCATGATCGCCGTGTTGTTGGGCGAGCTTGCGCCATTTGGTTCCGATATGCATGTCACCAGCCTGCAAGCACGACCCGGCCGGTGACGGCACGCCGCTCCATCAGCGCGTGCCCTTCCGCCGCTTGCGCGAACGGCAGGATACGGCCGATGAACGGCTTGACCGCACCGGTGGCGAGGAGATGCAACGCCACTTGCACGTCCTTGAACGTGGCATTGCCGGATCCGGCAATGCGAATGCGCCGCATGATGACGAGGCCGGGGTCGAGCTCGACCGGCCGCGCACCGATATTGCCGAGCACGACCACCGTTGCGTGCTGCGCGCACGACCGCAAACTTTCGCGAAAGGTCCCGGTCACGACGTTCTCCAGCACGACGTCGGCCCCCTGCTTGGCCGTGAGCCCCCACACCTCGGCGCTGAATTTCAACTCGGGGCTGACGATGACCTCGTCCGCGCCGGCCGCGCGCACGATCTCGGCTTTGTCCTGCGAGCTCGTCACCGCGAGCACCCGCGCTTGCACACTCTTTGCAACCTGGATCTGGTGCAGACCCAGTCCGCCGCCCGCGCCGGTGATCAGCACGGTTTGTCCCGGCCCGAGGCCGGCAACGCCCAGCGCCGCGCGCACGCTGGTGCCGACGGGACAGACCGCGAGCGCGGCCGCCGTCATCTCGAGTGCATCGGGAATGCGGATGGCATTGCGCGCCGGCACGCAGGCGAATTCGGCATACCCGCCTCCGCCCTGCTCGCCCAGCACGCGGCTGTTGCGACAGAGATCCTGACGGCCGCTCAGACAGTGACGACAGACGCCGCAGAACAGGCGCTGATAGATCACGACGCGTTCGCCCACGCGTTCGCGCGCGACGTGTCCGCCCGCCGCCGCGATCTCACCGGCGATCTCATGGCCCAAAATCCCGCCGGGACGGCCACCCGGAATCCTGCCGGCGCGCGAGAGCACATCGTGATAGCAAATGCCGGCTGCATGGACGCGCACCAGCACGTCGTCCGCGCCGGGTTCGGGACGATCGACCTCGGCCAGTTCGAGCACCTCCGGACCGCCGAAGGCGCGGAACGTTACTGCCTGCATCGAAACCATCGTCATCGGCGGCCGGAGAATGCGGCCGCGCCTTCCTTGTAATCGTCGTGCGTCTCAACCAACGCTCGCACGACCTCGATTTCGGCGCGCTCCGCGTCCGACGTACGTCGCGAGAACATGGCCAGACGCTTGGTGGCCTGCACCGCCGCCGGCGAGTAGCCGGCGATCGTAGCGGCCCACCGGTCTGCCTCGGCCGCGACATCGTCCACGACAGAATTGACGAGGCCCCATCGCCACGCCTCCTCGGCGGAAATGTTACGCCCGACCAGCAGCATCTCGAGCGCCTGAGCACTCGGGATGACCTGCGGCAGGTGAAGCGCGCTGACGGCCGATATCATTCCATGCCGCACTTCGGGATAGCCCAGCACGGCGTTCTTGGCGGCAAGGCGCAGATCGCAGTGCAGCGCCAGGGTCATGCCCATGCCGATGCAATAGCCGTGCAGCGCCGCGATGACCGGTTTGACCAGGGGAACACCCACGCCGGGAATGGCGTGCAACAGGGTTTCGGTGGTGACCATCCGCCCGGTGCGGTTGATCTCCTTGATGTCGGAACCGGCACAGAATGCTTTTTCACCCGCGCCGGTGAGGATGGCGACACGGACATCGGGGTCATCGGCGATTTCCTGCCAGATCGATCCCAGCCGCTCCTTGGCAGGAACGTCGAGCGCATTGAGTACCTGCGGGCGGTTGAGCGTAACGACTGCAACCCCGTTCGATCGCTTCTCCAGCAGAACCGACATTCGTCTCACCAGTTTGCCACACGTTTCGGTGCTTGTAGCAGGATGAACGGGCCTCGTCGCGATCGGCCGGGTCGGTATCGCCATGCGTGCAGCCGACAGGTCCTTCCAGGCCGCGGCATTGCTGCGGCAATTGATTTTTCCGATCGGAAGCGGGATCATCGCGCCCAGGTCGGACAGCGCCGTCCGATCTCGAAAGAACGCCACCGTGCATGACTGAATTTGCCGCCGCGGCAATGGCAAGCGGAGCCCAGCTTCGGCTCCGTCAGCTCACGAAAGCATTCGGCGCGTCCCAAGCAGTTGATCGCATCTCGCTCGACGTTCCGGCGGGAGCCTTTGTCTCGCTGCTGGGTCCCAGCGGGTCCGGAAAGACGACCACGCTCAACCTGATCGCCGGGTTTCTCACGCCCGACGCCGGCGACATCCTGCTGGACGAACGCTCGATCGCCGATGTGCCGCCGCACAAGCGCAATATCGGCATGGTGTTCCAGTCCTATTCGCTTTTTCCCCACATGACCGTTGCCGAGAATGTGGGCTTTCCGCTTCGCATGCGCACACGGCTGTCGCGCCAGGCAGCCCGCCAGCGCATCGACGAGATGCTCGCGTTGGTGCAGCTCGGGCATCTCGGCACGCGCTACCCGCGGCAGCTCTCGGGCGGCCAGCAGCAGCGCGTCGCCATGGCGCGGGCGCTGGTCTCGCATCCTCGCCTGCTGCTGATGGACGAGCCGCTGGGCGCGCTCGACAAGAAGCTGCGCGAGCAGATGCAGGTCGAGATCAAGCGCATTCACCGCAGCGTGGGTACGACCGTGATCTACGTCACCCATGACCAGACCGAGGCGTTGACCATGTCCGACCTGGTCGTGGTGATGCACCAGGCCCGCGTGTCCCAGGTGGGCACCCCGCGCGTGCTCTACGAGGCACCCGCGAACCTGTTCGTGGCTGATTTCCTGGGCGACTCGAACCTCCTGACCGCGACGATCGCGCATGTCAGCGGGGACGAGCTCGCCGTCGAGATCGGAAACGGCGAGAAGATACGGGCCGCGCGGGGTACGTCGGCCGCAGCGCAGGGAAGCCGCACCGTCGTCCTGATCCGCCCCGAGGACATCTCGCTCACGGCCACGGATGAGCGAACGGCCGGTCAGGACGTCGTCGCCGGCACCATCAAGGACATCAGCTATCACGGGGACACCTTCAAGCTCGATGTCGCGCTCGGCGCGGACATGCTGAAGGTCAAGGTTCCCCGCGAACGCGGCGCCGGCATGGAGCGGGGCCAGAAGGTCTTCCTGACGTGGAATTCGAGCGTGGTCAGGCTGCTGCCGGCCGCGGATCGGACGAGCGATGCCAGCGGCGAGGACGCGCGATGACCGCATTGGCCGAGCCACGAGCGGCGCCATTGCTGCGCCCGGCGCTGTCCTCCCGAGGCCGGATGTTGCCGGCACTGCTGCTGCTGCCGTGCCTGGCCTGGATCACGTTTTTCTTCCTGGCACCCCTTGTCCTGATGTGCTGGCGCAGCCTTGCGAGCGAGGGGTTCTCGCTCGAGCCCTATGGCGTTCTCTTCACCTCTCCGCTGTTCACCAAGGTCATGATCACGACGGTAAGGACCGCGGCCATCACCACCGTCTTCGCGCTTCTCCTGGCCTATCCCCTCGCCTACGCGCTCACCGTCAGCGGCGGCAAGGTGCGCGCACTGATCCTGGTATTCACTTTAATTCCCTATTGGGTCGACATCATCGTGCGGAGTTTCTCCTGGCTGATCCTGCTGGGCGACAACGGCATGGTGAACAAGGCGCTCATGGCGCTGGGCATCGTCAGCGCGCCGCTGCAAATGCTCTACAATCCGTTCAGCGTGCTGCTGGCGATGGTCCAGATTCTGCTGCCGCTGACGACAGTCACCTTGTTTGGCGCCATGTTGCGGATCGATCGCACACTCATCACGGCCGCCAAAATCCATGGCGCGAGCGAATGGCACGCCTTCCGCACCGTCTTCTTCCCGCTGAGCCTGCCGGGCGTGTACGGCGCGGGCCTGCTGGTTTTCGTGCTGGCGCTGGGCTTCTACGTCACACCGGCGCTGCTCGGGAGTCCGCGCGAAACCATGATCGCGCAGACGATCATGGTCGAAGCGAGCCAGCTTCTCGACTGGCCGCAGGCCAGCGCCGCGGGCGCAGTCCTTCTCATCATCACCACGTCGATCGCCGCGATCTACAACCGCTACTTCAGCCTCGACCGGTTGTGGGGAGGCTCCGACAAATGAGCGCGACGGCAGGCAGGCTCGGACTGAGCGCGGCCGTCCTGGCCGTTCTGATCTATCTCATCTTTCCGGTGATCGTCGTGGTGGCGATCTCGTTCAGCTCGGGCAATTTCCTGGTGTTTCCGCCGCCCGGCTTCTCGCTTCGCTGGTACGAAAGCATCGCCGGCGACCCGGAATGGGTCAACGCGCTGTGGGTGACGCTCAAGGTCGGCAGCCTGTCCGCCCTGATCGCGGTCCTGCTCGGCGTGCCCGCGGCCTTCGCGCTGGTGCGCCATGTCATTCCGGCAAAGGCGCTGCTGAGCGCGCTCATCCTCTGTGCGCTGGTGACCCCGCCCATCGTCACCGCGCTGTCGACCTATCTGTTCTTCGTGCCGCTCGGACTGGTCAATACGGTCGTGGGCCTTGCCTGCGCGCACGCGGTCAGCGGCATGCCCTTCGTGGTCATCAATACCTCCGCGAGCCTGCGCAGCGCCGACATCAATCTCGAGCGCGCCGCCGTGATCCACGGCGCGCATCCGCTGTGGGCGGTGCTGCGCATCACGCTGCCGATCATCTCGCCGGGCATCGTCATCGGTGCGATTTTCGCGTTCGTTCATTCCGCGCATGAACTGCTGGTCGCAACCTTCGTCCTCGGTGGCGTCGGCAAACCGGTGGCGGTGAAGATCTGGTCTGGGGTGCAGGCCACATCCGACCCCACCATCGCCGCCGCGTCTGCCATCCTCATCGGGCTTGCTATATTCACCTTTGCGAGCGCAGCCGCGACGCAGTCGCTGGCCAAGCGGCGTACGGCATAGGAGCGTGCGATGCTTGATCGATGCCAGAACATCGATGTCGACGCCGCCTGCGCGCAGTTGCGCAAGCTGCTGGCGGACACCCGCGGGCTCGGGCGCCGCGACTTCATCAAGGCGCTTGGCCAGGCGTTGGCGGGCTCTGCCATTCTCTCCCTGCTGCCGCGACTGACGGCCGACGCCGAGGCGGCGGAGCAACCCGTCACCGCCTTCGTGTTCGGGGGCGTGTGGAAGAAATCGGCCATGGCCGCGTTCGGCGAGCCGTTCACCAAGAGGACCGGCATCCCGGTTGTCTACCAGGATCCCTACACGTTCGCGAAGCTGCGCGCGATGCATGAGGCCAAGGCCATGCAGGTCGATGTGGTTTCGGTGCAGGGCGGGGAAATGTTCCAGGCCAAACGCATGAACATGCTCACGCCGCTCGACTTCAGCGTCATCGACCGGTCGGTCCTGGCCGAGCGCCAATTGCGCCACGGCAACGCGATCGGCGCGCACACGCTCTCCCACGTCATCTGCTACAACAAAAAGAAATGGCCGGGCGATAATCACCCGAAATCCTGGGCGGACTTCTGGGACGTGCAGAAATTCCCCGGCCGCCGCGTGCTGCGGCGCGAGGAGGTCTGGGTGACCGAAGCGGCGCTCAAGGCCGACGGCGTGAAAGACGCCGAATTCTACCCGATCGACGTCGCCCGGGTGTTCCGCAGCCTCGACCGCATCAAGCCGCACATCAAGGCGTGGTACTACGACAACTCCCAGGCCCAGCAACTGATGGAGCAGGAGGAAGTCGATCTCATCGCCATGATGAACGGGCGCGCCACCGAGTCTATCCTCAATGCCAAGGCGCCGTTCGAGATCGTCTGGAACGAAGCGATCTGCGAGGGCGGCATCCAGGGCTGGATGGTGCCGGTGGGATGTCCCAATCCGAAGGGCGCGATGAAGTTTCTCGATATCGTCGGGCGCGCGGAATACCAGGCGGTATTCGCTCGCCTGATGTACTACGCGCCACAGAATCCCAAGGCCCTGGATCTGCTCGAGCCCGCCATCGCCAGATTGATGCCGACCTATCCAGAGAACGAGAAGGTCGCGCACATGATCAATTTCGACTGGTGGGCGGACAATCTGCCGATGATGCAGCGGCGCTTCCAGCAATGGCTGCAGTCCTGAAGGCGCGCTGATGATGGAAGCCATGCGTTCGCTGCTCGATCCCAAGGCCGTTGCGGTCGTGGGCGCCTCCCAGCGCCGCGGACGCGGGACCAATGTCGTCGCCAACCTGCGCGACTGCGGCTTTGCCGGCGAGATTTTCGCGGTGAACCCGCGCTACCAGGACGTGCTGGGCTACAAATGCTTTCCCAGCGTGAGCGACCTGCCCGCTTCGGTCGATTGCCTCGTGGTCGCGGTCGCCGCCGATGCGGCCTGCGATATTCTCGAGGAAGCGCACGCGCGCGGCATCCCCGCGGCCATCGTGCTCGCCGCGGGCTTCGGCGAAGGCGGACACGGACACGCCCGGGCCGCGCGGCTGCGTTCGCTCGCCGACCGGGGTATGTGCATCTGCGGGCCGAACTGCTTCGGCCTCATCAGCGTGAAAGCCGGCTTTGCGGCCTATAGCGGTCCGCTCGCGCGGCCCCTGCGTGCGGGCCCGGTGGCGATCGTGTCGCAGAGCGGCGGCCTGGGCGCGAATGTGTTCGCGCCGCTGATGACCGACCGCGAGCTTGGCTTCAGTCATTTCGTGTCGTGCGGCAACCAGATCGGCGCAACGGTCGAGGACTACATCGAGTATTTCATCGATGATCCCGATATCACGGTGGTCGCGGCCGTCGTCGAGGAGCTCAAGAATCCGCAAAAGCTGATCAGGCTCGCCGCCAAAGCCAATGCGCGGCGCAAATCCCTGCTGCTATTTCAGGCCGGGCGTTCGGCGGCCGGCCGGATCATGGTGCAGTCCCATACCGGCGCACTCGCCGGCAACGCCGAGATTCTTGCCGCGTTCCTGCGCCGCTGCGGCATCGTCCAGGTCGAGCGCTACGATGAATTCGTCGAGACGGTCGAACTGTTCGCGATCGCGCCGCGCGACGAAACGGTCGGCAGCGAGCTCGTGGTGATCTCCGGCAGTGGCGGTGGTGCCGCCATCGCGGCCGACGCGCTGCACGACGCGGGCGCATCCCTCGCGTCGCTGCATCCAACGACCAAAGAGCGCATCGCGTCCGTGCTGCCGGAGTTCGGCAGCATCACCAATCCCATCGACGGAACCGGCGCCATCTACGACGACCCTGAGCTGTTGCCGAAAATCGTCGATGCGATCCTCACCGATCCGGCCCGGCCGGTGATCGCGGCAAGCGTCGCCGCCAAGCCGGCGGGCAACGAGACCATGCGGCGCTTTGCCCGGACATTCGCCGATGCGGCGCGCGCATCCGGCCGCACCGTCGTCGCCTATCAGTACACGCCCCTTGGGGGGCCGCTCGATTCCGAGATCGTCAAGACGCTGCATGACGCGCAGGTTCCCCTGCTCCTGGGGATATCGAACGCGATGGGCGCGCTGAAACATCTGCCGTTGCGGCGCGACTATTGGATGCGCGCCGCCGCCACCACCGAGGCTCCCGAACAACCTGGCAGCCGCTTGGAGTCAGGCCGCGGCGGCGACCCGTCGCGGTGGGACTTCCTGACCGCGCGACAGGCTTTGGTCGCGAGCGGCGTGCCGGTGGTCGATGCCGCCCTCGCGCATTCCGAGGACGAAGCCGTCGCCCTGCTGCGCCGGTTCAACACCGCGGTCGCCGTCAAGGCCGAGGCCCCGGGCCTGCTGCACAAGAGCGATCTCGGCTGCGTGCGCCTGGGCTGCGTGGACGAGCAGGCGGTCCGCGATGCCTATGCAGCGGTCGTCCGAAATGCGCGCAATGCCGGTTTCGAGGGCGGCGTGCTGATCCAGCCGATGATCAAGGGGGTCGCGGAGGCCTATGCCGGCATCATCGACGACCCGCTGTTCGGCCCCGCCATCTGCTTCGGCCTCGGTGGCGTATTCGTCGAAATCCTGGATGACACCGTGACCGAGATGGCGCCGCTGACGCGCGACGGCGCCCTCGCGATGATCCACCACATCAAGGGCGCGCCGCTGCTCGAAGGCGCGCGCGGCCGTGACCGCGCCGACGTGGAGGCGCTCGCGGCCTTGCTGGTCGCCCTTGGACGATTCGCGATCGCGAACAGGGGACGGTTCCGGGCCCTCGACCTCAATCCCATCATCGTCGGCAAGAGCGGCGTGGTCGCCGTCGATATCGCCATCGAGCCCATCATGGCGGACGCCGCTGACGTTATCGCCAATGCCGCCGAGTAGAGCCCCGCAACAGTGGAAGGACGAGGGATGAGCCAAGGGAAAAACAAAGAGACGAACAAAGGGACGAGCAAAGAGACAGGCCAAGAGCTGCTCTACAGCGTCGAGGAGAGCATTGCGACCATCACGCTCAACCGGCCGGAGCGGATGAACGCGCTGACGCCGGCGCTCGAAGCCGAGCTGCATCGCGCGTTCGATCAGGCCGATGCCGACCGCGCCGTCCGCGTCATCATCCTCACCGGCGCCGGCCGCGCCTTCTGCGCCGGCTACGACCAGGGCCAGACCGGAAAGAGCGGCACGCGGCATTCCGACCCGAAGGGCAAGTCGCACGCGGACTTCATCGAGTTCTGGCAGCGCAACGACGCCGGCCGGGTCGGGCAGTGGACCCATATGTGGCGGCTGGGGAAGCCGATCATCGCGGCCGTCAACGGCTGGGCCATGGGTGGCGGCTTCTGGTACCAGCTCGCGGCCGACATCACCATTGCATCGGACCAGGCGGTGTTCGCGCAGCCCGAGGTTCGCCATATCTCGAACACGACATTTCTGCTGGGCGCGCTGTGCGGCTGGAAGGCGGCGAACCGCTGGGGCCTCACCGGCGATCATTTCGATGCGCAGGAGGCCTTGCGCATCGGCATGGTGAACGAGGTCGTCCCGCACGACCAGCTCATGGACGCGACCCGCGCGCTGGCAAAACGCATCGCGCTGGTCCCGGAGCCGTCGGTGCGACTCAACAAGTCCATCACCATGCTCGGCATGCAGGCCGCCGGGGTCTATTCCGGCCTTCTGCTCGAAGGGGCCCTTGGCGCGCTCGCGCACTCGTCCCACAATGAGTTCCGTGAGCAGTTGTTTGAGACCCAGCGCGAGCACGGGCTCAAGGCTTATCTCGACATGCGCGACGGACCATTTCAGCCTGAACCGATGGGCCCACGGTCCGCGAAGGGTCGGCAAAAGAAGGCCGCGCAGTAATGCACGCTGGGCGCGCTCAGCATCCGGCCACTAGAGGGCAGGGATAGCCATGTTCGATCCTCGCAATCGCGATGCCAGCACCGACGAGGCCTGCGCGCGGCTGCGGAACGTGTTGGAGCAGACCCGCGGCCTCGGGCGACGCGATTTTCTGCGCATGCTTGCCGAGGCCGCGGCCGGATCGGTGCTGCTGTCGCCGCTGGTCGCCATCGCGGCGCGCACGGCACAGGCCGCCGAGCCGCCCGTCACCTATTTCACCTATGGGGGCGCCTGGAAGCAGGCCATTTCTGCCGCGTTTTTCGACCCCTTCACGAAGAAGACCGGCATCCCGGTGCAATATCAGGAGCCCTATACGTTCGCGAAGCTGCGCGCCATGCACGAGGCCAAGGCGCAGCAGATCGACATCGCCGGGCTGAGCGGCATGGATGTCTATATCGGCGCGCGCATCAAGATGATCAGCCCGATCGACTGGAGCCTGGTCGACAAATCGGCGCTCGATCCCCAGCAGCTTCACCACGAGAACGTCATCGGCTGCTCGAGCCAGTCGATGAACATCTGCTACAGCAAGAAGAAATGGCCGGGTACGGAACGCCCGAACTCGTGGGCGGATTTCTGGAACGTGGCGAAATTTCCGGGCCGTCGCTCGCTGCGGCGCGACGCCTTCTGGACCATGGAAGCGGCGGCCAAGGCCGACGGCATCAAGGACGACGCCTTCTATCCCCTCGATGTCGACCGGGTGTTTCGCAGCCTCGACCGCATCAAGCCGCACATCAAGACTTGGTGGTCGGACAACTCCCAGGCGCAGCAACTGATGGAGCAGGACGAGGTCGACCTCATCTATATGACCAATGGACGCGCCACCCAGTCCATCCTCGACCACAAGGCCCCGTACGAGATGGTCTGGAACGAAGCAATCTACGCCGGCCACGCCGAGGGATGGGTCGTACCGGTCGGCTCACCCAACCCGAAGGGCGGGATGAAGGCCCTCGATTTCATCGGCCGCCCCGAATACCAGGCGGTGTTTGCGCGCCTGCTCTACTACGCGCCGCAAAACCCCAAGGCCCTCGATCTGCTCGACCCCACCTTGGCGAAGCTGTTGCCCTCCCACCCCGACAATGAGAAGGTCGCGCATGTCGTGGATTACAAGTGGTGGGCCGACAACAATGCGCGGGTGCAGCGGCGTTTCGAACAGTGGCTGCAATCCTGAAACAAAATCAAAATGAGTGTCGTGACGCTTCGCCCACAGCTCTTCGCCTGCGGGGACGGAACCAACTTGCTCCCTCTCGCCCACAACCCGTGCGCCGCGGAGCTCGCAGTGCCGGACGGCCCGGCGCCACGGTGAGCGACGCGTGTAAGCCGTGACAGCAACCCGTTTTGTCGGCCACTCCATCAAGCGGCTCGAGGATCGCCCCCTGCTCACGGGTGGCGGCCGCTTCGTCGCCGATCTGCGCTTTGCCGACATGCTCGAGGCGGCATTCGTGCGCAGCCCGCATGCCCATGCCGAACTCCGCGCCATCGACGTCAGGGCCGCGCAGCAATACCCCGGCGTGCATGCCGTGTTCACGCTCGCCGATCTGGCGCCGCTGCTCGCACACGAGCGGCTTCCGCTCCAGTTTCGTACCGCGCAACTCCCGCCCGATATAACGCCGCTCGTCCTTGCCAAGGACGAGGTCGCCTTTGTCGGCGAGGCGGTGGCGGTGGTGATCGCGCAGACGCGCTACATCGCCGAGGACGCCGCGGCGCTCGTTGCCGTCGACTACCAGCCGCTTTCCGCGGTGTCGGACTGCCGGCTAGCCCTCGCTCCGGGCGCACCGCGCGTCCATTCCGCCCGCGCCAGCAATCTCCTGATTGAGTTCCGGCAATCGTACGGCGACGTCGCCAACGCGTTCGCGCGCGCTCCCCGCCGCGCCAGCGTGAAGCTCAAGCAACATCGCGGCGGCGCACATTCGATCGAAGGGCGCGGAGCAATTGCGGTCTACGACGTCAACGAGGACCGGCTCACTTTGTGGTCGTCGACACAACTCGCACATGAGGTGCGCGCCTTCTTGATGACGCTTTTGCGGCTGGACGAGAACCAGCTGCGTGTGGTCGCACCCGACGTCGGCGGCGGCTTCGGCGCCAAGTTTGTCATGTACCCGGAAGAGGTCACTCTGGCGGTGGCGTCCCTGCTCCTGCGACGACCGATCAAGTGGATCGAGGACCGGCGCGAGCATTTTCTCGCCGCGGTCCAGGAGCGCGACCAATACTGGGATCTCGACGTCGCCTTCGACAACGACGGTCGCCTCCTGGGCGTGCGCGGCGAGATGATCCACGACGAAGGCGCCTACACGCCGCAGGGCATCAACCTGCCGTACAACGCATCCACCGCGCTTCCCGGTCCCTACATGCTCCCGGCCTATCAACTCGACGTGCGCGTGGCCGAGACCAACAAGGTCGCCACCATGCCGGTGCGCGGCGCCGGCTACCCGGAAGGCGCATTTGCGATGGAGCGCCTGCTTGATCGCATCGCGGACGAACTCGGCCTCGACCGCGCGGAGGTTCGGCGCCGCAATCTCGTGCCGCCGGAAAAGATGCCCTATGTCTCGCCGCTCAAGACGCGGGCCGGATCGCCGGTGGCTCTCGACAGCGGCGACTTTCTCGGCTGTCAGCGCATGGCGCTCGACGCCATCGATTATGCCGGCTTTGCCGCGCGTCAAGCTCACGCGCGCGCCGAAGGTCGCTATCTCGGCATCGGGCTCGGCAATGGCGTGAAAGGAACCGGCCGCGGCCCGTTCGAATCCGGCATCGTGCGGATCGGCCGCTCCGGGCGCATTTCCGTCTACACCGGCGCGATGCCCATGGGGCAAGGCATCAAGACCGCGCTCGCGCAGATCTGCGCCGAGCAATTCGACGTCGCGCCGGACAGCGTCGCAGTCGCCGCCGGCGATACCGCGGTCATTCCCTACGGTCAGGGCGGCTTCGCCAGCCGCCAGACCGTGACCGCCGGCTCCGCAGTCCACCTCGCGGCCGTCGCGGTCCGCGACAAGGCGCTCAAGGTCGCCGCCCACCTTTTGGAGGTGAGCGTGAGCGACCTCGAGTTGCGAGACGGCCGGATCGAAATCGCCGGCGCGCCGGGGAGTGGGCTGACGTTGCGCGAAGTCGCCGAAGCGGTCGCCGGCGTTCCCGGCTATTCCATGCCGGGCAAGTTCGAGCCCGGGCTCGAAAGCATGCAGAGCTTCCTGCCGGACGCGCTCACCTATGGCGGCGGATGCCACGCCGTCGAGGTGGAGGTCGATATCGAGACATGCGGGGTGAAGATTCTGCGTTATGTCGTGGTCAACGACAGCGGCCGCGTCATCAATCCGATGATCGTGGAAGGACAACTCACCGGCGGCGCGGTGCACGCGATCGGCAATGCCCTGTTCGAATGGATGGGCTACGACGACGAGGCGCAACCGATCACCACCACCCTGGCCGACTATGTCATCCCGGGAGCGACCGAGGTGCCCAGGATCGAAATGAAACTGGCCGAGTACCCCTCCCCGCTCAATCCGCTCGGCGTGAAGGGCGTCGGCGAATCCGGCTGCGTGCCCGCGACCGGTGCGATCATCTCGGCGGTGGAGAACGCGCTCGCCCCGTTCGGCGTGCGCATCGGGGAATATCCGGTCACGCCGGCCCGGCTGTTTGCGTTGCTGTCGCGCACGGGGAAGACGGGCTGACGGAAGCAGCTAAAACCGTTCGCGCTCGAGCTGGCGCCAACGCGACATGCGGCGCTCCAGCCACATCACGAGCTCGGTCAGGACCACGCCCACAATCGCGATGACGATGATCGGCACGAACAGCTTGGCGGTGGCGAACACGTTGGCGTATTCGACGATCATGCCACCGAGCCCGCTGATGGCGGTAAAGAATTCAGCAACAATGATGCCGATGATCGCCAAGCCGACCGCGAGGCGAACCCCCGCCATGATGAAGGGAACAGCCGCCGGCAGGATGATCTTCCAGAAAATTTGCCATTCGGTCGCGCCATAGGCGCGCCCGATTTCCAGCATGGACCCGCGTACGTCGCGGATGCCCGCAAAGGTGTTCACCGTGATGGGAAAAATCGCGACCGAGACCAGGATGGTGACCTTCCCCACGAATTCCAGGCCCGCCCACAGGATGATCAGCGGCACCAGCGCGATGCGCGGAATGGCATAGAGCGCGTTGATGAACGGATCCAGCACGTATTCCAGGGTGCGCCATTGCGCCATGATGATCCCAAGCGCAATGCCGACGACCACCGTGAGCGCCATCCCGACCGAGAACGGCCACAAGGTTTGAATCAGCGCCTTCTTCAGCGCGCCGCTTTGGATCAGTTGCAGCGCGGCTTCGAAGATCGCGCTCGGCGGCGCCATGAAGATCGGATCCATGCGCCGGCCGTAATATTCCCAGATCACGAAGAAGGCCGCGACCGAGGCGGTACGGATGGCATTCGGGCTGGTCACGATCTCGCGCAGCCGTTGCAGCAGCGTCGGCTGCGGGGCCGGAACCGATTTGCGGGGCGGCATTCCCTGCGACGCGTTCATGGCTCACTCCTCAGCATGTCCCGCAACTCGGCCCGGTACCTTGCGAAATCGGGATGTGCGCGGACATCGCCACCCAGGCGCTCGGCGGCCACCGGTGACTCGACGATGGTGCGGATGCGTCCGGGAGCGGTGTTGAACACGAAAATACGATCCGAGAGGAACAGCGCCTCGTCGATGCTGTGGGTGACGAAGACCACCGTTGCGCCCGTCCGCGACCAGATCTTGAGGAAGTCCTCCTGCAGCTGCTCGCGCGTCTGCGCGTCGAGCGCGCCGAAAGGCTCGTCCATGAAAATGAGGATGGGCTTGCGCATCAGCGCGCGGGCGATGCCGACGCGCTGCTGCATGCCGCCGGACAATTCGTGCGGATAGTGCTCGGCGAAACTGGCAAGCCCGACCAGCTCGATGAAGTGCCGCGCCAGGTCACGGCGCTCGCTGGTGCCGACGCCGTCGATCTCGAGCGGGAATTCGACGTTGCCCAGCACGGTACGCCAGGGCAACAGGCCGAAATTCTGGAACACCATGCAGGCGTCCTTGCGCGGGGCCGTCACCTGCGTCCCTTCGATGGTGATGCTGCCCTCGTCGGCTGCGATGAGCCCGGCGGTCAGCCGCAGCAACGTGGTCTTGCCGCAGCCGCTCGGCCCCAGCAGCGTGATCAGCTCGCCTTTGCGCACGGTCGCCGTGACGCGGTCGAGCGCGACCATGAATTCCGGACGCTCCTTCTGGCCGGGCCGAATCCGCACCGGGAAGAATTTGCTGACATCGTCGTAGACGACCATGCCGTCGGACGACGTCGGCCGTGTTTTCATCGCTGGATTATTTCGCCTGATAGGGGCCGAGCTTCTTGAGCGCGGCGTCGACAAATCGCGGCTCGAGAACATCCTTGGCCGCAGGCGCGACCGGCAGGTTGCCGAGCTTCATGTTGAGCTCGGCGGTGAACTCCTCGATCGCGGGATCAAGTCCGCCATTTACGCCCCACAGCTTCTCACTGTTGAGGTCGCGCACCACGGCCTTGAGAAAGGTCAGGTCGAGATCGGGCAGTCGCTCATGCAGGGCTGCCGCCGCCTCATCGGGATTTTCCATCACGTAGCGCGAGCCACGGATGCCGATGTCGGTCATGGTCTGGACGGCGGCCGCGAGCTCCGGCTTATTCAGCGCCTCCGTGCGCACGACGTTCCAGACATAGCCGAGACCCGGAAACTCCGACGACAGCTTCGTCAGCACCGCGACCTTGCCGTCCTGCACGCCCTTGAGCGCTGTGACGGTGTTGATCAGGGTGGCGTCGGCGCGGCCGCCGATCACGGCCTGGAGACGGGCGGCGTGGCCGCCGACCTGGACGAAACGCGCGGTCGATTCGTCGATGCCATGCTTGCGCATGATCAGGCGCGGAAGCTGGTCCGGCAGGCCGCCGGGCCCCGATGACGCGAATGTCTTGCCGGCGAGATCGGCGAGCTTGCTCCCCTTCCCCGTTGCCAGCACGAGACTGTAATCACCGATCGGCTGCCAGGAGTGGACGGCGCGGATGCTGGCGCCGGCGTGGATCGACGCCAACACATTGAGCGTGCCGACCAATGCGATGTCGGCGTTCCCTGACAGCAGCACCCGCATGGCATTGGCGTCGCCGGTGACGTGGACATCCTCGACCTCGAGACCGTCCATCCATCCCTTCTTCTGCGCGACCAGATACGGCAGCGAGAACGTCGTGACCGGCCCCGGAAACGCCATCTTGATCTTGGCGGCGACGGCGACGGGCGCATCGATGGTCAGAGCGGCGACAAGGTAAAGAGTTGAGCAGAATAGGCGCCATCGAACACGATGGTGAGACATGACGACTCCTTGCGGTCGAAAGCGATCGCCTGCGCGAAGCAAAAAATGGGCCTTTCAAACAATTCTTGCAAACGGTTTCTCGGCTCGCGCCGGTTGCGAACCACGCGCGGTCCACTCCAATGGGCTGTTCTGATCGACGATGCGCAGTAATGGGCGACACGTAGCGCCGATTGGCGGTCACTCCGCCAGCGTGATCACCACGAGGCTTTCACGACTTTCGTCCTGGCCTGGGTCTTGGCTTCCGCCAGCATGGTCCCCACACGGGTGTCGCGCAACGCGATGGCGGTTCGGTGCCAGTTGCCGCCGGGTTGAATATGCGCGGGGTCGGCGCCCGGCATCGGACGTCGCAATCCGTACTTGGCGCCATAACGGTCGAGCCAACGCCACACGGCGCCGTCGGAGCGGCCGTCCTCG
>Ga0207675_100002841_pt1 | contig 17036 bp, 15 predicted proteins | sample KBSSwiS42_FD_184305 | JGI IMG/M metagenome (GOLD analysis project Ga0207675, IMG submission 184305) | Switchgrass rhizosphere microbial communities from Kellogg Biological Station, Michigan, USA - KBS Switchgrass S4-2 (SPAdes) (version 2) | ecosystem: Host-associated > Plants > Roots >... | reverse complement strand
ATTCGACCCTTTGCTGACGGTCGATTTTCTCCATAGCTGCCGTTCGTTGGGGCTCGCAGGGCGGGTGATGTAGCGGCATATGCGTTCGAGCTATTTGCGCTGATGGGCGCCACCGCGCACCCCGGCATATAGGCTGAACTCGTGCGCATCGGCGCACAGAGCCGCCGTGGTTTTCTCGTCCCGGCCGGCCACGGTGCGCAAGCTCAGCACCTTCTGTCCGGCGCGGCCCAACGCGAAGGTCGTCAGGCGCGGCTAGGCAGAGCCCATGCAGGCTCTACCGCGTCACTCCCGGCCCGCCCGCCAGATGCCATAGAGGATCCAGAGGCTGTTGAAGAAAGCGACCACGTAGCCGATCAGACCCACCAGCGTGAATATCGACATGCCGAACACGGTCGGGCCGTCCGGAATATTCATCACGATGGCCGAGCCGATCACGAGGGAGGCCGTCATGATGCCCATCGTGCCCCGGTCGAGCGTGCGCTCCATGCGGCCACCGAACTGGTCGAGCCGCTTGAGATCCAGCTCGATGCGGGTCTTGCCGCGCCGCGCCTCGCGCAGCAGCCGCGCGAAATCGCGCGGCACGCTGCTCACTACGTTGAAGAAGGAAGTGAGCGCCCCGCGCCCGCGCCGCACCAGCTCCTGGGGCTGGTAGCGCTCGTCCAGCGCGCTCCTCAGGAGCGGCGGCAGGAAATCGATGATGTGCACGTCCGGGTCGTACTGGCGCCCCAGTCCTTCCAGTGTGATGAGCGCCTTGAACATCATGGAGAGATCGGAGGGCAGCACGATCGAGTGCTCACGTATGATCGCGGAGAACTGCCGCACGACGTGGCCGATGCGGATGCCCTTCAGGGGCACGTCCTCGTAGTCGAACACCAGCTCGTCCACGTCGGCGCGGAGCTTTGCCTCGTCAACGTAGGCGTCTCCCGCCCAGTCGAGGAGCACCTCGATCATCGGCTCCTCTTCCATGCGCGCGAGCCCGGCGAGGAGATCGGTCACCTGCCGGCGCCGGTGCGCCGAGAGCCGTCCCACCATGCCGAAATCGATGATCACGAGGCGGTGATCCGGGAGGAAGATGACGTTGCCGGGATGCGGGTCCGCGTGGAAGAAGCCGTGGACGAGAATCTGCTTCAGGAACGCCTGCGTGCCGCGCACCGCGAGTGTCCTGCGGTCCAGCCCCGCGGCGTCCACCGCCGCCGGATTGGTTGCCGCGATGCCCTCGACGTGTTCCTGCACGAGCAGCATGTCGCTCGTGTATTCCGGGTAGACCTTCGGGATGACGATGTGCGGATCGCCGGCGAAATTCTTCGCGAAGCGCTCGATGTTGCGTGTCTCGGTGGCGAAGTCCACCTCGCGCTCGAGCGACCGCGTGAACTGCGCCGCGACCTCCACCGGATGGTAGCGCCGCACCTCCGGCATCTCGGCGTCCACCAGCTCGGCGACCCGCCGGAGCAGGCGCAGGTCGGCGTCGATCTTCGCGCGCACGCCGGGCCGCCGGACCTTGAGCACGACCGCGGTACCGTCCTTCAGCTTCGCGCGGTGCACCTGCGCGATGGACGCGGCGGCACAGGCGGTGGTCTCGATGTCGAGAAACACCTCGAACGGAGAACGGCCGAGCGAGCGCACGAGGTCCGGTAGCAGGTCGTCGAACGGCACGGGCGCGGCGTCCGCCTGCAGCTTCTCGAACTCGGCGATCCAGCTCGGCGGAAAGAGATCCACGCGCGTCGCCATCAGCTGCCCGAGCTTGACGAACGCCGGCCCGAGCTCTTCGAGCGCCATGCGCACGCGCTGCTGCGGCTCGAGCTTGAGCGATTCGGCGGCCTCTCCCGAGCGCAGGATCTGTCCGGTGCGCTCAAGCAGGCCGACGACGCCGATCCGGCGCACGAAGTCGCCCAGACCGTGCCGGATGAAGACCGTCGCGATTTCGTGCAGGCGCGGCAGCTCCCGCATCAGGCCGAGCGTATTCCGCAACATGGGCGGGGAGCTTCTCGCGGCCGGCGCGTGAAGCTAGGGGGTCTTCTTCGTCTGGGACGAGTTCTTGTCGAGCGCCTCCGCCGCGCCGGCCAGCACGCCGCTCGCGATCTGCGCGAAGCGCGCGCCGAACTCGCCGGCGAGTTCGATGCCCGCGAGGGTCAGCTCCATGGACGCGGTGGCGGCGCGCTGCGTGAACTCGGTCACCGCCGCGGCCGTCTGCTTCCCGGTGTCGGTGCCGGCGCGCGTCGCGCGGCCGACGACCTCCTTCAGGTCGGGGCCTACCCGCTCGCTCGCCGACTCGGCGACCTGGCTGACCGTGGCGACGAAATCCTCCTCGATCTTCTGCAGGCCGGCGAGCGCCTCCTTCAACTCGCGCTCGGACAGGCCGCGCCCCGTCCCGACGAGCTGGTTCAGCGCCGTCTGTCCCGCCTCGACCGCCTTGGTGAGCGCCTGATCCATGCCGCGGAAGGTCTCGGCGAGGGACTGGCGCGAGCCCTCGCCCGCGCTCTCCGCGCCGCGGCTCGCCCCTTCGGTGATCGCGCGCACTACGTCGCGGATCGCGCCCCGGTCGAAGCGCCTGCTCGTCAGCGCGTCGAGCGTGAGATCCCGGACCCGCTCGCGCACGCTCTCGCCCTGTTGGACGGTGTCGCTCGCCGCCTGCCTGATGCTGTCTTCGGAATGCCCGGCGTTCGTGGCCATGATGGTCTCCGTCTCGTGCTACCGGCGGTCTGCCGCGTATAGGAAATTTAAACGCTCTTTTTCGCTGCCAAGAACTGTATCCCCTCACCAGCGGGTCGTCAAACCCACGAGTCTTTGGTGAAAATTTCCCTGTCGCGTGGATTCTTCGTGCCCTGCGTCGAACCAAATCGCCTCACTTCGTGGCACTTTGACCGCTTCGCGCGAGCGCGGGCCGCGCGGAACCGTCAGCCCTGTTGCAGAACCGCTTTTGCCTTGAGGAGCAGGCCGTTGCAAGGTGATCATCACTCGTCATAATGAAACGTAACAGGGAACTTCCGCAATTGGCCGGCCGTTAGTCGCCCTTCGCCTTATGGCGAAGGCGTCAGTACGTCAGCGCTCTATGATCGAGTAATCGACCGCGCGGCCGATGCCGCGGCGGAAGCCTTCGAGCCGCAACACCTGGCCGGGCGTCACGTTGGCGAGATTGACCTCAACGCCGAAGGTTTTGATCAGCTCGACGTGCTGCTGCGGAAAACGGTAGGGATCGGCTTCGATTAGCAGGCGGTCGAACCACGGTTGCGCTTTCAGCGCGGGTATCGCATCGGCGCGCGCGGCGACGAGCATGTCGAAATCGCTTTGCTCAACGATCACGTGCTCGATGCCTTGCTGACCGACTGCTTTTACCACCGCGCCAAGTTCGTCGAGCGCCAGTGGCAGCGTCGGGTTCTTGCGGCCGAATTCGTACTTGATATAGATGCCGCGTTTCTGGAAACGCTCGATTGCGCGCGCGCGCTCATCGCGTGTGAGACTGACGTAATTCTCGGAAATTTCCAGGCCACCGATCTCGAGATCGAGCAGCAGTTTTTCCAGGCCGTCGAGCTCGTTTTTCTGCCACGCGTATTCGAACAGGATGCCGCCTGCGAACGGCGTCACGCCGAAGTCGCGGTAAGTGCGCGCCGCGGCTTTGACCGTCTCGCGCGGCATCAGCAGTGCGTTCAGCGCATAGATCTTGGCGTAATCGATGTAGTCCGCGCAGGCCGCGAGCAGGTTGCGAATGCCTTCAGGCGCGCCGGTCCAGCCGAAAGTGTCGGGACCGAAGTCGATCATCGAGGTAAGACCGCGGGTGCGCGGTTTGGCGGAGCGGGGTGGAAGCGCTAGAGCCATTTTATTCAGTCAAAAACAGGAGCCGGAGATAAACGCAGATACACGCAGATGAAACCGATCTGGATTTTCTGCTTTTGACGTATCTGCGTTCACCTGCGTTTATCCGCGGCTCGAAAGATCTAAATGGATTTTGGGATGTAATCGTCTGGCGCACCCGGCGGGATGGGCGGATATTGTTTTAGATTTTCCTGGAACGCATGAATCATTTTTCGAAGCGGTGTGCGCACCCAGCTGAATTCGTTGCCGACATCCGTCTCTTCCTTGGGGTCGCGCGTCAGGTTGCAGATTAATGGCGTTTCGAGGTGATTGGGGCCGTCGTTGGGTTCGCGCTCCAGCACGATGTGCATCTTCCAGTCGCGCCATTTCGCCGCGCGCAATTCCTGCTTGATGTAATACACGAAACCTTCGCGATTCGAGGCCGGCTGCCGGCCGAGAAAAAAGTCGAGCTGATCGACGCCATCGATCGGCCGGTCGGTGGGAACGGCGGCGCCCGCCACGCGCGCGAGCGTCGGATAAAGATCCGTAATGTGGACGATTTCGTTGGTCGTCTGGCCGGCGGCGATGCGGTCCGGCCAGCGGAAAATGAAAGGTACGCGCAAAGCGCCTTCCATCGACGTGTGATACGTGCCTGTCCACGGGCCTGCGGTGCCGCGCCACGGCCGCCTGAATTCGGGCCCGTTGTCGCTGCCGAAAATCACGAGCGTCTCATCGCGGATGCCGAGCGCGTCGACCGCATCGAGAATCCCGCCGACGCGAAAATCCATCTCGTGCATCGAATCGGCAAAATCGCCGGCGCCGGTTTTGCCGGCGAAGTCCGGATGCGGCAGCGTCGGATAGTGCAGATGCGTCAACGGCACGTACGCGAAAAACGGTTTTGCCGCTTTCACCTGTCGCGTCATGAAGTCTATCGTGCGCGCGGCGAGCTCGGAGTCGATGCGCCGGCGCGCGGCCAGATCGTAAATATGCGAATTGGTCGCGGGCTTGCCTTTCACGCCCTCCATCACGTACGGCAACGGCACGACTTCGGGATCGAAGCCGGGGGAACTCGTGAACATGCTCTCGTTGGTCGTGCGCGGAATGCCGTACCACTCGTCGAAGCCGCGGTCTTTCGGATAGCGGCCTTCGCTATCGCCAAGATGCCATTTGCCGTAGCAGGCAGTCGCATAACCTTGTCCAGAGATCAATTGCGCTAGCGTGATCTCCCACGGGATCAGCCCTTGCGGCAACCCCGCGGGCACCGATTGCAGCGCGCCCGTGCGGATCGGATGGCGGCCCGTCATCAGCGCCGAGCGCGTTGGCACGCAGTCGGACTCAACGTTGAAGTTGAGAAAGCGCAAGCCTTCGGACGCGAGGTGATCGATGCGCGGCGTCGGCGCGCCGCGCAGCGCGCCGCCGCCGTAACAACCCAGTTCGCCCCAGCCGAGATTGTCGGCGAGGATGAATACGATGTTGGGCGGGCGCGACGTCGATAGGTTGCTCATGGCCATGCTTTCGATATTCGATTTTTTGAGTGCGGCAGTGTAAAGGGGGAGCAGCTGCTATTTATGGGATGATACAGTGGTAAATAAAAACCATGGATTCGGGATATCCCATGCAAATGCTTTCAATCGCGGGTCGCCGATACCACTACGTGCCGGATTGCGTTGCAGCATTTGCAGTATGCGTCTTAATAGGAGCCTCACTGCAGTCGTTTGCTCAGGTCTATCCCAGCAAGCCGATCAGAGTCATCGTTCCGTACGCAGCCGGCGGCGCCGGCGACATCATGGCTCGCGTCATCGGCCAGAAGCTTAACGATGCGTGGGGCCAGCAGGTCGTCGTGGACATGCGGCCCGGAGCGGCAGGCATGATCGGGGCCTCGGCAGTTGCAAAGTCACCGCCCGACGGTTACACCGTGCTGCTGGGCGCTCAAGCGGAAACGACGGTCAATCAAAGCATGTACAGCAAGATCAATTACGATGCGCAGAAAGAACTCGTACCCGTCGCGATGGCGGGAGTGTTGCCCCTGGTTCTCGTCGTAACGCCCGCGCTTCCCGTCAAATCGCTCCGCGATTTTATAAACCTCGCCAAAGCCAAGCCGCGCGAAGTTACTTATGGAACCGCCGGGCTTGGAACGACCGCGCATCTCGCCATGGAATATCTGCAGCGTGCGAGCCGCATCGAACTCACTCACGTGACCTACAAGGGCGGATCAGAAGTCGTCATCGCCGTGGCAGGCGGCCACGTGGTTTCGTTCTTTTCGGGCATTCCGCCGGCGCTGCCTCACATCGGCTCCGGCAGACTGAGGGCGCTGGGCGTTTCGACCGCGCAACGAGTCGATGTGTTGCGGGACGTTCCGACCGTCGCCGAATCCGGAATTCCCGATTTCGATATCGCGAACTGGTTCGGTTATTTCGTGCCGACCGGAACCCCCGAAGCTGTCGCCGCAAAACTCAACATGGGCATTCAGTCCGCTATCAAAGATCCATCGGTCAAGGAGCAACTCGCGCGGCAAGGGATCGTGCTGGTCGAGATGACGCAGGACAGGTTTGCTACTTTCGTTTCCGCAGAGCATAAAAAATACGCGAAGATCATCAAAGACTCCGGCATTCGCGCCGATTGATTGCGCAATCCGGTCGGCACAAGGTACGAATGAAGAAGGCGATAGACATCAGCAGCGAGATGGCCGAAGGCTTCGTGCTGCCGCCTTTTGGTATTCCGCTCGAGGACGTGGCGAGCATCAAGATTGCCGGCACTGGCGCGGCCTTTCATCGGCGGCATTTGATGGCTCGTTACGATGAGGACGTCGTTCCCTTCATCAGTTCGGTCAGCCTCTCATGCGGCTTGCATTCAGGGGATCCGGTTTTGTTGCGGCGTACTGCGGCGAAACTCATAGGGAAAGGAATACACCTGGGCGCGCATCCTTCCTATCCGGGCGTTTTCGGTTTTGGCCAGGACAGGGTAGCGCTGCCGGACGAAGATCTGGAGGCGGTATTGCTGTACCAGTTCGGCGCGGTGGCGGCAGTCGTCGGATCGCTTGGGGCGAGACTGCGGCATGTTAAATGTCATGGCCCGCTTTCTATGGACATCTCGTACGACGAGCGCATCTGCAATGTAATGCTTAACGCGGTGCAAAAATTCGACCCTGAATTGTTCGTCGTATTCATGGCGAACTCACCGGGGCTGGCTTTCGCGCGGAACAGGGGATTGCGCGCAGCGGCCGAAGGGTATATCGACCGCGGCTACGGCCGCGACGGTCGGATCGTTCCGCGACAGCATCCGCAGGCCTTGCTGACCAAACCCGAACAGGCCGCACAGCGCATTCTGGAAGTCGTGTGCGATCAGCAGGTGACCTGCGTGGACGGCAGCAAGATCGCGCTGCAGGCAGACACTTTTTGCCTGCATAGCGATACCCCGGGGGCAGCAGAGTTCGGCGCCGCCGTGTCGCACGCATTGTCGGCCCACGGCATCGCCGTGAAGCCGTTGGCGAATCTGCAAGACTGAATCTGCATGCGTGCGACGCAAAGTTCGTTGGCGGCGTTCGTAGCTCGATCAGGATGGCGGGGGCGCAACGTACTTTAGCCGCATTGCGTTAAACTCGCCCTTCGCAATTTATCGCTCCTGAGGAATCCTTGCTTTTACGTGCGCTTATTTTGGCGGCAGCGCTGCTTGCGGCATGTCACGTCGCGGCGCAAACCTGGCAGCCGTCGCGGCCGGTCGCATTGGTGGTCGGCGCCGCGCCCGGCGGCAGCATCGATTTGACCGCGCGCCTTCTGCAGCGCGCCTGGGACCAGCAGAAACTGGTGCGCACACCGGTCGTCGTCATCAACAAGCCCGGCGCCGGGCAGGGCATCGCGTGGTCTTACATGATAGAAAAAGGCGGCGACGGACACGCGGTGGCGATGGGCGGCCCGAGTCTCGCCTCGAATCCGGTGCTGGGCACGCACACGATCGGCTACCGGGACGTGACCACGATTGCCTTGCTCTTCGACGACTACATGGCATTCGTCGTCAGGGCGGATTCGCCATTGAAGTCGATGCGCGATGTCATCGACCGGTTGCGCAAGGACCCGGGCGCGCTGTCGATTGCCTGCGCACCCTCGCTCGGCGCGGGCGCGCACATGGCAGCGGTGGTCGGCTTGCGCGGTGCCGGTGTCAACGTCAAGGACGTGCGCTTCGTGGTTTACAAATCGGCGGGCGAAGCGATGACGGCGGCGATTGCCGGCGAGGTCGACGTCGTATCCGGCACGGTCGCGAATTTTCCGCCGCATTTGCCGGGCGGCCGCATCCGCTTGCTCGCGGTCACTGCGCCGCAGCGGTTGGGCGGCGCGATGGCGGCGACGCCGACGCTGAAGGAGCAGGGTGTGGACGCGGTGTACACCAACTGGCGCAGCGTGATCGGCCCGCCCCGCATGGGGCGAACGCACGTCGCCTTCTGGGAGGCCGCAATCGGCAAGGCGGTGCAAAGCGACGACTGGAAGCGCGACCTTGAACGCAATTTCTGGACGGCCAACTTCCTGACGGGCGACCCTGCGCGCCAGTATGTCGAGCAACAGGGCGAATTGTTCCGCTCCATCTTCGTCGAACTGGGTCTCGCCAAAAAATAAATCATCGCCCTGCCGGGGCGGTCGTGCACCGGCATTAAATTTTTCCTGCCCAAGGACTGACATGGCAAAACAACCGAACATCCTGCTCATCACCTCCGACCAGCAACGCGGCGACTGCTATGGATTCGAGCGCCCTGAGGTCAAGACGCCGCATCTCGACCGGCTGGCACGCGACGGCACGCGCTTCAATGCGTGCATCACGCCTAACCTCGTGTGCCAGCCGTCGCGCGCTTCCATCCTTACCGGCCTCTTGCCGCTCACGCACGGTGTGTGGGACAACGGCGTCGATCTCGATCCCAAGGTCGGCGCGCAGGGATTTGCCGGCACGCTGGCGAAGAGCGGTTACCAGACTGCGTTTCTTGGCAAGGCGCACTTCGCGACCAAGTCGACGTTTGAACCGACCGGCACGCCCGAGTGCAAGCAGAGCCAGGTGCACTACGGGCCGGATTGGTTCGGTCCGTACATGGGATTCGAATACGTCGAACTCATGGTGCTCGGGCATTTGCATCGCACGCGCAAGCTCGAGCAACCCGCGTGCGGCCATTACGAGCGCTGGCTGACGTCGCGCGGGGAAGGCGATGAAGCGATCAGGTTATGGGCGACCGGCCTGCCGCCGGACGTCGGCGCGGCGCAGACGTGGAATTCGGCGCTGCCGGTGGCGTGGCACAGCAGCACCTGGGCGGCCGACCGCGCGATTCACTACATGGAGCAGCGCGACAAGGCAAAACCGTTCTGTGCGTGGGTGTCGTTTCCCGATCCGCATCACGCGTTCGACTGTCCCGAACCGTGGTCGCGCCTGTACGATCCCGCGAGCCTCAAGCTGCCTGAAAACCGCAAGAAGGATCTGGAGCGCAGGCCGTGGTGGCACAAGGCCACGCTCGAGGGCGTCCCTCAGCTGGACGATCCGGAAATGCGCAAGTTTCGCGCCGAAGGCTCGCGCGTGCCTGACCAGACCGATTTGCAACTCGCGCACATGACCGCGAACTACTACGGCATGATTTCACTGATCGACCACAACGTCGGCCGCATCCTCGAAGCGCTCGCGGCGCAAGGGCTTGCTGAAGATACGCTGGTGATATACACGACCGATCACGGCGATCTGCTCGGCAATCACGGCCTGTATCTCAAAGGCCCGACGCCGTACGAAGATCTGCTGCGCATCGGGTTGATCGCGCGCGGTCCCGGCGTGAGCGCGAACCAGGTCGTCGGCGAGCCGGTATCGACGCTCGATCTCGCCGCGACTTTCTACGATTACGCCGGGGTCTCCGCGCCGATGGCATTGCAGAGCCGCACTTTAAAACCGCTGCTCGGCGGACAAAAAATTACGCGCGACGCCGCCTGGAGCGAATGGCACGTGCATCCGTCGCGCTGCGGCGTCGGGCTGCAGTTGCGCACCGTGCGCACGAAGACGCACAAATGCACTTTCGAGCTCGCCTCAGGCGCGGGCGAGCTGTACGATCTCGTCAACGATCCGGGAGAGATGCAAAACCTGTTCGACGACCCGGGATATCGCAAGGTGCGGGCCGAACTCGAAGCAATGATGCGCGCGCGGCCGGGCAAGGTTCAGGAAAAGCTCGCCGAGCCGATAGGCATGGCATGAGCAACGGAGTGCGCGTCGTAATCGCTGCGTTCTTGATGCTTGGGGCGATGGCGTTCGCGCAAACCTATCCGACGAAACCGGTACGCTTCATCGTGCCGTTCGCCGCCGGCGGCTCGGCCGACATTGTCGCGCGCATCATCGCGCCGAAACTCGGCGAGCAATTAGGCCAGACGATCGTCATCGACAACCGGCCGGGCGCGTCCGCCATCATCGGCGTCGAAGCGGGTGCCAAAGCCCCGCCCGACGGCTACACCGTGACGCTGGGCGGCTTCTCTTCGCACGTGATCAACGCGTTCCTATTTCCGAAGCTCCCCTACGATCCGGTGCGCGATTTTGTCGCGATCACCGTGCTCACGCGCATTCCGAATTTGCTGTCGGCGCATCCGTCGGTGCCGGTAAAAACCATGCGCGAACTCATCGCGTTGGCCAAAGCGCACCCCGGTCAGATCACGTACGCTTCATCGGGCAGCGGCAGCTCGCAGCATCTCTCGGGTGTGCTGCTGCAAAAACTCGCCGGCATCAGCATCACGCACGTGCCGTACCGCTCCGGCGCGCCCGCGGTCACCGACCTGTTGGGCGGGCACGTCGCGACGATGTTCGCGACCATGCCGTCGGTGGCGCCGCATGTGCGCTCCGGCCGATTGCGCGCGCTCGGCGTCACTTCCGCGACGCGCTCGCCGGCCTTGCCCGCCGTGCCGGCAATCGGGGAGACGGTGAAGGGCTACGACATTGCGACCTACTACAGCGCGCACGTCCCGGCCGGCACGTCGAAAGAGACCGTTGCGAAGCTATACGCTGCGTTCGCCAAGGTGCTGCTCGCGCCCGACATCAAGGAGCGGCTCGCGGCCGACGGCGCCGAAGCGGTCGCCAATACGCCGGACGAGTTTGCCGCGCAGTTGAAGGCCGAGCTCGTGCGCTGGGGACCGCTGATCCGCGAGTCCGGCGCGCGCGCGGAGTGACGCAGGTTATCTGCCATAATCGGGCGAAATTATCGGAGGCATCATGCGCAACACCGCGAAATGTTTGGTCACCCTCACACTCACGGCGCTCGCCGCCGCTGCATCGGCGCAGAATTATCCGAGCAAATCCATCCGATTCCTCGTGGGTTTCGCGCCCGGCGGCTCGACCGACATCGTCGCGCGCCTGATCGCGCAGAAAATGACCGATAACGTGGGCCAGCAGGTGGTGGTCGACAATCGCGCCGGCGCGGGCGGCATCATCGCGGCGGAAATACTCGCGAAATCGCCGCCCGACGGTTACACGATATTGGCTTGCACGACCGGCAACTTCGCGATCATTCCCTATCTCTACAAGACGGTTCCTTACAACGCCGACAAGGATTTGCTGCCGGTCACGCAGTCGGGCTCGCTGCCGTACATCATCGTCGTGCACCCGTCGCTGCCGGTCAAAAACGTGAAAGAGCTGATCGCGTTCGCGAAATCGCACCCGGGCCAGATCAATTACGCGTCATCGGGCATCGGCTCGGCGTCGCACCTGTCGCCCGAGATGTTCAAGTCGATGGCGGGCATCAACATCGTCCACGTGCCGTACAAAGGCACGGGCCAAGCCATCGGCGACCTGCTCGCGGGGCAGGTCGTGATGATGTTCGATCAGCCCGTCAGCACGCTGCCGCACGTCAAGGCGGGCAAACTGCGCGTGCTCGCGATCACCAGCGGCAAGCGGTTTCCGACGCTGCAGGAAATTCCAACCGTCGCCGAATCCGGCATCCCCGGTTTTGAAGCGGTGTCGTGGGCGGGCGTGTGCGCGCCCGGCGGGACTTCCAAGGACATCGTCAACCGGCTGCAAGGCGAAGTGGCGAAGGTATTGAAGCTGCCTGACGTGTCCGAACGCCTGATGCGCGACGGCATCGAGCCCATCGGCAGCACGCCCGAGCAGTTCCATGCATTCATCGAGCGCGAAAAAATCAAGTGGAGCAAGGTCGTCAAGGATTCGGGCGCGCGGGCGGATTGAGCGCGGCGGCCGTTCTTAATAGCGAAGGCGCACATGAAAAATTTCCTGATGACGATCGCAGCCGGCGCACTGGCTTTCATCGGCGCAGTTCACGCCCAATCTTATCCGAGCAAATCGATCCGCTACGTCGTGCCGTACGCGCCGGGCGGCTCGACCGACATCGTCGCGCGCGTGCTGGCGCTCAAGCTTTCCGAAGCGATGGGCCAGCAGGTGGTGGTCGATAACCGGCCTGGCGCGGGCGGCGCGATCGGCGCGGATATCGTCGCCAAGTCGCCGCCCGATGGCTACACAATGGTGACCGCTGTCACCAGCATCATGGCGATCAACCAGTTTCTGTATCGCAAGCTGCCATACGATCCGGAGAAAGATTTTGCGCCGGTCACGCAAGTCGGGTCGCTGCCGCTGATTCTCGTAATCCACCCGTCACTGCCGGCAAAAAACGTCAGGGAATTCATCGCGATCGCCAAAGCCAAACCGGGCCAGCTGAACTATGGCTCGTCAGGCGTGGGCACCGCGACACACATGACGACCGAATTGTTCAAGGCGATGGCCGGCGTCGATCTCGTGCACATCCCGTACAAAGGCAGCGGCCAGGTCATGGGCGATGTCATCGGCGGCCAGCTCGCGCTGATCTTCGACCAGATCGTCAGCTCGCTGCCGCACGTGCAGGGCGGCAAGCTGCGCATGCTGGCGATCACCAGCGCCAAGCGCTTTCCGTCGCTGCCCGATTTGCCGACGATCGCCGAAAGCGGCGTGCCGGGCTACGAATCGATTTCGTGGGCCGGTGTCGCCGTGCCTGCAGGCACGCCGAAGGAAATCGTGGCGCGCCTGCATGCAGAAATCGTCAAGGTGCTGGCGATGCCCGACATCCGCGAGCGTTTTTTGCGCGACGGCATCGAAACCATCGGCAGCACGCCCGAGCAGTTCAGCGAGCACATCCGCCGCGAACGCATCAAGTGGGCGAAAGTCGTCAAGGATTCAGGCGCCAAAGCCGATTGAGTCTAATTGCACTGCAGGAGGAGCTATGAAAAAAGTATTGTTGGTCGCGTTAGCAGCGGCGCTCGCCGGTTGCGCGCAGGCGCCGATCGCGCTCAAAGACATGGGCTCGTTCCACGTCGGCGGGCGCGAAATGACGGTCTCGGGCAAGCCGGTGAAGGAAGTGACGTTCGCGCCGGGCGGCGTGCCGGCGAAAGTCGACCCTAACGGCGTTTATCAGGTCGAACAGATGTACGTGCAGTATTTTATTCCGCAGAACGAGCGCGGTGCGCTGCCGCTATTGATGTGGCACGGCGGCGGGCTCACCGGCGTCACCTACGAGACGACGCCCGACGGCCGTGAGGGTTGGCTCAACTATTTCATCAAGAAAGGCTGGGCGGTCTACAACTCGGACGCGGTGGAGCGCGGTCGCGCCGGCTGGACCGACTCATTCAAGGGCGACCCGGTGTTCCTGACCAAGGAAAATCCGTTCGAGCGTTTTCGTATCGGCACCGGGCCCGGCTCTTACAACAAGGATCCGGCCAAAATGAAAGTGCAGCCGGGCAGCCAATTCCCGCTCGAGGGTTACGACAATTTCACCAAGCAGGGCGTGCCGCGCTGGACGACCACCGACGATGCGATCATCGCCGCGTACATTGCGCTTGTCGACAAGGTTTGCCCATGCGTAGTGCTCGTGCATTCGCAGGCCGGGCAGTTCGGGCAGAAGGTCGCGCAGGCGCGGCCCGACAAGGTGAAAGCGCTGGTGCTGGTCGAGCCGGCCGGTCTCGGCGATCCCAAACTCACCGACCGATTGAAAAACACGCCTATCCTGACGGTGTACGGCGACTTCATCGAGCAGGACTCGCGCTGGCCGACGATACGTGCGAACCAGCTCAAGTACCTCGAGCAGGTGCGCGCCGCCGGTGGCCGCTACGACGTGGTCAACCTGCCGCAGGCCGGCATCAAGGGCAACTCGCACATGATGATGATGGACAAAAACAACCTGCAGGTCGCCGACGTGATCCAGGGGTGGCTGGAAAAGCAGGGACTGTATAAATGAAACGAGAGGCGAGAAGAGAGAGGGGAGAGGCGACAGATTCGTGTTGGCATCGAGATGGCGATCGTTTTTTCTATCGCTTCTCGCCTCTCGCCTGTCTCCTCTCCTGACTTCAATGCGCGTCGGCTTATTAGTCACCTGCCTCGTCGATATGATGCGGCCGAGCATCGGTTTCGCGGCATTGAAACTTCTGCGGGATGCCGGCTGCGAAGTCGTCGTGCCGGCGGCGCAGACGTGCTGCGGCCAGCCGGGCTACAACTCGGGCGACCGCAAGTCTGCGCTTGCGCTCGCGAGCAAAGTGCTCGCCGAATTTGAAGCGTGCGATTACGTGGTTGCACCCTCAGGCTCGTGCGCGGGCATGATACGCACGCATTATCCGGATTTGTTCGCCGATCAGCCGGCAGAGCTCGAGCGCGTGCAGCGCCTGTGCGCGAGGACCCACGAACTGACGGACTTTCTGCTCAACGTGGCGAAGCTCGATCGCATCGATGCAAAATTCGACGGCACCGTTACGTATCATGACTCGTGTTCGGGCCTGCGCGAAATGGGCGTCAAGGCACAGCCGCGCGCGCTGCTCGCAAAAATCGGCGGTCTGCGGTTAATCGAGATGAACGAAGCGGAAGCCTGCTGCGGATTCGGCGGCACGTTCGCCGTCAAGTTCGGCGACGTCTCGACGCGCATCGCCGACAATAAATGCGAAAACGCGCTCGCGACCGGCGCCGACGCCATCGTGCTCGGCGATCTGGGCTGCATGCTGAATATCGAAGGCCGCCTGCGCCGCAAGGGCGACAGCAAGACGCAGGTGCTGCACGTCGCAGAAGTGCTCGCAGGGAAGGATATCGAATGAAAATCGCAGTAATGGGGTCGGGCGGCGTCGGCGGTTTCTATGGCGGAAGGCTCGCGCATGCAGGCTACGATGTGCATTTCGTCGCGCGCGGCGCGCATCTCGAGGCAATGCGCAAGCAGGGGCTCACGATAGAGAACAAGGAGCAGGGCGACATTCATGTCGCGAAAGTCAACGTGGTCGAGGACCCGGCCATGATTGGCTCGGCGGACGTCGTGATCATCGCGGTGAAGCTCAAGGACACCGACGCTGCGGCGCGCGCGGTGAAGCCGATCGTCGGGCCGGACACCGCGGTCCTTTCGTTGCAGAACGGCGTGATCAAGGACGACATTCTGCGTAAACACTATGCAGAGCGCCAGATCATCGGCGGCGTCGCGTACGTGGCGACGCACGTCGCCCGGCCGGGCGTCATATTGCAGGTGGGCGGTTTTCAGCGCGTAGTGATCGGCGAATACGACGGCAAGCGCTCGGCGAGAGTCACGGCGTTGCACGAGGCGCTCGTCAAAGCCGGCGTGACTGCTGAAATTTCCGACGACATCCGGCGCACGCTGTGGGAGAAGTACACGTTTCTGGTCGGTCTTTCCGCGACGACGACCACGATGCGCTCGACGATCGGTCCCATCCGCTCGAATCCGCGTGCGCGCGCCTTTCTCCACGATCTCTTCAAGGAAGTGGCGGCGGTGGGCCGCGCGCACGGCGTCAAGCTGCCGGCAGACTATGCTGACGACCGCCTGAAGTTCGCCGACAGCGTGCCGGCGACGATGACCTCGTCGATGCATCACGATCTCGAGCGCGGCAACCCGCTCGAAGTCGAATGGCTGTCGGGCGGCGTCGTCACGCTGGGCGCTGCGGTCGGCGTGCCGACGCCGTGCAATCGCGCGGTGTGGGACATGCTCGCGTTGTACGCGGAAGGCCGTCCGGCCGCTAAATGAACGCGCCGCCTTTAACCGTACGCGCGATCCGCGCGGTCGCGGTGGAAGTGCCGCTGCGTTTCGTGCTCGGCACCAGCGCGGCGGCGGTCCGCGCAGCGCCGCTGCTGCTGGTCGACGTCGAGACTGAAGAAGGCATTACAGGGCGCACTTACCTTTTTTGTTACGTGCGTGCCGCGGCGCCGGCCATCGTGAGCCTGCTAAGTGCAGTCGAAGCGGCCGTCAAAGGCCAACGCGTCGTGCCGGCCGAGCGATGGGCGCAACTTGCCAAGCAATTTCGATTGATCGGTGTGCAGGGCGTAGTGCGCATGGCGATGTCCGCCTTCGACACCGCCTGCTGGGACGCGCTCGCGATCGCGGCTAACGTGCCGCTCGTCGAATACCTCGGCGGCGCGCGGCGGCCGATACCTGCTTACAACAGTTGCGGGCTGGGCCTGATGCCGACTGCCGCGCTCGCGGACGAAGCGGAACAATTGCTCGAGGGCGGATTCGGCGCGGTGAAACTGCGCCTGGGCTATCCGACGCTCGAGGAAGACATCGCGGCGCTGCATGCGGTGAGGGCGCGCATGCCGGCCGCCATCAGGATCATGGTCGACTTCAACCAGGCGCTGAGCGTTGACGAGGCGCTCAAGCGCGGGCGAGCGCTCGACGGTGAAGGCGTCTACTGGATCGAAGAGCCGATCCGGCACGACGACTACCGCGGCGCCGCCACGCTCGCGCGCGAACTGGTTACACCCATACAGATCGGCGAAAATTTTTCCGAGCCGCACTCGATGGCCGAAGCGCTGGAAATGCAGGCCTGCGATTACGCGATGCCGGATCTCGAGCGCATCGGCGGCGTTACGGGATGGCGAGGCGCGGCCGCGCTCGCGGCGGCGCGGACGGTGCCGATGTCATCGCATTTATTTCCGGAAGTCAGTGCGCATCTGCTTGCGGTAACGCCGACCGCGCACTGGCTCGAATATGTGGACTGGGCAGGCGCCATCGTCGAAGAGCCGCTCGCGATCGTCGCTGGTCATGCGGTGATACCCGCGCGGCCGGGCAACGGATTGGCGTGGAACAAGGAAGCCGTCGCGCGCTACCGGATGCAATAACTTTTCCTGTCGCTCCCGCGCGGCGGGAGCCTGGGTGCCAGACCGCCGAAAATCGTCTGGTTTCCCGCCTGCGCGGGAACGACGGGCTGCTTAACACTGCAGACCGCGATGGGTGCCGCGGCTGGCGTTATTCTTCCTTGCCGTGCTTGCTTCTCCACCACATATAGCCA